>Ga0326597_10002164_pt1 | contig 29757 bp, 19 predicted proteins | sample RVTome_12_FD_203789 | JGI IMG/M metagenome (GOLD analysis project Ga0326597, IMG submission 203789) | Soil microbial communities from uranium-contaminated site in the Upper Colorado River Basin, Wyoming, United States - RVT100D185 | ecosystem: Environmental > Terrestrial > Soil > Contaminated >... | reverse complement strand
AGCTGGGAGCGATCTCCGCGCCCACCACGGCGATGGTTCCACCCGCCGTCTCCGTCACCCAATCGAAGTAGAACGGCGTGCACTGCAATCTGGCCGCACGGAAGGGTCCGCTCGACGGCGGGCCTTGCGCTTCCATGAACGTGCCGGGCCGACCGACCCAGCGGGCGCATCCGCCCTGGAAGCCTCCCGCCGCGTCGGGCGTGGTGTCCTCACCCGCCGACCACATGGCCGCTGTACCCGCGGCGGTACACGCGGCCAAACTGGAACACGTGCCGCCCCCGCAGTCGCCGTCGCCGTCGCAGTGGTGCCCCGGAAGGGAGCCGCCGGAGCACACTCCGTTCAACCTCGTGTCGAAGGTGGTGAAGTCCTTGGGCGGCTTGGTCGGCAAGTTGGCCGGAACCGGATGTTGCAGGTCGACCATCGTCACCTTAATGGCGAACTGCCCTGGCGTAGCCGTCGCCGAGGCCGGCGGTGGCAACCTGAACCGCAAGGACCGCGTGGTTCGTTCAGGGCTGAGGGCGTCGGCGTTCCACGAAGCGCTCGGCGGATCGCACCCGTCGGGAACCCCGTTGCTGTTCAAGTCACCCGCCAGGAGGGAGATGACCATCCCGGACGTGACCGCTCCAGCGGTGTTGTACGACCATTGGATCGCATTGGTCACGCTGTGCTGGTACCCCACGGTTGCCGACCGGCCGTCGTCGAAGTTTACGTTGAGAAAGTTCGTGTCGGCGTAAAGGTATTGGGCCACGACACCGTTGACGGGCGTCTCGAAGACCTGGATTTGGAACGTGACTTCGTTGCCGTCGAGCGTACCATCGGCGAGAGCAAACTGCTCAAGGTTGTCCCACTGTACGATGAAGGTTTGGTTGGGAGCGGAACCAATCGTCTGGTGGTAGACGTTACCCGTCGTTTCATGAAGGTCGTCCCAATAGGCGAGCATGCCGGCCTTTCCGCCGAACGCATTCACGTGGGGCAGCGGCCAATTGCCGACGGGTCCCAATTGAGTTCCAGAAACTTCACCGACTCCTCCGTTATTGGCGACGCTGACCGTTGGGCCGCTCAAGGCCGCGGCGGTGAAGGGCATGGTCACGTCGGTGGCGCCGTCATCCTCGAGGTTGAGCGGTACTCCGGTGCCCGAGATGTCGACAAATCCCAACACCGCCGGAGCCCCGGAGGTCAACGAGGCCACACCTACAAGGTCGCACGCGTCCGGAACGCTGTTCGGCTGGCAGTCCGCGGCGCCCAAGGCAATGTCGCATTCGTCGGGCACGGTGTTGCCGTCGCAATCCAGCGAAGGGCCGTCGATGAGGTCACATCGATCGAATACGCCGTTGGGCTGACAGTCCGCCCCGGTCTCGCAAAAATCGGGGACGCCGTTGTCATCGCAGTCCGCGCTGGTGGGGCTTTCCTCGGTGCGAAGCTGGTACGCCATGTTCTGATCTGAGCAGGCGGGGGTGAAGTTCGCCCAGGGGCCGTAGAGCCAATCCGAGAAATCCGTACCGACAGTGGACTCCAAGGCTAGGTGGTTGCCGTGGCTGACGCCGGTGGTGCTCCAGCCCCAAAAGGGATCCGCGGCCGAATTGCCGGTCGCGGTTTGTACGCACCCGCCTGAAACGGCGTAGGTGTAGCCCACGACCGCCTGAATACCGAGGTCGTAGGCTCGGCATTGTACCTCGTGGAACCCGTCGGTCTGTGCGGGTGTGCCGCCGCGGCTGTCGACGTTTGCCGTCAGCAAGCAACAATCCTCCAGAGTCACGATGTACATGCGAACTTCGCGGAAGTCGCAAGAAGTGAAGGTGGTGGCGCGCACGCCGACGGCGGTTGCGTCGCAGAAGTACAGGCCCAGCGGCTCCGCAGGGCTTTCGCCCTTGCCCAAAGGCTCGTGGAAGCTGATGAGCCAGCCGTCGGGTGAAGGGGGTGCCAACTCACTGCCCCACCAGCGTACGCCGGAGACAACCCGACCGTCAGAGACGAAGTCATCCGCGCGGACGGCGTTGGGACTCATGTCCGTGAGATCGACCTCGGAGGCGACGGCCTCCCCGGTATCGTCCGGGAGCTGGCTTGACTTGGGCAAATCCTCCCCCAGGCAATTCCAACTCAGTAGCACCTCGTCGATCCAACAATGCACGCGCCCGAACTGGTGCGGGCTAAACTCCATCCAACACGAGTTGCCCGAGTAGCCCATGTAGTTTTGTGTATCGGTCGGGCCCCAGGCGGTCGAGCTGCACGTATCGGTTCCGCCCGGCGGAGCGCAGGCGAAGTTCGTCGGGGTCGGGGCGGTATCGCCCGCAAAATCGCCCGTGGTATCGCCATCCAAGCCGTCGGCGCGCTCATAGCAAACCGAGCAGGGCTCCACTTCCGAAACGCCGTGATGGGTGTGCCAAAGACCGATGCAGTGGCCGACTTCGTGGGTCAACACCTTTTGCCCGGCCCCAAAAGCGTTGTCATCGATGATGATTCCGCCAAGGTTGGTGAGAGCGTCGGGGTCCCAGGGAAACGTTCCCACCCCGGAAAAGCCGCCCTGCACATTCACGACGTAGACGTTCAGTTGCGTGGCGGGGTCGACCGCGTAGGCATTCTTCATCGCAAGTTCTTCGGCGTTGGCGAATGAACGATAGATGGTGTTGTTGATGAAGTTTGCCGTATAACAAAACTGGATCCGCGACGGCGCGTAGTCGTTGATGAGCTGCACCATTTGGGCATCGACCCCCGCCTGGGTCGAGGCCGGGTTGGAGCCGTCGTCATTGGCGAACACGTTGAAGTGGATGCGCAAGTTGCGGATCGGTTTCGAGCCGTCGGGGATCCAGGAATCCCGCACCGAAGGCACGTCGCAGTCTCCTAGTGTCGGACAACCGGGTCCGGCCACGCCGCCGATCCCCTTGGCCTCCCATCTCTGCTGCGTTTGGCACCACTCTTGCGCTGCGGCGACGTTTCCGGGCATCACCGGGTCCCCCATGCCGGACACAGGCTCGACCTGGGTGACGTTGGGGGACAACGGTCCTTGTTCTTCGAGGTGGGATTGATGGTCGGCGTCTATCGACGCCGACGGCCCGCCCGCCGCTGGTGTCGAGCTTGGGGTCAACAGGGCCGCGCATGCAAGAATACAAAACACGAGCTTCATCGGTTCGCGTAACATCAATCTCTCCTCAGTGAAAGGTGCAGAATTCCCCTCTCCACGCCAACGGATGCGAGTGGCATGCACGCCAATCCCATCAGTCCCGGCCACTCGAAGGCGGAAACCGCCAAGGGTGTCGATCCGCGCTTCTCGAATAGTCCGCTAATTTACCTGAAATCAGTAAAGAGGTCAATCAGAAAATGTTGTCGGGCTTTTTCGCATTCTCCAAGTGTAAGTGCCGCTTTTAAGGTAGTTGGGGCGTCCGAGGCACGAGGTGCGGCTTTGTCGTCGCGCCACGAGATAATGGACCACTTGTCCGGACCGAGCCGACTGGGGAATTCTACCAGCGCTTCTTCAGCGAGGGTTTAACGGATTCGTTTCGATTGGGGGCTTTGCCGCAGGCGCTTCCTGCGTTGCCGTCTCCCTGGTCTAGCGAATCCGTGAGGATTGGCCGCTGGACCCGCCCGTCGCCCCGTTGTTTGCGCTACGGCGAGCATCGTCCACAGGCGTCGCGGCAGTAAGGGTCCCCGCAGTCGCCGCCGGGGCAGTGCGTGTTGTTGATGCACGGATCCTCGGCGTTGTCCCCGCCGATGCACGTCTTGACGCACATGGCGCCCGCCCCGAAAGCGGTCACGCAAGTGGCCGGCCCCGCCGGACATGCGACCTCGCCGCAGGCCACCGGGGACGGACACGGGCAGGGACCGCTCAACGCATAAGGCAACTCCTTCACCGCGTCCACGCAGGCCACGATGTCCAGGGCGCTGACATCCGCATTGAGTTCGGGCAGGTTCGGTTGAAGTTGTGCAACCGCCTTGGGCGCAGCGCCGGCGACGTTCTTGAATTTGTTGACCAGCGCCGTGACGTCAAGGGCATCGGGCTGTGTCGACGCGGCGGGTGGATTGAACGGTGCTGCCACGTCGCCCGCCCGGGCGGTGGTCAAACGCAGGGGCGGCGATATGTTCAGACAGCTCCCCTCCGCTCCCGCACAACTTGCGCCGTAGGCTTGCACGTCGTATTGGGAGCTGGCGACGATTTCGGCCCCGGTGATGTAGAACGCGCCTTCCACGGACCAATCCTGATAGTGGGGCGTGCATTGCAGGTGAGCGGCCAGAAAGTTTCCGACGTTGGGATCGCTCTGCGACTCCAGAAACCGGGACGGCGCACCGACCCAGCGTACGCAACCGGAGGGATCGGCGCACGTCGTACCGAACTCAAAAGCCGAGAAGTTCGGCGGCGGATGATTCGGCGCATTGGGAGGCGCCGGGTTTTGCAAGTCCATCAGCTTCACCCGCAAGGCCGTCTTCACCCCTCCCCCGGTCTCCGCGAAGCCCCCCGCCGCCCGAGCCCGGAGCAGCCAATTCCCCGGCAGACCGAAGCCGTCGATCGTACCGACGGTCTGATCCGCGAAATCATCCGGGTCGAAGACGTTTTGCGAGTTGTGGAAGAACACCCACGACTTTTCGGCGCTCCCTCCTTGGTCCAGTGCAGCCGGGAAGCGTATCCGCGCGTCGTTCGGGCTTTGGACGTCTCCCAATCCGACGTAGAAATCCGCCCCGCTGGGGACCGTCACCCCGCCGCAAGGAACGGCGTGCGTTGCAAACGTGGCGTCGGCGGCGTGGACTCCTCCCGGGAGCGACCAGCGACGCGCCGTCACGGCACTACGCAGGTTCCCCGTCGCCGCGGCGTCGATCCAAATCACCGCGTCGATCGCGTCGCCCGGCGCAACGCCGGTGCCTCCGGCGGCGAGCCCGAAGGCGACATCGATTTCCAGCAACGTGATCGACGCCCCGGTTGCGTTCTTGAATCGAGTGGCCCAGCCGAACGCCTGACCGTCCGCTCCGTCGTTCAGCCCGACGGAATCCTCCGCGCTGCCGTCGTCCGTTTGGAAGGACGCGCCGTTGGCGGTTCCGGGAACGACCAGGCCCAGGAAGCGATTCTTGTCCGCCTGGCAGATGGACCGTGGACTCGGCGGGTCGCAGACATCCGGAATCCCGTTTTCGTTGAGGTCATGGTCCGCCAGTTCGCAGACGTCCGGCACCTCGTTATCCTGGCAATCCTCGTAAGTGCCGTCGCGCAGGTCGCACTCGTCCGGAACGCCCAGGCCATCGCAATCCTCGGAGGCCCCCGAACCGATGTCGCATGTGTCGAAGACGCCATTGGGCTGGCAGTCCGCGCCGGCCTCGCAAGCATCGGGCACCCCGTTGCCATTGCAGTCTCCGCCGCCGCTGGTATCGCTGATCAATTGATACGCCATGTTGGGCGCCGCGCAGGTAGTCGCCAGCGGGCTCCAGGGACCGTAGAATTGGTTGGATCCGGACATGGAAATCACGCTTTGAAGCGCCGGACCTAGCCCGCGCTCGGTGCCCGTCGTAAGCCATCCCCAGAACGGAACGGCTGCGCTGTGGCCGGTCTCCACTTCCGTGCAAACTCCATCCACATCGACGAACTTGTGCCCGATTACGGCTTGAATGTCGATCGCGTAGGGGAGGCACGCGGCATTCACAAACGCGGCGGGTTGTCCCGGCGTCAATCCGTTGCGGCCGTCGGCGTAGGAACGGACCATGCAGCAATTCACCAGGTCCGCTGCATGGTCGATCACTGCGTGCCCGTCGCAGGCGCCGAGGGCGGTTCCTCGGCGGCTAACGACCGAGACGTCGCAGAAATACAGCGCCAGCGGGGGACGGGGCGGTTCGTCGCCCCCAAGCGGCTCATGGAACCCGATCAGCCAGCCGTCGATGGGCGGCTGAGGGAGGGACCGGCAGTTGGCGTCGCATAGGATGGCATCGGGCGGGTCGCACTCCTCGGGTCCGTCGACCACGCCATCGCCGCAATTGATGAACTGGCAACTGTCGTTGCAGGTTACGCCGTCGGGCGGATCGCAATCCTCGCCAAAAGCCAGGATGCTGTCGCCGCAAACGAGCACATTGCATCCTCCGGGTCCGCAGATCTGCTGAGCTTCTTCAACGCAAAGCTGGTCCCACTCGAGATCGCAACAAAAGGAGTCGACGGCGCACACCGCAGCGCAGCAAGACGCGTTATCACATCCGGGGTTGGCATGGGCGGCGCAGCAGTCCCCCGCGCCGGGCCCGCAAGTGACGCCCGTCGGGCAGTCGGTGCACGCGATGCTCCCGTCGCCCTGGTAGACCCCGCTCCGAGAGGCGCACTCGGCGGCCGACTGGTTTTGCAGGCAGTCGGGACCGACGATGCAGCAAGCCCCCGTCGGGCAAGGCGCGTCCAAAACCACGCATACGTCATCGACATGGACGTTGAAGTAGAAAAGGCTGTCTTGCTCCTCGAAGGTGATGCGCACCGTCTGTCCGACGAACGCGGAGATATCCCCGCACCGCCTTGTACAAGATTGAAGTGCGACATCGCCCGGGTTCGTGGAGAACAAGGTGGCGAGGACCGCGTTGTTTATCGGATTTCGGATTTGAACGCGGAACTCCTGCCCAGGATCAACAAAAGTGCCGTTATGGTTACGGATCATGTCCGTCCAAAACAAGGCAGCCGACGCGGAGGTCGGAATCGTTACATCCTGGTAGAGCGTATGACTTCCGCTACCGGTCATGTCTGCCATAGCGGAAAAGCTGCCGCCGCACGGTGGAAGGGGGGGGTCGGGGCTCGGAGGGTCGTACAAGCCGGTGTTGACGCTCCAGCTACCTAGACTGCCGACGTCAGCGACCGTCCACCCCGCGAGCGTACCGGTCTCGAAATCGCCGTTGACGAGGATACACCCCGGACCGGTCACGTTGGGATGGTTTTTAGCGCGATTCGCGGAGGCCGGCGGGCGGGCGACATGATTCGTCCTCGAATAGCTCGTAAGGGGCCCCGGCGAAAGCGCTGGAGAATCGGGTGAATAAGTCGAAGTTGCCGCCCCCAGGCTAAGGTTGCTGCCCCACCAACGGACCTTGGTAATCGGCCGTCCGTCGGAAACGAAGTCGTCCGCGACAACCAGGTTGGGCGTGGTGTCCGTCCAGTCCAGGTTGGACGCTGCGCCTTCGCCGCTGCCGTCCGGCGGTTGATCGAAGTTGGTCCTTTTTGTGCCCAAGGCCAGGTCAATCCGGATCCTCCGTTGGTTAGGCACCGCGGTGCATCGACCGGCGACGGGTTTGCCCGTCATCTGAAGCGTTTGGAGGATGGACGCCACGTTGGCCTCCGGGTCGGCTTGTTTGAGGATCGCCCACGCTCCGGCGACGTGGGGGGCGGCCATGGACGTACCGCTGGGCGTACCATCGTAACTGGCGTCCGATGCGTTCACGGCGGAAAGGATGTTGACGCCGGGGGCGTAGAGGTCGAGCAGCGTCGCTTGATAGTTGCTGAAGCTTGCTTCAAAGTCGGCGTCGGTCGTGGCCCCCACGGCGATGGCCGTGGAGATGCACGCCGGGCCCGCTACACCGTCGCAGTGCTCGCTGTTTCCGGCGGCGATGATGGTGGGGATGCCCGCGCCGCGGAGGTTGTCGATCGCGGCCTTCACCCCGGCGTTGTCCGCGTCGCAGAGACCCTGGTCTTGATAAGACCCCCCGCCGAGGCTCATGTTCGCGGAGGCGATGTTGCGAGTCGTCCGCAACGAGTACACATATTCCAATCCCGCTATTTGGTCCGAACTCCAGGAACCCACGGCATTCTCAAACTGCGAGAACACCTGGATGGCGATGAAGTCGGCGCCGGGGGCGATGCCGGAGAGCGGCGGGACGCGGGTCGGGTCGTTTCCTACGGCGATGCCGGCCACGTGCGTGCCGTGAGTGGAACTCGGCGCCGTGGCGTGATGCTGCGCCGCATTTGGGCTCGTGGTGTCGGAGGACTGGCCGTTGGGACAGTCACCGGATCCAGGGGAACCGTCGTCGCCCTGCGCGAAGCACGCCTGGACGATGTTCTTGCCCGCGAAGAAATGGTGGCTCGCCCGAACCCCGGTATCAAGGATCGCAACGTACCAGCCCGACCCGTCGAAGCCTTCAGTCCACGCCGCGGACGCTCCCACGATGCCCGCCGTGTTGTCGAGTGTCGAAGCCGCCAAGCGGTCCTCGGTAATCGCCCGCACGCCGGGCGCGGCCCGTAGGGCCTCCAACGCCCGTTCGGACACGGTCATGGCGACAAACGGCACGCTGGCATAGGTCCGGTTGATGGTGTGCGGCGTGCCTGCCAGCTTGCCGAGTTCAACCTGACGAGCGGCGGCGATCGCGTTCGATAAACGATCGTCGGCCTGGGCGCCGGGAACGGGTCCCTTCGCCCCATGAGACGCCTTGGTCAACGCGCTCAGGTTCGGCACATCGAGCTGCACGAGCACTCGTACCTTTCCCGAGTTCCGCGCCACCGCCAAAACACGATCGAATTCAACGTCCCTTCGGCCCGGCGTCGCGCTTTCTTCTGCGCGGACCGCCGCCTCCGGGGCAGGGTGGGGAGAGTTTCGAGGCGTGCGAGTCGTGGCCAGGTGCTTGACGTTCTTGGTTTCAGGGGGGACGGGCGAGCCCCCGCCGCAGATGGTTCCATAGGCCCCCGTGACTACGATGAGAAATGTCAGCCGCCGCCAGTTCATTGCGCTTACGTTTCCGTTCCCACGGTGCGCCGCAGCATCGTGCACACCGTCCGTCCTAGGCACGGCCTAAGCGGGACGAGCCGGTCCGAGCGTTTCTTTCCCCCCATTGGCCGGTGCTCCCCGCCCGAAATCAATCCCTGGGTCTTCCGAAATGCCGCTCCATTCATTCCGTTGCAGGGCGGCTTGCCGGGCAGTCGACGGTTATCCGTTATTGAGGATTGGCCGGCGCTGGGTAGGTACGCGCTTTAACCCGTTTCAAAGAAGCGCAACTTCCGAATTACTGGCATTGATACTCCCAGGGACCCGTCGTGAAGCGTTGTCCGAAAGGACCCGCTCCCCCAAAGAGCACCATCACGCCACGATCGCTGTCGTAAGCCATCGCAGCGTCGGCCCGCGGCGACGGACCACTTACGCTCGTCAGCGTCCACCCCTTTCCGTTCCATTCCCACGTGTCTCCCAAGTAAGCTGGGTTCAGGAGATCGTTGACCCCTCCGTACAAGACCGTCACGTTTCGGGCGATGTCGTAGCCCATGGCATGTTCTTCTCGCGGCGATGGGCCCGCGGTTCGTAACGCCGTCCACGTGGTGCCGTCCCATTCCCACCTCGTCCCGCTGAGACGGGCGTTTACTCCCCCATAGAGCAACGTGGCGCGTTCCCGACTGTCGTAGGCCATCGCATGGCCGCCGCGTAACGCCGGGCCCGTGGTGCTGCGCAGCGTCCAAGTCGCTTCGCCGTCATCCCATTCCCAAGTCTCCCGGCTGCTTCCCAGGCCGGCGTACCCCCCAAACAGAACGGTCACGGCGCGGGCGCCGTCGTAAACCATCGTATGCCCGTAACGCTTCGATGGACCCGCGTCACTGCGCAGCGTCCACGCCGTTCCATTCCATTCCCATGTGTCTCTCATGCGCCCGGCGGCGCCGAGGCCCCCAAACAGCACGATGACGCCACGGGCGCTGTCGAAGGACATGGCATGTCCGTAGCGTGGCGATGGACCTTCCGTGGTACGCAGCGTCCAATTGGTCCCGCTCCATTCCCATGTGTCGCCCAATCTCACCGCGTCCGCCCCGCTACCGCCGAAGAGCACCATCACGCCCCGGACGTCGTCGTAGACCATGGCGTGAGCAACGCGAGGCGACGGTTGAGGGCTGCTCCGTAGCTCCCAAGTCGCTGCTGATCCCTCCCACTCCCAGGTTTCGCCCAGGGTGAAATTGTTGTTCGATCCGCCGAACGCAACCATTACGCCCCGGGCGCTGTCGTAAGCCAACGCATGGGCAAAACGCTGAAGCGGGCCCGTGCGGCTACGCAGCGCCCACGTTCGGTCATATGTGACTCCACTCTCCAAGGCCCAAGTCTCGCCGTTCGACGCGGTACCGCCTGTACCTCCAAAAAGAACCGTCTCGGCACGCTCCCTGTCAAACGCCATGGAATGCAAATAGCGTGGCGAAGGGCCCGAGTTGTTCAGCAGGTTCCACGTCGAACCATTCCATTGCCAAGTGTCGCCCTTCAATGCGCCGCCGTCGTGACCACCAAAAAGGACCGACACGCCGCGCGAGGATTCGTAAGCCATCGCATGGCCATAGCGAGGCGACGGACCCGTGCGACTGCGCAGCGTCCACGTCGTGCCGTCCCATTCCCACGTGTCACCCCATTGGGTGGAGCCGTTCGTGCCCCCAAAGAGGACGGTGACGGCTCGCCCCATGTCGTAAGCCATCGCATGGACGTAGCGAGGCCTCGGACCCGAGGCGCTTCTCATCGTCCATGTCAAACCATCCCATTCCCAGGTATCGCCCAAGAAGCCAGACTCATCCAGTCCCCCAAACATCACGGTCACCGCGCGGGCATCGTCGTAAGCCATCGCATGTCCATAGCGAGGCGACGGTCCTATGTTGGCGCGCAGCGTCCACGTCGAACCGTCCCATTCCCATGTGTCGCCATTGAATGTTCCGTCGTAACCGCCAAAGGCGACGGTGACCCCTCGCCTGCCGTCGTACGCGACGGCGTGGAAGGACCGGTCCCCCGGCGGAGGCGTATGGTCCCTCCAAGCGGGGCAATCCAACTGGGCGAAGGCCGGCGTTATGCGAATGCCGCAGAGACCCGACGATGCCAGAGCGACAACCACCCGAACAACGGTTGCGTTACCCAACAAAGCGTCTCTCCTTTACAGGCGTATAATGCGACCGGGACGAATCAAGCAGAAGACCGCCGCTGCCAAACGCCCCGCCGTCAGTACGCGAATACCTGCGGATGTTGCCCCGCCGTCGGCCGCTCGGTCACAATACCGGTAGCCGAACGCCCAGCGCTAGCCCAAAGCCGAAAATCACGCATTTCAAACCGTGGATGACTAAAGCGGACTAGGCTCCTCTCCGAAACAACTCCTCCGCCAATGGTCCGCTAAGTTACCCACCTCAATGAATCTGGTCAAGCAGAAAATAACTACCGGTCGTGGTTTTCAGGGACACCGAGTGCAATTGGGTTTGTTCAGTTTGGCCAGGATGCCGCCGGCGCGCGGCGCTGTTGAGTGAATGTGTTAGGTGTGAATGTAATTTTTGTCCACTTCGCGTAAAGTCGAGAGGCTCATACGCGGTTCGTCTGCGTTGGTCTGACGTGCCGCTATAAGGCCGCGGCAACTCTCGCGGGCGTGACCCCCGCATGAGTCGGACAGTTAGTTTGGACCAGGGAACCGGGCAGAACCGAACGCCATTCCCAGTCTCCTGCTAGGCCCTAGCCTTCCATCAAGCGGTTCCAAAACCGATGGAGTCGACGCCCGAGGCCCTTCCCGATAGGCTCCGACGCCGCCGGTAGACGCACCTGACCGGTCATTCCCAGATGCAAGTCCGAAGCCCACTCGTCAGCCAGCTCAACCGTTACTTCAAAATACGGTTGCGACGCGCCGTGGGTCGCGGGGTCAACGGCGATGTCACCGCCGCCCAAGTGAGTTAGCGGCCTCAGCTCGATCGTCCGCGACGCGGCAGGAGCTATTCTCGTGATCCGCCCTTCGATGGTTCGAGAGGGCATGGCCGCCGCGCGGAACTGGACGAGCCCGCCCACGCGGGCCGCCGATCGCCCCATCTGCTCCTCCGTAAAAATGGATCGCGCGTGCCACCGACCTGACACCATCTCCGCGACCGGGCTGCCCTCTGCCCAAAAAGTTCCGACCTCCGAATTTTTCGGACATTGAACGATCCGGCCCGCCGCCTGTGCCCTGATCTTCAATTGCGCAAGTTTGGCCTCGCACTTCGCCGCTGCCGCCGCGTGTGCCTTCGCCTCGCTCGCCTGCTCGAGGGACCGCGCGGCATCGCGAACGAGAAGGGCGTCGCGGCGAATCTCGCTGGCGCGAAGCGCAGCTCCGGCCTGAACCGCCGTCTCCTGCTCGGCATCGCTGGAGAGTTCGACGATCAGCTCCCCCGCGCCGACCATCTGACCGACTTCGACTTCGGTCCTTTCGAGGAACCCCGCCGACGTCGCCCGAAGCACCGTCTCATGTTCGCGGCCAAGCACCGCCGCCGCGTAAACGTGGGATGGAACCGGCACCCAAAGCGCCGCCGCGGGGGCGGCCAGCAACACGGTCACGCCCACCGCCGCCGCCCGCCAGCGTTGCGCCGCCGTCTCCTCCGCGTGCCACAAGTACCGGGTAAGCTTCCGTACCGTCGTCAGGAAGACGATTCCGAGGTACGCCGCGCCCAGCCCGATCCCCGCGATGAGCATCTTGGAGGCGAGAATGGCCACCAAGGCGAGTAGAAGAACGATCCGGTAAACCGAAGCAGCCGCACCATAGGCGAACAGAATGGCGCCGAGCCGCCACCCCTTCGCCTCACCACCCGTTTTCACGCCGAGCACAAATCGCTTGAGAACGCTCAGGACATGGCGACTCGACCGCGCCCGCAGATTGGGGATCTCCAGCCAGTCGCTCAAAAGGTAATAGCCGTCGTAGCGCATCAGGGGGTTGATGTTGAAGAGCACCGTCACCATTCCCGCCAGGAACATGACATTGTACGCGATCGCATGAACCACCGACGGCTCCGTCGTCGCCCAGACGAACACCGCCAACGCCGCGATGATGCTCTCCACATACATCCCCCCCAAACAAACCATCAGCCGCTCACGTTTCCGCGGAAAACCCCACGAGGCCGTGGCGTCCATGTAAGCGCACGGCGTAAAGAGAATCAAATACACGCCCATCTCCGGGACGTCGCCGCCGTAGTGCTTGCAGGCGTATGCGTGGCCCATCTCGTGAACGGCTTTCAAGACGATCAAGGTGACCCATAGCAGAAGGATATTCCCGGACACGAGCACGCCCTCGAGGGGTTGAGTCAACTCGCCCCAGCGGCTCGCGGCCACGATCCCGGCGGAAACCATCAACACGAGCCACACCGGAAAGAAGCCTCGACCAAACAGCGGTCGCACGAGGTGGATGGTACGGTTCAAGAAGGCGTCGGGGTTCCACACCGGTATGCGCAAGAACAAGAAACCCAACCACTTCTCACGTTGCTTGGCCCGCTCGCGAAGCTGGTAGCGCCGATAGAGCAGCTTGTGGTCCGAGATCGGGAGCCGCAGGAAGCCCAGTTGGTGAAGACCGGCAACGAACTGGTAGAAGCGGTCTTCATCCTCGGCCGCGAGTTTCCTCCGCTCGACCAGGTCGTCGAACGTGGCCCCCAACGAGCGCCCGGAATGGATACCCACAAAGATCGCGTATTCGGCAAGGGCCAAGCGTTGACTCTGGAAAGTCATCGGGTCACGAACGATGTAGGATGGTTCGCCGCGAAAAACATGGCGGCTCACTTCGAGGTCCTCGCGCAGCCCGACGTGCACGGCGCGGAGCGCCGCCGCCGAAGGCCGTCCGGTGCTCGAATGGGAGGATGCGTTCATAGCCAAAGCTTCATTCGCAGATAGTCAACGAAGCGATGGGACGCCACCCACCAGATCGGGCGTTGCCCGACCTGCACCTTGGCCACACCCTCCATCCCCGGCCGGATGCCGCCGTCGCCGTTCGCCCGAACCTCCGCCTCCGCAACGTAGACGTTTTGTGCCCGCCGCAATTGCGCCGTCGGCCTTATTCGAGATATCCGGAACTCCATTGCCCGCTGGGGATCGGCATGGCCGGCGAACAACCCCGGCAGTCCGACGGCTAAGCTTGCCGCCGCCGACTCCGGCACTTCCAACTCAAGAGTCCATTCATCCTCCGGCGCGATCTGAAACAGCGGCTCCCCCTGGACAAGCACCCCTCCGATCGACTTGCGCAGGTCGCCCCATACGACCACTCCGTCGATGGGTGCGCGCAAGGTCGCGCGCTCGATCCGCGCGGCCACGATGTCGAGCTTGGTGCGCACCAGATGCTGATTCGCCAGCGCCAATTGCGCTTCCGCGGGCCCGTCGCCCGCCATCGCCCGGTCGTGCTCCCGCCCAAAGACTTCCTCCTGGGCGAGCAGCTCCAGCCTTTGCTGGTCAAGTTCCCGATGGTCGAACGTGCAAAGGATGTCGCCCGTCCGCACGCGATCGCCCTGAACGGCGTACGCCGCGGCCAGGGTGCCCGCCGCGGGGGCGTGGATGTGTCGAACGTGCGCCGGCGTCACCACGCAAGGCGCGGTCAGGTTGTAACGGATCGAGCCGAAGCAGAACTCCAGCACCGCCAACACCATCACCGCCGCGACGACTTTGCGACCCCAATGACCGGGTGCGGTAAGCGCCTCGACGGACGCGCGCGCCGACTCCCAAGCGTGACGGGCGACGCCTCGACCCGCCCGCCGCGTGAGCGCAAGCGCCGGCGCTAAGGGCTCCGTGCGTCCACGGATTTCCTCGATCTTATCCTGGCCGAAGGCGCGGTCCGTGCGGCTGCGCAGGCTTAGGATGGCCGTGGGGGCGCCTCCCAGACGCAACGGGATCGACACCACCGCATCGCCTTTCGCCGCCGCATGCCATTGTTTGTGCAAGGGGTATTCCGATGTCGCACGAGGTCCACCCCAGTCCACCGATCGCGGATGCGCGATGGGCACTTCCGCGTCCAGGCATTCCTCCATCGCCGAGCGCAAGTGTGCGACGCCCGGGCTGCGCCGGTTCACCTGATCCAGCCCGGAAATCGCCAGGATGCGCACCTGTTTTCGCGTCACCAACCCCAGGGCGACCTGTTCACATCCCAGCTTGTTGCGCAGCTCGTTGGTGATGGCGAAGGCGAATTCCTCCGCCGACCCGCACGCCGCCGCCTGGACCATGCCCCGCTCGCCCCCCGCGCCGCCCCTCACGCCGCGCCCCCGGCTCTCCGACTGACCCAGAAACTCTGCGCAGAACGACGCCAGTCGGCACAACGCTTCCAAGGTCGTCAGCCGCGGGGTCCAATCCGTCTCCTTTCCCAACGACACTACGACCGCCAACGCCCCAATGGCCGGTCCCGAGGAATCGAAAATGGGCGCGGAAAGGAATGCAACCTTGGCATCACCGCCTTTGGCTTGCAGTAGCTTGGCCCGGGAGCGTACTTCCGTCAGCGACTCGGTGAGAAACTCTTGCAGGCCCGCCTTCCAGAATTGCGGATCAGTCGGTCCCGAATGGTGCTCGTCCTGGATGACTTCCGATCCGTAACGAACGTGCAACGCGCCGTACGGGCTTGCGAACGCCCGGACCACGCACCGCGCCGCTTCCGATAGGAACCGCGCCCGCGAGGTCGTCGTTCGCGCCAGGCGGATGATCTCGGCGTAGGGGTCGAGACGCGTGCCGCTCTCGGCATTGACGGTCGTGGACCGCGCCGGGTCGCTCAAGGACGACCCGGCTGACCGCGCGGGCGACTGGGACGGTGATCCTCGATCCGTAGTGGCCACGGTATCTCCGCAAAGTTCCTGTTGGACCGCGCATTCAACTGATCAGCGAATACCCGGCCCCGCCGGCGACGCTTTCCGGCAGGCAGATCGGAGCAAAAAACGCAAAGCCGGCCTCGAAGGCGTCCTCGCGAATCAAGCGACATCGAACGCAGCGCCCGAACATCAGCGGCAAATCCAACGCCTGGCGATCCAGTTGCAGGCGGTAAACATCCCCGACGCGGAGCGGGATCGGAAACAGCGCGCTGCATCCGCCCTCGGAGATGTCCCCGGTCACGCCCTTCACCTTGAACGAGGTCACCTCGCTGGCGTTGCCCGGCTGTAGCACCAGAGCGGCCTTGATCGCCAAACGAAAGTGGGCGCGCTGACGACGAATCTCATCGGGCGTATTTCGCTCCAGATCGCGAAGGACGCCGAACGCATCGTCGCTGCTAAGCACCCCCCCCGTATTTTCAAGCTCGTCGAACATTGGATGCTCTCCGTTTCGGTCAGGGACCGCCGATGATGGGACCCGACGCCCCTTCCGGTTCCGCCCGGCTCGATAGCGCCGAGTCACGAGTGAAGTCCACCACCGTCTTTAATCCCGCCATCCAGCCTGCGTCCTCGTTGTCCACATGCAGCTTGACTCGGAACGTCTGGCTTCCCCCGTCGGCCACCCGACTCACCAGCACCACCGTCCCCACTCGCGGCGACAATCGTCGGTCTGCGGGGGTCACGCGGAACCGGTCTCCTACGGCCACCCCCGCCGCCAGGGCGACGGGACAGTCCACCAAAACTTTCAGCGGGTTGAGCTGCACCAAATCGACGATGCCTTCCAGCTCATTCACCGTCTCACCGGGATGCTTGAGATGTTCCCGGAGGTATCCGTCGAAAGGCGATCGCAGCCGAAAGTCCTTGAGCACTTCCTGTTCGCGCCGGTACGTGCGCGCCGCCTGCTCCTGGTTGAAGTTCGCCAACTCATACTCGATGCGCATGATCTCTGCGTCCGCCGTCGCATCGCTCAATTCCTTCGACGACGCGCTGTCGCTTCCTTGTAGCCGGATGATCCGATCCAAATCCCGCTGCGCCCGCGTCCACCGCGCCCGGGCATGTTCGACGTCTAATGTCGTCTCCGCCGTGGCCTTGGCGATTTCCGTTCGTGCAAGCTGTATGCCCTCTTCGAGCTGGACCACGAGGTCTCCGCAATGGACGAAACTTCCTTCCGCTGCTTCGATCCGCGCAATCCGCGCAGGTTGCACGGCTGCCAGTGTCGCCGTCTGGCATGGCGCCGTGAGGCCGACCACTTCGTTCGGGTTGCTTGCCGGGGACTGTGAATCACCGACCGCCCGCGGCGAGACCAGGGCGACGCCCAAGGCCAGCGCAAACCAATGCCGGGGGCAGCTAACGGCTTTGGTCTGCCGGGCTGCGTCCGATAGGTCGAAAGCATATCCTGCGCGCATAAACACCGTCCCCGTGGGGCTTTTCGGTAGCTTGCCGTATCGTGCTTAACTAGGAAGAAGCGCCTGCGGATCCGTCGGCCCCATCGGCCGCCGGGGAGTGCGCGGGAAACCCGGACGGCGAGGGCGGCCGGTAAGGCTCGCGTGATAGGACCACAGAGCGCGTAGCGTCCGGGCGACGGCTCCGATAACACGGATGCGATTTGCTACATGCTGCGCGGTGAGGGCGCGCCGAACCACACCCTCCCGCCTGCGCGTTCGGAACCGTTGATTTGTCTACGTTCGCTTTCCGCCGCGCGGCCCGTCATTTTCCCGATCGCCGGAAGGACTCGCCGTCGCGGCGAGTCCCCGGACCGCACCCCATACGCGGGCGAAGAATCCGCTCGACTGCGGGCTGAACGCCGCCGCGACCTCCTCTGTGTGCGGTGCTCCGGCCGCGATCTCGCCTTCTGATGGGCCGACGCTGAGTTGACCATTGAACGCCGGCTCCTCGCCGAAGCGCGAGTGCCAGCGCCGCGCGTTGTCGTCGTCATTTTCAACCGCGTCCTCGAAAGCGTCCGGCAGGCTCAGTCGTTCCGGCGCGGGCGGGATGAAGCCGGCCGCGGGCGCTTCCGTTGTGGCCAACGTCGGCAGGGTGAACACCTCCGTGACCCGGTACTCGTGATCGATGGCTGTCGGCGCGCCGATCAGTTCCCCGCTTGATTCCGGCGCGGCGTCGTCGCCGCTTCCCACCATTTCCACCGAATCGGCCAGGTGTTCAAACGGATCGAGTACGCCGATATTCTCAACGTCGTTCCATGGAATATTTTCGGAACCATATCGACCATCGGCCGGCGGCGTCGGCTGGGCGGTCGTCGTGACATCGTGCGCCTGTTTGCCGTCCGAGGAGATCGGCGACTCGTTCACCGGCGTCGGCGGCACGTTGCCCGCGTCAGGCTGCGCCGCATCCGTGCCCGGCACCGCGACAACTATCGTTGGAGTGACGGTCTCATCCGTCGGGTCGGGCAGCGCATCGACCACCGGATCGCTATCGACATCAACCACGGGCGGAATTACGGGTTCAGGCGTCGCCTCGGTCTGCGCGTCGATCACCGGATCGCCGCCGACATCGGCCGTTGGGGCCGAATCAGCTGCGATCACCGGATCAGGCGTCTCCATCGGCGGCGGAGGGGCCGGAGGCGGATCGACGCTAACCGGCGGCGGTTCGGGCGGCGGCGGTTCGGGCGGCGGCGGTTCGGGCGGCGGCGCCTGCACAACGGGGTTGACGCTGACCGACACGCTATCCATCGTGGTGTCCTGGCCATCGCTCACCGCGACTTGAAAAGTCAATGTCGTCGGCGTGTCCACATCGGGCGATACAAAGGTAGGCCGGGCGGCGCTCGCGTCTGACAGGGTGACGGCCGGTCCGCCCACTTGCGTCCAGTTGTAGGTCAGGCTGCTTCCTTCCAAATCACTGCTGTTCGACGCGTCGAGCGTGACTTGGTTCAACTCGTCGACTGCCTGGTCCGCCCCCGCATCGGCCGCCGGTGCGTCGTTGACCGCGCTCACGTTGATATTGAACGTGCCCGTATCCGCGGAGAAGGCTTCTCCATCATGGGCCTTGTATGTGAAGCTCGTCGCCCCGTTCCAGTCGGCGTTGGGTTGGAAGGTGAGTTGTCCGCCGTCGATCTGGGCCTGAGTGACGACGTCGTTCGCATTCACGGCCGCGCCGTTGAGCAAAAGCTGACCGTCGGTTGGAAGGGTCTCAATGCGGTACGAACTCACCGCGTCGCCCGCGTCGGGATCGGTTCCGAGCAACGATACCGCGGATGCAGCGGCGTCTTCATCGATCGTTAAACTGCCGCCGCCCGCCGTCGGGGCCGTGTTGGCCGGCACAGTCACCACGTTCTCCACGCCCGAGTGGTTGATGGTGAAGGACTGTCCGCCGCCGAGGTTCACTGTGATCTGCGAGCCGGTATCGGAGACGTTATTGGCCTGATGCGATGACAGGTCGATGGTGTCGTTGCCGGCGCCGCCGTCCACCGTGATCACGTCGCCATGTTGGGCGCCGGTGAACTGGAAGGTGTCGTTGCCTTCGGCCCCGTCCATCAGATCGTTGCCGCCGCCGCTAATGAGAACGTCGCTTCCTTGGTCGCCGAAAAGTTGATCGTTGCCGGTTCCGCCATCGAGCGTGTCGTTGCCGACGCCGCCGAAGAGTTGATCGTCGCCCGCCCCGCCGGAAAGGGTGTCCTGCCCCTGATCGCCGACGAGAACATCGTCGCCCCCCATTCCGTCGGCGGCATCACCTTGGTTCGTCCCCTGGAACGAATCGTTGCCTTCCGTGGCCCCGGTTTGCGCCTCTCCGCTGGCCGTGTCGGCCCAAGTGCCGGATAGCAGGATACGCGGCTCCAACGCTTCAATTTCGAAAGAGGGTCTCGCCGCTCGATGAGCGTGCGAAGGCCGGTCGGAATTCGGATCCTTGGACGCGCCGCGTGGCCTACTTGATGGCTTCTTCACGTTTCCCCTCCCAGGCAATCCTATGGGAATCGTCGCTTATCGGACGGATGCTCAGAGTCTTGCACCCTTGTGAACGTACGAAACCGCGTCGTCCGATGCAAACTGAACATCCAGTAGCGGGACCGTGCCAAGCCGAACTCCTCAGCATCCAGTGAATGACCGATAACTTCGACAGTGTCACCAATGCAGGGTCAGACCCTATGAAACCCTTTGACTGTGTGGGGTGTTCCGTTCCCGATCCCATCCGAAAACCGGGAATGCCTGCGCATGTCCTATGGACGGTATTGGTTATCGCGGTGTTTGCGAATGCCGTTTCATTATTCTCGTCGCAGTTGTGGGTCTATCCGGACTCGATCGACTACATCCGATTGGCCGGAGGCATCGCCGATCGGCTCGATCTGACCAACGAACTGTTCTTGGTGCGGACGCCCGGTTACCCCCTTTTCTTGGCCGCAATTTTCCGGATCTTCGGAGACGGCAGCCCGTGCGCGATCCTCATCATGCAACATGTGATGGCCGTTGCCGCCGCGGTGCTCACATCGGCCACAGCGTGGCGCCTCACGTCGAGTCGAAGTGCGACCATCTTCGCCGGAAGCCTGTGTGCTTGCAGCCTCCAGATACTGGCCTATGCGAACCTGGTTCTGACCGAAACGCCCTATACGCTCACGCTGATCGCATCTGTCTACTGTCTGGTGCGCTATCATCAGGGCGAACAGCGCCGATGGTTGGTCATCGCGTCGCTGCTCGCCGGTATAGGTTATCTTCTGCGCCCCGTCGCATTGTATCTCGTCGCTGTACTTTCAGCGGCGGTACTGCTGCAGGTTTGGCGAACACAAGGGCGACGCCTGCCGCGACTGGCTGTGGGACTCGGATGGGCAATGGCGCCGGCGATGATGGTGGCCGCCCCTGGGATGGTGGTGAGCCAATTCTCCCAAGGCAGTCTACAGGCCGCTCGATGTTTGGACTATGTATTCTATATCCGCCCCGTGACCTTTGACGGATTGGACTCCACGGACAGCGCGGCCATGCGCGACATTCACCAGGTCGTCGAGGAGGCAAAACGCAACGGGTCCATCGCTCCCGACGCCGACTTCCGCGACCGCGCGACGGTCATCCAGGCCTATCACGCGGTCCGGGGCTTGCCGTTTGCCGAGTCCAGCAAAGTTCTAGGGCAGGCCGGGCGCGACATCATGCTGGAGCATCCCTGGTTCATCACCCTCGGCACCCTCAAGTACGCGGCGTGGATGCTGCTCACGCCCGACCCGGTATACCGCTTCCAACCCGGCGGCGCGCCGGGGAGGGGGGGAAAGAGGGACACAGAGGCGCCGATCTATGACATTGGCACCTACGCCTTCGGAGAGGGATCATGGGAACCGCTGCTGAGAGACTACAGGCACTACATTCCCCTGAGCACAGAGTCTCGGATTCTGACGCCGTGGTGGACGACACTGTGTTTGTGGTTTCGAACGCATGTGGAAAACGGGCATTCCGTCGCGGGCCTTGGGGACCATTTGTTTGAGGAACTCCTAGGTTTGTGCATCCTCGGTGGAGTGATTTCCCTTTTCCGCCGCGATCGCGCGGTATGGCTCCTGGTGGCGTCGGTTTTTTCTCTGCACGTATTCGTGTCAACGCTGTTCGGTGGATCCCAGACGCGCTACGCCGCGCCGGTCAAGCCCATCCTTTGGTTGTATCTTTCGTTGTTGCTCGTGACGATCCTGCAAGCACTGCCCAGTGCAGTTCGAATTCTCGTGCGACGGTCAGTGGGCCGCAAGTTGGAAAGCGTCCAACCCGATGCGCCTTTGGGGGCATGACCGATTGGTCGGGAGGACTGGGCCCTTCAATGTCCCACACATTGAAAGCAGCATCGGACCGGTAACCACCGTCCGGGCGCGACGCGCTCTTTCCTTATGGTGAAATAACGGGCCAGCAATTCCCGCATTTCGGGAATTCGCCAGATGTGCACATGATAGTCATCTCCGCCCCAGGCCAGTTTTCCCAGAAAGGACAATCGGTCCAACCGGGAACTGCGCAGCAAATCCTTGATGCCGCGAATCAGATGGTCGTTCGGAAACGTAATGACCACTCGGCCCTTGGGCGCCAACAATCGTCGAATCTCCTGCAAGACGGCCTCAGGGTCGACGACGTGTTCGAGAACCTCACTGCAAATGATTTTGTCGAACGCGCCTGGGGGTAACTTCAGACTCGGCAACTCGCCCTGGAGCAGTCGTACTCGATAGGCGCGAAGGTTTTCTCGCGCCTTGTCCAGCATCCGCGCCGAAACATCCACGCCTGTCAAATCAGACTGCGGAAAGAGTCGCAGCACATGGCCGCCCCCACATCCTACTTCCAGGATTCGATCCCTGGCGCAAGCCTTAACCATCCGCGCAATCGTTCGCAGCCGCGAGGCCTCAATGCAGCGTATGAAGACACTCGATCGTTCATAGTACGCATTGATGTCATGCTCGAGGGCGAAGGCGTCGTTAAGCGCCTCAACGTCCGAATGCGGAATAGAGGCGGGAATCATGCTTGCGTCGGCATCCTCGTCGAAAGGAAATCGGTTGATGCCCAAAGTCGTTGCCCGCGACTGGGAATAGAGCGGCGAATCAGGCAGGTCTCGAATCGAAACTTCAGCAGTTCAAGTCCGATGCGAATGGAAGGGAGGAGCGGGAAACGCGGGAGAAACGAACATCCGGCGCGGCGGGGCTCAAATAGGGTATCAATCTCTTCAACGGAGAAACCATGCGCGCACGCGGCCACGCCTAGGAAGCTCTGAAAATACTTATAGGTGAAGCGATGTTCCAGAATCGACTGCAACACCTCGCGGCGGCACAGAATGAACCCGGATTTGTTGTCCCGCAAGGACGTGCCGAACGCCGCGTTCAGAAGCCGGTTGAGTCCGCGACTGAAGAGCCGATGTCGAGTGAGCGTGGAAGGAGATAGGCGAACGCCTTGAACGAGGTCGTGGTTGGACCGCGTATAGGCCGCCAAGAGGCGGGCGATGTCCTCCGGACGATTCTGTAAATCGGCGTCAATGAGGCAAACCAGGCGTCCATGAGCGGCCGCAAGACCTGTGCCCCACGCCGCCTCCATGCCCCCGTTGCTGGAATGTTGAATCCCTCGGACACGCCGGTCGGCGTCGACGCGCGATTCGATTCGGGCCCAGGTATCATCTTGGCTGCCGTCGTCCACGAGGACAAGCTCGCCCTCGACGTTCATGGCGGAAAACGTGGCCAGGGTCCGATCAACCAGAAAGTCAACGTTGCGTCCCTCGTTATAGCATGGGGCAAGGACGGAGAGAGTGATGCCGAAGGATTCGACGCCGGCGTCGGGTTGCGGTGTCATCGTCTTGCACTCCCTAATGGGAATGGCGCGTCCTGCAATCGAGGCATGGTGTGCGGGAGAACATGCCCGATCGGTGCGCTATGCGGCGCCTTCGGCTCGGGCCCGCGACCCAGCACGCTCTTGATGCATTCAGCGGTCATGAGTGCATTCCAGTGCTTTCGGTCGAAACTGTGGGTTCCATGCATCCACAGGTTGACGGGGGTCGGCAGCCCGTCCTTGACCGGGCGGTGAAGGACCAAGGAGTCCTTGGGCAGGAGTTTCTCGGCCGCGCGATGAACGATCCATTTTCCGACGCCGTCACGGTAGCGCAAAGAGTCGTCCAGGGAAAACGCGAATTCCACCAGACGGTAATCCAAGAACGGGCAACGTCCCTCAACGCCGTGGGCCATGCACATCCGGTCCGCCATTTGCAAGAGGGGTTGCAGGAAAACGCGGCTCTCGATGTAACAGATGTTCTCGAGCGTGGACTTGCGGGCGCTCCAGTGATCGGTGAGGAACATTTTCATCATCGCCGCCCCGACCAATCCCGACCGGGAGGCCATTCGACAAAAACGATCCAAGTCGCAGCCGCGATAGCGGTCCATCATGGCCGAGTAATGGCGGCGTTTAGGATCGTCGCTGCCGCTGATCTCGCCCAAGAGAAGTTCGTTGCGCGCATAACCGGCGAAGAGTTCGTCCGAACCCTCGCCGGAAAGGACCACCTTGTAGCCACGTTCGTGACAGGCCCTGGCCAGCCGGTACAGCGGAAATACACTGAAGGAACCCGTGGGCATTTCCAGGTGATAACTCATCGGTGCGAGGTCATTGAGGAATTGTACACGCGTCGGACGGACAAAGTGAGTACGCATTCCCAACCGGCCGGCGAGATCGGAAACGTATCTCTCTTCGTTAATGGTACCTTTGAACTCATCAAATTGGCACGTAAACGTCTCTTGGATGCCGCTGAGTTTCGCAATGAGGGAGGAATCCAGTCCACCGGCCAAGAATAGACTTACCGGCACATCGGCCCGCAGACGCAAACGCACGGCGTCCTCCAAGAGTTCAATGAACGAGCGGACTGCGGTTTTCTCATCAGTGATACGCCGCCCGACGGTGTGCTCAATGTCCCAATACGGGCGCGTGGAACACGTCCCCTTGGCAAGATCGTACACCAGGTAGTGCGCCGGCCGCAGGGCGAGAATTCCGCGATAGAGAGTGTGTTCATTAAAACAGAATTCAAACAATTCAAAGAGATCGTGGCTGGTGAATTCAAGTCCCGCAAACGCCTTGACTTCCGAGGCGAACTCAAACGAGGACGGGCCCAGACGGTAGAAAAATGGTTTCTTTCCCATGCGATCGCGGGCGCAAAAGAATCGCATCCCATCCCAAATGGCGAAAGCAAACATTCCATTGAAACGCTGGAGGCATTCCGGGCCCCATTGCAAGTAGGCGGCCAAAGCCACTTCACCGTCCGTGTTGGTCTGAAATGTCCAGCCCAATGCGGCAAGTTCAGTCCGCAATTCGGGGTGATTGTAGATTTCACCATTGAAAAGGATGGAACTGTCACCAATTCGAACGGGAAGGTCAATGTCATGCCGATCAACAATGTTGAGGCGAGTCTGACCGAGCGTGACCGTGCCGTGCTCGGGGACGGCGAAGGTTACGAGCCGCGACTGGTCCGGGCCGCGGTGGTGCAGGCGGCGCAGACTGCCGTCGTCGAAACCGGTGTTCAGTCCGCCCAGGATACCGCACATGGTTTGATTCCGCACATGGTCTAGACCTTCTTTGCCCGGCAACTGATGCCCGCGTCCTGAACGTCCCAGGCCTGGATTTCCCAACCCTGGGCGAACCATTCACGAAATTCCGCCGGCTCATACCGAAAGCAATGCTCCGGATGATACCAATCGAAGTTGATGATGTTGTTGGTGAAGAAATCGAACTCGTCGTTCCAAAAGCACTTGAGGATGTTCCAGTGGAATAGTCGCTGGAGGTCAATGGGGCCTTTCTTGATGCCTAGAACTGGGATGTCTTGTTCGATGTCCACGGTGACTTTCAAACCGGCGAGCGTACGACCCAGACGTGTGATGGCGTCACACGCTTGCAGCGCATCTTCGATCGGCAGTCTGCTCATTCGTTCGCGGATGTAGTCGTCGGTGAATTCGCGTACCACCGCCTTCTTTCGATAGACGTAACAACAAATCTGCCCCTCGGGTTGGAGTTTACGGCCCAGGATTTCAAACGCCGCCCGTGGGTCGGGCGTATGGTGGATGACTTGATCGCAGTTGATGAAGTCGAAGAACTCGTCCCGAAAAGGGAGCCGATGCAGGTCGGCATGTACAAAAGCGATTCGCGGATGGTTTAACCGCTCGCGGGCGATTTCGAGCGCCTCTCGCGCGGTGTCGACCGCGAAGACTGTGCCCGTGGAATGCTCGGCCAGGTTTGCGGCATCACGCCCCGCACCCGTCCCCGCGTCGAGAATAAACGCCGCCCCGCTGAGAAACTCGCGCAGCCCTTGGACTTCGCAAAAGCCGTAACGCTGCAAATACCAAGCGGTGTAGAAGCGACGGGTCTGGTCAAGATAGTAGCGGTGCTTCGCCCACTTCTGGGCGAACGAGCGGACCGTTTGTGTCTGTGACACATCCGAAGGGACGAAACTGGGGATTCCGCCGCGGATGAAGTAGTTGCCTTCGCCGTCGCTGCGGAGCGTCCCCTCGAGGATGTCCTCGCCCGCCGATTCCACAACCTCCAGGCGCAAGGGTCGCAATGACGGTGGGCCAACCAAGTATTCGAGTTGCGAACGCCTCATGATCGGTTCAGGGCTTCAGCGGGATAGGTCCGCCCTCGGAACCCATAGTGCGTTCAAACCCGGAGAGGGCCGCCAACCCCGCCCTGGATATTCGGACGTTGCCGGGGCCGTCTTGAGCCTACAATCCGTTGTTTAGGGCGTTTTTTCGTTTTTCGGGCCCCTAGCAGAGGCCGCAGGCGTGGGATAGACTGAAGTTGTCGGCTTGGGCGTCCGACATTAGCCGCTGATCTAGTATCCAAGGAGAGCATCACCATGAATTATCGTAGAACGACTTATCGTAGAACTTTGGCCGCCTGGACCCTCGTCGTCGCGGCCATGATTGTCGGAGGTTCATCCCTTCTGGCCGGCGGCGAGAAGAACAAGCCGGTGAAGTCGGAGGATGTAACCCTCGTCGGGAAAGTCGTCGACTTGCAGTCTTTCATGACCGGCAAATCCACGAACCATGATCCGCTTCGAGCAGCGCAGGAATACATCCGTCAGGGCGTCCCGGCCGCGTTGGAGACCGACGAAGGGTTGATCGTTATCGGCATGGGCGAGCGCGGGCCCGGCCGAACGCTGATGCCTCTGGCGCTGAAGGAAGTGGAGGTCAAGGGCAAGCTCTACGAAAAGGACGGAGTGCGATATCTTGACATGGTCTCGGCTGCCTTGGTCGAGGAAACGGATGAAGCCGTGGAGGACGAAGGGGAGGAAGAACACATCGAGGAAGAAGAATCCGACGAAGAACCGTAAGGCCTCCAACGAATAGCGTCACAATCCCGGCGCGGCGGGACGACAGATCAGTGCTTTTCATTGGCATCCAAACCATGTTCCACGTGGAACATGATTTCGCGCGTCGTGGGCGCGGAGCGGGCGGGCGCCCCGAGCGTCGCGCGACGCAAGGGCGAGCAGCAGGCGTTGTCTACCTCAATAACGTCACAGGCGCTCGGTGGAATGCACCCGCGCGACCGATCATGGGGGAGAATTACGAGTTACCAGTTACGAATTACCAGTTACGAGTTACGAAGGATAAGGTCGGGGGGTGTTGCGGACGGATTGGGAGGCGTGGATGAACGGATGACTGCGATAAGACGCGACGCTTTCGGAGCCAATTGCGCGGGTGATGGCATTGTGACCAGCTACCGAATGCTGCGGAGAAACGCAACCGCTGCCAGCTTGTCGTTGAACTGGCCGCGGACCTCGTTTCCGTTGCTGTAGCGAACATCAACCTCGTACCGCGTAAACGGCCGCTCCGGCTTGGATTCGTCGAACGACTCGATGAACGCGATGGCCTCCGCAGAGTCGGCCAGAGTGCGAGGCCAGCCGCGTAATGGAAACACGTACACCAGCTCGACGGGCGGTTTCTCACTCAACGCTGGCGCAGCCGTTGGTCCCTTCACAGCCCGACTGGTCGATCTGATCGCTGGCTGAGCTCGCTCCATCTCGTAGCCCTAATAAGTCAGAAGCAACCGATCCGCGACGACCTCTCTCTCAAGGGTCTGACCGCCCATTTGCAATCGGCGAAGCATCGAGCGTCCACAGTTGATCAGAACCTCACGCTCGAACAACCCTTTCGGAATGGCTAGATCGCAGGTGTGGTCGCCGGATCGCTTCGTTCCGTCGATGCTCAAGGCGACATAAACGCCGCGGGCCTTGCAGTCAGCAATTGCGCGGAGCAAATGCTGGAGGCGAAAGCCTTGCGCTCCGTAGAGGATGGTTTGACTATGGGTGTATGGCGGGTCGCAGTAAATCAGATCGCCGGGCCTAGCGAGCGCGAAGGCTTCGCGGTAGTCCAGTTGCAGGAACTCCGCACATCGAGTCCGTCGATGCCATTCATCCACGCGCTTCGCGAACGATTCCGGTGAGATGGGTTTATGCGGGCCACATGGCGTGGACATGTAGCCGTCGACTTGACGGAACCGGACTACGCCCGCATAGCAAGAACGGCACAAGAAAAGCAGGTCGGCTCCGTTCGGCTTCTTATTGTACGATGCCTTAATCCGTTCGTATTCTTTGACCTTTTCCCCCCCCATCATGCGGTTGTATCGCTCTGCGTACCAGCGTTTGAGCTTTGAAGGATCGGCGTGGAGAGCCTGCCAGATTTTGACGAGTGGCGCGAAAGTGTCCGACCCGATCGCTCGCTTGGGCTGCAGAGTGCCCAGCACAGCGGCACTGCCCAGAAATGGCTCGAAGTACGCGCGGAAATCGCTAGGGAAGTACGAAACGATTTCGTGCGCCATCCGCTGCTTGTTGCCGATCCATTTGAGGAGGCCCGTTGTGAACGGGGCGACCTCAACACCGTGGGCTTCTTCGAATAACAGCGTCTGCGTGGGAGCATCATAACGTCGCATGCGTCTGGAACTGCTGGGAGCAAGTTGCGTCATGCCGTAAAGCATATGCTATTTTTGCATCCGAGTCAAGGGGCCTTAACGTTTTTCCATGGCGCTCCGAGCCAAGCTGACGAAGAAGAAGCGGTTCCTGTCGCTCTTGCGGCAGATGCGCCTCGATGCAGGGCTTCGCCAAGCCGACCTGGCGCGAAGGCTCGGCGAGCCGCAGTCGTTCGTGAGCCGGTGCGAATCCGGAGAGCGCCGACTTGACGTTCTGGAACTGCGGGAGATTTGCGCTGCCTTGGGCGTGTCGCTCGGCGACTTCGTCGAACGACTCGAGGGGGATTCCCGGTGAAGCCTGATCCGCGCTTCCTGAATCAGCCCACGCACTTCTGGGCGAACATACGAACGATCAGCCAGCATGTCGGGTACACCGCACGCGGCACCAGTCAGATCCTTGTGCCGGATCTCGGCGTTATCGTGAAGGCGCTTGGCGAACTCGAGCTTGGAACTGCACACGTCGTTGGGAAGGATGAACGCCCAACACCGATCGGTGCGTCTCTCGTCGCGTATTTTGCCTACCGCGCAGACCTGCTGAACAGGTCCGTCCAACCTCGGTTGATGAACGCGGAACAAGCGGCGAAAGCATTCGCTCGCGTGCGGCGGAGCACCAAGTCCAAGTTGCCTGTTCCGATGAACAAGCAGAAGGGCGACAAGAAGAAGCCCGCCTACCTCACTGCTATTGTGAACATGTTGATCGACGCCAACATCGGCGGCGCTGATTGCGACTACGACCCACGCGAGCTCACGACTTTCACGCACATGGGGGTCCCGCTCCGCACGCTCGCCAGACGGGTCGATGGCGCGTTCCCATGTGCCGTGAACCCCGTCGCGGTGTGGGAGATCAAGGAGTACTATTACACAACGACCTTCGGTAGCCGCGTAGCCGATGGCGTGTATGAAACCCTTCTCGACGGCATGGAGTTGCAGGAGCTTCGTCAATCTGAAAAGGTCGATTGCAAGCACTATCTGATGATCGACGCCCGCTTCACGTGGTGGGATTGCGGCAGGTCCTATCTGTGCCGAATCGTGGACATGCTTCACATGGGGTATGTCGATGAGGTCTTGGTTGGGACGGAGGTCCTCGACCGGATGCCGGCACTCGCAAAGGAATGGCTTGCACTGCAGACTTCCCGTCAAGTCACCAACAAATAGCGTTTCGACGGTCCGGCCGATCCATTCCTTGAATTGGGGCTGGGTGAGGTTGTCGTTGTAGACCCAGCCTTCGTTGCCGGTGTTGTAGGGCGGGTCGATGTAGATGCACTTGACCTTGCCGGCGTGGGTGGGGAGGAGGGCCTTGAGGGCGAGGAGGTTGTCGCCTTCGATGATGAGGTTGCCATCGAGGCCGGGCTTTTCGCCCTTTGGCAGGAGCGACAACTTGGCGTCGAACTCCAGGCGGTGATGGGGCACGGTGTGGTGGTAGGTCTCGATGACCGACTTGCCTTTGAACTGTAGCGTAGGCACCGGTTAACTCCCGCCCTCACCCTAACCCTCTCCCGAGGGGAGAGGGGACTGCGCCCTCACCCTAACCCTCTCCCAGGGGGAGAGGGGACTGCGCCCTCACCCTGACCCTCTCCCAGGGGAGAGGGGACTGCGCCCTCACCCCGGCCCTCTCCTAAAGGGAGAGGGAGAGCGTGATGGCGTGAACATTACCCTAACGGAAAGCAACCGGGCGGGCAAGGGGGACTCAGGTGCCTGTGAATTGTTGCGGCTAGGGTCTTTGTCCGCTATGTGGCGAACCTTGATCCGCGCAGCGGACCCTATCCATGAAAGGCTCTCTCGATGCAAGACGACGTCGGAACGTTTTTGAGGCGTTCCTCGGGGGTCGTGGGGCAGGACCGCGTGCGGAGCGAAGCCCCAGGCGCGCGCAGCGCAGCACGCGGT
>Ga0326597_10002161_pt1 | contig 29778 bp, 26 predicted proteins | sample RVTome_12_FD_203789 | JGI IMG/M metagenome (GOLD analysis project Ga0326597, IMG submission 203789) | Soil microbial communities from uranium-contaminated site in the Upper Colorado River Basin, Wyoming, United States - RVT100D185 | ecosystem: Environmental > Terrestrial > Soil > Contaminated >... | reverse complement strand
GTGAGAGGCTACGCGCGCGAGAGCGTCGGCTTCGATTTTCTGAGCCTGGTGAACCGGAAGTACGACTTCTTCCTGACCGACCACCGGCGCGCCGGCACCGGATTCCCGGCGCCGGGCACCGTGGGCGCGGTCACCGGCGCCACCCAGGCGGGGCATCTGTTCTCGGCCAGCGTGGACTACGACGTCAACATCGCCAACGCCCGCGAGGAACAGGTCTCCGTGCTGGCGCGGCCGCACCTGGTGACGCTCAGCGGAAAGCCGGCCGAGTTCCAATCGGGCGGCGAACTGGTGTTCCAGGTCAGCGGCATCGAGAGCGGCGACATCAAGCCGTATCCCTTCGGGATCCAACTGAACGTCACGCCGACCCTCGTGGAGCCGCAAACCGGGGCGGGACCCGAGCGGGTGCTGCTGGACGTCGAGGCGATTCGCACCAGCATCCTGGGGCTGGCCTTCGCGGGCGGCACGCCGAACGGGAACGACGACGTCAACTTCGACAAGACCCGGGTCAAGAGCACGGCGCTGCTCGAACTCGACGAAACCCTGGTGCTGAGCGGCCTGTACCAGCGCGAATACCGCCAGCGAGCGAGCGGTGTGCCCGGGCTGCGCAAGATCCCGTGGCTCGGCGCGCTGTTCGGCAACGAAACCGAGGTGGACGACATCCAGAGCACGGTGATCCTGATCACGCCCCGGGACCCGAGCCGGATCGACGAGGAGCGCAACGCCGAGATCGAACGGTTCATCGAGCGCCGCAGGGCCTACGTGAAGGCGCAGAGCGGGAGCGAGGAGGAGATCGAACGGTTCAAGCGCGACTTTCCAGACTGGTACAAGCCCCGGCCGAATCGCTACGCGAGCCATCTCTTCCTGATGAACAACAGCGCGATCTACCGCCAGGTCAGCGGCGACGACCTCAGGACCGACGCACTGGAACCAGGGCTCTGGGTGACGGATTCGATCGAGGAGGCGAAGCAACGGCGGTCGGAGGGCGAACGCTAGCAGCGGAATGCCGGGGAGCACCATCGATCACACCGGCAGTTTGCGTCGCACCATTTCCTGCGCTGTTGCGACAGATCGAGCCCGGTTTCATTGGCTATGGGGCGCGATTCCTGGAGGATGGCGGGTCGGTTTGGAGGATGTGCTGAATGCGAACCGTGGTCGTGTCGCTGCTGCTCTTGCTTCCGGTGCTGGCCGGGTCTCCCGGATGCCGGTCGTTTGCTGAACCGCCGCCCGGCTGGGAGGGGGAGTTCAGCGCCCGGTCGGTGCTGGAGCGCGCGCTTTTCGGGCCGGATGGGGAGCGTGCCGAGCAGCCCGAGGTGATCGACCTGATGGCCTCGATCGAGTTGGTCCGGCATGACACCGAACCGGCCTTCCGGAGTTCGGGCATCCTGCTCTGGAAGAAACCGGGATTCTGGAGCCTGGAGCGGTACGGGCCGGGTGCGGACGCGGCCCGGTTCGTGAGCGACGGCCGCCGGAGCGCGGAAATCCGCGACGGCCAGATCGTTCGGCGGGCGGTCTCGGCGACCGAAGTGGGCGTCGACCGTCTGCTGCGACATCTGTTCCTCCTGGAGTACTTCAAGGACGGCCCCGGCGCGAAGGCCTGGATCGAGGAGACCGTGCGCAATCAGGAGGGCGGCTACTACCTGCGGATCGCCAAGGAGGACGAACTCGGACACCTGTGGGTGCTCTCGCTGGACGCGGAGACGCTGCTGCCGGTGGCGCTCCGGGAGTGGTTCAGTTCGGCGGACGGCGAGTACCGGGCGCTCGACACTCGATTCCAGGAAGTCCAGCGGGATGCCCGGGGAACGCCGGTGCCGCGCCTGATGCTCTCCTACGTCAACGGTCGCCTCTACCAGGAACTGCGCATCCGCGACCTCGCCTGGAATCGCGGGTTGCGGCCGATCGATTTCCAGGTGCCCTGAGCCGCGCGTTGCACGGTTCCACGGCGGGCTGTTAAACTGGTCGGCTTTCCGGTCGTCGGATGGCCTGGTCATGCTTCTCTCCCGTCACCTGCTGAGCGATCGCATCCTCATGGAGATGCGCACCCAGCCGCTCGATGAAGAGCAGCTCGAGGCGCTCGGCCCGCGCGCCCTGCAGGTTCAGCAGGAAGCCATCCTGGCGGAGGTCGCGGAATTCCTCGAGTCGCGCGCGCGGGTCGGCAACGCCAGGCGGCTCTTGACCGACCTGGTCAACCGCGAGCGCAAGGCCGGCACCGCCGTGGGCGGCGGCCTGGCGATCCCCCACGTTCGTACGATGAACGTCAAGGAACCGACGGTCGCGCTGCTGCGCTCCACCGGGGGGCTGGAGTTCGGCGCGCCCGACGGCGAGCCGGTGCATATCTTCCTGGTGCTCGTGGCGCCGCCCTACGACGACCGGCTGTACCTGAAGATCTACAAGGAAGCGGCTGAACTGTTCCTCCAGGAACACACCCTCGAGTGGCTGCTCGAGGCGACCTCCGAGAGCGAGATCCTCCAGTTCCTCCGTTCGCCCGAGAAGTTCGTGATCGACTGGTAGCGGGTCTGAACCGGCCTCAGAAGCCGTACCCAAATCGCTCGAGCACGTCCCGAAACGCGTACTCCACGATCTTCCGCGAGCTGGCCGAATAGTACGAGCGGTAATCCCGGGTCCGTCCCCCCGTGACGTGGAAGCGCGGAATCTCTACGCGCCGGGCGACGCCGGCCGCTTTCAGCACCTTTGCGAAATCGCCGTCGAGATTCTCGTAACGCATGACGGTGTCCATGCCCTCGGCGTACCGCAACAAGCCGTTCTTCCGGCCTTGCCCCCGCAGCCGCGGCCACAGACGGGTCCGATACCGCCGCTCGATCCACTCGTCGAAGCTGTGATCGCGGCAGAAGACGATGTCCTCGACCAGTCGCGGGTCGCGATGGATCCAGGAACCCGGGTCGCCGAGATGCTCCTGCAGCTTGTTCTTCTCCTTGGCATACTTCGAGACCAGCCGGTCGAACGGGTTGCGCACGGTGCTGAACTTGTACATCTTTCGGCTGGTGCTCTCGTCCAGTAGCTCGTGGCGCAGCAGATCGGCGAGCGTGTTGTGCTTGCTGTCCAGCCGGACCCGCCCGCGCCCGTCCGTGATCGGTTCCGCCGGGAGGAACTCCCCGCCCAACTCCTCCCGCAAGGCCTTCCCGACCGCGGAACAGGCGGTGATCGGCGTCATGATGAACAGAATCTGATGGGCTCTACAGACGATCGCCATGGCGCCCCTGATTCACGATGTTGCACGATGTTGCACGATGTTGCACGATTCTGAACCGACCTCAACGCCGTTCCCCCGAATCCGACGTCAGGTGCGCGAGGCGCGCAAGCTCCGCGTCCACCTGCCGCTCGTTCGACCCCAACCGCTCCTCGATGCGCCTCGTGGTCGGAAACTGCTGGATCAGGAGGCCCAGCGCGAGGGCCGGCCCGAACAGGCACAGCGGCTCTTTGAGCAGCAGCGCCAGGATCGCCCAGTAGAGGCCGGCTCCCTCCAACCCGGTCGCGAACAGGATCTGCCCGAACACCAGCGACCGCAGCTTCAACGCTACGTTGACCGGCGCTCCCGCGCCCGGCCGCAGGAGGTGCGGAAGGTACGTGCAGATGCCCACGGTCAGCAGGCTCAGCAGGCCGCCGAGCGCGAGCAGCAACGACGGCGGGAGCCCCTCGATCGGCTCGACCCGGTCGATCAGGTAGTAGACCACCGCGGACAAGGCCAGCAGCGAGCCGAGCATGCCGGTGTAGACCACCTGCAGCAGAGTGCGCATCTTGCCGAACGAGAGATTGCGGGCGGCGGTTCCTTTGATCATCGGCGATGCACCTCCACTGTCGGCCGCCCGCACGATACAGATTCGACCGGCCGGAAACCGGCAACCGTCTTTCGGGATTCTGGAGCACCAGGGCTGAAAACGCCGGCGCCGCTTCCTTGAATGGGGAGCGTGGCAGTCGACCGATCCAGCCCGAAGGAGGACGAACCCGGAACGGGCCGGGAGGTGGCGCGCTCGGCTTCGGTGATCGGGATCGCGGTGCTGGCGAGCCGCGTCCTGGGCCTCGTGCGCGAGCAGGTCTTCGCGGCCTTCTTCGGCGCCGGCTACGTCTTCGACGCCTTCGTGACCGCCTTCCGGATCCCGAACCTGCTGCGGGATCTGTTCGCCGAGGGCGCCCTGTCCGCGGCCTTCGTCAAGGTCTTCTCGCAGACCCTCGAGCGGGACGGCCGGCGGCGGGCGTCCGAGCTGGCCTCGCGGCTCGTGCTGGTCCTGCTGCTGCTGGTCGGCGCGATCGTGCTGGCCGGCATCCTGTTCGCGCCCTGGATCGTGAAGGCCATCGCGCCCGGGTTCGAGCCGGACCAACAGCAACTCGCCGTCGACCTGGCCCGCCTGATGCTCCCGTTCCTGCTGCTGGTCTCCCTGGCCGCGGTGGCCATGGGCGTGCTGAACTCCAGCGACCGCTTCTTCGTGCCGGCCCTGGCCGGAGCCTTCTTCAACCTCGGTTCGCTCCTGGTCGGGCTCGCCGCGGCCTACCTGTTCGAGCCGGAGTACATCACCGAGGCCGCCCAAGCCGCCTGGTCGGGCCGGCCGATCCCCGAAGATCTGCACCGGGCCGCCTCGGCGATCTTCGGAATGGCGCTGGGAGTGCTGGCCGGCGGCGCGCTGCAGGTGCTCATGCAGACCCCCTCCCTGTGGCGTTCCGGCTTCCGCTTCCGCCCCGATTTGCCCGACTTGAAGTTGAAGGATCCGGGGCTGCGCGAGATCTTCCGCCTGATGGGACCGGCCGTCATCGGCACCGCGGCGGTCCAGATCAACGTGTTCGTCAACAACAACTTCGCCTCGCGCCTCGAGCACGGCGCGGTCTCCTGGCTGAACTACTCGTTCCGCTTCATGCAGTTTCCGATTGGCGTGTTCGGCGTCGCGATCGCCACGGCGACGCTGCCGGCCATCGCCCGCGCCATGGCCCGCCACGACGAAGTGGACTTCAAGCGGACGCTCGTCTCCTCCCTGCGGCTGGCCCTGTTCCTGACGGTGCCCTCCGCCGTCGGCTTGATCGCCCTGAGGCGCCCGATCGTGGCGCTGATCTACGAACGCGGCAGCTTCCATGCCGGCGACACGGTTCAAACCGCCGGAGCGCTGGCGTTTTTCGCCGGCGGCCTGGTGGGCTACGCCCTGATCAAGATCCTGGCGCCGGCCTTCTACGCCGTGGACGACTCGAAGACGCCCGCGCGGATCTCGCTGCTCTCGATCCTGTTCAACCTCGGGCTCTGCGCGCTGCTCGTGGGTCCCTTCGGGCACCGCGGCCTGGCGCTCTCGACCGCGCTGGTCGCCACCCTGAACGCCCTGTTCCTGTTCCTGCTCCTGCGCTCCCGGGTCGGCGCGCTCGGCGAACGCGAGCTGCTCTCGGCGCTTGCGCGCATCCTGCTCGCGTCCGCGGTGCTCTGGCCGGCCTGTCGCCTCGGCCTGCACCTCCTTCAGGACGTGCTGCCGGGCACCGGCGCCGGCCCGCGATCGGTGCACGTGTTCGGCTCCATTCTGCTGGGCGGCGGCGCCTTCCTGCTGGCCGCGAAGCTGCTCCGTCTGAAAGAACTCGACCGCCTCGCGGCGCTGCTGCGCCGGCGCCCGCGTTCCTGATCCCGTTGATCCCGCTGTTCCCGCTGATCCCGCTGATCCCGCTGATCCCGCTGATCCCGCTGATCCCGCGGATCCCCGTGATCCCCCTGATTCCCGTGATGCCGCTGATCCCTCTGATCCCCGTGATGCCCGGGACTCCCGGAATGCGACGACCTTTGAGTCGAGGGCGCCTTTGGCCTATCGTGGTCTGCGCCGTTCACGCAGCGCAGGTTGGCCCCAGACGAGCCCCAGACGAATGATGGAAGGCAGATCGATGAAATCACTCTGGACACCGGCGGCGCTCGCGCTTGCTTCCGGCCTGGCCCTCTTGGCCGCCGCGCCTTCGATCCTCGACGCCGGCAAGAACGACGGCGAACGGCTCAAGCGCCTGTTCGACCGGCCGATCAAATCCGTTCAGTCCCTGCAGGGTCTGACCGCCCAGCCCAGCGCCCGCCTGGTGGCCCGCACCGGAATGCCGAACTCGGCCCTCTCGACCGTGCGGCTCTACGCCGTGTTGCTGGAACGGGAAGTGATCCCGGCCCGGACGGCCTTCCTGGATCTGCCCTGGAAGGGGAAACCTGCGCGCCTCGGCTACGCGGTCACGTCCCAGGGCGGGGTCTTCGGCCCCAAAGCGTTCGACGAATACGGCAAGCCGCTCACCGATCTCGACCCGTTCCTCGCGCAGTTCCGGGGGCAGGACGCGGTGCGCCTGACCGAGGCCTCGACGCGGCCGATCGGCGAGGTCATCAAGCTGCGCGAGGACGTGCTGGCCGAATCCACGCCGCCTCCCAAGCACTCGCTGCGGACCCGCTGGGCGCTGGTCCGCCATCATCTCTTGATGTTCGAGGCGGAGCGTCTGCTTCAGAACCTGAAGCGGGCCGCGCGGAACGAGCAGCCCCTGCGCCGGCCGCTGGAAGAGCTGACCGAGTTCACTTCCCAGTTGCACCAGTTCGCCACCCATCTCAAGGTGGTGCTCGAACCGAAGGAGGTCGGGCAGTACCGCCGATTTCTCACGGCCCTCGAAACGGAGGCCAACAAGGCGTCGGAGCTCGTGAGCAAGGGCGACGCGGAAGGCGCCAGGGAGCTCGTCACGACCGAGGTCGAGCGGACCTGCGTGGAGTGCCACGACTGGAAGGAGAACCACTGGAATCGGCCGTTTGGCGACGCGCTGCGGGACGAGCTGGACCAGGTCGGATTCGCCCGGGGCAGCTTCGTGCTGGAGGCGGACGTGAGACGGAACGGTCTCGACCCGGAGCGCGCCCAGGACGTGGCCAGTGTGGTCAAGGCGATCATGCTGCTGGCCCACGACGTCGACGAGTAGCCCGACTCCCGTCTCATGCGCGCCTTCCAGATCATGGTCAAGCCGGTGGGCGCCCGCTGCAACCTGGACTGCGCCTACTGTTTCTACCTCGGCAATGCGCACGCCGGCCGCCGCGGAGGCATGTCGGAGGAGCTGCTCGAGCGCGCCATCCGGCAGACGATCGAGGCTCAGGACGGCCCGCTGATCCGATTCGTCTGGCAGGGCGGCGAGCCGACCCTCCGCGGGCTCGACTTCTACCGGCGGGCGGTGGAGCTGCAGCAGCGTTACCGGCCGGCGGGCGCGCGTGTCGAGAACGCGCTGCAGACGAACGGCACGCTGCTGGACGGGGACTGGGCGCGCTTCCTCCGCGAGCACGACTTCCTGGTCGGCGTGAGCATCGATGGGCCGGGCGCGTTCAACGACGGCCTGCGCCGGACTCCTCATGGCGGAGCCCCGCGCCGCACGGCGCTCGAGTCGATCTCGCTGCTCGCCGAGCACGGAGTGGCCTTCAACACGCTGACCGTCGTCCATCGCGACAACGCGGCGGCGCCGCTTGCGGTCTATCGCTTCCTGAAGCAGATCGGCTCGACCTTCATCCAGTTCATTCCGCTGGTCGTCCGCGGGGAACGGGCCGAGCTGTCGGTCTCCGCCGAGGCCTGGGGCGCCTTCCTGATCGCGGTCTTCGATGAATGGCGCCGGCACGACCTGGGCCGGATCTCGATCCAACCGATCGACGACCAGCTACGGCTGCATTGCGGTCAACCGGCTTCGCTCTGCATCTTCTCCGAGCAGTGCGGGCAGGCTCCGATCCTGGAGCAGAACGGCGACCTCTACAGCTGCGACCACTTCGTCGAGCCAGGGCACCGGCTCGGCCGGCTCGGGCGGGAGCCGCTCGCCGGGCTCGTGTTCGGGGAGCGCCAGGCGGCGTTTCGCCGGGGCAAGCGCGCCGGTCTGCCCGGGGCGTGCCGGAGCTGTCCCTGGCTCGCTCGGTGTTTTGGAGAGTGTCCGAAGAACCGGATCACGGACGCGGACGAGGGAGAGCCGGGCCTGAACCGGCTGTGCGCGGGCTACCGGCGCTTCTTCGAGCACAGCGCACCGCATTTCGACGCCCTGCTGGCCAAAGCGGCGCGGGAGGCGCGGAGTTTGCGCCCGCGGCGGAACGACCCCTGTCCCTGCGGCAGCGGACTCAAATTCAAACGCTGCCACGGCTAGCACTTGATCGGCCGAAGAATGTCGGGATGCTTTGAGCCGCATGAGCCCTTCCTCGAAACCGAACATCCTGTTGCTCTTCGCTGACGAGCACCGGTTCGACTGGCACGGGGTCGACTCCCGCCTGCCGGTCCGGACGCCGCATCTGCGGGCCCTGGCCCGCGCCGGCGCCTGGTTTCAGCACGCGCTCACGCCGTCCCCGCTCTGCGCGCCCGCGCGTTCCTGCCTGGCGCTCTCCAGCGAGTATGGCGAGGGCGGCGCGGTGCGCGGAAACCAGTCGGATCTTCCGGAGGAGGCGCGCGCGCGCACGTTCTATCGCCGCCTGGCCGAGCTTGGCTACCGCGTGGGCAACTGCGGCAAGCTCGACCTCAACAAGCGGAGCCACTCGTGGGGCGAGGACGGCCGGCACCGCGTGGAGGGACAGAGCATCTTTCGGGAGTGGGGCTTCACGGATGGCTTCGATTCGGAGGGGAAGGGGCCGGCGGCCCGCTTCGCGCGCGATCCGCGCGGGCCGTACGGGGTGTTCTTGAAGGAGCGGGGTCTGGCCCTTGTGCATCAGCAGGATATCGAGGAGCGTAAGGCGGCCGATTCGCCTTACCGGATCACCGGGCCGACGCCGCTGCCGGACGAGGCCTACAACGACAACTGGGTCGGCGCCCGGGGCCTCGAGCTGATCGAGGGGATGCATGGATCCGATCCGTGGTTCCTGCAGGTCAACTTCTCGGGGCCGCATCCGCCGATGGATGTGACCCGCTCGATGCATGACTGGTATCGGGGGATCGACTTTCCACTGCCCGAGGGCAACCTGGAGTTCGGTCGGGAGATCCACCAGGAGATCCGCCGCAATTACTCGGCGATGGTCGAGAACATCGATTGTTGGACGGGGCGCTTCCTGGAGTTGTTGCGCTCGCTCGGGGTGCTCGAGAACACGCTGGTGGTCTACTCGTCGGATCACGGCGAGATGCTGGGCGATCGGGGGCTGTGGAAGAAGCAGCAGCCCTTCCAGCCGTCGGTGGGTGTGCCGCTGGTGGTGGCGGGGCCGGGGGTTTCGCCGGGGCAGCGGATCGGCGGCCCGGCCACGCTGATCGATCTGCCGGCGACCTTCCTGGATCTGGCGGGGGCTGGAACGGAACGGTTCGCGTCGGGGCGGTCGCTGCGGCGCCAGCTGGGCGGTGACCAGGACGCCGGGCGGGAATTCGTGCGTTCCGGGTATGGCGATTGGCGGCTGGTCTTCGACGGCCGGTACAAGCTCGTGGCGGGTCACGACGCGTTTGGCGGTCCGGGTCCGTGGCTGATCGACCTGGAACGGGATCCGGCCGAGCGGACGGACCTGGCATCGGCCCGCCCCGATCTGGTGGAGCGGATGGCGGCCTGGCTGGGGGGCGACGGCGCGGGGTGAGTGAAGCGGAGAGGGCTGCTACTCGTAGCCCCAGTGCGCGCAGTACTCCGGCATCAGCTCGACCATCCTCCGCGCCGCTGCATTCAAGGCCGGATCCGGTTCGGCCCTCCAGCGCTCGATGCGCTGGCCGGTGATCTCGTCGCGGTGGAGTTCGTACTCTCCGCCGCGTTTCGGGTTCGAGCGGTTGAACGCGCCCACGTCGCCGATCGAGGGGATCGGGCTCTCGCAGAAGCTCTTGATCCGTTCGAACAGGGCCGGATCGGTGCAGAAGGTCTCGTAGCGGACCTCGAGGCAGTCGCAGCTCGAGCGGATCTCCTGCTGCTGGGCGAACTCGCGGTTCAGGTCAGCCGCCACGCTCTCGGGGGTGAAGTCCCCCTCCCAGCGCTTGGTGCCGCTCTGCTGGACCCGGTCCGCCAGCGAGAGGAAGATGTCCCGGGGATCGCGGCCCGTCAGCAGCACCTTCATGTTCGGAAAGGTCTCCCGGTAGGCTTGCCAGCCTTCGTGGAAGATCTCCTTGACGCCCACCTGCCGCACCACTCCGTACAGCTCCGGCAGCAGGCGGTCGCAAAACGCGCGGATCGCGCCCGAGGCTCCGCTGCCGCTCTTCAGGCTGTCCGCGAACTGCTTCAAGTCCACGCCGTGGCGCTGGAACAGTCCGCGGTCGGCCGCCTTCACCGCGAAGCTGCCCTGGGCCAGCCCCGGTTCGCGAAAGATGAACGCGTGCGGCAGGCGGCTCAGGGCCTCGCTGAGCACCGTCGAGCCTGTCCGCCGCAGGGACGCGATGTAGATGAAGGGAGAGTTCATGATCCGTGTGCGATCATACGGTCGCAGGTCGACCACTCCCAGTGCCGAGCTGATGTTCCAGCAAGTAGGCGTAAAGGCCCGCCGCCTCGCCGGCCAGCGTGTCGCCCGGCTCGGGCCGTTGATTCACCAGCCCGGCCTCGTAGAACTCCCGGGCCGCGGCCGCCCGGTAGGGAAGCTCGGACTCGAGGCAGAGCGCCTCGAACTGATCGATGTAGGCCTGGCCCGTCAGATCGAAGTTGATCAGCGGGAAGGCGCGCTCGCGGTGCAGCGCGACCAGCATGCGGTTGTAGGCCTCCCAGAGCGCGAGCCCCTCGTCGAGCGGCAGGCCGTTGCGGCGTTCGAGCGAGCGCGCGACGGCCAGCGGATGGCGAAAGGTTCCGGCGAACCGGTAGCGCGGAGTGTGCGGCAGCCAGAGCGGAAGCGTGAACAGGAGCCTCGGGTCCTTGATGACCCAGCGCGCGTGCCGCCGGTACGGCTTCAGGATCTCCAGCACGCGATCGGGCTTGACCGCCCGCGCGGGCAGGTCCTCGACCGGCCGCCTCCAGCTTCCGCCGAAGCGCTTCAGCACTTTTTCGTTGAGCGCCTGCGCGGCTTGATCCTCGAGATTCCCCTTCGCGTTCCAGTTGGAGCGGCGGGGAGCGTTGCCGATCCAGAGTCCGGACGTCTCCAGCAGGCCGGTCAGGCAGGAGGTGCCGCTGCGGTGCATGCCCAGCACGTAGAGCCCCTCGGTCGAAAGCGGCTGCCGCCCGCGAGACAGCGACCGGCGCCAGCGCTCGAGGCGCGCCGGCAGGCGGTCCGCGCCGTCCAGTCGTTGAAACCAGGGGCGGTGTTCGTCGCAGATCTGCTGGAGTTGCCCGGCCGTCGCCAGTACCTCCGCGCGCACCTCCGGGTCGTCGACCAGCAACGCGCCCTCGTATTTGCGGCCCAGGAGTGCGGCGCTGATCGTTTCATTCAGGTAGTGGCAGGTGAACCGCTTGCGGGGCATCCAGGGCCGGATCCTGGCGGATTCGTCCGGGGCCAGGCGCTTCCTGTCGCCGTCCACGTTGATGTACGGCTGCTTGTCGATGCGCTTCTTCGCGAGCAGGGACAGGCCGCCCACGTGCCGCAGCGCGTCGAGATCATGGTAGCGGATCGAGGCACCGCGAACCTGGAGCAGGAGGTTCAGCAGCTTGCCGACCTCGTAGGTGTCGGTGCGGCAGCCCAGCGCTTCGACGTGTTCTTGCGCCTGCGCCGGGATGTCCTCGAAAGCGGTGACCTTCTCGAAGTCGACGCCCGACCACTCGATCACGTCCAGAAGCTCGGCCCGGCGGTAGATCGCGAAGTAGGTGCTGCCCACGGTGACGCCGCTCTCGCTGCGGTTGTGCGGGCCGCAGAAGCGGACTCCGCGGGGGGCGATCTGATCGGCGGCGTTGCTCCAGATCGGCCGGCCGGAGAAGAACGCCGCCTGACCCTGAAGGTGCGGCGCCAGTTCGCCGACGAAGTCGCCCATCGCGAAGATGTCGGAGTCCATGAAACAGAAGCAGTCCTCCTGCTCCAGCTCGAGCAGGTGGTTGATGACCACGCCGTGATTCTTGATTCTTTGGGAGGGGAACAGGTGGTAGTCGAGCTGCTCGCTCGTCTCGGCGAGCCGTTCCAGCTGGCGCTGTTCCCGGGCGGAGCAGCCGTTCGCCACCAGCCGGAAGCGGGCCTCGGTGAAGCGCGTCAGGGTCGGCACGAAGTAGCGCAGCGCGGAGACCGTTCCGGGCGTGTAGATGACGTTGAACGTGAAGCTCACGAGCCGTCGAGGATCCGTCCGATCCGTGCCATGAGTGCCATGCGTGTCATGCGTGAAATGCGAGAAGGATCTGGGGAACGATGTTTTCGTCGCCGAAGCCGGCGAATGTAGGTGAACCCGCGGGCGCCCGCAACGGCGCTCAAGAGTCCGCTCGAGGGCCCAGCACCGTTTCCAGGGCCTGTTTCAGGCGCGACAGCGAATACGGTTTTTCCAGCGAGCCATGGACGCGCAGCTCCTCGGCCGAGTGCCGCTCCCGGGCGCTGCCGAATCCGGAGGAGACCAGCACCGGCACATCGGGCAGGAACTTGCGGATCTCCCGCAGCGTGGAGACTCCGTCCATGTGCTCCATGACCAGATCGAGCAGGATCAGGTCCACCGGCCGTCGTTTACTGCGCAGGATCTCGAGCGCTTCGAAGCCGCCGTCCGCCAGCACGGCTTCGTAACCGAGCCGCTCCAGCATGGCCTGGGACACGTCCCGCACCATGGCATCGTCGTCGACCACCAGCACCCGGGCGGGGTGCGAGGCCTCTGGCTCGCCGCCGCAAGGCTCCGGCGAGATCGGATCCGGACCTTGGTCGACGGGCAGGAAGACCGTTACGAGCAGGGTCTTCCCATCGTCGTCCAGCTTCAGCGCCCCCCCGTGGTCGGCGGCGATCCCGCGCGCGACCGACAGCGAGTCGTAAAGAGTGGGGTCGCCCCCTTCCGGGCGGCGGCAGCAGACTTCCAGCAGGGCGTAGCTCCCGGCGCAGAGCAGGCGCGATCCGATCTGGCGCTCCTGGTCCAAGGTCAGGCGGCGCGCCTCGAACGCGGCGAGGCCGGACGGTCCGGCCCGGAAGGCGGCCGAGAGCAGCAGCGTGATCACGAGCTGTTCGAGCTGCACCGATTCACCGCGGATCTTGCCGAGGTCCAGGGCGATGGCGATGCCGAGCCGTTCCGGCGGAGGCAGATCGTGGCGGATCAGCGCCATGGCCCGATCGATGATCTCTTTCAGGGGCTCGGATCCGGGCGACGGATCGCCGCGGCCCGCGAATCGCAACAGCCTGCGCGCCAGGTTCGCCGCCTCCCGCGCGGAGCCTTCGATGATCTCGAGCGCCCGCTGACTGCCGTGGCTCTCGGCGAGCTCATCCTTCAGCAGGGCCGCGATGTTCATCGTGGCGGCCAGCTGGTTGTTCAGATCGTGGGCCACTCCCGCGGCCACCAGGCCCAGGATGCGGGCCCGATCCTGTCCGCGCAGCGACTGCTCCTGGCGCGAATGGTCGGGGCAAAAAGGCAGGCGCACGAGGATCGCGCGCCGGTTTGCGCCGATCGGAGCGCTGATCAGGTCGACGCGCCGCCCTTCGTCCTCGCCCGCCCGCCAGACCAGCAGGTCGCGAAGGTGCAGGTCGCCCTCGGCGCCGACTTTTTGCAAAAGCTCGAGCACCGACTCATCGAGCGGCCCGCACAATCCGTCGAGGGAGCGCCCCAGGAAGTCCTCAGGCTGCGTTCCCGCGCGCGCCAGCGCGGTCACGAACGCGCGGTTGACCTGCTGCACGATGCCGTCCCGCGAAAGCACCAGCGCGGGCTCGGCCAGCGCGTCGAGCAGATCCCGCTCTTCCCGCTCTTCCCGCTCTTCCGGCATCTGGCCTGGATTCATGCTGTATCCCTCGCGCCGAGACTGCTGTAGAACAGGCTCACGGCCTTCACGCTACCCTCGGGAGGGTGCGGCGCCGACCGGAATCGTGTCCCTTTTTCGAAGCGCGGGCGGATGAACGTCAGATGAGTGTCCAACAGAAGGAATTGGCCATCCGGGTGACCATGCTGCCACGCGACACGAACGGCATGGGCACCATCTTCGGCGGCGTGATCCTGGCCCACGTCGACATGGCCGGAGCCATCCAGGCGCGGCGGGTGGCGCGCAAGCTGTTCGTGACCAAGAGCATGAACGAGGTCGAGTTCGTCGCGCCGGTGCATGTGGGCGACACGGTCTCGTTCTATACCTGGACCAGCCGCGTGGGAACGACGTCGGTCTCGGTCTGCGTCGAGGTGGAAGTGGAACGGCACGCCACCGGCGAGCGCGTCCAGGTGACCACCGCCAAGCTGACCTTCGTCGCGGTCGATGACCAGCGCCGGCCGATTCCGGTGCTCGATCCGGGCGCCGAGCCTCCGGCCACCAGCGAGTGTTGACGGCGCGGGCGCCCCTGCTGCTGCTTGCGATCGCGGCCGCCGGCGGTTGCCGCGCCGCCGATCGCGACGCCTCGACGGACTCCGCACGCTTGGGCTCGGTGGGCGTCGGCTCGAGCGCCGAACTCGAGCGGCTGGTCGAGACCCGCAAGTCCGGCGTGGTGGCGGAGGTCCTGCCGCCCTTGGAAGCGGGCCGCCCCGACCGCGTCGTGCTGGCGATGCAGACCACCGCGCCGCCTTACTCCGCGCGCCGCGCGCTGGTCGAGGTGGAGCGCTATCCCGAGACCGTTGAGCAAGTCAGCGGAATCGAGATCCGGGAACGGACGGCCGAACAGCTCGTGTTCGAGGTGGAGCTGGAACTGCCGTTCCAGAACCTGTTCTACACCCTCGAGTACGACCTGCGGGAACCGGCCCGGGTGGACGTGCGCGGCGTCGGCGGCGCGCTCGCCGGCGGGCGCTGGTGCTGGGAATTCGTCGAGCTGGACTCGGGCTGTCTGGTGATCTACACCTCCGAGAGCGACCTCGACGAGAGCGCGGGATTCGTGCTGCAGCGGTTGATGGCGATGCATCCCGACCTCCAGGAAGGGATGGCCTTCGCGCAGGGCCTGCGCTTCTTGCGGGCGGTCTGCCGCCAGGCGGAGGTCCTGGCCGGGGCCAGTTCTCGCTGACTCCCGGCTGCCGGATCGCGCGGTCGAAGGGAGGACGCTATCCTGAAGCCATGGTCCATCCCAAGCTCAGGCCGGTCGAAGTGATCCCCGTCCAGCAGGACGGCAGGCAGTCCTACGCCTTGCGCGATCCGACCGGCCTGGCCGCGGACACGATCGTGATCTCTCCCGCGGTGGCGTACATCCTCCAGCGATTCGACGGCGCGCATTCCCTGGAGCAGATCCAGGCCGAGCTGGCCGACGCGGTCGGGGAGCTGGTTCCGCTGGCGCAGCTGGCGAGTCTGGTGCAATCGCTCGAGCAGGCGCACTTCCTGGAAGGTCCGGCCTTCTTGAAGCACGAGCGGGAAGTCATCGCGAAGTACCGCGCGGCCAAGTTCCGCGCGCCGGCGCTGGCCGGCCAGGGTTATCCGGCCGAGCGCGAGGCGTTGCTGCGCTGGTACGAGGAGTTGGACGCCGGCTTTGGCGAGGCTGATGTGCCGCTCGCGGATGCGCCGGGGCCGGTGGTCGGGTTCGCGGCGCCGCACATCGATCTGCGCTTCGGGGCCAGTTCCTGCAAGCTGGCGCACCAACGCCATTTCGAGGGCGCGGGACCGATCGATACGGTGGTGGTGCTGGGGACCGGGCACACCGCGCAGGCGGAACTGTTCACCTTGACCCGGCAGAGCTACGGCACGCCGCTGGGCGTGGTCGAGACCGACGCCGAGCTGGCCGAGGGCCTGGTGCGGCGGTTGGGCGACCCGGCCCTGCTGGCCGAGGAGCTGCAGCATCTGGCGGAACACTCGGTGGAGTTCCAGTCGTTGTTCCTGCGATTGCAGGCCGAGCGGCAAGGCGCGGAGTCCGCGGCTCCCAGGATGCTGCCGGTGCTGGTCGGTTCGTTCGCGGAACTGCTCGAACGGAACCAGGAACCGTTCGAGGACCCGCGCGTGCGCGGCTTCGTGGAGGGGCTTCAGGCCGAGGTACGGGAGCTGGGCCGGCGGGTGACCTATCTGGCCTCGATCGATCTGGCCCATCTCGGGCCGCGCTACGGCGACGCGGACGGCCTCGACGAAGAGCGCGCCCGCCAGGTGGAGCGGGACGACCGGGCGCTCCTGGCGTTCGCCGAGGCGGGCGACCCGGAGGGTTTCTTCCGCCACAACCAGGCGGTCATGGATGAACGCCGCGTGTGCGGATTCTCCGCGCTCTACACCTTGCTGCGGCTCCTGCCGGGCGCACGGGGCCGGCTTCTGCGCTACACGCAGACGACCTTCCCGGGCAGCATCGACACGGTCTCGCACTGCGCGATGATGTTCTACCGGGATGGAGTCGGCTGAACCTTGGGCTGGCGACGGCTGCTCTTGATCGGGCCTCCCGAGGATCGCCTGGCCGAGCGGATCCAGGCGCAGGAACCCGCGCTCGAAATCGAACAACGGAGCGCCCGGGAGGTTCGTCCGGAAGACCTGGCCCGGGCCGAGATGCTGCTCACCTTCGTCCTGCCCGAGGCCGCTCCCGAGCAGCTCGAGCACCTGCGCTGGATCCAGTCCACCGGCGCCGGCGTGGACCGCATCGTGAACCACCCGGGCCTTTTTGCGGACACGCTGGTGACGCGGGTGGTGGGGGTCTTCGGCGAACGCATGGCCGAGTACGTCCTTTCGCGGGCGCTTTTCCTGACCCAGGATCTGCCGGGCCTCATCCGCGATCAGGCGAAGCGGCGCTGGCGCCCGTTTGCACCGCGCCGGCTTTCCGGGCTGCGCACGGTGGTGGCCGGCGTGGGCGAGATCGGGGGCGAGATCGCCCGCGCGTTGGCCGCAAAGGGAGCCGAGGTGATCGGCGTGAACACTTCGGGGCAGCCCGTCGAAGGCCTGGCCCGGGTCGAACCGGCGGCCCGTCTCGACGAGCTGCTGCCCGGCTGCGACCTGCTGGTGCTGGTCCTGCCGAGCACGCCGGCCACGAGGAGGCTGATCGATCGGCGAAGGCTTTCGCTCTTGCCGCAAGGCGCCTGGTTGATCAACGTGGGCCGCGGCGCCCTGCTGGACGAGGCGGCGCTGATTGCGAGCCTGGAAGCGGGCCGGCTGGGAGCCGCCTGCCTGGACGTCTTCGAGCAGGAGCCGCTGCCCGAAGAGTCGCCGCTCTGGTCCCTGCCGAACGTGCTGATCTCGCCCCACCTGGCCGGATTGACCACGCCCGAGGAGGCCGCCGGCGCGTTCATCGAGAACTTCCGCAGGCTCGAGGAGGGCCGGCAGCCTCTCGGCCTCGTGGACCGTCGATCCGGCTACTGACTGTGGTACCCTGTGCGCCGATCATGACCACCGAACCTGCCAGACCAGAACGGGCGCTCGAGAGCTTCGCCAATCCGCGACCGGGGCGCCGGTACGAGATCGCGTTCGAGATTCCCGAGTTCACCTGCCTGTGTCCGAAGACCGGGCAGCCCGACTTCGCCACGCTCCGCGTCCGCTACGTGCCGGATGAACTCTGCGTGGAACTCAAGTCGCTCAAGCTGTACATCTGGTCGTTTCGCCAGGAAGGTCATTTTCACGAGGCGGTGACGAATCAGATCCTGGATGACCTGGTCGCGGCGGTGGCGCCGCTCTCGATCGAGGTCGTGGGGGACTTCTTCGTGCGCGGCGGGATTCACACGGTGGTGAAGGCGACCTACGAGAAGCCCGTGGCATGAGCCAGATCCTCTCGATCCATTCCTATCGCGGCGGAACCGGCAAGAGCAACATGTCCGCCAACCTGGCCTACCTGGCGGCGCGTTCCGGCCAGCGGGTGGCCTTGCTCGACACCGACGTGGCCTCGCCGGGGGTGCACCTCGTCCTCGGCCTGGAGAAGAACCGCATCACCCACACGCTGACCGACTTCCTGTTCGGCCGCTGCGACCTGGAGGAAGCCGCCTACGACATGGGCGCCTCGCTCGGACTCGATGCGAACGGCGCGGGGGCGCTGTTCCTGTTGCCCTCGAGCATGAACATCGAGGCGATCTCGAAGGTGGTGGCCGACGGCTACGACGTCTCGCGGCTGAACAGCCAGTTCGACGCGCTGAAGAAGAGCCTGGGGCTCGACCTCCTGGTCATCGACTCGCACCCCGGGCTGAATCGGGAGACCATGCTGACCACGGCGGTGTCGGACACGCTCTTGATCGTGATCCGTCCCGACCGGCAGGACTACCACGGCACCGCGGTGATGCTGCAAGTCGCATCGCGCCTCCAGGTGCCGCGGGTGTTCATGCTGGCCAACAAGGTGCCGCGGCGGCTCGACCGGAACGCGGTCCGCGAGCGCATCCAGAGCGTCATGGGCTACGAGATGCTGGCGGCGCTGCCGCTGGAGGAGGAGATGGCCTGTCTCGGAAGCGAAGCCCTGTTCGTCCAGCGCTTCCCCGACCACGCGCTCTCGCTCCAGATCCGCGAGGTGGCCGAGCGCCTGTTCTCCGGCGAGGGCGGCCAGCCGCTCTGAACCGGACCTTCCCGCCGCCCACCTCGAATTACCGTTTCCGCTTCCCTATGCTGCTCTCCAGGTCGCGGAACGGGCAGCCGGCAATCCGGCAGAAGGAGCGATTCAGGTGACGAGTCATCGATCGGAGATCGGATGAGCAGCAGGCAGGCACCGATGTCGCTCTTCTCCTCGCTGCGCAGTCGACTGCTCTTCCTGATCTGCCTCGCCACGCTGCCGGCAATCCTCTTCATCTTTTTCGTCGCGAAGAATGAACGTGCCAGCGTGCTGGTGCGGCTGCAGCGGGATGCGTTGCATCTGGCAGACCTCGCGAGCCGCGAACACGCGCATCAGATTCACGGCGCCCGCGAGCTTCTCTCGTGGCTCGGCGGAAAACTGGCTCAGGAAGGCCTGCGGTCGCCCATCGTGACGGACCCGCACTTCTTGCGGGCGCTGCTCGCCGGCCATCCCCAGCTCGCCAATCTCGGAGTCCTGTCCCCAGACGGTGAGGTGTTGGCGAGCGCCTACCCCCTCGCGAGCTATCGGTCCTGGAGCGACAATCCGGCTTATCGCTCCGCACTTCGCTCGACCGACGTCACAGCCGGGACGTATCTCGTCTCGCCGATCTTCGAGCAGCCGACGCTCAATCACGCATACGCCGTCAGGGACGCTGAAAACGAGGTGATCGCCGTCCTGTTCAATGGCCTCGACGTCGCCTGGCTCTCGGAGATGGCAGAGACGAACGCTCTACCCGACGGGTTCGCCTTGCTCATCGCCGATCGAGACGGGCGGGTGCTCGCGAGAACCCTGGATGAGCAGGCCGAGCTTTCGGGCGATGACGATCTGCGCATTCCTGATATCGCGGGGCTTTCGAAGCTGCGGCGCGCGCGCGTGAACGAGATCGGCAGCGTCCGCCGCACCTTCGTGGCCGCCCCCCTGAAGGGAGCACCGGACCTCTTCGTGGCCGTTGGCGTGCCTTATGCCAGTGCCGTGGCGCAGGCGAACTCGACTTTCTACCGGACAATCGCGACGTTGGGTCTCCTGACCCTCTTCGTCGTCGCCCTCGTGTTCCTCGGTGCGGAGCTGGGGATCCTGCGCGGCTTGCGCTCGCTGGCACGCGTGGCGCAAAGATTCGGGGCCGGCGAGCTCTCCGCCCGGGCCACCGTCCCGCGCACTCACGACGAGCTGGCGTCCTTGGCTGCGACGTTCAACACGATGGCGGACTCGCTTGCCTTGCGACACCGCGACGCAGTCGATGCACAGGGTCGACTGCGCGCGCTGGCAAGCAGGCTCCAGGTAGCGCGCGAAGCGGAGGCCGTTCGGATCTCACGCGAGCTGCACGACGAAATCGGCCAGACGCTGACCTCGCTCAAGATCGACCTGTCGCGATTGCAGTCGTGTTGTCCTCCGGACGGTCGGGCGCAGTCCTGCGCGGTGATGCTCCGGAACAGCGTGGGAACGATGAGTCAACAGATCGACGCGGCCGTGAGCTTCGTGCGACGCATCAGTTCGGATCTGCGCCCGGGTGTTCTGGACAAGCTGGGGCTGACCGCCGCGATCGAGTGGCAGGCTCGCGAGATCGAGACGCGTACGGGCCTGGCCGTTCAGGTCGAAGCAGACGTCATCCCCGGCGTGCTCGATGAGAGCGTCTCAGTGACGTTGTTTCGGATCGTGCAGGAGGCCCTGAACAACGTCGTTTGCCACGCGGAGGCGCAGGTCGTCGAAATCGGACTGGTGACGACGGAAGAGCACACGGTGCTTACCGTACGCGACGACGGCAAGGGGATCACGACCACTGCGATCGAGAGCGGCGCATCGCTCGGGATCATCGGCATGCGCGAGCGCGCGGCGCTGATCAATGGTCGCGTGTCGATCAATGGCGCTCCCGAAGAGGGGACGACCGTCAGGGTCGTCGTTCCCCTGCGGGAGAAATCGGAGGGCGTCGATGCGCATTCTGCTGGCTGACGACCACGTGATCGTGCGTTCGGGACTGCGCCGCATCGTGCAGGATGCGTTTCCAGACGCAAGCATCGATGAGGTCGGATCCTGCCGGGAACTTCGCGACGCGATCCGGGAAACGAACTGGTCGGTGCTCGTTCTGGACATCGCACTCGACGATCGAAACAGCCTCGACCTCGTGCCGGACCTGCGGGAGCTTCGGCCCCGGATGAAAATCATCGTGCTGAGCATGTATGGCGAGCGACAGTTCGTCGTCCGTGCGCTGCGGGCTGGCGTCCTGGCGTACCTGACGAAGGACCGTGCGCCTGAGGAACTGCTGCAGGCGATCCGCAACGTGCTCGAGGGCAAGCGCTACCTGAGCGAGAGCGTGGCCGGGGATCTGGCCGACTACCTGGCCCAGGGCGGATCCGAGGCCCCGCACGAGCTGCTCTCTCCTCGCGAGTACGAAGTGCTGGTACTGCTCGCCTCGGCCTGCACCGTCTCCGAGATCGCGGAAGGGCTCAGCCTGAGCGTCAAGACGATCAGCACCTACCGCGCGCGCGTCCTCGAGAAGATGGGCATGAGCTCGAATGCCCAGCTGATGCGCTATGCCCTGCAGCATGGATTGGTGCAGTAGCCGGTGTAGGACAAACGCCGACGCGCTCCTTCCAATCATCCTACAGCACTTTCAGACGGCCGCTGATACCGCGTTTGTGCCGGCTTCTCTACGCTCGAACGAGTGAGCGTCGTAGAGACAGACCAACCCGATGCCGAGGCCCATGCCGGTCTGGATAGCGCGGACGAGCCCCGCCGCTCGGCCGTTGCCGTGCACCTCGAGGCGCGGCTCGGCATCATGCATCCAGCGTACTTCGGGATGGTCATGGCGACCGGGATCGTCGCGATCGCATGCCATTTGCTCGGTCTCCGAGAGCTTTCCGTCGTTCTGTCCAGGATCAACTTCGTCGCCTACCCGACGCTGTGGGTGCTGTTCATCGCGCGCGCGGTGATGTTTCGCGAGCGTGTCGCGGCCGACTTTCGTGATCACGAACGTGCTCCCGGTTACTTCACCGTCGTCGCCGCGACGGGTGTGCTGGGCACGGAAGGGGTTCTGCTGCACGAGGGAATCCTGCTGGGTCAGATGCTGTGGTGGTTCTGTGTCGTCCTGTGGGCGGCGTGTACCTATACGGTGTTTGCGCTGCTGACGGTCGGCGAGAGCAAGCCGTCGCTGGCGAAAGGCATCAACGGCGGGTGGCTCGTCGCGGTGGTGGCCACGCAATCTGTTTGCGTGCTCGGTTGCACGTTGGGCGGCGCGCTGCTGGGCGGCCGGGACAGCATGTTGTTCGTCTTGATGTGCTTCTGGCTGGGCGGCGGAATGCTCTACCTGTGGATCATCGGGCTGATCTTCTACCGGTACATGTTCTTCCACTTCTCGCCGCGCGATCTGATGCCTCCGTACTGGATCAACATGGGCGCGGTGGCCATTTCCACCCTCGCGGGAGCGCTGCTCGCCGGCGCCGCCGAGGACTCCGCACTGCTCGCGCCGCTCCGTCCGTTCATCCTAGGGCTGACGGTCATGTTCTGGGCGACGGCGACCTGGTGGATACCGATGCTGGTGGTCCTCGGAATCTGGAGGCATCACGCGCGCGGTGTCCGGGTCGTATACGATCCGCTGTATTGGGGTCTCGTCTTTCCGGTCGGGATGTACGCGACGTGCACGTTCCGGCTTGCCAATGTGCTGGACGCGCCGTTTCTCCTGTGGGTCGCGAGAGCCTTCGTGATCGCCGCAGCTGCCGTGTGGCTGTTGACCTTCCTCGGACTCGGTCGGCGGATGCTGTACGCGGTGCTGCTCGGGCTCCGGCGCGAACGGTTTCCAAACCTCGAACGGGCTGGCGGCGAGACAGCCGCCGGCTGCTTGAACACGGAAGGTATCACGCAATGAACAATGCAAGTAGCGCGCATGTCAAATCCGGTTTCGCCGGCGCGGCGGGGCACATGCAGGAGACTGAGCCGGCCTCGCGTCGGGTGCCGGAGAGGGCCGGCGTCCACGGGACGGCGGAGCAACGAGTGCGGCGCGGCAAGCGGCTCGTCGTCGGCGGGTTCGTCGTCGCCGTCGCCGGCGTCGTCGGCTATTGCGTGGCCTGTCTCAGCGCCGGCATCGGTCAGGACCCGGGGGCGCACTTCGTGGAGAGCCCGAGACCGTTCGTGGGGCTGGCCCTCGGGATCATCGGGCTCGGCACGTTCCTTTGGCTCGTGGGGCTGATCATCTATCTCAATGGAGCGATGGACAGCAACCCGGACGGACCCGATCTCGACTTCTGACCGCCCACGCTGCGAGGGTTCAGGGCGCTGATCCGGCTGAAGTCGCGCGACATCAGCGCGCTCCAGGCGGCGGCGTGCGACGGAGGTCGGGGGGAATCGCCTCGGTCTGAGGGGGAAAGGGCGGGATGCCGGGCGCCGGACATTTTTCCAGACGTCGAGCCGATTGCCGAACTGACCCTCGGCCCCGACTCTCCGGACGTGACCGCAGTCCGGGAGGAGATCCGCTGAGGTCCTGCCCGGAAACCGGCCGCTCTGAACCGGGTTTGCTTGTCCGGTGCGGACGGTATGCTGGGTCAGCCCACGGCGCCGGGCTCACACTGCCCATGCCGCCCATGCCGCCCATGTCGCCCATGTCGCCCAGGTCGGAGGACCCATGCTCAAGCTCGCCCGACTCGAGATCCTGGACGTGGAGATCCCGTTCAAGTTCACTTTTCGCCACTCGCTGTCGTCGCGCTCGGTGGGTCACAGCGTGCTGGTGCGGGCCACCGACCCGGACGGGCGCGTGGGGTACGGGGAGTGCGTTCCGCGCAGCTACGTGACCGGCGAGACGCCCGAGACCGTGCGCAGGGACCTCCAGGACGGGCTGTTGCCGCCCTTCCTGGGCGCCACCTTCGGGACCTATCCCGAGCTGATCGACGCGCTCATGCTGCGGCTCGAGGGCTTGCCCCGGTCGAGCCACGCGGCCTTCTGCGCGCTGGAGCTTGCGCTGCTCGATCTCGGCGGCCGGGTCTTCGGCGAGTCCGCCGGGAGCGTGGTGGGGCCGCTGCTGCATGAGTCCGTGCGCTACTCTGGCATCCTCACCGCCGGCGGCCCGGAGCAGGTCACGCAGTCCCTGAAGGCGCTCTCGAAGTTCGGCTTCGCCTCGGTCAAGTTGAAGGTCGGCGAGGATCTCGAGGTCGATCGAGCTGCGCTCGGCGCCGCGCGGGAAATCCTCGGCGAGGATTGTTCGCTGCGGATCGACGCCAACTGCGCCTGGACCGCCGAGCAAGCGCTCGAGAACCTGGAGGCGCTTTCGGAGTTCCGGCTCGCGGGCGTCGAGCAGCCGCTGGCCCGCGAGGACTTCGACGGTCTCGTGTGGTTGACCGAGCGCTCGCCGGTCCCGGTCATCCTGGACGAGTCGCTGGCGTCCTACGAGGATGCCAGGCGGCTGGCCGATGCCCGGGCCGGCCACGTCTTCAACATCCGTGTCTCGAAATGCGGCGGGCTGCTGAACGCGACCCGGATTCGCGATCTGGGAAGGGCGGCGGGGATCGACTGCCAGCTCGGCGCCCAGGTCGGCGAGACCGCGCTCCTGTCAGCCGCCGGACGGCAGTTCGCGACGCGGAGCGAAAAGGTGCTGTTCCTCGAGGGCTCGTATGGAACCCTGCTGCTCGAGGAGGATCTGGGCCGGACCGACGTGACCATCGAGCCGGGCGGATTCGCCCCGGCCCTTTTGGACGTCGGCCTGGGAGTGGAGATCGACCCCGAGCGCCTCGCGCGAAGAGTCCAATCGAAGGTGTCCTGAGATGTCACAGCTGGCTTCCTTCTTCATCAAGTTCGTAGGAAGGGCCTCGGCGCGGCGGTTCGAGCAGGCGACCTGCGACCCGGTGCTGGCCCAGCAACGCAAGCTGCTGCAGATTCTGCGGCGCAATGCCGGCACCGAGTACGGCCGGGAGTACGGCTTTCAGAGCATCGGCAGCCTGGCCGAGTTCCAGCGGGCGGTGCCGGTCGTGACCTACGAGGACATCCAGGAGCGCATGCGGCGCGTGACGCGCGGCGAGAAGAACGTGCTCACCGCCGAGGATCCGGTCATGTTCGCCAAGACCTCCGGGACCGCCGGTGACGCCAAGTACATCCCGATCACGCCCACCTGCCAGGGACGCGACCACTCCGACCAGATGCGCACCTGGTTCTATCACGCCATCCGGGAACACGGCGGCGTGTTCAGCGGCAAGGCCATGAGCCTGGTGTCGCCGGCGGTGGAAGGGTACACCGAGAGCGGCGTTCCGTTCGGCTCGACCAGCGGGCACATCTACAAGAACATGCCGGGGGTCATCCGGGGCACCTACGCGGTGCCGTACAACGTGTTCGAGATCAAGGACTACGAGACCAAGTACTACGTGCTGATGCGGCTCGGACTGCAGATGGACGTGACCTTCATGGCGACCGCGAATCCTTCCTCGATCATCAAGTTGTGCGAGATCGCGGATGCTCGATCCGACCAACTGCTGCAGGACCTCGCGGACGGCACGCTGCGCGCGGACCTCGAGATCGATCCGTCGATCCGGGCCGAGATCGAGGGTGTGCTGCGCCCCCGCAGGGACTGGGCGGCGGCGCTCGAGCGGGCGCGCGAGCGGCGCTTGGGCCGGCTCCTGCCGGTCGACTACTGGCCGAACCTGACCTTGATCGGCTGCTGGAAGGGGGGCACCGTCGGCTCGTACCTCCATCGCTTCCCGGACTGGTTCTGGCCCGGGAAGGGAGACCGGGTCATTCCCGTGCGCGACTGGGGGTATCTCTCGTCCGAGGCCCGGGGCAGCATTCCGCTCTCCGACCATGGCTCGGGAGGCGTGCTCACGGTCGGCACCAACGTGTACGAGTTCGTGGACGCCGGCGAGCTGGAGAGCCGGCCGGACGAGCCGTCGGCCTGGACGTTCCTGGGCGTGGACCAGGTCGAGATCGGCCGGGAGTACTACATCTTCTTCACGACCACCGGCGGACTGTATCGCTACGACATCAACGACGTCATCCACGTGGTCGGCAAGTACAACGAGACGCCGCTGATCACGTTCCGGCGCAAGGGACGCGGCGCGACCAGCATCACCGGCGAGAAGGTCACCGTGAACCAGGTGATCGAGGCGTTCCAGCGGGCCGCGCAGGAGGTCGGCGTGACGGTGGAGCATTTCAGGGTCGAGGCGGACGTGGAGAACGCCCGATACGTGTTCATGGCCGAGGCGCGAAACGGCATCGACGAGGGACGGCGCGGGCCGCTCTTGCGCGCGCTGGAGAGCCATCTCTCGAAGCTCAACATCGAATACGAGGCCAAGCGGCAGAGCCTGCGGCTGGGTCCGCCCAAGCTCTTGATCATGCGATCGGGCTGGTACGACCGCGAGAAGAAGGCGCTGATCGCCGAGGGGAAGCGGCTGTTCCAGGCCAAGACGATCTGCCTCTCGCAGAAGCGGAGCGAGGCCCAGGAAGAGATCGAGGCGGAGATTCCATGGGAGTCCTGACGCCTGAGGCGCCGGCCGGGGAGACCGCGCCCACGGATGATTGCATGGCCGTCATCGCGAGGGACGGCTTGCGACTTCCGGTGGGGGCCTTTCCGGCGGCGGGCGAGGGGCCGGTCGTGCTGATTTGCCACGGCCTCGCGAGCCACATGGGCTGGTATCGGCCGCTGGCCCTCGAGCTCCAGCGCCGGGGGTGCTCGGTCTACACCCCGGACCGGCGCGGTACCGGGCGGGCCGGAGGAAGCCCGGGGCACATGCGGAGCTGGCGCCTGGTCGTCGATGATCTGCAGCGCGTGGCCGACGAATGCGCGCGGCGCCACCCGGGCCGGCCGCTCCATCTGCTGGGCATTTCGCTGGGCGCGGTGTTCGCTGCGGCCGCCCTCCTGGAGCGTCCGGAACGATTTGCCAGTCTGCTGGCCTCGGCGCCCGGATTCGCGTCCCGGGTGAAGCTCCCGCTGAGGCGGCGCGTGCGTCTCCTGAAACGGTCGTGGCTGAAGCCGGAGCGGCGCTATGATCTGCCCTTTGGCATGTCCACGCTGACCGACCGCAAGGACTGGCAGGCCGCGTTGGCCGGAGACCCGCTGCGCACGCGCCGGGTCACGGCGCGCTTCCTGGTGGAGATGTTCCGCATGCAGCAGACCATCGGTCGCCGGATCGGCTCGTTGAAGCGGCCGCTGCTCGTCGCTCTCGCCGGAAGCGACAAGCTGATCGACAACGAGGCGGTCTTGAGACTCCTGACCCGTGCTTCGAGGAAGGCGGCCATGCGGGTCGAGATCTTCGAGGGCGCGAGCCACATCCTTCCGGCCTGCCGGCCGCACCAGGCCTTCCATGATCGGCTGCAGCGCTGGTTCGAGGAGGATCACTTGACGGTCGCGTCTGGGCCCTGGGGGCTGCAGGTGGTGCGGATCCAGAGCGAGCCGGGGATCGCGCTGCCGCCACCGCCGGTCCTGTTTGCTGCCCGCTCGTGAGCGAGACCCGAGAGCCAGAGCGGGCGGGAGTGACCGGGAGCGAGGAACCGCTCGACCCGGCGCGCTACTGCACGCTGTTGCGGCTGGCCCAGGACCCGGAGGCGCGCCTGGTGATTTCGTTGGGCGGCGGATCGCTCCCCGGTCTGTGCGGGAATCTGGCGCTGGTGCGCATTCTGGAACAGCTCGGACTGCGCGGGCAGGTGGACGAACTCTGGGGCACCTCCGCCGGCGCGGTCATCGGCGGCGCCTGGGCCACCGGCACCACCGCCGCGGAGATGTACGGCGTGATCGTGGCGCTCGATCATCCCGGGACGGTCAAGATCCCCTGGGTCCCGCTGGCGCTCTCGCTCCTCTTCCGCCCGTTCGGCAAGCCGCTCCCGGACGGCCTCGTCAGCATCCGGAACCTCGCCGCCGCGATTCGGAAGGGACTCAAGGTGGAGCGGATCGAGGATTGCGAGATTCCGTTTCGCGCCATCGCCTGCACCGACGACGGCCATGCCACGCGCAAGATCTTCCGCCGCGGACCGCTCTTGCCGGCGATCATCCACAGCATGAGTCTGCCCGGCATCCTGATGCCCGAAGCCTCGCTGAAGGAAGATGAGATCGGCTACTACGACGGCGGATTGGTGGAGAAGACGCCGTTGCTCTCGCCGATCGCCGAGCATGGCCGCCTCGGATCGAACCGGCGGCTGGTGCTGCTGGGCACGCATTATTCCAACGAGACCCGCCGAGCCCGGGTGCGGGGGTTCATCGGGCGCTTCCTGCAGAGTCTGAACGCGCTGGAGAACCTGGCCTGGTCGTACCAGCTGGCCGAGGCACGGGCGCGGAAGGATGCGCTGGTGATGATCCTGAATCCGTGCATCGAGGACGCGGCGATGTTCGATTTCGGCCGGGTGAAGGAGGACTATGAATACGCTCGCGGGATGTTCCTGGCGGGCTTGGAGGATGCTCGGATCGGGCTGACGTTCGGGCTGGAGTAGTGAACGGCGGGACGGGCGCGGGACGGGCTCGGGACGGGCGCGGGAGCGATGGAACGTTTGCTGCGGGAGGCCCCCGGATCAACGAGGCCCCGCGCCGTGCTCAAACAAGTGCCGCAGACGGCACAACTGCGCGCGGCGAGGGGCCTCGTAATGATCCGAGGGCCGCTGGCGGGCCTCGTGCGGGTGCAGCGTGAAAGACCTCAGGCGCGGGTGCCTTGGGACGGAGAGAATAAGGTGGGCGCGGCGCCTCTCATGGATGCACGCCAGCTGACGTGACAGGTTGAACCTGGTTCGATCTGTCAGTTCAGGCGTCGGGTTCGGGTCTGGGTTTCAGGGCGGGGAAGTCGTTGAGGAGGGCGTCGACCTCTTTTTGGACTTCATCGGCGTCGAAGCGCACGTCGAGGAGGGCGGTCAGGTGGGCCATCTCGCCGGCCTGGCAGTAGAGGAGGTGGTGGTCGCCGATGCAGATCATGTCGCCGTGGTGCAGCTCGGCCGATTGGTCGGCCGGCAGGCGGGTTTGGTTGAGGGTCGTGCCGTTGGTGGAGCCCAGGTCTCGCAGGTGGTGGTGGTTGCCGTCGCTCTCGATCATGGCGTGGTACTTGCTGATCGAGGCGGAGAACAGCACCACCTGGTTATCCAGGCGGCGGCCGATGTTGACCGTGGATCCGTGGAGTTCGATGACCCGGCCGCGTTCCGGGCCGCGCAGGATCACGAGCTGGGCTTTGGATCCGTCTTGCGGCACGGATGGAGCGAACGACGTGATGTGTACCGTCTGGTCGATCTGGTCCGGATCCATCCCGGCCTTCCAATGATGGTTGGCGACTCAGGAATCAGGCCGGGGCGAAGACGTTCACGCAGAAGCGGCTCTCCACCCGGGCGTTCACGTCCTGGGCGAAGCCCGAGTCCTCGAGGCGGTCGTAGATCTTGCGCACGCGCTCTTCCACGTCCGGGCCGAATTCGGCCATCAGCTCCTGGCCGATGTCCTTCAACGAGCGCACTCCGTCGATCCGGTCGAGCACCGCCTGAGCGCAGTCGTCCACGATGATCGCCCGGCCGGCGCCGGTCCGCGGCAGGGTGCAGATGGCATAGGTGGTCGTTTCCATCGGCAGCGCCTTCAAGTCTTCCAGAGTGAACACCGACCAGGCCTTGCGCATGTCGCAGCACATGGTCGCGTACCGGTGCGGGCTCAGCATCCGCGGCACCCGCTCGCCGGGCGCGCGGGCAGCGTCGTCCAGGTCGGCCAGAACCACCGAGTGGATCCGGTGGTCGCTCTGCGGACTGATCGTGCTGACGATGTCCAGCACCTCGGTCACCGTGGCGCCCTGGGAGGTGTTGGCCCAGCGCAGATTCAGGTAGTGGAACAGATCGGCGAGCTTCTGGCTCTGGCCGCCCTGCCCCTCGCCGTCCATCACCTCGTCGCAGAACTCCCGGAACAGATCGCGCAGCGGTTCGAAGTCGGAGTCGGCGATGTTGTTCGAGAGATACTGCTCGATGTGGTCGTACAGCCCGGCGTAGTAGGTCTTGTAGGCCCACTGTTCGATCAGGTCGGCGGGGCTCTTCCGGGTGATCGAGGTCAGCCGGTAGAACATCACCTGGAACAGCTGGTGCCACTCGCAGATCGCCTTGCCGAGCAGGATGTCTTCCTTCGACATGGTGTCCGTGCTGATCACTTCCTTGCCCGAGCTGCTGTCGTGATAGACGATGCCGAACTTCTCGATCTCCTGCTCCATCGGCGTGCGCGGCAGGATCTGCAGCTTGAAGGCGAAGATGTTCTGGGGCTTGCGCTCGTAGCTCCAGTTGATCATGTGCTTGAACGACTCGATCGTGTCGCCCGGCAGGCCCATGATGGTCTCGATGCCCAGGTACGCATTGGGGAGTCGCGCGATCTTGTCGAGGCGGGCGGTGACCTCCTCCGGTTTCCAGACCCTCCGGATGTTCTTCATCGCCACCGGACTGGTGGTCTGGATGCCCACGTTGACGATGCAGCCCTTCATCTTGCCGAACAGCTCGACCAGTTCGTCGTTGATCAACGACGGGAAGACCTCGCACATCAGCCAGGAGTCCAGCCC
>Ga0326597_10002160_pt1 | contig 29792 bp, 32 predicted proteins | sample RVTome_12_FD_203789 | JGI IMG/M metagenome (GOLD analysis project Ga0326597, IMG submission 203789) | Soil microbial communities from uranium-contaminated site in the Upper Colorado River Basin, Wyoming, United States - RVT100D185 | ecosystem: Environmental > Terrestrial > Soil > Contaminated >... | reverse complement strand
CCGCTATTCCGCCGGATCAGGCACACGCGCAGCACAGAACTCCGCCCTGCCGGCACCCCGCGCCAGTGCAATTTTTCCGAATCTTCACTCGAACCGCTTAAGTCGGGCTAAGTCCGGATTCAGCCCTCTTACGTATACGTGCGAGGCATTGCGACACGGTCTCAACGTGGCAGGCCGGCCTTATACAGTCCTTCCATGAGGTAGTCGATGTCGGCGGGATTCGCGAACGGCAAGACTTGCGCGACGTATTCGGCGTTGATGTCCGGCCGCAGGCGATAAACCTCGATCATGACTCCTTTTGCCTCATCGATTTTGCCGAGCTGCCCCAGTATCGAGGCAAGGGTGAAATAGGCCGTCACGGTCGCCGCCGGAAGCCGAACGGCTTCGCGCGCGGCTGCCGCGGCTTCGGGCAGCTTCCTCGCGCCGAGGTGCGCCAGGGCGCGCGCCGCCGCGACGACCCAAAGCAGCGGATCGTGCGGGCTCAGGCGCGAGGCGCGGTCGAGGCTCGCGATGGCGCATTCCCACTCGCCTGCCCATAGCAACGCCGCGCCAAATCCCAGATGGGCGTGTGCGAAGTTGGAGTTGTAACTGACCGCGACTTCCAGCTCCCGCTTCGAGGTCTCGAGATCGCGCCTGAGATACAGGATGCGCCCAGCGCGAAGTGCGCATCGGCGTCGCGGTCGTCGCAGGCGACCGCCCGACGCCCGGACTCGAACGCTTCCGCCAGGGCCGCGGACCTGTCCTTCGGATAGCCGTGCATGTAAGCGAAATAGAGCGCGTGCGTGAGGCCGGAATGCGCCGGCGCAAAGGTCGGCGACCGTGCGCTGGCCAGACGGAAGAGACGTTGCGCTTCGGCGTTGTCCGCTTCAGTGAAGTGATAAAGATGCCATAGCCCGCGTTGATAGCTCTCCCAGGAATCCAGATTGTCCGGCGCCAACCGCTGCGTCCGGTCACGTTTGACTTGATCGATCTCCGGTCCGATTGCGGCAACGATCGCCTCCGTGATCTCATCTTGCACCGCAAAGAGGTCGGTCAGTTCGCGATCGTAGCGCTCCGCCCATATATGCGCGCCGCTGGCGCCCTCGATGAGCTGGGCCGTTACGCGAATGCGTTGACCGGCCTTTCGAATGCTGCCTTCGAGCACATACCTGACGCCCAAGTCTTGGGAGACTGCGCGCAGGTCCGGTGACTGGCCCTTGTAGGCAAAGGTCGAATTACGCGCGATCACGAACAGGGAGCGGTAGCGGGAGAGCCCGGTGATGATGTCTTCCGACATACCGTCGGCAAAGAATTCTTGCTCGGGATCCTGCGACATGTTCTGGAACGGCAGTACCGCGATGGAGGGCTTGTCAGGCAGCGCGAGCGTGGCGTCCTGGACCGACGATGCTTCCCTCTGCACATCGGCGGTGGGGCCGAGCACGACGGCGAAGCAGCGCACCGGACGGGCGATGTTCTTGACCTCGACCTCGCCCAGATCCTTGAAGGCGACGTCGAGCTTGTCGCGTACCTCGTCGCGCACATTGCGCCGCACGCAGATGCCGCCCGGTTCGGCCAGGGCCTCCAGCCGTGCGGCGACGTTGACGCCATCGCCGTAAACGTCGTTGCCGTCGACGATGATGTCGCCGAGGTTGATGCCCATGCGGTATTCGATCCGCTGGCGTTCCGGTATGTCGCGGTTACGCTCGCGCATGGCCTGCTGGACCTCCACCGCGAACTGCATCGCATCCACGACGCTGGTAAACTCCATCAGCGCGCCATCGCCCATCAGCTTGACGGTTCGGCCGTTGTAGCGGTCGGCCTTGGGTTCGATCATTTCCCGACGAAGGGTCTTCAAGGCGAGATGCGTACCCACCTCGTCCTCCCCCATCATCCGGGAGTAGCCGACGACATCCGCGGACAGAATCGCAGCCAGGCGCCGTTGCGTGTTCACTTCGGCCATCGGTCGCGCAAGCCTTTTCGTCAGAGATACCAAAAATTGTATGAGGGGGGTCGTACCGAGTCCACAGGATGCTCGCACGGCTCACGTCGCTTGCAATTGGCCCGCGGGCCGAGTGTAGCCGCGGCGCTATGCTGCCGGATGCTTGACCCGACATTCCCCGGATGACCGCCAGTTCCAGTTCTGATGGTAGCCGTTCGGCCGCTCGGCGGCAATTTTTCCGTGGATCGGCCGGACGGAACGCTCCATCCGCCTGTCGGGCCGCAGTCGAGCGCGCTCTCATCGCGCGCCTCCCCTGCTCATTATCGCCCCCCTGAGCGTGAGACTAGCCAACTTGGCGCGCCGCCGGCAATGCCGGCGCCTGGCCCGCGCCGTCGACGACCTTGTGCGAGCCGGATCGGGGCGGAGACGCGGGCCCTCTCCTGTCAACTCAGAATGACGTCGCCTTTGAGGCTTTCGGCAAACTCGATGACCTCGCGGCGTTCACGGTCCGGGACCGAAAGCGATTCCAGCGTCGTTCGCAGGATCGATCGAAAGACCTCCCAGTCGCCGGCCCCGATCGCCAAGTGCCGGTGCGCCGCCTTCATGTCGCGCCCGACATAGTGGGCCGGCCCGCCGGTCACGGAGGACAAATACGCGACCAGAAGCCTTTCTTCGCGCAGCACGCCATAGGTGCTGCGGCCCTTCCAGAAACGTCCGAGCTCCGGGTGCGCTATGGCCCGCCCGAACAGTTCGCGCGTGAACGTGGCGATCCCCCGGTTGCCGCCAAGGCGCGCGTACAACGAGTCCGGCGCGGGGCGGTTTATGCCGAGCGCCTTCATGCGCGATCTCAGCTTCGCGGCCGTGAGGCCCAGCGTTGCCGCCGCGCCGCCGGCACCGGCGACGTGCCAGCCTGCCGCTTCCAGGGCGGCAATGAGGTTGTTGCGTTCAAGCTCTTCGAATTCGGCCGCACTGAAAAAGCCGCGGGCGGGAGTCTGCTCTTCCGCAAGCGGCGCCCGCGCGGGGTACGACAGCGCCGTGCTCGGCAGGGCGTCTTCCAACCGCAGCGGGCCGTCCGCGGAAAGGATCAAGGTGCGCTCGACAAGATTTCTCAACTCCCGAACATTTCCAGGCCAGTCGTATTTCTGAAGGTGGTCGAGCTGCGCGTTCGACAGGCTCCGTGACTGGGCGCCGGAGGCGGCCGCGTGCTCGGCAAGGAAATGCGCGAACAGGACCGGAATGTCCTCGGGACGCGCGCGTAGCGGCGGCACGGTGATGGGGAAGACGCTCAAGCGAAAGTACAAGTCGCGACGAAAATCCCCTTTCGTAAGCTGATCAGCCAGGTTACGCGTCGTGGCGGCTATGAAGCGCACATTGGCCTGCCGGGTGCGGCTGTCCCCCAATCGTTCGAACGTCGCGTCCCGCAACGGTCGCAGCAGCTTGGCCTGCACTTCCGCCGGCATATCGGCGACGTGATCGAGAAACAGCGTGCCGCGGTCGGCGTTCTCCAGGCGCCCGGCTTGATCGCGTGTCACTCCGGGCGACATGCCCGCCGACTGCCCGAAGAATTCGTGCTCGAACAGATCCGGCGGGATCGCCGCACAGTCGACTTTGACGAACGGCCCGTTGCGGCGCGCGCTTTGCGCGTGAATATGCCGGGCGATCAGTTCCTTGCCGACCCCTGACTCACCCTCGATCAGAACCGTCACATCGGTGGCGGCTGCGGCATTGGCCAGTCCAAGCACGTCCTGCAGCAAACGGCTCTTGAAAATGATCTGAACGGATTTTTCGCGGTCGGCGAGATGGTTGCTTGCAGTTTTCGCCGGCACCTCGGAATCTTTCAGAACCCGAAAGGCTCTCACCGGGTCGGCGATATTCTTGACGACATGCTCGCCCAAATATTCGAAGCGCGCATCGAATCGCCGTACCACGCTGTCATGCACCGTACTTGAGATCGCGACGCCGCCGGAATCCGCCAGCCCTTCCAGACGCGCGGCAATATTGACGCCGTCGCCGTAAACCGTGCCGTCCGGCTTTTCAATGACGTCGCCCAGGTGGATGCCGATTCGGAATTGCATCTTCCGGCCGTCCGGCAGCGCGGCATTGCTCTCGGCCAGGGCCTTTTGGATTTCGATTGCGGTCTGCACCGCGCCGATCGCCGATTCGAACACGGCCAGCACGGAATCGCCGGCCATGCTTTCCACGCGTCCCTGATGCGCGGCGACTTGATCGCGGAACACCAGACGGCAATCGTCGAGCCGCGCCACCGTGGCCCGATCGTCGTCCTGCATGAGCCGCGAATAACCGGCCACATCCGCCGCCAAAATAGCGGCGAGCCGCCGCGTGACCTTGGAATCCCCCACGGCCGAACCTCCCCCCTGAGATCCTGCCACTTGCGCCGACTATAGCAGATTGCCGGGGCCCGTTGACAGCCGGGCCGAAATTCCCGACCAGCGGCGCGGCACGAAGACGGCATCGGACCGTGTCCGGCGGTACCCTGACGGGTGATCGGGACGGTCCATTCCGCTATGCTGCGCCGGCCTGGCCGTCGGGACAGGGCGGCCGGCCAGGGCCGGCGAAGGAGGGCCTGCGTCATGATTCCGCGTTACAGCCGACCCGAGATGACCGCGATCTGGGAGCCCGAGAGCCGCTTCCGGATCTGGTTCGAGATCGAGGCCCACGCCATGGACGCGCAGGCGGCCCTTGGCCTGGTGCCGGCGGCGGCGGCCGAGGCGGTCTGGAAGCGCGGCGGATTCGACGTCGCCCGCATCGATGCCATTGAGGCCGAGGTCAAGCACGACGTCATCGCCTTCCTGACCAGCCTGGCCGAGCACGTCGGGCCGGAGGCGCGCTTCGTGCACCAGGGCATGACCTCCTCGGACGTGCTGGACACCTGCTTCAACGTCCAGTTGGTGCGCGCCGCCGACCTCCTCATCGCCGACCTCGAGGCCCTGCTGGCGGCGCTGAAGCGGCGCGCCTATGAGCACAAGCTGACGCCCTGCGTCGGCCGCAGCCACGGCATCCACGCCGAGCCGACGACCTTCGGCCTGAAGCTGGCCCAGGCCTACGCCGAGTTCGCCCGCAACCGCGAGCGCCTGCTGCGGGCCCGCGCCGAGGTCGCGACCTGCGCCATCTCCGGCGCCGTCGGCACCTTCGCCAACATCGACCCGGCCGTCGAGGCGCACGTCGCCGCCAAGCTGGGCCTGGCGGTCGAGCCGATCTCGAGCCAGGTGGTGCCGCGCGACCGGCACGCCATGTACTTCGCCACCCTGGGCGTCGTCGCCGCCTCGATCGAGCGCCTGGCGACCGAGATCCGCCACCTGCAGCGCACCGAGGTGGCGGAAGCGGAGGAGGCCTTCAGCGAGGGCCAGAAGGGCTCCAGCTCGATGCCGCACAAGCGCAACCCGGTGCTGTCCGAGAACCTGACCGGGCTCGCCCGCCTGGTCCGCGCCGCGGTGGCGCCGGCGCTGGAGAACGTCGCCCTCTGGCACGAGCGCGACATCTCGCACTCGAGCGTCGAGCGGGTGATCGGGCCCGACGCGACGGTGACCTTGGATTTCGCGCTGGCCCGGCTGACCGGGCTGATCGAGCGGCTGGTGGTCTATCCGCAGGCGATGGCGCGGAACCTGGACCGGCTCGGCGGCCTGATCCACTCGCAGCGGGTGCTGCTGGCGCTGACGCAGAAGGGGCTTTCGCGCGAGGCCGCCTATGCGGCGGTGCAGCGCCACGCCATGGCGGCCTGGGTCGCCGGCGACAGTTTCCTGGAGCGCCTGAAGGCCGATCCTGAGATCACCGCCGCCCTGCCCGAAGCCGCCCTCGGGGTCCTGTTCGACCTCGACTATCACTTGAAACACGTCGAGACCATCTTCGCCCGAGTTTTCGACGAACCGTCGAAGTCACGGAATGGTTCCTTCAAAGTGTCTCACCTTACAGAATAAATCCTTATATTTTTGGGTTCTACAGTAAATTATCCCCAATATGGCCTCCTCCTTGTCCCATGCCCGGGCCGCCATGCGCATCTACCTGGTGCTGGCGTCGGCCTACCTGGCGAGCCAATTCTACCGCGTCGCCAATGCCGCCATCGCGCCGGAGCTGATGGCCGAGCTCGGCCTCTCGGCCGAGGCTATGGGCGCGATCACCGGGGTCTTTTTCCTCGCCTTCGCCGCGGCGCAGGTGCCGACCGGGGTCGTTCTCGACCGCTTCGGCCCCAGGCGGACCATGGCCGGCCTGTTCCTGGTCGCGGTCCTGGGCGCGCTTACCTTCGCGCTGGCGCGCGATGCCTTGATGCTGGGCTTGGCCCGCGTGCTCATGGGCCTCGGTTGCGCCGCCGGGCTGATGGGTTCGATGGTGGCGATCTCGCGGTGGTTCGAGCCGGCTCGCTTCGCCCAGCTCTCCTCGCTGGTCTTCGTCGTCGGTGGCGCCGGCACCCTACTGGCAACGACGCCGCTGGCCTGGGCGGTCGAGCTGATCGGCTGGCGCGGCGCCTTCCTTGTGATGGCCGGGCTGACCTTCGGCTTTGCCGTGCTGCTCTTCGCCGTGGTCCGCGACGCGCCGCCCGGCCAGGCCAGCGGCGGCGCTTCCGAGAGCTGGCGCCAGATCGGCCGCGGTCTCGGCCAGGTGGTACGCAATCCGGAGATCTGGAAGGTCTCCGCCATCCAGTTCGTCACCTATGCCAGCATCATCACCGTGATCGGCCTGTGGGCCGGGCCGTACCTGAGCGATATCCACGGCCTTGAGGTGGTGGCGCGGGGCAACGTGCTGCTGGTGCTGAACCTGGCCGTGCTGGCGGGGGTGCTGGCCTATGGCTGGATCGACCGCCGCGTGCCCAGCCGCAAGTGGCTGCTGGTCGCCGGCGCCGCCGCCAGCGCCGGCCTGATGACCGCCCTGGCGCTGCTGCCCGATGCCGGGTTCTGGCCGGCCCTGGCCCTGCTGGTCGCCTTCACGCTCGTCGGCAGCTACGTCATGCTGAACCACGCGCACGCCCGCAGCATCCTGCCCGACCACCTGGTCGGGCGCGGCCTGACCTTCCAGAACCTGGCCGCCTTCCTCGGCATCTTCGCGCTGCAGTCGGTCTCTGGCCTGATCGTCGGCAGCTTCGCGCCGGCCGGCGGCGCCGCACCCGAGGCCGCCTACCGCGCCGTTTTCGGCTTCCTCGCGGCCTGCCTGTTGGTCGCTGCCCTGGTCTTCGCCACCGCCCGGGAGCCGAGCCCGCAGGCCGCGTCTAGAGCCCCAGCAGCGCCGCCACCGTCTGCGGGTTGAGTGCCGCCCCGGCGAGGATCTCGCCATCGATCTCCAGCGCCGGTGCGGTACGGATGCCGCGGGCTTCCAGCCGCTCCGCCGCGGCCTCGTCCATCAGCAGGTCCTTGACCACGAAGGCAACGCCGCGAGCGCGCAAATAGGCTTTGAGCTCCTCGCAAGGGGCGCAGAGCGGGGTCGAGTAGACGATCACCACACTGGCCATCGCTTCAGATTTTGCCCTCCTGCTTCAGCTTGCGGTACTCGGCCTTGTCGCGCAGCCAGCGCTCGCTCGCCGCCTCGTCCAGGAACCGCTGCTCCTTGGTGAAGATCTTGCTCTTCCAGGCTTCGCCGCCGGGCCAAGCGAAGGGAGCCTGCACGGTCGTTCTCGGTCCCTTTGCCGCGACCAGAAGCTCCAGGGCCTGGCCGACGATGGCGCGCTGCATCTCGGCATCCCACGGCGGCCCGCAGGGATTCCCTAAGGGAAAGTCGGTAAACAGCAGGCGGGCGACGCCGCAATGCTCGACGATGTCGCGGGCATTGGCGATCACCACCGTCGGCAGGCCGTTCTCTTCGAGATATCTGGCGATCAAACTGATCGTCTGATGGCAGACCGGTCATATCGGCGTCAACAATACGGCGTCGGCGCCGTCCTCGCGGCAGCGCTTCAGGACCTCCGGCCCGTCGGTTTCCAAGGTCTTGCGCCTGGAATAGCTGGTGAAGACGCCGTGCACCCGCAACGTGAGGTCGGTGATGTGCCCGGCCGCCGCCAGCTCGCGCAGGCGCGTCAGCGGGAAGTAGGAATCGACGTCGTCAATGTGCGTCGCATGGCGGTCGAAATGCTCCTGCCGGCTGAACAGCGCCGCCGCCGGCGTCTGCGAGGGGAACGAGTAGACGTTGCCGGTAAAGGCGTTGAAGTCGCTCTGGGCCGCGGCGTCATCCTTGAACTGGACGTCGCTGGTCGAGACCAGAGCGATGCGACAGTCCGCCAACGGCTTCGCCAGCGGGGTGAACGGGACCTCGGCGAAATGCGCCCACTCGTATGGCTTCTCGTAGCCTTCGGCGGCGTAGTATTCGCGCGTGCGCTCGATATAGCGGACGTGATCCATGACACCCCACCTCGTCGCCAGGATCAGTCGATGATGCGGTCGCGCCGCAGCGATGGCAAGCCGGCCCGCTTGCGCTAGAGTCCCCGCCTCAGCTCAGCGCAATTCCAGGAAGGTCGCCATGCAACTGAACGCCCTCTTCCCGACCCGTGACATCGGCAGCAATCCGGCGAAGATCCGCGACTGGGCGCAAGCCGCGGAAGAGTTGGGCTATGCCTATATCGAGGTCCCCGACCATGTCTTCGGCGCCACCGCGCGCGACGGCTGGACGCCGCGCTACAACGAGACCGACCCCTTCCACGAGACCTTCGTGACGCTCGGCTTCCTGGCCGCGGTGACCAAGACGATCCGGCTTTCCAGCGGCGTGCTGATCGTGCCGCAGCGCCAGACCGGCGTCGTCGCCAAGCAGGCAGCCGAGGCCGACATCCTGAGCGGCGGCCGCCTGCGCCTTGGCATCGGCGTCGGCTGGAACCACGTCGAGTACGAGGCGCTCGGCACCGACTGGCATACCCGCGGCGCCCGGCAGGCGGAGCAGGTCGAGCTGATGCGCCGGCTGTGGACGGAGGACCTGGTCAGCTTCAAGGGCCGCTTCCACGACCTGAAGGAAGTCAACATCACCCCGCCGCCTCTGCAGCGGCCGATCCCGGTCTGGTTCGGCGGCGCCTCCGACGCGGTGGTCAAGCGCGCGGCAAGGCTGGGCGACGGCTGGATGCCGATCATCGAGCCCGACGCCGAAGCGGAAGCGAAGCTGGCATTGCTCGACGAGCACCTGGCAGCCGCCGGCCGCAAACGCGCCGAGTTCGGCCTCGAGGGCTGGCTGCGCATGAACGAGGCCGACCCGCAGCGCTGGGCCGCGGCGGCCGACGGCTGGCGCCGGCTTGGCGCCGACATGGTGATGCTCTACCCGATGTACCGGATGCCGAAATTCGACGACCAGATCGAGACCCTGCGCCGCTTCAAGGAGGTGGCCGAGGGCTGAGCCGCGGCCCGAAGCGAAGCCGCGCCTATTCGCTGGTTACCTGCTGGCGTGCGGTCTCCAATAGCTCGGCCATCTGCCGGCGCACCCGGTGCTCGGAAATCTCGACGCCGCCCTGCTCCAGGTCGCTCCAGACCTTGCGGAAGACGTCCTCGTCGCCCGGCTCGTCGAAGTCGGCGCGCACGACCTGGCGGGAATAGGCTTCGGCCTCGTCCCCGGCCATGCCGAGAAGCTCCGCCGCCCACAGGCCCAGGAGCTTGTTGCGCCGGGCGTTGATCTTGAACCGGGTCTCCTCGTCATGCACGAACTTCCGCTCGTAAGTCTTCTCACGGTCGTCGAAACTGGCCATCGCCAAGGTGCTCCTCATACTGGCCCGTGTGCTCTTCACTGTCCCCGAGATAGACTGGCTCAGGCGCCGAATCAACCGTCAATCGTCCGGATTGCGTCCGATGGTCTCGGCGTTGTCTTGCCCCGGAGACTGGGCTATGTTGCCGCGACATTCGGGGCGCCTCTGGGGACCGCTTCCGGCCTCCCGCCCTCTCCGAGACTACCGATGGCCAGGCGCAGGAAAGTTTACGAAGGCAAGGCCAAGGTACTCTTCGAAGGACCGGAGCCGGGCACGCTCGTCCAGTATTTCAAGGATGATGCCACCGCCTTCAATAACGAGAAACACGGCATCATCACCGGCAAGGGCGTCCTGAACAACCGGATCTCCGAATACATCATGACCCGGCTTGGCGAGATCGGCGTGCCGACCCATTTCGTGCGCCGCCTGAACATGCGCGAGCAGTTGATTCGCGAGGTCGAGATCATTCCGATCGAAGTGATCGTGCGCAACGTCGCCGCCGGCTCGATCAGCAAGCGGCTGGGCATCGCCGAGGGCACGCCGCTGCCGCGCTCGATCGTCGAGTACTGCTACAAGAACGACGCCTTGGGCGACCCGATGGTGACCGAGGAACACATCACCTGCTTCGGCTGGGCGACGCCCTCGGAGCTGGACGAGATCCTGTCGCTGGCGCTGCGCATCAACGATTTTCTTTACGGCATGTTCGTCGGCGTCGGTATCCGCCTGGTCGACTTCAAGTGCGAGTTCGGCCGGCTGTGGGAGAACGACGACGAGCGCCTCGTGCTCGCCGACGAGATCAGCCCGGATTCCTGCCGGCTGTGGGACGTCGAGAGCAACGAGAAGCTCGACAAGGACCGCTTCCGCCGCGATCTCGGCGGCGTCGCGGAGGCCTATCAAGAGGTCGCCCGCCGCCTCGGCATCCTGCCCGAGGGCGGTCCGCGCGACCTCAAGGGCCCGGCGCTGATGCAGTAGGGGACGGCCGAGCAGATCGAGTGAAGGCGCGCGTCCACATCTATCCCAAGCGCGGGGTCCTCGACCCCCAGGGCAAGGCGGTGCAGCGTGCCCTCGGCACGCTTGGCTTCAGCGGCGTCGCCGAGGTCCGCCAGGGCAAGCTGATCGAGCTCGAGCTCGACGAGCGCGACCCGGCCCGGGCGCGGGCCCAGGTCGAGGCGATGTGCAGCAAGCTCTTGGCCAACACGGTGATCGAGAACTATGCCATCGAGCTCGACGAGGACAGCAAGTGAGCGGCGGGGCGGCAGCCCGCGAAGGGCATCGCGATCCGGAGGCGCTGGGTTGAAGGCCGCGGTAATCGTCTTTCCCGGCTCCAACTGCGACCGCGACGTCAAGGTCGCGCTGGAAGCCGCCGAGAGCCGGGTCGCCATGGTCTGGCACGGCGACGCCGAGCTGCCGGGGGTCGACCTGATCGTGCTGCCCGGGGGCTTTGCCCACGGCGATTACCTGCGCTGCGGCGCCATGGCCGCGCACTCGCCGGTGATGGCCGAGGTCAAGGCCCAGGCGCAGCGCGGGGTCCCGGTGCTGGGCATCTGCAACGGCTTCCAGGTGCTGTGCGAGGCGGGTCTGCTGCCCGGGGCGCTGTTGCCCAACGCCGGGTTGAAGTTCGTCTGCCGCGACGTGCAGGTCGCCGTCGAGACCAGCCAGAGCGTCTTCACCAACGCCTACGAGGCCGGCCAGGTGCTGCGCATCCCGGTGGCGCATCACGACGGCCAGTATTATGCCGACGACGACGACCTGGCGCGGCTGGAGGATCTGGGTCAGATCGCCTTTCGCTATGTCGACGGGCCGGCGCCGGGAGCCGGCAATCCGAACGGCTCGGCGCACGACATCGCCGGCGTCTTCAACGAGGGCAAGACCGTGCTCGGCCTGATGCCGCACCCCGAGCGGGCCGCCGACCCGATGCACGGCGGCAGCGACGGCTGCGGCCTCTTCCTTGGCCTGGTCCGCGCCCTCGGCTGAGAGCGATGCGAACCGGCGATCGTGACATGGCCGCGCTGGCGCGCGAGTTCGGGCTCAGCGCCGAGGAGTATGCGCGCGTGCCGGCCGCGCTCGGCCGCACACCGAACCTGACCGAGCTCGGCATCTTCTCGGTGATGTGGAGCGAGCACTGCTCCTACAAGTCGAGCCGGCTGTGGCTGAAGGAGCTGCCGACCAGCGCCCCCTGGGTGATCCGCGGGCCCGGCGAGAACGCCGGCGTCATCGACATCGGCGACGGCCAGGCCGCCGTCTTCAAGATGGAAAGCCACAACCACCCCTCGTTCATCGAACCCTACCAGGGCGCCGCGACCGGGGTCGGCGGCATCCTGCGCGACGTCTTCACCATGGGCGCGCGGCCGGTCGCCAACATGAACGCGCTCAGGTTCGGCGCGCCCGAGCACCCGCGCACGCGCCACCTGGTGGCCGGCGTCGTCGCCGGCATCGGCGGCTACGGCAACTGCGTCGGCGTGCCCACCGTGGGCGGCGAGTGCACCTTCCACCCCGCCTATAACGGCAATATCCTGGTCAATGCGATGAGCGTCGGAATCGCCGAGGCCGACCGCATCTTCTATGCCGCCGCCGCCGGCATCGGCAATGCGGTGATCTACGTCGGCTCGAAGACCGGGCGCGACGGCATCCACGGCGCCACCATGGCCTCGGCCGAGTTCGACGAGGCCAGCGAGGAAAAGCGCCCGACCGTGCAGGTCGGCGACCCGTTCACCGAAAAGCTGCTGATCGAGGCCTGCCTGGAGCTGATGGCGACCGACGCCATCATCGCCATCCAGGACATGGGCGCCGCCGGGCTGACCTGCTCGTCGGTCGAGATGGCCGACAAGGGCGGCGTCGGCATCGAGCTCGACCTCGACCGGGTGCCGTTGCGCGAATCCGGCATGAGCGCCTACGAGATCATGCTCTCGGAGAGCCAGGAGCGGATGCTGATGGTGGTCCGCCCGGGCGCCGAGGAGGTGGCGCTCCGGGTCTTCGAGAAGTGGGAGCTGGACGTCGCCGTGGTCGGCCGGGTCACCGACACGGGCCGGCTGGTGGTGCGCCACCAGGGCGCGATCGCCGCCGACATCCCGGTCCGCCCGCTGGTCGACGAGGCGCCGCTCTACGACCGGCCGTGGACGGCGGCCCCGGTGCCGGCGCCGCTCGCCGACGGCGGCCCCGCGATCGAGCCGATGCAGGCGCTGCGCCGCCTGCTGGCCTGCCCCGACCTCGCCTCCAAGCGCTGGCTGATCGAACAGTACGACCACATGGTCATGGCCGACACGGTGCAGCGCCCGGGCGGCGATGCGGCGGTCGTCCGCGTCCACGGCACCGGCAAGGGCCTGGCCGTCACCACCGACTGCACGCCGCGCTACTGCAAGGCCGACCCGCGGGCCGGCGGCGCCCAGGCGGTCGCCGAGGCCTGGCGCAACCTGACCGCGGTCGGCGCCCGGCCGCTGGCGATCACCGACTGCATGAACTTCGGCAATCCGGAGAAGCCCGAGATCATGGGCCAGTTCGTCGGCGCCATCCAGGGCATGGCCGAGGCCTGCCGGGCCCTCGACTTCCCGGTCGTCTCCGGCAACGTCTCGTTCTACAACGAGACCCAGGGTCGGGCCATTCTGCCAACCCCGGCGATCGGCGGCGTCGGCGTGATCGCCGATCTATCACGGCAGGCGCGCATCGGCTTTGCCGGCGAAGGCGAGGCCATCGTCCTGGTTGGGGCGACGCAAGGCCATCTCGGCCAGTCGCTCTACCGCCGCGAGCTGGCCGGCGCCGAGGACGGCCCGCCGCCGCCCGTCGACCTCGCCGCCGAACGGCGCAACGGCGACTTCGTGCGCGCCCTGATCGCCGACGGCGCGGTCCGCGCCTGCCACGACGTCTCCGACGGCGGCCTGTTGGTGGCGCTGGCCGAAATGGCGCTCGCCGGCGGCATCGGCGCCACGATCGAGGTGCCGGCCGGGGCCGGCCCGGCCACCGCCTGGCTGTTCGGCGAGGACCAGGGCCGCTACCTTGTGGCCCTACCGGCGGAAGGGGCGGCCGAGCTCGTCGAGCGCGCCGCGAGCGAAGGGGTGCCGGCCTGCATCATCGGCAGCACCGGGGGCGACGCGTTGACGGTGACCGGCGCGGGGCATATATCCTTAAATGAACTGAGCGAATTGCACGAAAGCTGGCTGCCGGCCTACATGGCTGGCGGCTGAGAGGTGCGGGGTGAGGCAAGATGCCGATGAACGCCACCGAAATCGAGCGGTTGATCCGTAACAGCATTCCGGATGCCCGCGTCACGATCGAGGATTTGCGCGGCGACGGCGATCATTACGCGGCCCACGTCGTCTCCGCCGCCTTCGCCGGCAAGAATCGGGTGCAGCAGCATCAGATGGTGTATGCGGCCCTTCGCGGCCGCATGGGCGGCGAGTTGCACGCGCTCGCCTTGCAGACATCGATCCCGGAGGACTAGGCGGACCGCGGCCACGGCCGCCGTCCCAGGACAGTATCAACAGGAGCTGGGCGCATGAGTGATGATCTGGTGTTCGAGCGTATCCGCCAGGAGATCGGCGAGAACGACGTGGTGCTGTTCATGAAGGGCACGCCGGTGTTTCCGCAGTGCGGCTTCTCCGCCACCGTTGTCGGCGTGCTGAGCCATCTCGGCATCAAGTTCAAAGGCATCAACGTGCTGGAGGACCCGGGCCTGCGCAACGGCATCAAGGAGTTCTCGAACTGGCCGACGATCCCGCAGCTCTACGTCAAGGGCGAGTTCGTCGGCGGCTGTGACATCGTCCGCGAGATGTTCGAGAGCGGCGAGTTGCAGGAGATGCTGAGCGAGAGGGACGTCGCCCGCGCCGAGGCCTGAACGGATGGCCGAGCGGCAGACCGACCAGATCACCGGCTACCACGCCCACGTCTATTTCGACCAGTCCAGCCGCGAGGCCGCCTGGGCGTTGCGCGAGGCGATCGTCGAGCGCTTCGCGGCGGCCGAGATGGGCCGCTTTCACGAGAAGCTGGTCGGTCCGCATCCGCGCTGGAGTTATCAGGTCGCCTTCGGGCCGGAGCTGTTCGCCGAGTTCGTCCCCTGGCTGATGCTGAACCGCGGCGACCTGGTGGTCTTCCTGCACCCGAATACCGACGATGACCTGCGCGACCACCGCGACTGGCCGCTGTGGATGGGCGGCATGCCCGAGCTCGACCTTTCGATCTTCAAGCCGAAGTAAGGGCCGGCTCGGGCCTCGTCGCGCCTGGGGGAAGCAACATGGCGACGGTGCCGTTCCGCGCTCGCTTGGCCCAGCACCTGATTCACCTGCCCGAGGGCCTTGCCGGCCTCTGGCTGATCGGCCGGCGCAAGCGTTCCGGGCCTCGCGTCATGGATGCCAAGGCGCAACTGGTCGCCGACCTCATCAGCTCGATCCGCGTGCCCGGCTACGTGCCGACGCCCGAGGAGGCGCGCCAGCAGATGCGCCGCATGGTCGCGGCACTGGAGCGCCCGCACCCGCCGCTCGCGCGCAAGGAAGCGCTGACGATCCCGGGTCCGGCCGGGGCGCTGGCGGCCCGCCTCTACAGCCCTGAGCCCGCCGGGGCGGCGTCGCTGCCGGTAATCGCCTTCTTCCACGGCGGCGGCTGGGTCCAGGGCGATCTGGAGAGCCACGACGGCCTCTGCGGCAAGCTCAGCCAGCGCGCCGGCGCCATCGTCGTCGCCGTCGACTACCGCCTGGCGCCAGAGCACAAGTTCCCCGCCGCGGTCGAGGACTGCCTCGCCGCCTGGCGCTGGATCGCCGGCAATGCGGCACGCCTCGGCGGCGATCCGGCCCGCGCCGCCGTCGCCGGTGACAGTGCCGGCGGCAACCTCTCGGCGGTGGTCGCGCAGCGCATGGCGGTCGAGCGCGGGCCGATGCCGGCGGCGCAGGTGCTGATCTACCCGGCCACCGACATGCACATGCGCACCCCCAGCCACGAGGAGATGCGGGCCGATGCGGTGATCCCGCGCGAGCGCATCCGCTTCTATCTCGAGTGGTATCTCCGGCACGAGGCCGACAAGGACGATGTGCGCGCCTCGCCGGCGCTATGCGAGGACTTGCGCGGCCAGCCCCCGGCCATGATCGTCACCTGCGGCTTCGATCCGCTGCGCGACGAAGGCCGTGCCTACGCCGACCGCCTGAGCGAGGCCGGCGTCGAGGTCAGCTATCGCGAATGGCCGGGGCAGATCCACGCCTTCACCATCCTGACCGCGGTGATCCCGCAGGGCGAGACCTGCATCGACGAGATGGCGCTGTGGCTGAAGCGGGTGTTCGCGGCGTGAGGCTTCAATCCGGCCAGCCGATGATCTGGCCATTCTTCCACTCGCACTTCTGCCAGACGCCGTCGGCGCCGCTGCGGCACTTGCCGAGGCCGTGCTGGCGGCCCTCGGCGAAGCCGCCCTCGTAGGCATCGCCGTTGGCGCCGGTGAAGCGGCCCTGGCCGTGCATCATGGCGTTGCGGATCTCGCCCTCGTAACGGCCCTCATCGCCCCAGACGATGACGCCGCGGCCGTTCGGCAGGCCGTCGCGGAATTCGCCCTCGTAACGATAGCCGTTCGGCCCGGTGAGCAGGCCCTTGCCGCCGGGCTGGCCGTCGCGGAAGCCGCCCTCGTAGCGCCGTCCGTCGGCGGTCACCAGGACGCCGTCGCCCTGCAGCTGGCCGTTGTCGAAGCGGCCCTCGTAGCGGTCGCCGTTCTTCAGCACCAGCACCCCCTGGCCCTCGAGCCGGCCGTCGCGCACCTCGCCTTCATAGCGGTTGCCGTTGGCGAAGACATAGGTGCCGCGCCCGTTCATGCGGCCGCGCTGAAACGGCCCCTCGTAGCGGCTGCCCTCGGGGCCGAAGTAGACGCCCTGGCCATGCGGCTTGCCGGCCTCGAGCGGGCCCTGGTAACGCCCGCCGCTGGCCCAGCGGAAGCTGCCCTGGCCTTCGATCCGGCCGTCGACGAAGGCGCCCTGGTAGGTATCGCCGTTGGCCATCTTCAAGACGCCCTGGCCGTGCATGACGCCGCGCCTGACCTCGCCTTCGTAGCGGCTGCCGTCGGCGGTGACGAAGACGCCCTTGCCGTGCGGCACGCCGCCGTCGACCTGGCCCTCGTACTTTTCGCCGTTGGCCCAGGCGAACGCGCCCTGGCCATGGTTCACGCCGTCCTTGAACTCACCGCCGTAGCGGTCGCCGTTCTTGGCCACATAGGTGCCCTGGCCGTGCGGCTGGCCGTCCTTCAGCTCGCCCTCGAAGCGGTTGCCGTCGGCGTCGGTCCACACCCCCTTGCCGTGCATCAGGCCCTTGCGGTATGCGCCCTCGTAGCCGCTGCCGTCGGCTTCCTTGAGCTTGCCCTGACCGTGCCGCAGGCCCTCGGCGAAGCCGCCCTCGTAGCGCCGCTTGAGCTTGCCGTCGAGGTGCCATTCGGCGATGCCTTCGCCGTCGGCCTTGCCGTCCTTGCAGCCGCCCGACCAGTTGAGCTGGACGCCGGAAACGGGGTTCTGGTCCCAGATCGCGCAGCCGTTGGCGGCGTCACGCACCCATTCGCCCGCCGCCGCGGCATTCGGCGCCAGCCAGGCGAGAAGACAGGCGGCGTGCAGCAGCGACCTGATGGGCGAACTCGGCATGCTTAAATCCCTGTCGACGGCGGCCGGCGGCGACACCCCCGGCGCCACGCTCTCAGACGCGTCCCGGCGATAGTAGCGCCCCGCCGCCAGGGCGGCCAAGGCGGAGGCAAGGGAAGTGAAGGCGCCGCGTCAGCGCGAGTAGTACTCGATGACGAGGTTCGGCTCCATCTGCACCGGGTAGGGCACGTCGGCCAGCTTGGGCGTGCGGACGAAGGTGCCGCTCATCTTCTTGTAGTCGACCTCGACATAATCCGGCACGTCGCGCTCGGGCGACTCGATCGCCTCCAGCACCATGACCATCTGCCGCGCCTTCTCGCGCACCTCGATGACGTCGCCCTCGCGCACCCGGTAGCTCGGGATCGTCACCCGGTGGCCGTTGACGCTGACGTGGCCGTGGTTGACGAACTGGCGCGCAGCGAACACCGTGGGCACGAACTTCATGCGATAGACGACCGCGTCGAGGCGCCGCTCCAGCAGGCCGATCAGGTTCTCGACCGTGTCGCCGCGGTTCTTGATCGCCTCGACGTAGGTGCGCTGGAACTGCCGCTCGGTGATGTTGCCGTAATAGCCGCGCAGCTTCTGCTTGGCCGCCAGCTGGACGCCGTAGTCCGAGGTCTTGCGCCGGCGCTGGCCGTGCTGCCCCGGGGGATATTCGCGGCGGTTGACCGGGCTCTTCGGCCGGCCCCACAGGTTCTCGCCCAGGCGGCGGTTGAGCTTGTACTTCGATTGCAAACGCTTGGTCATCGACGCTGGTCTTTCGACTCCGGCTCAAGCTTCAGGAATCGCCCACGGCAGCCGTGGGCGCGGCGGCGCGACCTCATAGCGCCTCGCCGCACGGCTGTCAAACGCTGGACGGCTCTTTCAATCCGGATTCGGCCGCAGCAGCAGCGCCGAGAGCAGGCCGTGCAAGGTGCGCACCTCCTGGTCGGTCAGGTGCGCGCGGACGAACAGGTTGCGCAGGTTGCGCAGCATCGAGGGCCGCTTTTCCGGCGGGCGGAAATAGCCGGCGGCGTCGAGGGCCGCCTCGAGGCGGGCGAAGAAGGCCTCGAACTCCTCGGCCGTCGCCGCCGGCGCGCGCTCCAGCCCGGCCCGCCCGGGCGTCTCGGGCAAGCCCGCCTGGAACCACTCATAGCCCATCAGCAGCACCGCCTGGGCCAGGTTCAGCGAGGCGAAGGCCGGGTTGGCCGGGACTTCTACGACGGCGTGGGCGCGGGCCAGATCGTCGTTGTCGAGGCCGGCGCGCTCGGCCCCGAAGACCAGGCCCGCCGCCTCGCCCGCCGCCGCCGCCGCGCGCAGCGCCGCCGCGGCCGCGCGCGGGCGCAGCACCGGCTTGGCCATGTCGCGGCGCCGCGCCGAGGTGGCGATGACGAGCTGCAGACCGGCGAGCGCCGCCTCGGTCGTCTCGAAGAGCCGCGCCTGCTCGAGCACTTCATCGGCGCGGCTGGCCATGGCGCGCGCCTCCTCGTTGGGCCAGCCGTCGCGGGGCGCGACCAGGCGCAGCTCGGTGAGCCCGAAGTTCAGCATCGCCCGGGCCACGGCGCCGATGTTCTCGGCCAGCTGCGGGCGCACCAGGATCACCGCGGGGCCGCCCAGGACCGCCCGGGCCGAAGTGTCGGTGCCGGCCATCGGCGAGGCGGGCTCAGCCGGCGCCCGCCGCCTTCGTCGTCGGCGGGCGCAGCGCCGCCGGCTTGGCCGGGGCGCCGTCGCGGTAGAGCTTGTAGACGATGGAATCGTAAAGCGCCTGGAACGAGCCGTCGACGATGTTGGCCGAGACGCCGACGGTGAACCAACGCGCGCCGGTGCCGTCCGCGCTCTCGATCAGGACGCGGGTCACCGCCTCGGTGCCGCCGTCGAGGATGCGGACCTTGAAGTCGACCAGCAGCAGGTCGGCGATGTGCCGGTCGTAAACGCCGAAGTCCTTGCGGATGGCGTTGTCGAGGGCGTTGACCGGGCCGTTGCCCTCGGCCACCGACATGATCTCGCGGCCGTCGATGCTGAGCCGGACCGTTGCCTCGGAGACGGTAATGAGCTCGCCCAGTGCGTTGTGCCGGCGCTCGACCATGACGCGGAAGCCGTCGACTTCAAAATAGTCCGGCACCTGCCCGAGGGCGCGGCGCGCCATCAGCTCGAACGAGGCCTCGGCGCCGTCATAGGCGTAGCCTTCGAACTCGCGCTGCTTGACTTCGTTCAGCAGGCGCTCGATGCGCGCGTCCTTGGGATCGAGCTCGATGCCGACCTCGGCCAGCCGGGCCAGAATGTTGGAGCGACCCGACTGGTCCGAGACCAGCACCGCGCGCTGGTTGCCGACCCGCTCGGGCGCGATGTGCTCGTAGGTCGCCGGGTCCTTCATCACCGCCGAGACGTGCAGCCCGCCCTTGTGCGCGAAGGCGTTGGCGCCGACGTAGGGCGCGTGCCGGTCGGGGGCGCGGTTCAACAGTTCGTCCAGCAGGTGCGAGGTCGGGGTCAGGTGGCGCAGCTGCGCGTCGTCGAGGCCGACCTCGAAGCGTGTCGCGAAGTCCGGCTTCAGCATCAGGCTGGGGATGATCGAGACCAGGTTGGCGTTGCCGCAGCGCTCGCCCAGGCCGTTCAGCGTACCCTGCACCATGCGGGCGCCGGCCAGCACCGCGGCCAGGCTGTTGGCGACGGCGTTGCCGGTGTCGTCATGGGTGTGGATGCCGAGCCGCTCGGGCGGCACCCTTTTCGCCACGGCGGCGACGACGGCCGCGACCTCGTGCGGCAAGGTGCCGCCGTTGGTGTCGCAGAGCACGATCCAGCGGGCACCGCCGGCAAGGGCCGCCGCCAGACAGTCGAGAGCATAAGCCGGGTTGGCCTTGTAGCCGTCAAAGAAGTGCTCGGCGTCGAAGATCGCTTCGCGGCCGCGCTCGACGGTCGCGGCGATGCTGTCGCGGATCACCTCGAGGTTCTCCGGCCGCGGGATCTCCAGGGCGGTGTCGACGTGGAAGTCCCAGGTCTTGCCGACCAGGCAGACCACCGGGGTGCCGGCGCCCAGCACCGCCATCAGGCCCGGATCGTTGGCCGCACTGCGCCCGGGCCGCCGGGTCATGCCGAAGGCGGTCAGCCGCGCCGTCTTCAGGCTCGGCACCTCGGCGAAGAAGGCGGTGTCGGTCGGGTTGGCCCCGGGCCAGCCGCCTTCGACGTAGTCGATGCCGAGCCGGTCGAGGGCGCCGGCGATCAGCTTCTTGTCCTCGACCGAGAAGTTGACGCCCGAGGTCTGCGCCCCGTCGCGCAAGGTCGTGTCGAAGAGATAGACGCGTTCCCTGGCCACTTTGCTCACCCCTGCTCCCGATCGATATCGTTAGGCCGATCGGCTGCACCAAGCTCTGCGTCACTCCCGCGAAAGCGGGAGTCCACTCCGGCCATGGATTCCCGCTTTCGCGGGAATGACGCTCTGGGTGCGGCGGCGGGGGATTGCCTTTTCACGCCCGCCGCCACTCGGTGCTGCCGTCCGGCTTGTCCTCCAGGACGATGCCTTGCGCCGCCAGCTCGTCACGGATGCGATCCGAGGCCGAAAAATCTTTCTTTTTACGCGCTTCCGCCCGTTCCTTGATCTTTACATTGATCGCCCCGACCGTGATGTCCTGGTCGCCAGCGCCCCGGAACCACTCATTGGCCGTCATCGGCAGGAAACCCGTCAGCGCCGCCGACGCTTTCAGTCCGGCCGCGGCCGCGGCCTCGCCGGCGATGGCTGCGTCGGCCAGCGCGTGCATCTCGGTGATCGCCTGCGGCGTGTTCAGATCGTCGGCCAGCGCCGCCAGCACCGCCGCCGGCGGCTCGGGCGCCGCTTCGGCCTCGCCGGCGGCGCGGTACCAGCGGTTCAGCACCTCTTTCGCCCGAGCCAGCCCGGCCCGGGTGAAATCCAGCGGCTGGCGGTAGTGCGCGCTCAACAGCGCGAGCCGGATCGCCTCGCCCGGAACCTCGGCCAGCAGGTCGCGCACGGTGAAGAAGTTGCCGAGCGACTTCGACATCTTCTGCCCTTCGACGACGACGTAGCCGTTGTGCATCCAGTAACGCGCCAGCGGCGCCCCGTCATGCGCGCAGCTGCTCTGCGCGATCTCGTTCTGGTGATGCGGGAAGATCAGGTCGAGGCCGCCGCCATGGATGTCGAAGGTGATGCCGAGATGACGCTTGCTCATGGCCGAGCATTCGATGTGCCAGCCCGGCCGGCCGCGGCCCCAGGGGCTGGGCCAGCCCGGGGTCTCGGCGTCCGAGGGTTTCCAGAGCACGAAGTCCATGGCGTCGCGCTTGTACGGCGCCACCTCGACCCGGGCCCCGGCCATCATCTCCTGCGGGCTGCGCCGGGCGAACTTGCCGTAGTCGGGCATCGAGGGCACGTGGAACAGCACGTGCCCCTCGGCCTCGTAGGCATGCCCTTTGGCGATCAGCGTCCCGATCATCTCGATCATCTCGGGGATGTGCTCGGTGGCGCGAGGCTCGACGTCGGGCGGCAGGGCGCCGAGCGCCGCCATGTCCTGATGATAGGCCTCGGTCGTGCGCCGGGTGATGACCTCGATCGGCTGGCCGGCCTCGCGCGCCGCGGCGTTGATCTTGTCCTCCACGTCGGTGATGTTGCGGACGTAGGTGACCTTGAGGTAGTGCCGCCGCAACAGCCTGACCAGCAGGTCGAAGACGACAACCGGGCGAGCATTGCCGATATGGGCGAAGTCGTAGACCGTGGGGCCGCAGACGTAGAGCCGGACGTGCCCCGGATCCAGCGGCTGGAAGGCCTCGCGGGCCTGGGTCGCCGTGTTGTAAACCCGTATCGACATCTCAACGTCGACCTGTAAGATGTTGACAGAAAATTAGTTTCGGCGAATTCGCCTATGGGCGCGGCAAATTGGCGGTCAAGGGTTAGCAAATTCCCGCCGCGCGGTCCATGCCGCTGCGCGGCGTTGACGATGATCAAGGTGTCGCCACGCAACGCCAGTACATATGGGGGCCGCGCTTGAGCGATGACCCGCAACCCGACGAGAGGATAACGAACGATGAAATGGCCCGTACCGGCAACCTTCAGCCTCGCCCTCGGCGCGCTGAGCGCCCCACCGGCCTGGGCGGATGTTTCCGAGCGCTATTATGGCGATCACATGATGGGGACGTGGGGCGGCATGTTCCTTGGCCCGCTGATGATGGTCCTGACCATCGCCGTGATCGCCGTGATCGTCGTACTGGCGGTCCGCTGGCTCGGCGGCGGTCCGCAAGCGGGCCCGCAGCCGCCGGCCGCCAAGTCGCCGCTCGACATCCTGAAGGAACGCTTCGCGCGCGGCGAGATCGACAGCGAAGAGTACGAAAGCCGGCGCCGCATACTGGAATAGGAGGGGCGCGGCAAGCACGAAACCGCCGCCCGCGCCCGCCATGTGCGCGAATTGCAACAGGCCGGCGGCATCTTGCGCGCCAGCCACTAAGGTCTAGGCCGGGCTTCTCCATCTGCACTAGACTGACACGGCATTTCATCGGGGCAGGCTGGGCGCGCCCGGCCCGTCCGCCGTTGCAACGAGAAATCACAGGGGGAGCGACAATGGCGTTCTACGAGTTGCGTCAATACAAGATCCGCAGGGGCAAGATGAAAGAGTGGCTGAAGGTCATGGAAGAGGAGATCATTCCCTTCCAGGTCTCCAAAGGCATGGTGATCACCGGCAGCTACCGCGGCGAGACCGACGACTCCGTCTACGTCTGGACCCGGCGCTTCAAGAACGAGGCCGAGCGCAAGCGGCTCTACAAGGCAGTCTACGAGAGCGACTATTGGAAGAACGAGGTCTCGCCCCGGGTCGGCAAGCTGATCGACCGCTCGAAGATCAACGTGCAACGGATCGTCCCGACCTCGAAGTCGACGGCGCAATAGGCTAGCGCACGGACCTCCGCCGCCCCGGCCAACGCGCCTCTACTTGGCGTCGCGAAAACCGTTGGTGATCGGATAGCGGCGGTCGCGGCCGAAGGCACGCTGGCTGATCTTGACGCCGGGCGGCGCCTGCCGGCGCTTGTACTCGGCGACGTACAACAGGTGCTCGATGCGCTTGACCACCTCGGGCGCATGGCCGCGCTCGACGATCGCTTCGAAGGCCATCTCGCGCTCGACCAAGCATTCGAGGATGTCGTCGAGACGCTCGTAAGGCGGCAGCGAATCCTCGTCCCGCTGCTCCGGGCGCAGTTCGGCGCTGGGCGGCTTGGTGATGATGTTCTCGGGCACGACCCGGCCGTCGGGCCCCAGCGCGCCCTGCGGGCGCTGCTGGTTGCGCCAGCGGGCCAGCGCGAAGACCGTGGTCTTGTAGACGTCCTTCAGAACGGAATAGCCGCCCGCCATGTCGCCGTAGATGGTGGCGTAGCCGACCGACATCTCGGACTTGTTACCAGTGGTCAGCAGCATCTGCCCGAACTTGTTCGAGAGCGCCATCAAAACGACGGCACGTGCCCGGCTCTGCAGGTTCTCTTCGGCAATGTCGCGCTCGCGTCCCTTGAACAGGGACGCCAGCTCGGCCTCGAAGGCGTCGACCGCCGGCGCGATCGAGACCGTTTCCAACCGGGCGCCCAGGAGCTGCGCGCACCGCGCGGCGTCGTCCAGGCTTTCCCTGCTGGTGAAGATCGACGGCAGCATCACGCACCAGACCCGCTCCGGTCCCAGGGCGTCGACGGCGACGGCGGCGGACAAGGCGGAATCGATCCCGCCCGACAGCCCCAGCAGAACGCCGGGGAAACGGTTCTTGGTGACGTAATCGCGCAGGCCCAGGGTCATCGCCCGGTAGATCGCGGCCAGCCCTTCCACCGGCTCGGTCCGTTCGCCGGCCTGACAGGCCCAGCGCCCGTCGGCGCCGCGCCGCCAGTCGGTGATTACCACCGCCTCCTCGAACGTCGGCAGGCGCACCGGGGTCTCGAAGTCGGCGTTGACGACGAACGAGCCGCCGTCGAAGACCAGCTCGTCCTGGCCGCCGACCTGGTTGATGTAGGCCAGCGGCAGGCCGCTCTCGGTGACGCGGCTGACCACGATGTTGAGGCGGTGGTCGGGCTTGGAGATGTCGAAGGGCGAGCCGTTCGGCACCAGCAGCAGCTCGGCCCCGGTCTCGACCAGGCACTCGACCACCTCGTCGCTCCAGATGTCCTCGCAGATCGGCACGCCGAGGCGCACGTCGCGGAAGTTGATCGGCCCCGGCATCGGGCCGACGGCAAAGATCCGCTTCTCGTCGAAGACGTTGTAGTTCGGCAGGTCGTACTTCAGGCGGACGGCGGCGATCTCGCCCCGGTCGAGCAGCAGGACGGCGTTGTAAAGCTTGCCCCCATCGCGCCACGGCGTCGGCACCAGCATCGCCGGGCCGCCGTCCGCCGTCTCCTGCGCCAGCGACCGCACCGCCGCCTCGACGTCGTCCTGAAAGGCCGGCTTCAGCACCAGGTCCTCGGGCGGATAGCCGGCGACCATCAGCTCGGTATAGACGACGAGATCGGCGCTGCCGGCGACCTCGGCCCGGGCGGCGCGGATCTTGCCGACGTTGAGGGGGATGTCGCCCACCGTCGGGTTCAATTGCGCCAATGCGATCTTGAGGCGATCCGTCATGCGCGATAATTAAACGGGTCGCTCACGGCAGACAACATCGTCGCACGCCGTCCGCGACTCGCGCCGAGGAGAAACCGGATGGCGAGCAACCGCCGCATCGTGCTGAAAAGCCGGCCCGAAGGCTGGGTCGGGCCGGAAAACTTCGAGCTGGTCGAGAGCGCGCCGCCCACGCCGCAGCCCGGCGACGTCGTCGTCCGCAACCTCTGGCTTTCGGTCGATCCCTACATGCGCGGCCGCATGCGCGGGGCGAAGTCCTACATCCCCGGCTTCGCGCTCGGCAGCGTCATCCAGGGCGGCGGCATCGGTCAGGTGACGGCGTCGCGCCACGCCAGCTATCGCGAGGGCGACATCGTCCAGGGCATGTTGGGCTGGGAGGACATCAGCCTGGTGCCCGAGGGGCGCGGGCTGATGAAGCCGGACCCGGAGGCGGCGCCCCTGTCCTATTACCTGGGCGTCCTCGGCATGCCCGGCATGACCGCCTGGTACGGGATGCTGGAGATCGGCCAGCCGAAGGCGGGAGAGACGGTGCTGGTCTCCGCCGCCTCGGGCGCCGTCGGCCAGATCGCGGGCCAGATCGCCAAGTTCAAGGGCGCCCGCGTCGTCGGCAGTGCCGGGCGCGATGACAAGGTCGCCTACCTCCGCGATGAGCTGGGCTTCGATGCCGCCTTCAACTACCGCACCGCGGCCAGCCTCGGCCAGGCGCTGGAGCAGACCTGCCCGCAGGGCATCGATGTTTATTTCGAGAATGTCGGCGGCGCCCTGCTGGACGCGGCGCTGCTGAAGGTCAAGCCGCACGCCCGCATCGTCGCCTGCGGCATGATCAGCCAGTACAACCTGGGCGAGGCGGAGGGCGTGCGCAACCTCTTCAACATCGTCGCCAACCGGGTGCGCCTGCAGGGCTTCATCGTCTCCGATCACTTCGACCGGCTGCCGGAATTCCTGGGGCAGATGACGGGCTGGCTCAAGGCCGGCCAGATCCGCTATCGCGAGGACGTGGCCGAGGGCCTGGAGGCGACGCCGGCCGCCTTCATCCGCATGCTCAAGGGCGAGAACTTCGGCAAGCAGGTGGTGCACCTGGCCGATCCGGCTTAGGGCTCCGCCATTAACTGAAAAAGTCTCCGGTAGGTCTCCTCGACCCGAGCCGCCGCCTCTGGCCCGAGCGCGGCGTAGTTGGACAGGCCGGGCGCGGCGTTGATCTCGATGACGTTGTACGGACTATCTTCAGCCGCGATGTCGTCGGCCAACAGGTCGACGGCGGCGAAGACGAGGCCCGTCTGGCGGCAGATCTCGACCGCGATGGACCGGAACCGGGCGCTGGCCTCTGCGGTGCGGTCGACGGCCGCGCCGCCGGCCGAGAGGTTGGCTGCCGGCAGCAGCGTGAGCACCCGCCCGGGCGGCGGCACGTCAACCAGGGCGAGGCCGGCGGACTGGAGCTGGCGGCGGATGCGGCGGTCGCCGAGGGCGACCTTGCCGCCGGCCTCCCTGGCCGTTAGCTGGGCGATGCGCTCGCGGGCCAGGGCCGCGACCGTCCGCACGCCGTCGCCGGTGACGCGGAAGGGGATGCGCTCGTAGGCGAGCGTGACCTCGCCGCCGGCGACCACGAGGCGGAAATCGCGCCCCGCCGCCGCGGCCTGCACCAGCACCCGCAGGTGCCGGCGGAACAAGGCCCGCACGTCGTCCTCGAGCTGCCGCGCGTCCCAGGCCTTGGAGACGCCCTGCCCGCCATAGCCCTCGTTCGGCTTGACGTAGAGCGGGAAGCCGCGCGTCTCGGCAAAGCCGCGCGCCCGCTCGAGCCCGCCGAGGCCGGCCTCGATGCGCCGGTTTTTCAACTTCACCTCGGCGCGGTAGCGCGGCGAAGCCAGCAGCACGTCGTCCGGCACAGTGAAGCCAAAATGGCGCAGCAGCGCCGCAGCGTAGTTCTTGTCGCGCACCAGCTCCGCCGCTCCGTGCCGGTTGACGTCGAGAGCCCCGGCCTTGAAGAAGGCCCGCCGGCCGCGTGGGAAATCAATGTAGCCGGCATAGCCGTAAACCGGCTCGCCGTAGACCTCGGCGCCGAACTCGGCGGCCAGGTGCCGGAACAGCGCCAGCAAGGGCGGCGCGGGCCGGGGCTCGATGGGGGCGCGCGTCATGGCGCTGAATTGGCCGCCATCGTCGGCGCAAATGCAAGCCGCATGCCGCCGCCTCCGATCGGCCGCCGCCCTTGAAGGCCGTGCCGATCACTGCTAGCCAATTCAGGCTGAGACGCAGCTTTCGAAACGCGTGAGCATGCCACGATGAAGTACGTTTGCGATGCCCCGGACGGAAAGACCTGGTTCCGCCTCGAGACCGAGGCCGAGGCGGAGCGGGAATCGGGCCTCATGCAGCACGCCGTCGAGAAGTACTTCCGGCGCGAGCGGGAGAAGGCGGTGCGGACCTTCAAGCCGGCCTCGGCCAAGTTCATCGAGCAGAACATCGGCCTTGGCGCGCACCTGCAGCGCGAGATGCCGCTGTTCCTGACCTTGCGCGACCGCGACGGCAACGGCCTGGCGACGGCCATGCTGGCGCCCGGCGGCCGGGACGACCCCGGCTTTCAGAAGATCATCGTCGGCAAGGCCAACAGCGATCCCTACCCCGAGCACGAAGCGGCGATCCAGGCCCTGGGCAGCCATTTCGGCCTCGTGCTCGAGCGCGCCGCCTGCTTTCCCTACCGCCGCTAGTGTCCCGAATCCGAAATTCGTTGTCGTACTCAGCAGGCTCCGTACGAATTTCGGTTTCGAGCAGGACACTAGCAACTATATGATTCTAGTGTGGTTCCGGATTTGAAGTTCGTTACATTATTTGCGGCAAGCTTAGAAACGAACTTCAAATCCACCACACTAGGGCGGCACTCGATTGATCCCGCCCTGCGCGCGGCCTTAGCCGCTGAACCAGTAGCCCTGATCGGCCGGGAAGACGGGGCGGCACTCGACCCGCTCCACCGGTCCGTCCAGGGTGTCGGCGGCGGCGCGCCAGACCGCATAGTGCGGCGCCGCGCGGTGCGCCTCCAGCGCCGCCTGGTCGCGGTAGACCTCGTAGAAGTAATAGACGTTCTCGTCGCCGGCATCCTGCAGCACGTTGAAACGGGCGCAACCCGGCTCGTCGCGTTCCGAGCCCAGCGCATCGACCTCGATGGCGTCGAGGAAACGCTGGCGCAGCTCCGGCTTGATCCTGACCTTGACCCAGATAGCAAGCATCGGCTTCTCCCTCCCTGCTCGTGCGCGGGCGCGACGGGGCCGCCGGCGCGGCGCGATCCGATGATGCTAGCGCAGACGACGCCGGTTCGGCCAACGCCGGCACGCTGGGCAGCAACACCTCGGCTTTGCTAAAGTTCCGCCAGGGGGACGCGTCATGCCGACAGGCAACCGGCAGATCGTGTTGAAGCGCCGGCCCGAAGGCTGGGTCGGCGAGGCCGATTTCGCGCTTCGCGAGGCGGCGCCCCCGCCGCTTGGCCAGGGCGACGTGCTGGTCCGCAACATCTACCTCTCCCTCGATCCCTACATGCGCGGGCGCATGAACGCCGGCAAATCCTACGCCGAGCCGTTCGCCCTCGACGAGGTGCTGAAAGGCCGGGTGATCGGCGAGGTGGTGGAATCCCGGCACCCCGACTTCAAGGCCGGTGAGGTCGTTTTCGGCATGCTGGGCTGGGAGGAGTATTCACTGGCGCCCGGCGCGGAGAGCTTGCGCCATGTCGATCCCGCGCTGGCGCCCCTGCCCTATTACCTGGGCGCCCTAGGCATGCCCGGCATGACCGCCTGGTACGGCATGCTGGAGATCGGCCGCCCCGCCACCGGCGAATGCGTCTACGTCTCCGCCGCCGCCGGCGCGGTCGGCCAGATCGCCGGGCAGATCGCCAAACTCAAAGGCGGGCGCGTCGTCGGCAGCGCCGGCGACGACGCCAAGGTCGCCTACGTCACGGCTGAGCTCGGCTTCGATGCCGCCTTCAATTACCGGACGGTGCCGAGCCATCTCGAGGCCTTGCAGCAGCACTGCCCCGAGGGCATCGATGTCTATTTCGACAATGTCGGCGGCGCCATGCTGGAAGCGGCACTGGAACAGGCCAACGCCGGCGCCCGCTTCGTCGAGTGCGGCATGATCAGCCAGTACAACCTGGTTCAGCCCGAAGGGGTGCGCAACCTGACCCATCTCACCCGCAAGCGCATCACCATGCAGGGGTTCATCATTTCCGACCATGCCCACCACCTGCAGGAGTTCCTGGCCGAGATGGCGGCCTGGCTCGGCTCGGGCGCGGTCAAGTACCGGGTCGACGTGGCCGAGGGGCTGGAGCGCGCGCCGGCCGCCTTCGTCGGCATGCTGAAGGGCCGCAACTTCGGCAAGCAGGTGGTCAGGATCGGGCCCGAGCCGGCCTGATTCCCGGCCTCAGTAGAGGTCGATCTGGACGCTGACGGCGAAGTTGGGGTTGGCGCGGGTGCCGCCGGTGATGTCGGCGATTTTGCAGTCGACTCGTTTGCCCGCGTCGAGTGCCGCCCGGACCTCGGGCGTGACGCCGTCCTGAAGCCAGCCGAGGTGACCGCCGCCGCGCTCCTGCACCTGGACCGCCGGCGCGCCGTCCTTCTCGGCGGCGACCAGCTGCAGGCGGTCGCCCGAGTTCAGGTTGACGATCACCTGCTGCGGCGACAGGCCCCGCTCGTCCTCGACGGTGACGCCGGCAATCGACGTATTCAGTGTCTTGCTGGGCGGAACGCGGCTGCGCCCCTTGGCCCGCCAAACCATGAAGATCGCCACCGCCGCGACCACGGCCAGGACGATCCAGACCAGCGGATTCATAACCCCTCCCTTCCCTGCAACTGCTGCGCCCGAGCATACGACGTCAGTGTCGGCGCCGATAGCACCCCGAACCCGCGGTGATGTACGAGAGTTTGTGTCAGGCGGTGAGAGGAGGGTACTCCGTGGGTTGTCATGATCCACAGCAAGGAGCACCCCCCAATGCCGCAAAGAGCGACGATCAAGAGCCTACCGCGTGCCTTCCGGATGATGAAGGCGATGCGGGCGGAAGGAGTGGAATGGGGCGAGGATTACCGGCAGGCG
>Ga0326597_10002159_pt1 | contig 29795 bp, 23 predicted proteins | sample RVTome_12_FD_203789 | JGI IMG/M metagenome (GOLD analysis project Ga0326597, IMG submission 203789) | Soil microbial communities from uranium-contaminated site in the Upper Colorado River Basin, Wyoming, United States - RVT100D185 | ecosystem: Environmental > Terrestrial > Soil > Contaminated >... | reverse complement strand
AATCAAAGGGCGTCTCGCTGCCCGGGAGCGAAATCCCGTCAAAGGTCAGCATGGCGGGCACGTCCGGGTGCGGGCGCAGAAAACGGACGGTGTTGCGGCCATAGCCGAATTTGAGCTCATTGGACCTGCCGCCGAGCTCGCGGGTGTAGTTGAGCGCGAGGTTCTGGCCGCGGACGACGAGCGGGGCGTTCAGGTCCGGGTAGACGCTGAAGAGAAAGTCCTCGGCGGTCGATTGCGAGAAAGAATAGCGGGCCGTGAAGCGGTCGCGGCCGTCGAGCGAGCTGTAGTCGAGGCGGCCCAGGCCGAGCGTGTCCCGCGCCAGGGACGGAAACACGACATCGCGGCTGACCACATAGCCGAAATAGGGATGGTCGGCGGGAAGCGGGTCGCCGTCCGGAGGCGGAAACCGGCGCAGCACTTCCTCCGCGATGCTTCCCTGCGGCAGCGAAGCCACGAACAGAGGGCTCGGAACAAAGAGGCGGAACGGCTGGTTCTCGGTCGAACGGCGGGCGCGCTCGAGGTTGGCGAAAAAGAAGAGGCGGTCGCGCCACACCGGGCCGCCGACGGAGGCGCCCATCTGGGTGTTGCGCGAAGGAAGCCGCTCGACGCCGAGACGGTTATTCTCGAAGGTGTTCGCATTCAGCCGGTCATGGTTGAAGAACGAAAACAAAGTTCCGTGAAAGGCATTGGTCCCCGAGCGCGTGATGGCGTTGGCGATGAAACCGGAGGCGCGCCCGTATTCCGCCGTCCAGTTGCTGGTGGTCATGCGGTATTCCTTGACGGCGTCGGCGGAGACTTTGGTGGCCCGTCCGGTGATCGTCGGATCGTTGTTATCGACGCCGTCGAGGAGAAAATTCGAGCTGGCGACGCGCTGGCCGCTTACGGAGAACCCGAGGCCGCGGGCGGTGGCGCCGTCGGAAGTCACGCCGGGCTGCAGGACCAGCAGCGTATATACGTCGCGTCCGGACAGGGGCAGCTCCAGAATCCTGGTCTCATCAATGAGGCTCGAAAGCGAGGCGACCAGCGTTTCTGTGATCGGGATGGGGAGGGTGATGATGAGCGCCTGCGGAACGGCGGCGTCGGCCCCGTACATGACGGAGAGCACGTTGGCGGGGGTCGGGCGGGCGCCCGCTCCCAAGCCGGCGGGACCCGGGACCGCGGCCGGAGACGGCGCGGCGGCCGATGCCATCAAAGCGAAATCGAGCTCCAGGCGCGCCGCCACAGCCAGCTCGACGGGGGAGCGCTCTTCAGGCCGGTTGCCGAGCGCGTCCACGCGGACGGAGTAGGAACCGGGCGAGACGGCGGAAAAGTAGTACAGACCCTGCTCGTTCGAGTAGCGGTACGCCTGCGTGTTGGTGGCGAGATTGCGCAGCAGGACGAGGGCGCGGTTGACGGGCATTCCGTTGCCGCCGACGACGCGGCCCTGGAGCACGGCCTGGGAGCTTTGCGCCCCGGAGCGGCCCGCACAAAGGAATAAGCCGAGGAGAACAAGCAAAGACGCCGCACGGCGGCGGGGAAGGATCATCGCCGCCTCTGCTCCGCGGAACGAAGCTTCTGTTCGAGATCTCGCAGCTGCCGGGCGTCGGGGGTGCGGGCGATGGCCTGGCGATAATCCTCGGCAGCCTGCGCGAAATCTCCCTGCGCCGCGTGCACGTCGCCGAGACCGGCGAGGGCGGTCCCCGGCTGCAAGTCCCCGGCCAGCATCTGGAGGAAGAGCTGCTCGGCCTCTTCCAGGCGGCGGGCATTGAGCAGGAACTGTGCCAGGGCGCCGACGGCTGCGGCGTTCCGCGGACCGGCGGAGACCGCTTCCCGCAGCGCGGACTCTTCGAGCTCGGCATCCTCCCGGTCGCGGTAGAGCTCGGCCAGCTTCATGCGCGGCTCGACGAGCTGCGGGTCGAGGTCGGCGGCCCGGCGGAAGTAGGTCTCGGCTTCCCGGACATCGTTCCGGCGCTGATAGATGAGGCCCAGATTGTGGTAACTCAGGGCATCGTCCGGCTTCATCTCAATGGCGCGGCGGAACTGCTGCTCGGCGTCGTTCGCGCGGCCTTGAAACAAATAGAGGATGCCAAGATTGTAATAGAGGTAGGAATAGCGCAGCCCGAGATCCTCGCCCAGCTCAATGCCATGCCGGAGTTCTTCCTCGGCATCGGGAAAGCGGGAGAGCGCCGCATAGACGCGGGAGAGATTGTAGTGCGGATAGACCCATTTTTCGGCGCGGTCGGAGGCGAGGCGGAAGTTGCGAATGGCGTCGTTCCACTGCTGCTGCTCCATGTAGGCGATGCCCAAGGCGTTGTAGGTATAGGGAGCGTCGGGGTCGGCCGCGACCACCTGCTGGAGGACGGCGATCCCCTGCGGATACTGGCGATTTTCAACCAGCGCGCGGCCTTCCATGAAGCGTGCCTTGTTGGCGAGCGTCTCGTCATCGGGAGAGAGTTGGCTGGCGCGCCCGAACAACTGCGCGCCTTCCTGATAGTTGGCGGCCGTCAGCGGAACGACGGCGTCACCGCGGCGGTAGGAAGAAAGCACGCGGTCCCCCGCCGTGGCGAGGGCGATCAGCAGCTCGTCCTGGGCATCTTCCTTCTCGACCTCAGGGACAGGAAGCAGGTCGAAGCGCTGATAGATCTCCCAGGCGTTTTCGCCGGGCGGGCTGAGCAGGCGGCCTTCATCGAGGGCGCGCTGGAACTCATCGAGCACCTCCACGCCCTGCGGGATCATGTCCTGGAGCGCGGCAACTTCGATGCCGCGGCGGCGGTGGCGCGCCAAAGCCAAGCCTTCGGGGGCGGCCTTGTCCACGAACGACATCGGGGTATCCGGCTCGAAGTCGCCAAAGTCGCGGATGTTCTGCTCGCGCTCGCTGGCGTCGGTGACATTGATCTGGAGGTAATTTACGATTTCGTTCGCGGTGACGGTCTGGTCCATGTCCGCGTCGGCCTCGCCCATCAAGCCCTTGAGGAGGAAGTAGGTAAACAGGCCGTGCCCGCCGCCGAACTGCTCGCCCTCGCGGGAAAACTCGTTGGGGCGGCTGGCGAGCAATCCCATGACCTCGCCGCGCTGCCGGGAGACGTCCTCAATATAGCGATTGACCGAGCCCTGCCCTTGACCGAGCTTGCCGGCACGGCAGGCGTCGGCAAACAGGAAGACGCGGCGCGCGTTCTTGAGGCGGTTCGACATGATGTTGCCCAGCTCGCGCATGGGCAGCGCGCTGCTGTAGAGGTCCTCGCGGTCGGAGTCATACCCGAGCAGGTATCCTTCGCGGGCCGCTTCCCGCTCGACCATGCCGTGCGTTGCCACAAAGATGTAGACGGTGTCTTCGGGCTTGATTTTCTTCGCCAGAGTGCTCCCGAGCCGGCTGCGGATGGCCTGATAACTGGCCTCCTCGTTGGTCATCAGAAAGACGTTGTCCGGCGGGAAGGCCCGTCCCATGGGGCTGGTGATGAACTTGTAGAAATCACTGGCGTCATCGTCGGCGTACTCGAGCCACTCCTCCTCGGGAAGCTCGGCAAACTCGGAGACCCCAATGATGACGGCATAGAAATTGGGCTGCTCGTCCTGCGCGCGAGCCAGGGCGGCCGCCGCGATCAACGCAGCCAGTATGCACGGGATGAATCTCTGCCGTTTCAAGACTCTTCCCCTCTGCCGCCCTGGGGAGCGGACGGCCAAAAGAGGTTCTCGGAACCCTCCATTATGAGCTAGAGTATAATTTCCCCCAAATGGATGTCAACCCAATGCCGGATGAGCGAACAGGAGACGGGAAAGGCACATCGGCGGTTGCCTCCGCCCAAGAGAACTCCGCGACAGAGGCCGGCACAGCCGGCGCCTCCGCGCAAGCAGGGAAGGCGCGAAAGAAGCGGAGCACAGTTGTCTGGCTGCTGGTTGTGGCGGCCGGCTCGGCGCTGCTCGCCTGGGGCCTGGCCGAAACCCCGCCGATGCGGATGCTGCGGCTCAAGGGCTACGACGCGCGGTGGATTCTGCACGGCAGCGAAACGCCGCCCTCCCACGTCATCCTGGTGATGATTGATGCGCAGACCGAAAAGATGATCCAGGAGCCGCGGCTGTTCTGGCATCCGCACTTCGCCTCGGTGTTGCGGGCGGCGGCGGCGGGAGGAGCGACGGCGATCGGAGTGGACGTGTCGTTCGGGCTCTCGGTCGAGCCCTGGGCGCCGGACCTCGACCGGCAGCTTGCGGAGGCATACGCCGAGGTTTCGGCGGGTGTTCCGGTGGTGTTCGCCTACGACAGTCTGACGCCGCTTCCCGAAGGATTGCCGCTGTATATTCTGGCTAGCATCCAGGGAGGCCTGGGGTATGCCAACCTGACGGTGGACGACGACAACTTCGTGCGGCGCCAGGAGCTTCGGAGCCGGGACGAGGCTGCGCAGGAATCCTTCGCGGCGCGGCTGGCCGCGGCGGCCCTGGGCGCGGAATGGAGGGCGGAAGGGAGCCAGGAGGAATCGCCGGGACCGACCCTTCGCTTGGGAGACCGCACGGTGCCGCTCGACCGCTCCGGATTCATGCTGGTTCGCTACTGGGGCCCGAGCGGGACGTTCCGATCGGTGTCGATGTCTGACGTGCTCGAGGCAGCGGCCCAAGGAAACGCCGGCCAGCTCGCGCAATGGTTCGGCGGAAGCGTCGTCCTCGTCGGAGCGGCGGACCCCGCCGATCAAAAGTCCACTCCGTTCTATCTGGCCGGCGACGGACAGCAGCTCACGGCCGGCGTCGAGATTCAGGCGAGCATTGTCGCGACGCTGCTCGAAGGCCGGTTCCTGCGGGAGTTGCCCCCGAACGCGGTGTTGGCTCTGGTGGCTCTGTTCGCCTTCCTGGCGGCCGGGCTGGCGTTCCGGTTCCGGGTTCCCACAGCGCCTATCCTGCTGATCGCGATCTTTGCAGTCTACTTCGCGATCAGCGCCCGGGAGATGGGCAACGGCCTGGTGCTGCCTCTGGTCGCGCCGGCACTGGCCATTGCGCTGGGGGGAGGGGGCGGCTACGTGATGTACTCCCTGACGGAAGGGAGAAACCGCCGGCTGCTCCAGGACGTGTTCGGGAAGTACGTGTCGCCGCAAGTGGCGCAGGAGATTCTGGCGCGGGGAGCGGTTCCCCTCGGGGGAACGCGGCAGCCTGTTACCGTCATGTTTTGCGATCTGCGCGATTACACTACCTACTGCCAGGGCCATGATCCGCAGCAGGTGGTGAAAGAGCTGAACGAATACTTCGCCGACATGACGGCCGAGATCAAGGCGCACGGGGGTATGGTGAACAAGTTTATCGGCGACGGGATCATGGCGCTGTTCGGGGCGCCGGTGCCGCACCCGGACGACCCCTACAACGCGGTGGTTTGCGCGCAGCGCATGGTGGCCCGGAACAGGGAGTTCAACCGGAAGCGCAAAGCCCAGGACCTCGAGCCGCTGGTGCTCGGTGTGGGAATCCATACCGGCGAGGCCGTTGTGGGAACAATCGGCGCACCCGATAAGATGGAGTACACCGCGATCGGAGACACGGTGAACGTGGCGGCGCGAATCGAAGGCGAGAACAAGAAGTTCCAGACACAGGCATTGCTGAGCGAAACAACCTACTGGCTGATCGAGGGCCGCGTGGAGGCCGAGCGGATGGGCGAGGCGCATCTCAAAGGGGTAACCAAGGCGGTGACTCTTTTTAGTGTTGCGCGAATGGAATAATATGAAGTAAACTTAGGGGGTGGAGGTAGGACCTATGACGTATAGGAATATGGTGGGCGCGGCGATGATCCTTTTCGCCGCCGCGGCTCAGGCGCAGACTCCGGTCGGTCTGCTGTCCCTGGTGTCGGGTGATGCGCAGATCGTGCGGGCCGGGCAGCAGGATCCGTCCCCGGCGCGGACGGCCGACCTGCTCGCGGCGGGCGACCGTGTTCTGACGGGGGCAGGGGGCGAAATCACGTTTCTGTTTTGTCCGCAGTCGAAGGCGGCGAAGCTCGGGCCGGGCGCGGAGATCGAGTTTGCGGCCGGCGCTTACACGGTGAAGAAGGGAGCCGTCTCGGGGGAGCGGCAGGTGCCTTCGTGCCGGCTGCCGTCGACCCTGACGCTGGCCTCGGCGAGCAAGGTGCAGTCGGGAATGCTGCGGCTGCGGGGCGCCAGCATTCAGCTGCGCTCTCCTTCGCGGACCAATACGGCGACGCTGCGGCCGGAGTTCCAGTGGGAGCCCGTGGACCAGGCGCAGAAGTATGAGGTGCGCGTGCTTGACCGCGAGGAGCGCATCCTGTGGCGGGGCGAGGTCACGGGAACGTCCGTGGAATACCCGGCCGACGCCACGGCGCTCGAATGGGGACAGAAGTACCGGTGGCGGGTGACGGCGCGGGACGACGAAGACACACTGGACGAAGCCACGACCTTCTTCCAGGTCCTTTCCGCCGACGAGGCGCAGGACGTGCGCCTGGCGGAGGACAGCCTGCGGGCGATGGTGGAACAGACTCCGGACGACAACTGGCCGCGGTTCCTGCTGGCGTTTCTCTACGAAGAGCGCGGCATGCTCGACCAGGCGGCGGAGGTCTACTACGATCTCGACCGGCGGATGGGAACACAGCCCTGGGTGGAAGGACGTCTGACGGAGCTGATGAACAAGCTCGGCTGGACCGACGTGGATAGCGGGCCTGCGCGGTAGAGCCGGTCCATTAACAGGCCGCAGCAGAGGCCGACTAAGAAGCCGAAGGAGAGCACCGGGCCGGGACGGCTCCCCAAACTCCGGGGCGGTCGTGTATACTGACAAAGCCGCATCGCCTTGAGCGAGCGGGCAAAACCACAACCATCCGAGGGGAAACGAGCATGAGGTCACTCAGCCGAAGCATCCAATTGCTGTTGGTGTTGTGCGCGGCAGTGTCGTATGGGTCCGCCCAGGGGACGATTACGGGAACCGTGAAGGACCCGAACGGGGCGGCGGTCCGGGGAGCGTTCGTGCGCGCCCGAAGCGCATCGAGAAGCAGGATCACCGTCAGCGTGCTTTCGGACAGCCAGGGGCGCTACAAGTTTGACAGCCTGACTCCGGGCGGATACCGGGTGTGGTCCGAGGCGGTGGGGTACGCGGGCGCGCCTGCCGTGGAGGTGGACGCGACGGCGCGAGCGGCCGCCCAGGACTTCACGCTGGGGAAAGGCACCGTGCGCTGGAGCGACCTCTCGAATTACCAGATGCTCACGCTGCTGCCGGAAAGCAAGGGCAAGAAAGTGCTCAACGACCGCTGCCTGATCTGCCACGGCTTCCAGTCGCGCATGGCTGCGCGACCCCGCTCGGAAGACGGCTTCAAAGCGATGGTGCGGTATATGCGGACGGCGATGCATTTCAACCTCGGCATGCGGTTGACGGACGACATGGTCGCCGACCTGATTCCCTTCCTGAACGAAAGCTTCGGTGTGGACGCGACGGCGCCGAAATCGCCGGCGGAGATGCCAGGCTACCAGGCGACCGTGAGGCCGTTCACGGACGAGGGGCTGCAGATCGTCTACGTGGATTATCAGATGACGCGGGGGAGCAGTTTCCCGTTCAGCGCCACCCCGGACAAGGACGGGAAAGTCTGGATTCCGGAGTTCGGAGCGTCGAACCGGATCGCGCGGCTCGACCCGGCTACGGGCGAGATGCAGGAATTCAGCGTGCCTCACCAGGGCACCGCGGCGATTCACTCCGCCGTGCCCGCGCCGGACGGTTCCATTTGGATGGCCGAGCAGGGCTCGAACAAGCTTGGCCGATGGGACCCGCAAACCGAGACCATCACCGAGTATCAGGCCGACTACGAGCCCGGCAAGGATAAGGTCCTGATCACCGGATCGAAGCACACCTCGCGCGTCGATTCCAAAGGGAACGTGTGGTCCTCGGGGTATCCGTTTACGAAGTTCGACCCGAAGACCGGGCAGTTCACCTACTACAAGGAAGCGCGCAGCACGTACGACGTGGCCATTGACGCGGCGGATAACGCCTGGTTCACGGCGAATATTCCATCGAGCACGCTCGGAAAAGTGGACGCCCGGACGGACAAAGTGACGATGTGGAAGCTGCCGACGGAGAGCTACCTGCGGCGCGTTGAGATCGATTCCCAGGGAATCCTCTGGGTCGGTCAATACGGCGCGGGGAAGCTGGCCCGCTTCGATCCCAACACGGAAGCGTTTCAGGAGATTCAACTGCCCGGCCCGCAGCCGACGCCGTACGCCATGGGAATCGACCGCAAGGACCGGATCTGGTATTCGTCGCACGATATGGACGTAGTCGGAGTGCTCGACCCCGCGACCGGCAAGGTGACCGAGTTCCCGACTCCCTACCCCGAAAACACCATGAAGGAGTTCTTCCTCGACGCGCAGGGCCGGTTGTGGTGGGGCTCGCCGCCGAACAACCGGGTGGGCTACTTCTGGATCGCAGGCGAGGACGGAAATCGGTAGAACTCGCCGGAACCACGCAGACAACACGCCACGATGAAACTCCCGGAACTGCGCGACCCGTCTGTCCTGATCCTCGGCCTGGGGCGCGAAGGGCAAAGCACGTGGCGCTTCCTGCGCGCTTTATTCCCTGAAAAAATTCTGGGCGCGGCCGACCGCGTGCCCATGGATGATCTCCCGCCGGAAACAGCCGAGCTTCTTCGCTGCGACACGAGAGTGCGCCCGCATCTTGGTCCCGACTACTTAAACAGTCTGTCGCAGTACGACGTGATCGTGAAGTCGCCGGGGATCCCGGTGACGCTGCCCGAATACGTCCAGGCGGTCGAGGCGGGCAAACGAATCACTTCGCAGACGGACCTTTTCTTTTCCAATTGCTCCGGCCAAATCGTCGGCGTGACGGGGACCAAAGGCAAGAGCACGACGGCGTCGCTGATCCATGCGATACTGAAACAGGGCAAGAAGAAAACGCATCTCGTCGGCAATATCGGCTCCCCCGCCCTCGACCTGCTGCAGCCATCGACGCCCGACTCGGTCTTCGTCTACGAGCTGTCGAGCCACCAGTTGGAAGGACTGCGGCAAAGCCCCCACATTGCGGTTCTGCTCAACGTCGTTCCGGAACATCTGGATTACTACGCGAGCTTCGAGCACTACGCTGCGGCGAAAGAAAACATCACGCGGTATCAGACGCCCGACGACTGGCTGGTCTACGACGCCGACCACCCGATTCCGCGGGAGGCTGCGTCCCGGTCCAGGGCGCGAAAGCTCGGTTGCTCATTGAAGGAGAAGATGGAGAAACTCTCGGCCCCCGGATGCGCTGCGGTGGGGGATTGGATAATTTGCAGCCTGGAACCGGGCCGGGAGGAAAAGATTCTCGCAGCGCGGGAATCGCCGCTCCCCGGGCGGTTCAATCTGCTCAACGTCGCGGCGGCAGCGGCCGTCGGAAGATTGCTGGGCGTGGAGGCCAAGGAGATCGCGGAAGCCGTGCGCGGGTTCCAACCGCTCGAACATCGCCTGGAGCGGGTGGGAACGTTCGGCGCTGTTACGTTTTACAACGACGCCATTGCCACGGTGCCGGAAGCCACGATGGCGGCGCTCGACACGCTGGGCGCGGATGTCGAGACGATCCTGCTCGGGGGAGCGGACCGCGGGGTCGATTTTGCGGGGCTGGCGAAGCGGCTGCTGGCGAGCAGCGTGCGGACGGTCATCTTATTCCCCAAGACCGGGCAGCGCATCTGGGAAGCAATCCGCGCGCAGGAACCGGCCGCGGACAGCCGCTTGGCACATTGCTTCGTGGAAAGCATGGAAGAAGCGGTCGCAGCAGCCAAAGAGAAAACATCCCAGGGGAAAATCTGCCTGCATTCTCCCGCATCGCCGAGCTTCGGATTGTTTCGGGATTACCGCGACCGGGGGGAACAATTCAAACGCTTGGTGCGGGAGCAGGAAGGCAGTTGAGCCCGCAAGACACAACAGACACTAGACCGGTTTTACTTTTCGTGTATCCCGTCAGGGCATGGCTTCAGCCATGCCGTAACAGCCGTAGAATCAAGCGGCTTTAGCCGCTGAGGTATGTCTTACAAAACCGCCAGACGGGTTACATCGTTCGTGAAAATGGGCTAAGATAAGAACACGGGAAGCATCTTGCGCACGAGTCTTCGCGCCTTTGGGGAAGCTTTGTGGCAGCAACCGCAACTTACTGCGCCTTGCAGGTTCGGCAGATGATTACGGGGGATGCCTCGGAGGATTTGCCCGCTTCGCCGCGGCGCGACGGGGGCACTTCCTCCATCGCAGGGATCGCGATGTCGCGGTTGAGCTCCAGAACGATCTCGCTGCCCGCGGGAAGCTCGGCGTCTTTGCCGCGCTTGAAAATCTGGCGCAGCACGGCCACCGTTGCCATGGCGCCCGCGCCGATCAAAGCTCCCTTGCCGCCGCCCGTCAGCCCGCCAATCACCGCGCCCATGCCCGCTCCCTGCGCGGTTCCGCCCACGTCCATTCCCTCTTTGCCGGAGCGGCTGACGGTTCCTTCCGCGGGGTCCACATCGAGCTCGTCGCCTGTCTGTGCATCGGTGATCGTAGCCGCCAAGTCGAAATCCCGCCCATCGGGGAGGTAGATGGTTTCGGGACGCAGCTGCATCTCGGCCTGGCCCTTGACGCGTCCCGGCGTCTGCAGGCTGGCGACCTTTCCCTCGATGACGGTCCCAATGGGAAGGGCCTCGCGCTCGTTGGCGAACACGGGAATCACCAGGCGGGCGCGGAACGGGTCGCCTTCTTTGCTCGCTTTGGTTGTGAGGGTCGTTTCGAGCACCACGTGGAGCTTGGTTCCGACAGGCAGGGTGATCGACTCGGCGCGGCCCGGAATGGCTGCGCTCAAGACTGCCAGAAGCCCGCTCAACATCCCGCTGCGCATCACGCTTGGCATCGAGGATTGTTTTTCCATCCGCTTTTCCCCCTCCTGCCGGCCTCTGTACGTCTCAAAGACCCGGCCGGGCTGTGTCCCAACTTCCCTATACTGTAACACGATCCGGGCAAGAATGTTCCGGTTGTTCGTCAGAGCCGGGAGCGTAAGCGACCGGTGGTTGTTGTTTGGTCGGAAAGAATGTTCCGGTGTCCCGGAAACCCAGGAAATCCCGGTCGCTCCGCTCCTCGCTTACGGTATCATGAATAGCCTGAGGGGAAATCATGCTGAGAAACCTTCGTCTCATCTTTATCCTGTGGGCGGCGGCCTGGGCCGTCACGACACTATCGCCGGTAGCCGCATCCGCGCAGGACTACGATCCCGATCTGCTGAGCACCTTTTCGATCATCGCCCGCGACCCGGCCACCGGAGAGCTTGGCACGGGCTTCCAGTCGAAGGCTTTTGCCGGGGGCAACCGCGTTGCTGGGGCCAAGAGCGGCGTCGGCGTGATCGCGCATCAGGCGGTCTCGAACCCCATGTACAGCTACCTGGGCCTGCCGCTGCTCGAAGCCGGCATGTCGCCGCAGGAAGCGCTCAACCAGATGGTCCAGGGTGATGCAGGGCGCGCCCGCCGCCAGGTGGCGATCCTCAGCATGGACGGCCGCTCCGCCTCCTGGACCGGCCCCAACTGCACTGACTGGAAGGGCCACCACTGCGGCGTGAACTACTGCGCCCAAGGCAACACGCTCGCCGGACCGGAAGTCCTGGACGCGATGGTCCGGACGTTCGAGTCGTTGACTGCTTCCGGCGGCGTCCCGCTCGCCGAGCGCATTCTCGCGGCGCTCGACGCCGCGCAGGCGGCCGGAGGCGACTGGCGTGGCATGCAATCGGCCGCCCTGCTCATCCTCAAACCCCGCGCCGGAGCCTCCGGCTTCAGCGACCATGCCATCGACCTGCGCGTCGACGACAACCGCCAGCCGCTGACGGAATTGCGGCGCCTGCTCGACATCCACCGCTCCGGCGAGCTGATCTCGCAGGCCAATACTCATTTTCAAGCGGGCGACTACGATGCCGCGCTCCAACAGGCGCTCGCCGCCCGCGACAAGTCCCCGCAGAACGACAACGCCTGGACCATGCTGGGCGCGATTTACATCAAGATGAACCGCATGGCCGACGCCAAGGCTGCCGTCGCCCGCGCCATCGAGCTCAATCCCGCCCGCCAGTACAGCCTCACGCGGGACCCGAATTTCGAAGCGTATTACAGACAGTGAAGGGTAGCCACAGCACGGTTTCTGTGCCGTGGGTTTGTCCTGATCCGAGCCGCGACCGCAAGGGAGCGGTGGCTCTTCTTCATTCCTGGAAACAGTCCGCTCCGCTAAGCCACAGTTACCTGCGGGCTCAAGTACACGTCCTGGATCGCGTTCAGCAGCGCCCAAGCGATCCCGTAATCCAGACGACTCGCTACCCTTGGAGCGCCCGCTGCACCGCGGCGGGTTCCCGCTCGATGATATTCAACAGCACCCGGGCAGGTCCTTCCGGAAGACGGCGGCCCTGTTCCCAGTTTCGCAAAGTGGCAGGGCTGATTCCAAACTGCGCGGCAAATTCTTCCTGCGACATCCCAAGCCTTTGCCGGACCTTCCTGACATCAATCGGCCCGGGAACCCTCACGAGATGCACTCGCGCTTTTCGCTTTTCGCCCTGCGCGTAGGCGACTGCATTCTGAAGACCCCGTATAATCTCTGGACCAATCGTCCCGGTTCTTCGCCGGATCGCTGTCTTACTCTTGGCCATAGCCTGACCTCAGATCCACAACAAGTTTTCTCATCGCCCGCAGTTCCTCTGCCGACAGGTCGTCCTTCTTGCTTTTTGCATACACGGTCAACAGGAACAAAGGGAGAGACGGATCGTGATAGTAGTAGATCACTCGAACTCCTCCGCGCTTGCCCTTCCCCTGCCTCGTCCACCGCACTTTGCGAACGCCGCCGCTCCCTGGAATCCGGTCACCCGCCATCGGATGACTGGCGATAAAACTGATAAACTCCAGGCGCTCTTCTTCCTTCCACACCCGATCGGCCTTGGAGGGAAATGGCTCGACCTCGACAACGGTGATCGGAACCAGCGCCACAGGTCCAGTATACGCCAATGGCGCACACTGCGCAATTCCTGCGGCATCTCTTACACCAGTCGTTCAATGGGTTGAGTCGGGAGCTGCGCCGCTTAGGCGACCGTAACCTGCGGGCTCAAGTACACATCCTGGATCGCGTTCAGCAGCGCAACACCTTCGCTCATCGGGCGCTGGAACGCTTTGCGGCCCGAGATGAGACCCATGCCCCCGGCGCGCTTGTTGATGACGGCGGTCGCAACCGCCTCCGCCATGTCGTTCTTGCCCGACGCCCCGCCGCTGTTGATGAGCCCGCTGCGGCCCATGAAGCAGCTCGCCACCTGGTAGCGGCACAGATCAATCGGGTGCTCGCTGGTCAGCTCCGTGTAAATCCGCTCGTCGAGCTTCCCGTAGCTTGAGTTGCCGGTGTTCAGCGCCTTGAAGCCGCCGTTGTTCTCCGGCAATTTCTGCTTGATGATGTCCGCCTGGATGGTCACGCCCAAGTGGTTCGCCTGCCCGGTCAGGTCGGCGGACACGTGATAATCCTTGTCCTTCTTGAAGGCGCTGTTGCGCAGATAGCACCACAGCACCGTCGCCAGCCCGAGATCGTGGGCGCGCGCGAACGTCTTGCTGACTTCCACAATCTGCCGACCGCTCTCCTCTGACCCGAAGTAGATCGTAGCCCCCACGGCGGCGGCGCCCATGTTGTAAGCCTCCTCGACGGTGCCGAACAGGATCTGATCGAACTTGTTCGGATAGGTCAGCAGCTCGTTGTGATTGATCTTCACCAGGAACGGAATCTTGTGCGCATACTTGCGCGCCACGGCCCCCAGCACGCCGTACGTCGAGGCGACGGCATTGCAGCCGCCTTCGATGGCCAGCCGGACGATGTTCTCGGGATCGAAGTAATCCGGGTTCTTGGCGAAGCTCGCTCCGGCGGAGTGCTCGATGCCCTGATCGACGGGCAGGATCGAAAGATAGCCCGTGCCGGCCAGCCGCCCGTGGCCCCCGCGGCCTTCCTGACCCCCGTAGCCCCCGTGACCTATGATGCGCTGCAGATTGGCCAGCACGCGGTTGTTCCGGTCCGTGCCCGCGTAGAGGCGGTCGACCGAGTCCGGGCCCGGCAAGTGCAGTCTCTCTTTGGAAATTTTCGGGTTGCTGAAGCCCAGCAGATATTCCGCTTTGTTTCCGAGATATTCCTCGATCTTGGTCGTCGTAATCATTCCGTTACCTCATCCAAGCGCCGCTCTTGAGTCTGGCCGCCAAGGAGCGGGCATGGAAAATAATAGTCCCTTCCCAAACCGTTTGTCCAGATGGTGCGCCGGCGTGCTTGTTCCGGGTAGCCACGGCACGGTTTCTGTGCCGTGGGCTCGTTCTTGGTTCGTTCCGTAGCTTTCGTCCCCACGGTATGAGTCCCGCCCGCCTGCTGCGGTTTCCTTCGTGATCTTCGTGTCTTTGTGGTAATTTTCTAGCCATGCCGGACCCAGCCATGCCAACCGACGGCCAGCCCGTCCTGATTGTCGGCGGAGGCATCGGCGGACTTGCCGCCGCGCTGGCGCTCGCCAGAAAAGGCTATCGCTCCCGCGTCCTCGAGCAGGCCTCCGAGTTCAAGGAAATCGGCGCCGGCATCCAGCTTGGCCCCAACGTCTTTCGGCTGTTCGATCTGCTCGGGCTCACCGAGCCCGTCAGCCGCATCGCCACCTTCCCGCCCAGCCTGCTCATGCGGGACTGCATCACAGGGGAGATCGTCACACAGATCCCGCTCGGACAGGAATTCCTCGACCGCTTCCATCATCCCTACGCGCTCATTCATCGCGCCGACCTGCTGGACTGTTTCGTGGATGCCTGCCGCGCGTCCGACCTCATCACGCTCGAAACCTCGCGCCACGTCACTTCCCTGACCGACCACGGCAAGCATGTCTCCGTATCCACGGAAGAAGGTCCTGCCTACGAAGGCCCCGCACTGCTCGGGGCCGACGGCCTCTGGTCCACCGTCCGCGCCCTGCTGCTCAACGACGGCAAGCCGCGCGTCTCGGGCCACATCGCCTACCGCGCCGTCATTCCGACCCGCGCGGTTCCCGAGGACATGCGCTGGCCCGACATGGCCTTCTGGGCGGGCGAGCGGACGCACCTGGTCCACTATCCGATCCGCGCCGGCAAGCTCACCAATCTCGTCGCCGTTTTCCATAGCAGCAAGTATGAAGAGGGCTGGGACAGCTACGGCGATCCGGCGGAATTGCATGAGCGCTTCGCCCAGACCTGCGAGCCGGTGCGGCGCATGCTCTCGAAGATCGAGACCTGGCGCATGTGGGTGCTCTGCGACCGCGAGCCGGTCAAAAGCTGGACGCGCGGGCGCGTGGCCCTGATGGGTGACGCCGCTCATCCCATGCTCCAGTACCTTGCGCAGGGCGGCTGCATGGCCGTCGAGGACGCCCTGTGCATCGCCGACCAGTTGGAGCGGGCGGGCGGCGACTTCGAGCGCGCCTTCCAGGCCTATAATCAGATGCGCTACCTACGCACCGCCCGCGCGCAGGTCATGGCCCGCCTGTACGGCGAGGTGTATCATGCCTCGGGCGTGGTCCGCGAGGTCCGCAACCAGGCGCTTTCGCAGCGCACGCCGCAGCAGGCCTACGACGGCCTCGCCTGGATTTACGATGGAGGGTAGCCACGGCATGCTGTCTATGCCGTGGGCTTGTTCTTGGTGGGTTTGCTCGTGCTCGTTCCAGGTAGCCACGGCACGGAGTTTGTGCCGTGATGGGCTTGTTCTTCGTTTGGTTCGTTCCGGGTAGCCACGGCATGCCGTCTATGCCATGGGCTTGTGAATCCGAGCCGCGACCCGAAACGATCCTCGGATGGATCGTTTCGGAGCGGTGGCGCTGCGGTTCAGAACTTGCGGGTGCGGGTGCCCCATACGTGCTTGCGCGTGGGGGAACCGTGTTATCCCGCCTGCCTCGAGCCAAATCGAGGGGGGCGGAGCGAGGGACCTGCACTTGTTTTTCCTTCGTGATCTTTGTGACTTTGTGGTAATTCCTGTTTAAGGCGAGCAAGGAGTCCTGACCATGAATCCGCAAACCAACGTTTCCTCCCCACCAAACGAGCGCGACCGGTTCAACGCCGAGCTCGAGCAGCTCGGCATGAAGCCTCTCTGGGTCATCTACCGCGACGTCATGACGCGCGAGCCGCGCACCCGGGAAGTCCCGTATCTCTGGGCGTGGAAGGAAGTCCGGCCGCTGCTGCTCCGTGCGGGAGAATTGATTACGGCAGCGGAGGCCGAGCGCCGCGTGCTGATGTATTTGAATCCCGGCAACCCGCCGCAGATCGGCGCCACCGCCACGCTCTATGCCGCCGCGCAATTGATCCTTCCCGGCGAGACCGCGCGCGCGCACCGCCACTCGCCCGCCGCGCTGCGCTTCATCATCGAAGGCGAAGGCGCCTACACCTGCGTCGAGGGCGAGAAGATTTTCATGGCCCCCGGCGACCTGATCCTGACCCCCGCCATGGTCTGGCACGACCACGGCAACGAAGGCAGCAACCCCGTCATGTGGCTCGACGGACTCGACATCCCGCTCACCACCTCGCTCAATTGCATGTTCGTGGAAGGCTATTCGGTAGGTGGCCACTCGAAAGAAAGCCAGGGTGAGAGCGCGCCGCGCCAGCGCTCGGAGAAACTCTACGGCCGGGGACTATTCCCTTCGGAATCGCTTGCTCCGACCCCCCGGCCTTACTCGCCCGTCTGGGCCTACCGCTGGACGGAAGCGCGCGAAGCGTTGGAGATGCTCTCCGGCACCGACCCCGACCCGTTCGACGGAGCGATCCTCCGATACGTTGATCCGGCCACGGGCGGGGAAGCGCTGCCGACCATGGGCTGCCGCCTGCAATTGCTCCGCAAAGGCACCCACACCGCCGCGCACCGCCACACCCCGAGCATCGTCTACCACGTCGCCGAGGGGAGCGGCTATTCCGTCCTCGACGGTGTCCGCTTCAACTGGCGCAAGGGCGACACCTTCGCCGTCCCCATCTGGCGCTGGCACGAGCACGTCACCGAAAGCGAAGATGCCGTGCTCTTTTCCGTAACCGACGAGCCGGTGCTCGCCCCGCTCGGCCTCGTCCGCTCCGAGGCGTACACCGGGAACGGAGGCTTTCAGAAAGTGAGCTCCGTGTTTGGGCAGGGCTAGCTAGGGTATCCTCCCATAGGGACGTAGGGGCTGGAGTGACTTTACGCTTGCCATCGACCACACCCTAATCTATTATCATATATGATAACCTGAGACGGAAATGGCGCTGTCGGTCCGAGAATATATCCCGCACGACAGACGCAGCCCGTTTCGCGAGTGGCTCGATACACTGGATACTCCGAGCCGGGCGAGAATTCAAGCTCGCCTGCTCCGGTTTGAAATGGGCAATCTGGGGGGATCACAAAAGCGTCCAGGGAGGCGTCTGGGAAGCGCGCGTCCAGTTCGGGCCCGGATACCGGATTTATTTCGGGAAAGAGGGCAGCTCCATCGTTCTTCTGCTCGGCGGTGACAAGTCGTCGCAATGGAAGGACATCTCCCGCGCACGTCATCTCTGGCGCGACTACCAGGAGACAAAGCAATCATGACGAGACGAACGCGAGATTGGAACACCGGCCTGGCGAAAGATCTCCAGGACCAGCAGTTCGCCCGGGAGTTCCTCTTGGCAGCCATGGACGAAGGGGTCCCCATTCAGGTCGCGCTGGCGAAGGTGATTCGGGCGGCGGGGGTGAAGAAATTTGCCGCCAAGATCGGCATGGCAAGCCCCAATGTTTTGCGCGCCATCGACCGCCGGCATAACCCTACGCAGCGAACACTCAACCGGCTGCTGCGGCCTTTCCGTTTGCGCCTCACCCTGGCGCGGATCGAGCCGAAACGCCGCCGGGCGGCATGAGGCGGGCGCGTAGCCACGGTCCCGCTAGGCGGGATGCCCCGTGGGCTTTTGCCTTTTGCCGGAACCTGCCCACGGCACAAACTCCGTGCCGTAGCTACAACTTCAACCAAAGGAATCCCCGTCATCATGAAACTGGTCAGCTATCTCTTCTCCGAAGAAACCCGGCTCGGCGCCCTCAGCCATTCCGGCGATTCGATCATTGACATGAGCCGCGCGCACCGCGAGCTGATGGGCGCGAGCCGCGGCCTGCTCAAAGCCCGCCACATCCTGCGGCCTCTGCCCACGGACATGATCGCCTTCCTCGAACGCGGCGCGGAAGCGTTGCAGACGGCGAAAGAAGCGCTCGAATACGTGGAAGGCCAAATGGGCGAGGGAGCACCCGAGAGTACGAAGGAAAAGTATCTGCGCCGGGGCACGCTGCTGCCGCTCGCGACCACCAAGCTCCTCGCCCCGGTTCCCCGCCCTCCCAAGCTGATCGCCGCCTGGGTCAACTACGAAGAGCACGGCAAAGAGGCCACGGTCGAGGCCCCGAAAGCCGCGCCTCTCTTCTTCACCAAGTGGCCCACCGCCGTCATCGGACCCGGCCAGCCGATTATCCTGCCCCGCATCAGCCGGAAGGTGGATTACGAAGCCGAGCTGGCGCTGGTGATCGGGACAGCAGGGAAAAACATCCCGGCGGAGCGCGCCTACGACCACGTCGCGGGCTACACGATCCTGAACGACGTGAGCGCGCGGGATTTTTCGCTGCGGGTGTTGCTCGGCACGCCCGGCCCGTCGGATATTCAGAAATCGTTCGACACGTTCGCACCGATGGGGCCGTATCTCGTGACGCGGGATGAAATCCCCGATCCGCACGCGCTCGGCATCCGTCTCCGCATCGGCGACGAAGTCTTGCAGGACGACACCACCGGCTCGATGGTCCATCGCATCCCGGCGATCGTTGCCTATCTGTCCTCCATCGCGACGCTCGAGCCCGGCGACGTGATCACCACGGGCACGCCCTCGGGCGTAGGCTTCACGCGCACCCCGCCGCGCTGGCTGCGGCCGGGCGAGACCGTCCGCATCGAAATTGATAGAATCGGAGTGCTGGAGAATCCCGTGGTCGCGGAATCCGGCCTGTGAGGGGCGCGCGGAACACTTGCCTGGGTTTGCAGTTGCATAAATGCGTAGAATAGATCGTGGTCAAATGGGATCTATTTGCGCCCTCGGACTTCGAATACGATTTTGAGCGAGACAAGCTCGGCGCTCATGGCGTCGCTTTCGATGAGGCCGTGGAATGTTTCTTCAGCGACTTCGCAGTCCACAGGAACAAACGGGACCGCGACCGCTATCAACTGATTGGAAGATCGCTCGGAGGACGCAAGCTCAAGATTATTTTCCAGCTCAAGCCAAGGAACGTAGTCCGAATTATCACGGGGTGGCCAGTATGAGCACAAAAGGGAGACGCCAAAAGGTATCGCAAGAAGAGATAGACCAGCGCGTGGTTTCGCAAGCCGATGAAGAGGCTGCGTGGGAGAAACCAATCCGCGTCAAGCGAGCGCGGGGAAGCTCCCTGTCGCTTCCCGGCGACCTTGCCGCCAGAGCGGCTTTCTTGGCAAAGTTGCATCGGGAAGGGCACGTGGATGAGTGGCTGGCGCGGATTATCCGGGAACGGATTGAACTGGAAGAACTCGCCTTCGTCGAGGCCAAGCGGGAGCTGGCGAGCAAAAGCGGCGGCTAACCATATGAGGCATGATCGAGCCGAACTTTCAGTGACACCGGCCGGCATCTACCTGAGCATTCCCTTCTGCCGCCAGAAGTGCACCTACTGCAACTTCGCCTCCGAGGCCCATGCGGCGGAATCGCTGCCGGAATATCTGCGTCTGCTGGAGTCGGAAATTCGTGACCGCGCCGCGCTCTGGCCTTCGGCCGGAATCCCGGCCTGGGATGATGCGACGGCGGACACGATCTACCTCGGCGGCGGCACGCCGGGACTGCTGACTGCCGAGCAGCTGGCCGGCCTCCTGCGCATGGCATGCGCATCGTTTCCCGTGAAACAATGCGAGCCGGGGATCGAGGTGACGCTCGAAGCCAGCCCGGAAAACGTCACCGAAGCGAGCGCGGGCGCCTGGGCGTCGTGCGGCGTCAACCGCATCAGCATGGGCGTGCAGTCGATGGTCACCCAAGAGCTCCGCGCCGTCGGCCGGATGCATGATGCCGATACGGTGCGCCGCGCGACAGCCTGTTTGCGCGCCGCCGGGATTCGAAACATCTCCGCGGACCTGATCGCCGGACTGCCTCATCAGACCCCGGAAAGCTGGCGCGTGTCGCTCGAACGGCTGCTCGAGCTCGAGCCCGCCCATTTTTCGGTGTACATGCTCGAAGTGGATGAGGACAGCCATCTCGGGCGCGAGCTGCTCGGCGGCGGGCCGCGTTACCGCGCGGGAGCGGTTCCCCCGGAAGAGCAAGTCGCGGACTGCTACTGCACGGCCATCGAGACGCTCCGCGCGGCCGGCTACGAGCAGTACGAGATATCGAACTTCGCGCGCCCGGGCTGCGAGTCGCGCCACAACTGGAAATATTGGTCGAACGCCCCCTATTTCGGCTTCGGCGTGGACGCGCACTCCTATGACGGCGCGCGCCGCTGGGCAAACACCGATTCGCTCGACGTGTATCGCGCAAGCATGGCGCGAGGCGAGTCGCCGGTTACGGAATGCAAAGTGCTCGCGCGGCGGGAACAAATCGAAGAGCGCCTGTTTCTCGGCCTGCGGCGGCGCGGCGGCGTATCCCTGCCGGAGATTGACGCCGAGTTCGCCGCCGACGTGGCGGAGCGGTACAATGGAGCCATACAGGAGTTTGTGGATGCAGGCTGGATGGAGCAACACGGCGGCCGCCTGCGGCTCACGGATCGCGGCCTGTTGTTCTCGAACGAAGTGTTCGCGGGCTTCCTGAGTTGAAGCCCGCAAAGAAGGATCAGGGAGGACTCCAATGAGCGGTTATGGCAGCGGCACGGAGAGAGAGAAGAACGCGGGAGGACTCCCTGTGGTGGACCTCCGCAGCGACACGCTGACGAAGCCGACGCCGGAGATGCGGCGGGCGATGGCGGAGGCCGAAGTCGGCGACGACGTGTATGGCGAAGACCCGACCATCAACCGTCTCGAAGCGCGGGCGGCGGAGATCTTCGGCCGCGAGGCGGCGCTCTATGTTCCCACCGGCTCGATGGGCAACGCCGTCGCGATGCGGGTCCACTGCCGCTCCGGGCAGGAAGTGATCTGCGAAGAGAAGGCGCATATCTTCAGCTTCGAGATGGCTTCGATGTCCGCTGTGGCCGGATGCCTGGCGCGGCCCGTCCGGACGCCCGACGGCATCCTGCGCTGGCCGCTGGTGAAGGAAGCGATCCGCCCGAAGCAGGCTTTCCGCGCTCCGACGGGACTCGTCGAGTGCGAGAACACGCACAACATGGCCGGCGGGCAGGTCCTGCCGACCGAGGCTGCGGAGGAAATCTGCGACGGCGCGCACAATGCCGGACTTCCGGTTCATCTCGACGGCGCGCGCATCTTCAACGCCGCTGTCGCGCTCGGAAAAGATGTCCGGGAGATCACGCGCAAATTCGACTCCATCATGTTCTGCCTCTCGAAGGGACTGGGCGCGCCCGTGGGGTCCATGCTGGTGGGAGCGCGGGAGTGGATCGCGGAGGCGCGCCTGCAGCGCAAGGTGCTCGGCGGAGGAATGCGGCAGGCGGGCGTATTGGCCGCGGCGGGCCTGGTCGCGCTTGAGAAGTCTCCGTCCCGTTTGCACATCGACCACGAGAACGCGCGCCTCTTAGCGGAAGGCATCGGCCGTCTGCCCGGCGTTGCGCTCGTGCCCCCGAACCTCATGACCAACATTCTGATCTTTGACGTGGCGAAGACGGAAATGACGGCGGAGGAGTTTTCGCAAGCCCTCGCCGCTCAGGGCATTCTCTGCCACGCCATCACTCCTACGACGATCCGCATGGTGACGCACTGCGACGTAGACCGCGCCGGCTGCCTGCGCGCCGTCGAAGCCGCCGAACGCGTCGTGCGCCACACCGTCGCTGTTTGAATCCGAGCCGGGCGCGTGAGCGCCCGGGCCATCCCAGCCAAGTTCGCGTAGCCACGGCACGCTTTCTGTGCCGTGATGGGTTTGTTCTTGGTCAATCCGAGCCGCGACCGCAAGGGAGCGGAGGTTTTGGTAGTGGGTCAGTCTGGAATGAAGGATTGACGGTTCTTCAAACTCTGCGATAATGGCTATATGCCAAGCCGCTCAAACAAGAAGCGCGACTTCATCGCCATAGCCAGGGCAGTTGTCGAGAAATCAATTGGCGAGCAATTAGACGGGGCGCCCTTAGAGGAGCCGGCCGAGTCTAGCAAGAACCCTCATGCGGTTGCCCTGGGGCGGCTCGGCGGGTTGAAGGGGGGCAGGGCTCGCTCCTCTAAGTTAACGCCAGCAGAAAGAAAATCCATAGCAAGAAAGGCGGCATCGGCGCGGTGGCCCACAAAAAATTAGTTGTCAATAAATATATTTATAGTGTTACTAACAACTTAACAACAATTACAGCGGAATATACTTGCATCCAAGTGCCGATTGATGGCATCCTATAGATGAAGTTTGCGAGTCTCCGACTTGCTATTCCCTGGCCCGGGGCGATAATTAGGGTAGAGCAGGCCACCCGTAAAAAGGTGGCCTCCTCGTTTTTATGGCCACAATATTCGTTGGAGCTCCTTTATCCCAATTCGTTCCCTAGGGAACACTGTCACCGGCTGTCTGATTGTCCCAGTAATCTCGCAAACGAGCACTCGATATATTGGGCACTCCTCTGTGCCGAAGTTTCGGACATAAGCCTCATCTCCGCGCCCCTGAGCTTGCCAGTTGGGAACTATTCTCCACGGATCAGACGCGATGAGCCTTGCCCACGACAATTCAGCCGCCCGCTGCGGATCGAAACGCCCAGGCGTCAGCCTGATTCTGCCACGCTCTATCTCGTCGAGTGCCATTCTGGCATTCTTGGGTTCGTCACCATACTTATTGGTGAGCTTGATTAAGTGTATGAAGTTTTCTGGAATAAAACGAACCCTATAACCGCGACGATCTTCGATCATAGCGTTACATAAATTCAGTCTATACCAGCGCAACAGTTCCCGCATGTCGTTCAATGGGAGTACGGCTGGAACGATCCTGCCAACGGGAATCAGATCAGCATGGGCCAAGATAGGGGCTCCTGTGGGCTAGAGCCCGGACAGCGGCGATGTCGCGCCTTCGGTACGGTTAGCTTTTATGCGAGCCAAAACACTTCGGCCAATATCTGTCATCTCCCATTTGCCTGACTCTGTCAAACTAACCTCACCTTTACCGCTTTTCATTTTGCTAAGAACCGCCGATACGTTGCTATTGAAGCTGACGGCATTGGAATTTGCGCCGCCCGCTCTCAGTGCGTCAGCAATATCGGAGGATGCCATGGCCCCCTGGGTTTCTCCGAGAACATGAAGGATTGCCCATCGCATGCTCATCGTGGCAAATCTCCGCCCGCCTGCTAGGACATGGACGCTGTCACGTGATCCATTCATTTCCGTCGTAAGCCTTTTGATACCCGCGATAGTTTGGTCTATCTCTTCTAGGGCGCGCTTATGTTCTTCAATTGCGGCCCTATGCGTGATCTTGCGCGTTTCCAAGTCACGGGCAACCGCATCGTAGTGCGCTTTCAATTCCGGAGTAACCATATTTCACCCTTCCCAAAACGAAAAGAATTTGCTATAAATGAAGGTGAGGGTGGGGCGGTGTATAAAGACCGCCCCTTGATTCGCGCGCTCCTCAGCGCGCTGGCCCAAGTAACATCGTAGTTCCCTCACTTTCCGGGCAGGGCTGGCTGGTCTCGACAAGATTCAAACCAGCCTTGCCCCGAATCCAACATCCAAACAATACTACCGGCGGCTATAAAAAGCAACTATAAAGTTGCGAAATTCGCTATTTTTATATTGACTTGTATTATAGCGCTCAAGTATAGTGGTCAATATGAAACAGCTAAGCATAGCCAAGCGCACACAGATCATAGCTGCTCTCGTGGAAGGAAATAGCATTCGCTCAACCGTCAGGATGACCGGGGCTGCAAAGAATACTGTCGTAAAGCTGCTGCTGGAGTTGGGTGATGCGTGCATCAAATATCAAGACCATGCCTTTCGCAACCTTTCGTGCCGCCGAATCCAGGTGGATGAAATATGGAGTTTCTGTTACGCGAAGGAAAAGAATGTTCCCCAAGAACGGAAGGGCCGATTTGGTTTCGGAGATGTTTGGACATGGGTTGCTCTGGATGCTGACACAAAGTTGATTCCGTCTTGGCTAGTCGGGGATCGGTCGGCGGACTCAGCTTCGCTTCTTATGCGTGATTTGGCAAGCCGCCTACGCTACCGCGTCCAGCTAACCACAGATGGCCATAGGGCCTACCTGACGGCTGTAGAAGAGGCTTTCGGGGGCGATGTAGATTTCTCGCAACTAATCAAGATTTATGGCAACGCAACGGAGCCGGATACCCGTTACAGCCCAGGAGAATGCATCGGAACTAAGCAAGAGAGGATTGTCGGCAATCCCAATCCTATGAGGAGATTTACGCGCTTGACTAATGGGTTTTCCAAGAAAATTGAAAACCACATCACGGCTGTCGCGCTTTTCTATATGTATTATAATTTTGTGCGGATTCATCAAACCTTGCGGATCACTCCCGCAATGGCCGCTGGCGTGTCAGAACATGTTTGGGATATCGAGGAAATCGTCGGACTCCTGCCGGAGCAAAAAAGCGGTGCACGGGGACCGTACAAGAAAAGAAATTCAAACTGACCCACCACCGAGGTTTTCTATCCCACTCTTTACTTTTCTTCCGTGTCATCCCGAGCGAAGCGAGGGACCTGCACTTGTTGTTCCCTCTGCGCCCTCCGCGGTGGCCGCCAAAAAAATCTGTGGATTCCGCGCGGAATCTGCGGCTAAACTACCGTTGCTCCTCTGCGTCCTCTGCGCCCCAGCGCAGCCGAGGGATCAGCAAGCGGGGGTTGCGGTCCCGAGACAAGTCATCGTGTGAACCCCCGCTCCCTCACGGTCGCGGCTCTGATGTTGATATCACCGGCAGTATCAGCGTGGGGCCGGGCCTGATATCACCGGCGGTATCAGCATGGTATCACCCGTAGTATCAGTTCACTTTCACTCGCGCAGTCCCTTGGGCCCATCTTTCCCCCCATCATTTCGAAGATTTCTCCCCGCTTTTCGGCTCCGAATCCTCGATTTCGGCGCAACCGAGAGAAACGAGGGAACCGAATCTACCGAAAGAACCGAGAGAACCGAAGGAACCGAGAATACCGAATCTGCCGGCCGGGAGGCTTTGCCGCAACTTTTGCAGTTGCATTGGGTTTGAAGAATTAGCGAGAATTGTGTTACTGGGAAGGGGGATCGAACATGAGACACATACACAAGATGACCATCGGTTTGTTTGCATTGGCAGTTGCTGTTCTCTGGAACGGGGCCGTACCCGCGAGCGCGCAGCAAGGAGGCTGGAGCAGTCCCCCGCCCCAGTTGAACTTGCCGGCCGGCTCCTGGATTTCGATCCGCGTGAATCAGCCGATTTCGAGCGACCACAACCAGCCGGGAGATTACTTCCTCGGCTCGCTCGAGCAGCCGCTGGTGGCCAACGGATTCGTCATCGCGCACCGGGGCCAGACCGTCGAAGGCCGCATCGTGGTGGCCGAGAAGGCCGGGCGGCGCTCGGGAACGTCGAGCCTGGGGCTCGAGCTGACCGAGATCAGCCTGGTGGACGGCAGCCAGATGCCCGTGGTGACGGAATGGATCGAGCACGAGGGCCCGACCTCCGTCGGAGATGACGTGGTCGCGGTCGGCACCGCCACGGGAATCGGAGCGGCCATCGGCGCGGCAGTGGACGGCGGGCGTGGCGCGGGAATAGGAGCGATCGCGGGCGCCGCGGCGTCCACCATCGGTGTTCTCGCGACGCGCGGCAAGCCCACGGAGATCTATCCCGAATCCACGCTCACTTTTCGCACGCTCTCACCGCTCACCGTGGATACCGTGACGGCGGAAGCGGCCTTCCAGCCGGTCCGCCAGGAAGATTATGCGCCTGCGGGTCTCCAGCGGCGCGGCTACGTCCAGCGGGCTGTTCCGGCGCGCCACTATTACAAACCCCGCCCGTATGTCGGTTACTACTCGTACGGCGATCCGTACTGGTACGATCCGTATCCGCGCTACGTGTATGGGCCCACCGTGGTGATTCGCCCGAGCCCGCGCATCTATCGTCCCTACAACTACCGCCCCCGAGTCTATCGCGCGCCGATCATCAGCCCTCGAATCGTGATCGGGGGAGGCCATTCCTCATACCGGGGCAGGGACTCCTACCGGGGCGGGAACTCGTACCGCGGCCGGGATTCCTATCGGGGCAGGGACTCATCCCGGGGCCGGGATTCGAATCGCGGCCGGGGGAATCGGGGGAATCGGCGCGGGCGCTAGAGCGGTCTCAGGAATGGTGTGGCCCGGAACAGGTGTACGGCGATCCCTGAAACTACACGTGCGGGTCCCTCGTCGCTCCGCTCCTCGGGATGACACGCATTAGAGATGCGGGGAAAACGGGAAGAGGGGGTGTGGTCTGCACCAAGAGTGAAAAGGCCCTAACGAGCCGCATGAGGCGAAGAATCTGGAGCCTGCTGATTTGCGCGCATTGCAGGTTCTTCGCTTCTTCTGGAATTCCCGTTACTTCCTCCGGAAACTCCCGCTCCAAATATAGGTTTTGAAGGCAATCGTCAGGGATGGGCTGACTCTGAGGCTGAAAAGACACTCCGGCCCGCGATCTTTCATGACACAGACTGTCATGGCACCGACCGCGCTTGCATGGCACAGCCCGCGCTTGCGCTGCGGGCTTCAGACTTCACGAAGGAATTCGTAGCGCTCGATGGTTGCGGCAACGCCGAGAAAGCCTTCCTCGGACTTGCCCTGATCCACGCGCACTACCTTCCCCATACACTTGATACGAACCGCGCTTCCCTTGGTGATCTGCTCCGGCAGCGTCAGGACAAACTCGAGAGCCGTCCCGACATCGAGCGGAGAAGCGAACTCGAAATACACACCGCTCGAGCTGACGTTGTAGGTCTGGACCGCCTTCTCATGGTCCTCGGCCTCATTCATTCTGATCATCACCGGCAGCGTCATGGGAAACCGCCGCGCGCGCCGTTTATCTGAAGCATTCATTCGGCAACCTCATGGGGGGTAATAACAGTCTGCAACCGGCGCGGTTTCAGCACAATAGTCCGATAGTCCTAATCTTCCGGGACTCAACCCGTACTCTCAGGGCCCTTATGGTCGTGGGCCGGACAGATCGGCCGGAAGTCGCAATAGCGGCAGAGGTAGCCCGGGCGCGCGGAGAACCGTCCAGCGCGAATGGCGCCGGCGGCTTGGCGCAGAGACTGCTCGAAGGCCCGGAATTGCTCTTCCGAGCGCGTTGTGCGAATGCGCTCGCCCGTCGCCAGGTTGAAGAGCACCAGAGCCGGCGCCGGGAGGCCCAGAACGCGCCGGCAGGCCTCCGCGTAGAGCGTCAATTGCAGGCTGCTGTCGGCTTCCTTTTGAGTCTGCGGCCTCCCGGTCTTGTATTCGACCAACTCCACTTCCCCGGAAGCTGCCCGGTGGATCTGGTCAATGCGTCCGACCAGGGTGGTTCCTCCGTACTCGAACTCGAAGGGCTTTTCCTGGTGCAGCAATTGGATCGGCTGGGCGGGCGGGCCTTCGGACCAGGCCCGGCAAACCCTGTCCAATTGCCGCAGACCCTCTTCGCGGTACTTGCGCTCCTGCACCGGATCGGCGAAGCCGGCTTCGACCCAGCGCCGTTCCAGGATGGCCCGCAAGGCATCCGGTGCGAGGCGTTGGCCTTCCCCTACCAGAAGTCCCACGACTTCCTTGACCGCGCCGTGCAGGATCGAGCCGAACTGAATGGCGGGCGACGGAGGCCAGGGAATGCGCCACTCGTAGCTGAACCGGTACTTGAGCGGACATTGCAGGTAGGTGTCGATGGCGGAGGCGCTGAGCGAAAATCCGCCGGGTGTCGGCAGCGAAGCCGCCGTCCATTCGGCCAGCTTCGAATAACAGACCTTCGGCTCAGAATAGCGGGCCTTCGGCGTCCTTACAGTTTCCGGCGCAGGGGAAGCAATCGGCGAAACAACCGGCTTCGTCCATCGCAGGTTGGGATGCAGGGGTTCGGCAAGCTCCATGAGAAAGGGGGACGGCTTGCGCCGTTCGCCCGAGAGCGTGCACACCGTAAGAGTCGAGCGCGCCCGGGTCAGCGCGACATAAAACAGCCGGCGCTCTTCCTCAATGTGGAAATCCCCCTCGAGCAGCGGCCCCTTCCACAAATCATCCGGCAGGGAGATGAGAGGGCTGCGGTTGCGCACCGGGAACGCGCCGCGCACCATGTGCAGCAGGTACACGTGCTCGAACTCGAGCCCTTTGGCGGCGTGGACGGACATGAGCTGGACCTTCTGAGAAGGCGCCGTCTTCTCCGGCTCCAGCGTCAGGGGAAGCTGCTCCGCCGCCGCTCCCAGCTTCGCTCCTTCCCGGGCTCCCTCCCGCGCTCCTTCCCGGGCTCGAAGCAGGAACGTGTCGCTCGCGGCCTCTCTCTCGTCCTCATCCTCCGGCTGCGCCACGACGCCGCCCGCTTCCTCAAAGTAGGCGTAATACTCCAGGAATTCTCCCAGCATGCCGCTGGAGCTGCCCTTGTCCCACCGATCCACAAAGGCGGAGAAAGTGCGCAAGGCGGGCTCCGCGGCCGCATCGCGTCCCAAACCCAGATCCCGCCGCAACACAGCGAGCCAGCCGGTGAGACGGCCGCGTTGCGCCTGGTCCCGGTATCGGGCCAGAAGCGCCAGGAGTCGCGCCCTGCCGGGCCATCCGGATTCGTCCCGTTCGATCACCTCCAGCAGCGAAGCGCTGCGGCCTGCAGCGCGGCAGTAGGCCACTAGCTGCGGGAGATCGAGTCCCCACTGCGGGTCGGCCAGCACGCGCACCAGGCTGACCGCATCCCCCGGCCGGCCGATGGCGCGCAGGTACGCCACCAGATTCCGGACCACGGGGAGGTTGTTCACGGCGAGGTTGCGGATCACGAACGGGATTCCGCGCCGCTGCAGCGCGGCGACCAGGGGTTCGCGATAGAGATGCGCCCGGTAGAGCACGGCGAATTCCGGCGCCGGGCTTTCTTGTGCTCCCTCGCGGGACTGGGCAAGCCGCGCTTCCAGTTCCGCCGCGACCCACTCGGCCTGCTGCTCGGCGCTTGCGAACTCGGCAACCTCCACGTGGCGTCCCGGCTCCTGTTTGGCCGCAACCAGCCGCTTCCCCTCCGAGTAGCTGGACAGCTTGCGGGCTACGGCGTCGGCAACTTGCAAAATGCGGTTCGTGGAACGGTAATTCTGGTTCAGCACGATGGGGTCGCGCCCCACAAAATCCCTCTGCTGAAACTGGTCGAGACTTCCGTTCGAGGCGCCGCGAAACCGGTAAATGGCCTGGTAGTCGTCGCCGACCACGGCCACGTTTCGCCGCTTGCCCGCCAGCAGCTTCAGCAACTCCCACTGCGCGGCGTTGGTGTCCTGAAATTCGTCCACGAGAATATAGGAGTAGCGGCTGCGGACCCGTTTCCGCAAAGACTCGGAGGTCTTCAGGCGCGCGACCACCTGCGAGATCATCGCCCCGAAAGTGAGCAGCCCCTCGCGCGCCTGCAACTCCTCGGACCGCTCGTAGACGCGGGCCAATTCCCGCAGGCGGGCGATTTCCCCTTGCGCGCTCTTCTCGGGCTTCTCGCCTGTCCGCAGCCCCCGCTCATACTCCTCGGCCCGGCTTTCGACGTAACGGCGAAGCTCTTCCGGACTCACGAGGTTGTCGTGACAAGTGGAACAAAAATCCACCAGATCGTGCAGAAACCGCCCGGGCTCGGAAAGCTTGAGATAGTAATCAGGCTCGAGCTCTTCGAGATGCCTGCGAAAGAAAATCC
>Ga0326597_10002157_pt1 | contig 29814 bp, 30 predicted proteins | sample RVTome_12_FD_203789 | JGI IMG/M metagenome (GOLD analysis project Ga0326597, IMG submission 203789) | Soil microbial communities from uranium-contaminated site in the Upper Colorado River Basin, Wyoming, United States - RVT100D185 | ecosystem: Environmental > Terrestrial > Soil > Contaminated >... | reverse complement strand
GGCAACCTCCGAATAAGTGAAGTGCGCGTCCCCGGCGACGAGGAACTCCTCATCGGGAATTTGCGCCACCCTGTCAGCCAGCCAATCCACTTCCGTCTTCCGTCTTCCGTCTTCCGTCTTCCGTCTTCCGTCTACATTCAACCCGTGATCTCAGAGCACTTCGACACATCCCGATGGCAGGAGATTGATGGGGCTGGTTTCTCCGACATCACATATCACCGAGCGGTGGACCAGGGAACCGTACGGATCGCGATTGATCGACCGGAAGTGCGCAATGCCTTTCGCCCGCACACGGTCGACGAACTGTACGAAGCCCTCGACCACGCCCGTCAGAGCCCGGACGTGGGTGTGGTGTTGCTGACCGGCAACGGACCCTCACCCAAAGATGGTGGCTGGGCCTTCTGTTCGGGGGGGGACCAACGCATACGGGGTGCGGACGGCTATCAATACGAGTCTGAGTCAGGAGATGTCCGGTTGGGGCGTCTTCACATTCTCGAGGTGCAACGCTTGATCCGGTTCATGCCGAAGATCGTTGTTGCCGTCGTACCCGGCTGGGCGGTGGGCGGAGGGCATTCCCTCCATGTGGTGTGCGACCTGACCATCGCCTGCGACGAGCATGGCCTCTTCAAGCAAACCGACCCGGACGTTGCCAGCTTCGACGGAGGCTTCGGATCGGCGTACCTGACGCGAATGGTGGGCCAAAAGCGGGCCAGGGAGATCTTCTTCCTTGGCAGGAGCTATACCTCGGCGGAGGCAGCTGCCATGGGAATGGTCAATCGCTCCGTCGCCCACAACCAGTTGGAAAACGTGGCCCTGGAGTGGGCGGGTGAAATCGGAGCCAAGTCGCCGACCGCCCAGCGAATGCTCAAATACGCCTTCAACGCCATCGACGACGGCTTGATCGGCCAACAGCTTTTCGCCGGTGAAGCCACACGCCTCGCTTATGGAAGCGATGAGGCGAAAGAGGGCCGGGACGCCTTTCTCGAAAAGCGCCCGGCGGACTACCGCAAATTCCCCTGGCATTTTTGATGTCCCCCTGCTGGCGGGTCATGGTTCTTTACTCCGACGTGTTCTCCGTGCTGTGTGACGGAGTAAAGATCCATGAGGGGGACCGGCCGCAGGCCGAGGGGGGTGTGCGTGGTCGAGCGGCGCGCGGTTTGGGTTGAGGCGGCGCGCCCGAGGACCCTGCCTGCCGCCGTGGTCCCGGTGGCGGTAGGAAGTGCGATTGCCCATGCGGATGGAGCCTTCGAATGGCGAGCATTTGCATTGGCTCTTGTCGGCGCGCTGGCCATCCAGATCTCAGCCAACTTCGCCAATGACGTCTCCGATGCTCGCCGGGGAGCCGACACGACAGACCGGCTGGGGCCGCAACGAATGGTCGCCAGCGGGCTCATAACACCCAGCCAGATGTGGATAGCCACATGGCTCGCGATCGCGGTGGCAGCCGCCTGCGGGATCGGACTCACATTGATCGCCGGTCCCCTGGTGCTCGTAATCGGGCTGGCCTCAATAGTGGCGATGCTCGGGTATGTCGGCGGTCCCCTCCCCTATGGATACAAGGGTCTCGGAGAGCTGTTTGTCTTTGTGTTCTTCGGGTTGGTGGCAACCGTCGGCAGCCGCTATGCCCACGACGGTTCGGTTCCGGCGCTGGCATGGCTACTGGCGGTGCCGGTCGGTTTGCTTGCAACCGCGATACTCGTCATCAATAACCTTCGCGACCTCGAAACCGACGCCAGGGCCGGCAAACGAACACTTGTTGTGATCGTCGGCACAGTGTCCGGCCGGCGCCTCTTCGGACTACTGATCTGCGGCGCGTATCTCATGGTCGCCGGTGTTGTGGTTGCCAGGATGGCGACGGTTTGGTTGCTGCTGGCATGGCTGACGGCTCCGCTTGGTTACCGCCTCGCAACCAGAGTGGCAGCGGCGGACGATCCGGCCGAACTGAGACCAGCCCTAGGTCAAACCGCCCGGCTCCATCTGCTCTTCGGCCTCCTGTTGGCAGTTGGCATCATCCTGGGCGGCTCGGGGTGACTTAGTCTCTAAGTCTCGTAATCTCTCGCTCTCCTAATCTCCCAAAGGTCAACCATGGCGCGCGGTGGCGCCCGTCGTAACCCCCAACAGAAGCTCATCGAGGCCGAACAGCGTCGCGAAGCAGAACACAGGGCTGCTCAACGCAGACGCTGGGTGATAACCGTGGGAGTGCTGGCGCTCCTGGTGGGCTTCATCGTCTTCCTGGTGACGCGTCCACCACCGGCGATCCTGGCGGCGGTTGAGACCTTCGGAGACATGGGTGCGACCCACCTCGACGCCTCTAGCCCCGTCCCCACCTACAACTCTGATCCACCGACCAGCGGTCCGCACTCGCCCAGCGCGTTTCCGTGTGGCGTCTACCGCGAGCCGGTGCCCGACATCAATCAAGTTCACGACCTCGAACACGGCGTGGTCGTCATCCAATACGACCCGACCCTGCCGGTTGAGCAACGCGACGTCTTGGAGAACTACGCCCGCGACGCCGGCACCCACGTAATCGTGGCGCCGCGGGAAGGCATGGACTCTCCGATCGTCCTAACCGCCTGGACCAAGCGGCTTGCCCTCGACACGGCCAACCGGGGCGACATATCTGTCTTCTATGACACTTTTGCCCAGTTTGGGCCTGAAACCGGCGTCGCCTGTCCGTTTCAGATCGACGAAAGCGTTTGACGGCTGATCTAGGGCCGCGTCCCGTCACTCCACTCTTCGTCGGGACCGGGTTCGCTTGACTCGAGCCGGGCGACATAGGCGGCGGCTTCGGTTCGTCGACTCATTCCCATCTTGGAAAGAATGTTGGAGACGTAGTTCTTCACCGTCTTCTCAGCCAGGAACATCCTGCCCGCAATCTCGCGATTCGAGAGGCCCTCAGCGAGAAGGTGCACTAGTTCCGTTTCCTGGTCGGTCAGCCGAGCGAGGAGCGGATCCTGGCGCGGACCAGAACGAAGCCTGCTGAAAAGGCGCTCGGTCATGGCTGGATCAAGCAACGACTCCCCCGCCCCCACTCGTCTGATGTCGGCGATGAGATCGGTTCCTCTCACCCTCTTGAGAACGAAGCCAGCTGCGCCAGCCAGGATGGCTGCCATCAGGGCCTCCTCGTCGGCAAACGAGGTCAAGATCAACACCTTGGTTTCGGGAAACTGAGACCGGATTTCGCGACACGCCTCAACCCCGCTGCCATCTGGCAGCCTGACGTCAAGGACTACCACATCGGGGGTGTCGTGCCCGCTGCGCCGGATTGCTTCATCAACGGTGGCTGCCTCTCCCACGACCTCGATTCCTTCGGCGCCGTCCAGTAGCGCCCGGAGACCGGCCCGAACCACTTCATGGTCATCCACCAATAGAACCCGCAGGGGCTTCACTGTGTCCACGTCGAGCGAGGGTAGCCACGAGCATTAACCATTACCCTCGGGCCGTGACCGATCCTGTCGATCGTCTCGCCGCGCTGGCCCAGGCGGCAGCCACTGTGATGGAAGAAACCGACCTGGCCGTTGTCTTGCAGAGGGCAGTGTCGATGGCGGCGACAACCACCGGGGCTCGATACGCCGCTCTGGGGATCCTGGGAGACCTGGGAGGGTTGGTTGAGTTCGTCAGCGAGGGCATCGATCAGGAGACGGTCGAGGCGATTGGTGATCTTCCCCGCGGGCATGGATTGCTCGGGACCGTCATCAGGGAAGCAGCCACGATCATGGTCGACCACATCCCTGAGCATCCCGACAGCGTCGGATTCCCACCCCATCACCCTCCCATGGACTCGTTTCTCGGGGTCCCGGTGCGGGTTGGTGGGAAAGTGTTCGGCAATCTCTATCTCACGGATAAACCAGGAGGCTTCACTACTGACGATGCCCACATGATTGAGGCCGTCGCTGCGGTGGCCGGTTCCGCGGTGTCGAATTCTCGCCTCCAGGCCCGCCTCCGCCAACTGGCTCTGGTGGATGAGCGTGAGCGAATAGCCCGCGACGTTCACGACTCCGTTATCCAAAACCTCTTTGCCATCGGCCTAACGTTGCAGGGTCTCGCCCTCCGAGTTGGAGCCGGGTTCGAAGGAACACTGAACGAATTGGTCGATCGGATCGACGGGGCCATCGATGAACTCCGTCGGCTGATATTTGGACTCCGCCAGCAGCCAACCGCCGGCGTGGTCCATTCGATCCAGAGGATGCTGGACGAGCTAGGCAGGCCGTCCTCGGTCGAACTGGAAGTCCGGCCAGACATAGGTTCCATCGATGCAGAGCGGATGGGCGACCTCATCGCCATGATCCGGGAGGCGACCGCGAATGCCCTCCGCCACTCGGGAGCAAATCGGATAGCCATTTCGTTGGAGACCGTCGATCGCCACTTGGTCGCCACCGTGCGCGACAACGGCTCGGGCTTCGCTTACGACCCGAGCGACCCCTCAGGGCCGGGCATGGGTCTCGCTAACCTGCGTGCCAGGGCTCTTCGGCTCAGCGGTCACGTTGCGATCTCGACGGAACAAGGACGGGGCACGCTCATCGAGATCGTGATTCCCGTTTAGAGCAACTATCCCCTCGGCGAGTTGATCCACCCACGATTTGACAGTGGCATCGGCAACTCTGCTCAAGAGAGCCCTATCAACCAGACGACCAAGCGACCCCATGGGAGGGTCGTAGACACCACGCAGACTGATCAGGATCCGACCGCTCATGTCGGCCAGGATCAACTCTGCCTTTAGGAGAGGGAAGAGGTTGCGGGCGCCGGTCGCCCGCCATCGCAGCGGGTATAGGTGTCCCGCCGCGCTTATCTCGGGCTCGCCAATGTCAAAGAGGACCAGCCCGGCCAAGGAGGCCGGCTTGCCCGTTAGCCGACCTACCAGATGTTCGCCTTCTCGATAGGCCGAGCCTGCCCAGGTAGCCATGTCCGCCCGAAGCCTCTCAACGCGGGCGACGGCATCCTCGATCCGGCACTCGATCTCCGTGAAGTAGTGGACGAACACCCGCAGATTGTGATTGAGCCGTTGCTGACCAGGTAGGGGCCTTGGTCCCTGCGGTTTGGGACTATCTATAGATGACGAGCCACGGCGGCCGGGGCATCATCACCTCATGGGTAGGTTCGTTAACGTGCCTATGTTGATCGTCCATTCCTCCAGGAGTTCACCATGACCGACAGGAGTAGGCCCTGACCGACAGGAGTAGGCCATGACCGACAGGAGTAGACCATGACCGATCGGCCTACAGACCACGCCGGTATGGAAGTCCTCGGTCATGCTGAATGCCTTCGACTTCTCTGGAGCCACCAGGTGGGTCGGATTGGCTTCATCGACGCCGGGGAACCCCAAATCCTCCCGGTTCACTATCGCCTTCACGACGGGAGAGTCGTGTTTCGCTCGGCCGTAGGCGCAAAATTGGACGCCGCGATGAGACAGGCACCGGTCGCCTTCGAAGTCGATGGCGTGGACGATGAACGGGGGTCCGGTTGGAGTGTCATTGTGCATGGAACCGCTGCTGAGGTCGACAATGAGGAGGAGACGGCCGCACTCGACTCCCTGGGTGTCGAGTCCTGGTTGCAGGGATCCCAACCTCTCCGATGGATTCAGATCCGCCCGACCGAGATAACAGGCCGCAGGTTGCCGGTCCGTGGCTAGCCGTTCGTGTACGGAAGGCACCCGGTGATGGCGTACGTTTTCGACTTCGTCGAGGGCGACGCCTCGATGCGCGACCTTCTCGGGGGCAAGGGTGCCGGGCTAGCCGAGATGACCAAGCTCGGCCTCAGGGTCCCCCCGGGGTTCACCATTACCACCGAGGCATGTCGAAACGTGATGACCGCTGGTGCCGTCCCGGACTCACTGTGGCCAGAGGTGGATGACGCCATAACGCGCCTGGAGGCCACCTCTGGGCGGACCTTCGGATCAGGCCCGACCCCACTCCTGGTCTCCGTCCGATCAGGCGCCAAGTTTTCGATGCCGGGCATGATGGACACGGTCCTCAACCTTGGGATCAACGACAACGTGGTGGGCGCCCTGGCGGCATGGTCGGGAGATGACCACTTCGCCTGGGATGCCTACAGACGCTTCGTCCAGATGTACGGCGAGGTGGTGCTGGGCGTTCCGGAACACCACTTCCAGGAAGTCCTTACCGATCTACGGGCATCCCGCCACGTCGACAGCGATGCCGATTTGTCGGCCGTGGATCTCGCTCACGCCACGAGTCGGTTCCGCCAGATCATCGCCTCTAACGGCAAATCGATCCCCGACGATGCCAAGAGTCAGCTACAAGGCGCGGTTCAAGCCGTCTTTGGCTCCTGGAACACCCGCCGGGCTCGCGATTATCGGCGGCTGCATGGGATCTCAGACGACATCGGTACCGCTGCCAACGTGCAGATGATGGTCTTTGGTGACCTTGGCGCCGACTCCGGCACCGGGGTCTGTTTCACACGGGACCCGTCGACCGGTGAGCGCCGCCCGTACGGCGACTACCTGGCCCAGGCCCAGGGCGAGGATGTCGTCGCCGGTATTCGCGATACCTCGACCCTGGACGATCTCGCCAAGATCCATCCGACCTGTCACAAGGAGCTGCTGGGAGTGATGGAAGGGCTCGAACGCCACTTCCAGGACATGTGCGACATCGAGTTCACTATCGAGCACGGCACGCTGTGGGTGCTGCAAACGAGGGCCGGCAAGCGCACCGCTCCTGCGGCGGTACGAATCGCGGTCGAAATGGCCAACGAAGGCGTCATCGACAGGTCGGAAGCCGTGAAGCGGGTCGACCCCGCATCTCTCGAGCAATTGGAGCGCCCGCGGATCGCCACCTCGGCCCGCGGCCAGGCCCTGACGGCTGGAATCGCGGCGAGCCCGGGAGCCGCTACCGGCAAGGTGGTCTTCGAGGCCGACCGTGCCGTGGAGTTGGCCAAGGCCGGTGAGGCGGTGATCCTCGTGCGGCCCCAAACCGCGCCTGATGACATCCACGGGATGGCAGCGGCCAAAGGGATCCTCACCTCGCAAGGAGGCAAAACCAGCCACGCCGCGGTGGTCGCCCGGGGGATGGGAAAACCGGCGGTGACCGGGGTAGGCGCCATGTTCGTCGATGTGGGAGCAGGACGGGCCTCGGTGGGTCATCACGACTTTGTCGAGGGTGATCTCATCACCATCGACGGGACTACCGGAGCGGTGTACGCCGGAGCCGTACCTTTGGAAGAGCCCCAGCCGATCCCTGAATTGGAAGCCCTGCTCGGCTGGGCAGACGAGGTCCGGCACCTGGGGGTCAGGGCAAATGCCGACACCGCAGAGGACGCCGCCATTGCTCGCAAGGCAGGAGCCGAAGGGATCGGGTTGGCCCGCACCGAGCACATGTTCTTGGGCGAACGCACGGCGATCGTCCAGCGCATCATCCTTACTCCGGAAGGCCCCGATCGTCGTCAGGCCTTACTCGATCTACAGACCCAGCAGGTCGTCGACTTCGAGACGCTGCTGGAGGCGATGGACGGGCTACCGGTGGTCGTCCGGTTGCTCGACCCGCCTCTCCACGAATTCCTCCCTTCCCGTCTGGAACTCGAGCAGGAAATGGTGCGGCGGGTGCGATTGGGAAGATCCATCGCCGACCTGGAGCACATGTCGGCCCAGGTGGCCCGCTGGGAGGAGAGCAATCCGATGCTGGGGTTGCGAGGGGTTCGACTCGGCTTGATCGTCTCAGACCTCTACCGGATGCAGGTGCAGGCTGCTTTGGAAGCTGTGGTTCGGCGCCGCAAGGCCGGGGGCGATCCCCACCTGGAGATCATGATCCCTCTGGTCGGGAACCCCGAGGAGTTGATACGAATGAAAGAGATGGTGACCGAGGAGATCGCCAGGATCGAAGGCTCGACAGACCAGAAGATGGACGTCCCGTTGGGAACGATGATCGAGCTTCCGCGGGCGGCTTTGGTTGCTGGTCAGCTCGCCCGCCATGCCGACTTTTTCTCCTTCGGAACAAATGACCTAACCCAGATGACATACGGTCTCTCCCGCGACGATGCCGAAGCATCGTTCCTCCAGAAGTACCTCGATGACCAGATCATGGCGACGAACCCGTTCCAAACGCTCGATCGAGAAGGGGTCGGCCGGCTGATCCGAGTGGCCACCAGGGAAGGAAGAGAAGCCAACCCCGACCTGGTCGTGGGAGTGTGCGGCGAACATGGAGGCGACCCAGCGTCGATCGCCTTCTGCCGGGAAGTCGGGCTCGACTACGTCTCCGCCAGCCCGCCCCGGGTCAAGGTCGCCCGGCTAGCGGCGGCTCAAGCCGAGTTGTCGGGCGCAGCGTCCTCGACCGCCTGACGCAGGTGGAGGCGATGGGCCCCAACCGCCGCGAGTAGTTCATCAACTCCTTCGCCGGTGGAGGCGGAGGTCGCCACCACTGGAGGGTTCCAGCCTTGCTTCGGCTCGATCGACTCGAGAAGGCGAGCCATCGTGACCTCTGCTTCACCGAGGTCCGCCTTGTTGACACAGAGGACGTCGGCGACCTCGAGCAATCCGGCTTTAGCCATCTGTATCTCGTCACCGAATCCCGGGGGCAAAACGACCACGACCGTGTCGGCCAAGGCGACGACTTCCAGCTCCGACTGTCCTACCCCGACCGTTTCCACGATGATCGGATCGAATCCGGTCGCATCGAGAAGCGCCACGACGGCGCCGGTGCCAGCCGACAGGCCCCCCAGCCGGCCACGGCTAGCCATCGAACGGATGTAGACGTTGGCGTCATCTGAGTGTCGCTGCATCCGCACCCGATCACCGAGAATCGCCCCTCCGGTGATAGGGCTCGACGGATCGACCGCGACGACTGCCGGACGCCGATTGCCAGCGCGCAGGTGGGCCACGAGTCGGTCGACCAGGCTGCTCTTGCCTGCCCCGGGTGGCCCGGTCACTCCCACCACTTGGGAGCCCAACCGACAGCCCTCGACTTCAGCAAGAAGTTCGGGCGAGGCGCCTTCAGTGATGACCGTCAAGAGTCGGGACAGAGCACGCCGATCACCGGCGAGCGAGCGTTTGAGCAGGTCGAGGGGATGGGCCCCGGCGGTCACTACCCCAGGGTATGAGGGATCAGGTCGCGTTTACTTCTTCTACGCCTGGCACCCGATCCCGCAGGATTCTCTCGATTCCTGCCTTGAGCGTCATCATCGACATGGGGCAACCGCCGCAGGCGCCCACCATCTGGAGGTTGACGGTTCCACCCTCCACCCCGAGCAGCACGAGGTCGCCGCCGTCGGCCTGGACGGCAGGGCGGATGTACTCGAGGGTTTCCTCGAGCTTCACCAGATCTACCTGGACCGGTGAGGTGGGGGGCGTTTCGATCACGGTGCCGGTATCGCTCACGAAGGTAGAACCTAACCCGTGTCCGGTTTCATCCCAAACTTCGGCTAACTGAGGTCGGGAATGACGATGAGGACCCGGCGGGCGCTTCCTTCGGGGTTCACGGCTTCGATGACCACATGCAATCGCTGTCGTGGATTGAGAGGTCTGGTGAGAATCTCTTGCATTGGGAACTGGTAGGAGCCGGCGTCGATTGCCCCCAGTTCGAGCCGACCGATGACGAGACCGGAACGGACCACCGACACCCTCACTTCGGCGGGAGCGGTGAGCGTGAACAGCAGGTCGTCACCAAACGAGCCTGGTGCCACCCGGAGCTCTTCGACTTCTGGCGGAAGTCCTAGTCCGACCGGAGGAACCACTCTCATGAACCCACCCTCGGATTGGAAGCGCCAGGAACCCAAGGTGGGTTCGCCCACCGGAACCCCGTCGATGATCACGTCGACGAACCCATCAGGGGCCAGCACCACTTCCTCGACTCCGGCTGTCAGCCCGACCGACACCTCCGGGGGCAGCCAGGAACCGGCCTGCGTCGGCCGGAGGCCCCCGTAGTAGTGGGCAAGGATCTCGTCATAAGTCGACCCGGCATCGGCCATTGCCTTTGCCCCGTACTGGCTCATGCCTACCTGGTGGCCCCATCCCCACCCGTAGAACACGTAGCCCCGGTCGACCAAGCGGCCACCGTCGGGAGGACCGGTTCCGATTTTGAGTCGGGTCCGGATGACGTAAGACCCCGACAACAGCGTTTGCGGGTATCGACGTCCGTCAGGACGCAATGCCGGAAGATCGTCGGGCATGAGATCCGCCGCGGCCCGATTGATCAAGCCCCGCAGCTGATAGGTGCCGATGGTCTCCACGCCGCCTTCTGACTCGATCCGCGCCACCCAAGGTCCGCCGCCGTCCGCGGTTGGTTCGACCCGGATCCGCGTCAACTGACCATTGACCATGCCCGCATGCTCGAGCAAAGCCTGCATCTGAGCCTGGGTTACTTCGAATGACCAGGTGGTGAATGGCGACTCCTCGCCTGGTGAATCGACCGCCACCAGATACGGCTCATCGACGGTGGCGAAGATGTCCTCCGACTCTCGGGTGCGACCACCACTCGTCGAGCTGTAGAGAGCCTGAGCAGGACTTCCATCGTGAATCAGGATCTCGCCGGCCGTGGAGGCGACTGCCTGTTGCCACCGGGCCCCGTCGGCGGTGGCGATCCCGGCGAGCCCGGCATACACCTGGCAGGCGGAGGTAGCGCAGATGTCGTAGCCGAACGCACGGCCGAGAGTGCTGCGACCCTGGGCCAGGGTGAAGGCGAGATAAGTTCTGGCGGCCACCACCTGGGTGCGGAGCGCCTGATCGGGCCAGGCGAACGGAACCTCCCTGAGCCCGAGCAGGTAGGTCTCAGGTGACATGGCCTCCACCAGACCAATCCCCTCACTGCTTGCAACGACGCGCAGCGGTCCTCGATAGGTGCGCTCGTTGAAGATCACCGACGTGCCGGCCCGAGGCGTCAATTCGACCACCCGGGCGAGAACCCCCTCGACCGGGGGGGCCTGGCCGCTCAGCTGGGGCATGGCGAGAACGACGGCCAATCCCGCCGCCGCGCTACGCCTCACGCCGCCCAACCACCGCCCCGAGTGATACGAGCTTTCCTACAAAGTCCTCGTACCCTCGGTCAATGTGGCTGGCGTCTCCCACTGTCGTAAGCCCATCGGCACGGAGACCCGCCAGGACCAGAGCTGCTCCGGCCCTGATGTCGGGGGCGAGCACGGGACAACCTGAGAGTTCCTTGACGCCCCTCACCACCGCGTGTTGCCACTCTGTAGTGATGTCCGCCCCCATCCGGGCTAGCTCTCCGACGTAACGGAAACGGGCGTCGTATAGGTTCTCGGTGACGATTGATGTGCCTTCGGCGATGGCCAGCAGCGCCACCATCTGGGGATGGAGATCTGTGTGGAAGCCTGGAAAGGGCAGCGTGGCAAAGTCGACGGCCTTTGGTCGGTCGGGACCCCTGACCCGCAACCAACCTTCGCCTCTCTCCACCTCACAGCCCGCCTCCTCGAGCTTTTTGAGTTCCATGCGCAGATGAGCCGGCTGGCATCCTGTGACGGTCACGTCCCCGGCTGAGATGGCAGCGGCCATCGCGAAGGTCCCTGCCTCCACCCGGTCGGGGATGATCCGGTGGTCGGCAGGCTTCAGCTCCGAAGAGCCCGTGACATGGATGAGCGCGGTACCTGCCCCGGTAACTGTCGCCCCCATCGCCACCAGGTGATCGGCCAGGTCAGCTATCTCGGGCTCGCGGGCTGCATTGACGATCGTGGTGACCCCGCTGGCGAGGGCACCTGCCAACATCAGGTTCTCCGTCGCCCCCACCGATGGGAACGGCAGCTCGATCTCGGCCCCACTTAGACCGAAGGGAGCCTTCCCCTCCAGCACTCCGTGCACGAGTTGGAACGAAGCCCCCATCCGCCGCAGCCCATCAAGGTGCATGTCGATTGGCCTGGCGCCGAGATCGTCGCCTCCCGGAAGCGCAACCAGCGCCTGACCACACCGGGCCAGGAGGGGACCGAGGACCACAATCGAGGCTCGCATCTGACGAACGAGTTCGAGGGGCGCCTCGGGTCGAAGCTGATCGGGGACGACTATGGCCGTGTCCCCATTGGCCACTTGGAAGTTGCAGCCCATGTGAGAGAGGAGTTCGCCCATCAGCATCACATCGGCGATGCGGGGAACCTCGGACAGGCAATGGCGCCCGGGTGCGAGCAGGGAAGACGCCATGTGCTTGAGAGCGGCATTCTTGGCGCCGCCAACCCTTACGGTTCCACGCAGCTGAGTGCCACCCTCGACCGTGATCTCGGGCATCGGCCAAGTTTACGGCCAACCCGGCCCGCTACCCTCGCCACCGATGAGGATCGCCCTGGCGGCCGACCACGCCGGCTTCGAACTCAAGGACCATCTGGCCAAGCTGCTGGCCAACGCCGGTCACGCTGTTTACGACTTCGGGACTCACAACAGCGATCCCGTCGACTATCCCGACGTTGCCGCCACCGCCTCCGCCGCTGTCATCGATGGCCGGGCCGATCGGGCAGTCGTCATCTGCGGTTCCGGAGCCGGCGCCTGTGTGGCCGCCAACAAAATCAAGGGAATCCGGGCAGGTGTGGCCCATGACACTTACACCGCTCACCAGATGGTCGAACACGACGACGTCAATGTTCTCTGTCTGGGCTCGCGGGTCATCGGTGAGAAACTGGCCGAAGAGGTGACCGTTGCCTTTATCGCCGCCGAGTTCTCCAACGAGGAGCGCCACCGCCGCCGGGTGGGGAAGATCAGAGACTTAGAGGCGTAGCTTTCCCTTCCTTCCGTTCTTGTGACGGTTGTCCCGTATATGCCGGGTCAAGCGTCACAAGAACGGATAAATGTCTGGAAGAGCAGCCCCGACCGGATTCGAACCGGCGTTTCCGGCTTGAAAGGCCGGCGTCCTGGGCCTCTGGACGACGGGGCCAGAGTCCCGGCATGCTACCGAGGGTGGCTAGGTGCCCCGAGCCGTTCAAAGGCGGAGCGCAACCGGTCGATCGAGCGTTCACGCCCGAGAACCGCCATCGACTCGAACAAGGGAGGGCTGACCGAGGAACCGGTCACCGCTACCCGCAGCGGCTGGAGACCCTTGCGGGCGTTGATCGCAAGATCAACCAGCATCGACCGCAGGGCCGCCTCGATCGACTCCGAGTCCCACCCGTCGATCTGTTCGAGTCGGGCCGCCGCGTCTGCCAGGACATCGGCTGACCCCTCGACCATCACCATCGTCCACGACTCCGGGTCGTATTCGAGGTGCTCCGAAAACAGCCAGGCGACCAGTTCTGGTGCCTCGGTCAGAAGCTTGGTTCGCTCCTGGACCAGTGGGGCGATCGCTGAGAGTTGCGCACTCTCGGACTCATCCAACCTCCGGCCCAGGCCCGCTTCGACCTGCGGCAACACCCTTTCGATGAAGTCAGCCGGGGCCAGCGCCCTTATGTATTCACCATTGAGCCACGCCAGCTTCTCCGGATCGAAGATGGCGGGGTTCTTCGATACCCTGTCCAGATCGAAGGCCGCGATCGCCTCGTCGCGAGTGAATATGGTCCGCTCCGAGTCAAGCGACCATCCGAGCAGCGACATGAAGTTGAGCATCGCCTCGGGGAGATATCCACCGCGGCGATACGCGGCCAGCGACGTATCGCCGTGTCGCTTGCTTAGCTTCTTGCCGTCAGGACCAAACAGCAGCGGAAGATGGGCATAGACGGGTGGCGTCCCCCCCAGGGCGCGGCTGAGCAGGATGTGTTTGGGGGTTGAAGGCAACAGATCCTCGCCCCTGATGACGTGCGAGATTTCGTACTCGACGTCATCCACCGTTGAGGCCAGGTGATACGTGGGAAGGCCATCGGAGCGAAGGATCACAAAGTCGTCGACCGTCTCCGGTTCGAAACGCATGGCGTCCCGCACAACATCCTCGAACTCGATCGGTAGATCTTGGGGCACCGAGAATCTGATTGCCCCGGCTCGGTTAGGTTCGCTCGGTCGTCGGATGTAGAAGTTCGGGTGACGCTTCTCGGCCTGCGCCCGCGTTCGCAGCTCCTCTAAAAGCTCAGGGGTGCGATCGTCGTAATAGGCCAGGCCCCTGTCCACTAGATCGTGAGCAACATCCTGATATCGAGCAAACCGGTCCGACTGGCGATAGCTGCCATGCGGACCCCCGACCTCGACCCCCTCGTCCCAATCCAGCCCCAACCAACGAAACCCTTCGAGGATGTCGACTTCGTATTCTCGAAGTGATCGTTCGACGTCGGTGTCGTCGATCCGAACGATGAAGGTCCCCCTGTGATGCCGTGCGAATAGCCAATTGAACAGGGCGGACCTGACATTGCCGACATGGATCAGCCCCGTGGGTGATGGAGCGATCCGAACCCGGACCCTCACCTGCGTACTACCTGATTGGCCAGAGTGCCGATCCCGTCGATTTCGACCTCCATGAGGTCTCCTGGCTCGACCGAACTGATCCCCGATGGCGTCCCGGTAAGGATCACATCGCCTGGAAGGAGGGTCATCACTCGCGAGATGAACTCAAAGAGCTCGGCGACGCCAAACACCATGTCTGAAGTGAACCCGGCCTGCCGCACTTCCCCGTTCACCCGACAGATGACAGCAAGGCGTTCGAGCGGGTCGAGTTCAGTCTCGATAACGGGTCCCAGCGGACAGAAGGTGTCAAAGCCTTTCCCCCGGGTCCATTGCCCATCTTTTCGCTGGAGGTCGCGGGCCGTCACGTCGTTGGCGGCCGTGTATCCGAAGATGAACTGTCCCGCATCCTCGGCAGGTACGTTGCGGGCAACGCGACCTACCACCACCGCCAGCTCGGCCTCGTGCTGAACGTTGTGGGAGTCGGGGGGATAGACGACCGGGACGTCCGGCCCGATCACCGCTGTCGCCGGTTTCAGGAAGATGATCGGCTCCTCGGGGACCTCGGCGCCCACCTCGTCCGCATGCTCGGCGTAGTTCCGGCCGACCGCGACCACCTTCGTCGGAATGACCGGGGAGAGCAGCTGTACCACCTCCCACGGCACCATGGTCTCGGTGGCCTCCCAGGCAACGAAAGGTGAGCCTTTGTAGACCGTTACCCCCGCCGCCTCGGCGAGCCCATAGGCGATGTCGTGACCAGTTTTGAAACGAACGATCTTCATCGAGCGCTGATCAACGGCTCAGCAAACGGCGCATTCGGCGCACCCCCGCCGGCTTCGCCTTGAGCAACTCGGGGCCCATCTCGACCAGGGCGTGCTTCCCCGGCACCTTTTCATGGGCCGCCGTCTCCAGCCAGCGGTTTCTTTGCGCGTCCAACTCCGGGTCGGCACCCTCTCCCAAGCCCAAGATCTGCTTGGCCGTTTCAAGGTCTTCCATGATCGGCGCCCGGCCATACAGCGAAGCGCGAGCCCCCATGAGGGTCGCTACCAGCTTCTCCAGAAGAGGCGTCCGGCCGGGCAGATCCCCCCCAGCGACCAGCTTGATCGCCCATCCCTGGTCCGGTCCGGGTGTTCCGAAAGCCCCGCCCCAGCGCATCTGCTCGGGTGAGGTGATGTCTCCCGGACGATTTGCCCGCCAGCGTCGGGCCGGGCCGGGCTCCGGTACTGGTCGGGGGCGATCGGCGGGACCGACTTCGACGTTGGGCTGTTGTCCCATCAGACGAAGGTCAACCAGTGGCGGTATTCCGCTAGTTTGCCGGTCACGGCCTGGGCGAAGAGTTCCTGGGCGCGCTTGGTGATGGGGCCCGGCTTCCCCGAACCGACCGGGCGATCATCGACTTCCCGGATGGGAGTCACCTCGGCCGCCGTGCCGGTGAAGAAGAGTTCGTCAGCCCCGTAGAGGTCACCCCTCGTGAGAACGGACTCCTTCACTTCGAGGCCGTCGCTGGTTAGCAACTCCATCACCGATGCTCTCGTGATCCCATCGAGTATCCCCGAGCTGACGGGCGGGGTGAAAACTGCGCCGTCATGTATCAGGAAGAGGTTCTCGCCGGAACCTTCTGAGATGTTGCCGTCCATGTTCAGCAGCAGCGCCTCGTCATATCCCGTTGCCAGCGCCTCCTGTTTGGCGAGAACGCTGTTGAGATACTGACCGGTTCCCTTGGCGATCGGTATGAAGCTCGACTGATGGATCCGGCGCCAGCTCGAGACCCGCACGCGAATCCCGTTGGCTACCCCGTCTTCGCCGAGATAGGTGCCCCATCGCCAGGCCGCCACGATTGTTCGGACTCTGGCGGCGGCCGGGTTGAGCCCGATTGAGCCCAGCTCGTAGAAGACCAGCGGGCGAATGTAACCGGACTCGAGTTCGTTGACAGCGATGATCTGGCGGCAGACTTCGATCAGCTCGGCAACCGGCCGCTCGAGCTTGATGCCGTAGGCCCTGGCCGATCGGTGCAAACGCTCGATGTGTTCGCGCAGCCGGAAGATGGCTGTGCCATCGGGTGCCTCGTAAGCCCTGATGCCCTCGAATACGCCAGTGCCATAATGGAGAGCGTTGCTGAGAACGTGCACCTTGGCATCCTCGAAGGCGACCAGGTCGCCATCCATCCAAATGAACTTGGCCGAATCCATGGCAAAAGGTTACCCGGGAACCACTCCGTCGGCTCAGGGCGTCCTAGGGTCGTGAGACGTACGTTCCCGGCATTGTTGGTTCTCGTAGCGGCCTGCGGCGCAGTCACAGAACCGTCAACCCAACCTGACCCTGGACCGGCAGGCGACTGGGAAATGATCGAAGGTGACGTCGCCGGAGTTGCCATTCCCAGAGGCGACTTTCGCATAACTCTGCTCCTCGACGACGGAACCGCCGGCGGAGTTGCGGCCTGCAACAGCTACGGCGGCAGCTTCACCGCCGACGACGGTTTCATCCAGTTCGGTCTCATGAGCCAGACCGAGATGGCTTGCGCAGAACCGGCGATGTCGGCTGAGCAGATCTTCCTGCGTGGGCTCTCCGCAGTCGACAGCTACACGGTCGCCATTGACCACCTCACTCTTACGGGAAGCGACGTGACGCTGGTCTTTGCGATTATCCCCCCGATCGACGCCGCCCCTCTGTTCGACCAGCGATGGGTGTTAGAAAGCCTCATCCTCGGCGACGCGGTGTCATCGGTTCAGGGAGATGGATTCATTTTCCTGACTGAAGAAGGAACCCTGTCGGGGTCCACCGGTTGCAGAACTCTTCAGGGAGTCTTCATCGTTGCAGCCGACGAGATCGTGCCCACCGAATTCGGAGCCGAAGGAGACTGCCCGCAGGAAATGGGGCAGCAGGACTCGCACTTCATCAAGGTCCTCGAAGGCGGTTTCAGGGCGCTCGTCGAAGAGGACCGGCTGACTCTCATGGATCCGGAAGGATCCGGGCTCCAATTTCGGGCCGAGAGCTAATCGCCCTCCGACACCGGCAAGTCCACCAGGTGCCGGTCGTGCCAATCAAGGATCACTTCGAACCGCTCCACCCGGTGACGAGGCTTTCCTGAACGAGACAGTTCATGTCCCTCCCCCGGAAAGCGGACCATCTCCGCCTCGATTCCACGCTTGAGGAGACCGGTGAGCAATTGTTCTGCCTGCTCGATGGGACAGCGAAAGTCTTCCTCGGAGTGGAGCACCAGGGTCGGGGTCACGATTTGGTCGACGTATTTGAGCGGGCTCTTGGCCCACTTGGCCTCAAGGTCGTCTGACTGGACGTAATTGGGCGTGAAGATCGGCCCGATGTCTGAGGTTCCTTCGAAGGACGGGAAAGACAGCAGTGCCCGCTCGACCACGGCTGCTTTGAACCTGTCGTCGTGGGCAATGGCCCAGGCGGTCATGAACCCGCCATAGGACCCACCCATGATGCCCATGCGTGTGCGGTCGAGTTGGGGATACGAGTCCAGTGCGCTTTCCAGGGCGGCCAGAATGTCGGACAGGTCAACGACACCCCAACCATCGCCGACCACCGAACGCACGAATTCGAGGCCCCGGCCTGACGACCCCCGCGGATTGCAGGCGACCACGGCATACCCTGCCCCCGCCAAGACCTGGAACTCGTCAAAGAAGCCGAATCCGTACTGGCTGGCGGGGCCGCCGTGGATGTTGAGAAGCACCGGGAAAGGACCGTCGCCTTCGGGCATGACCAGATAAGAGTCAACTTCGGCATCACTGCCCGTAACTCGCCAGTGGATCGTGGGACGGATGCCGATGTCCAATTTGGCCGAGTGATATGTGATCCGCTCCTCCCCTTCTTCCTTGAAGTCAAAGATCTCGGCTGGAGCGTCAGGTGAGGTGATCGCTGCGACCAAGCGATCACCGGATGCGTCGAAGCCGGTAACGACTCGATCTCCCCCGATGGCCTCTGCGACTTTGCCCTCCTCGTCAATCCGCACAACCGCCACTCGACCCGCGTCCTCGAGCACGGTGATTACAGCGCCGCCTGACCACCTGGGCAGGCTGATTGCTCCTCCTGCCAGCGAGAACACCGAGCGATCGAGATCTGGCGCTAAAGCGGTGAGGGCTCCATCGGGCTCCTCTCTCCAAAGGCCAAAGAGCCGGGGGTAGTCCCGTTCAGGATGCCCAACAAGGTGCAGTTGGCCACCGGGCGAATAGGCCGGAGCCAACCACCCCCCTCGTTCGCCTACCCGCCGCATCCGGCCGTCAAGACCAACCTCGAACACGTCGTCCCCGGGTTCGAGTCCTCCCCGAGGGTGCCGATCGGTAATGAAGGCGAGCCGGTCCCCTTCGGGATGCCAGGCGGGCATGCTTTCGTCGAACTCACCGTCGGTAAGACGCCGGGGTTTCTCGAGTCCGATGGGGTCGATCAGCCAGAGCTGACGGAAACGATCGTGAAGCCACCCCCGGTTGTCGAACCGGTATGGGAAACGGGTGATTCGCTTCGCCCGGCGACCCCGGTCTTCCTCTGAGAGATCGGCTAGCTCCGGTATCCAGGTCTTGGCGACCACACATAGATACCGAGTATCGGGTGACCAGGCGAAGTACTCCACTCCTAAGGCGAAGTCGGTGACAGCGGCGGCCTCGCCGCCATCGGCCGCCATTACCGCCAGTTGAGCGATGGGCTTTTTCAGATCCGTGGCCCGCAGAAAGGCGAGGTGGTCTCCCATCGGAGACCACCGTGGTGAGTGATCGACTGGACCGGCGGTAAAAGGGCGGACCGCGTCACCATCGTGCAGGTGAATGCGACGTCGGTACGCATCCTCGTCGAGATCCATCTGGGTCAGGACGTATGCCACCCGAACCTGGTCGGGATGAATCTGTGGGTCGGAAGGGACCTGAAGCAGCGCAAGATCACTCGGTTTCATGGGGTGCCATTGTGACCGCCTCGGATGGCCGGCGCCTACCCTCCGCCGAAGATGGCGCGGCTCATTGCTTCCTTCTTTGGTTCCGGTCTGCTGCTGCGCCGCCTGCGGGGAAACGACGAGGGGTCAGGCACCATCGCCGGTCTGGTGGCTCTCGGGCTAGCAGTCCTGATCCACCCCTGGTGGGGACGTGCGCTGGGATTGGTTATCTGTGTGGTGGCTGGTCTGTGGGCGCTTCGATCTCTGGTCGAGGACAAGGAGGATCCCGGGTGGGTGGTGATCGACGAAGCTGCCGCCACCTTTCTCGCCACCATTGGGCTGGGTGTGCCGGGATTGCTGGTCGGCTTCGTCGTCTTCAGGGCCGCCGACATCGCCAAGAAGGTGTTCCCGGGAGTTGCGCAGGCGGAGAGCATCGGAGGTCCGGTTGGCATCATGGCTGATGACCTGGTCGCCGGGCTCTACGGCCTGGCAGCGGGTTGGATCGTCGAAGCCTTGCTTCGCTAACGCCTACTCGAATCGAAGCCGGCCCTGCACATGGCTCGGTGGCTCGGTGACAACATTGCCGACCTCCACATAGCGGGCCTCAACGATCCCCGGCAACTGCTTCATCTGGCTCACCTGCGCTTCGGTCATCGGTTGATCGAGATTCAGACCCATCATCGCCCCGTCGTCGGTCTTCCGCGTGCGTCCCACCACCATGTTGGCGATGTTGATGGACTCGTCCCCCAGATAGGTACCAACCCGTCCGATGACTCCGGGAACATCGGTATTGGAGAGGATCAGCATGTGGCGGGAGATGGGCAGTTCGAGGTCATGACCGAGGATCTCGACCAAAACGGGACCTTTGCGAGACACGGTGGCGGCGACCGATACATCAATCCCTCCGACCAGGCCCGACACGGTCAGCACCGACACATAGTCCGGGCTCTCCTCAGATTGCTCGAGCACGAGATCGATCCCTTTCGCTTCCGCCAGAGCCCGGACATTGACATAAGACACGGGGTCGGTGGACACTGCCTGCAGCCAACCTTTGAGAACTGCCAGGCCCAGAGGCTTGGCCTCACCCTCGGCGATGCGTCCGCGAGCCTCGACCAGAATCTCGTCGGGAGCCCCACCGGCGAGTCCGATGAACACCCGGCCAAGTTGTTCGGCTACGGGAAGGAACTGCTGGACCTCGTCGGAGACCTCGCTCCCGAGGTCGACATTCACTGCGGACGCAACGAGTTCACCTCGCAACGCCGCCACTACCGCTTCCGCGACCTGGACACCGGCTTTGTCTTGGGCCTCGATGGTCGACGCCCCGAGATGAGGAGTAACAATCACCGCGGGCAACTCGAACAACGGGCTGTCGGTGGGTGGCTCCGAGGCAAAGACGTCGAGCGCGGCGCCTGCTACCTGACCCGATCGCACCGCTTCCGCCAAAGCCCACTCGTCAATGATCCCGCCCCGCGATGTGTTTACGATTCTGACCCCAGGTTTACAGCGGGCCAGGGTGTCCTTCCCGAATAGGCCTTCGGTGTCGGGAGTCATGGGCAGGTGTATCGAGATGAAATCCGAGGACTCGAGGAGACCTTCCAGACCGACCATTTCGACTCCCATGCGCCGGGCCCGCTCGGGTCCCACAAAGGGGTCATAGGCAAGTACACGCATGTCAAAAGCTGTCGCTCTTTGGGCGACCAGCGTGCCAATCCGCCCGAGCCCCACCACTCCAAGTGTCTTGCCGCTCAACTCGACTCCAGTGAAGCTCTTGCGGTCCCAGGCGCCCTGGCGGGTCGTTGCATTGGCCTGGGGAACATGACGAGCAAGTGAGAGAATGAGCGCGAAGGCGTGTTCGGCAGCGCTGACGGTGTTGGCCAGGGGGGCGTTAACCACCAGCACTCCCCTCCGGGTGGCGGCCGCGACGTCGATGTTGTCGACCCCCACCCCCGCCCGACCGATCACGCGCAGATTCGGTCCCATCGAAATGAGCTCGTCGTCGACCCGCGTGGCCGATCTGACGACAAGCCCGGATGCGTCGCTGAGGGCGCTGCCGAGTTGGCTCCGACCCGATCCGCTCAGGTCGACCACGTCACAATCCACCGAGAGAGCAGCGATGCCGGCGGCCGCCATCGGCTCGGCCAAAACAACCTTGGGTCTCATGCGTCCATCCGCCATTGGAAGAATTGTCGCCGGTTGTTGACAGTCCAACAAGATGACGCTGGTCCAACCGCCGATTGTCGGTCCTAGGCTCCAGGTATGGATTGGACCCCTACGGTCATCATCGCAGCTGTTGACGGTTCCGAACAAAGCGACCGCGCCGCCGCCCTGGCTGCTTCGCTAGCCCGCACTCATGACGCCCGCCTGATCCTGGTGACTGTGGTGCGGCCCCCCGAGGGCTGGTGGGGGGTAACCGGGGAGCCTCCGACCCCGGCGGCCCTGTCGGAGGCCCTAATCACGGGCCAGCAGCGCATCCTTTCCGAGGTTGAAAAGAACATCGACCTCCACGATGTCGACTACACGACCCTCGAGGAGTTGGGAGACCCCACGTCCGCCATCCTCGCTCTATGCGATCGGGAACGCGCTGACCTATTGATCGTGGGCCGCAGAGGCGCCGGAGTTGTCGAGAGGATGGTGATCGGGTCGGTAGCCGACCGCCTGGCCCATCATGCGCGCTGCCCGTTACTGATCGTTCCGTGACCTTCGCCTTCGAGGAGGACACTGCCGTCCACCCCCAACCGGACGGCGGTTACAGCGCAGAGGTCTCCGATCGCTGGTCGATCGGTGGGCGCCCGAACGGTGGCTACCTCATGGGGATAGCTCTAACCGCCATTTTCGAAGAGTCTCCACATCCTCATCCCCTGTCGGCCGCCGGCCACTTTCTGTCACCATCCGATCCCGGTCCAGCAACGATCCAGGTCACGATCCTCAAGAAGGGCCGAAGTGTCTCCACTGCAGAGGCCGTCTTGAGTCAAGGAGGCCGCCAGCGTCTTGTGCTGCTGGCAAGCCTCGGCAACCTCGACGAGCAGCGGGGCCCGACCCGCAGCATGTCGGCGCCTCCCGCTCTACCCGACGATCTGGTTTCGTCGGCAGGCCGCCCCGCTCCCCACCCCATCATCGAAAGATTCGAGTTGCTTTTGCCGGTGGCACAGTCGCAGGTAGCGGCGGGGGTTTTCGATCCGAATCAGTCCAGAGCCGAATTCAGCGGCAAGATTCGATTTATAGACGACATGGCACCAACCATCGCTTCACTGCCATTGATGGTCGACGCTTTTCCCCCGGCAGTGTTCAACCTTGGGCTGATCGGGTGGACTCCGACTATCGAATTGACGGTCCATATGAGAGGGCGAGCCCGGGGCATCTGGCAAATTCTGCATGTCAGCACCCGGCAGCTGATAGACGGGTTGTTAGAGGAAGACGCAGAGTTGTGGAACGAAGACGGCACCCTGGTCGCCCAATCGCGCCAGCTCGCAAGAGTTCTGGTCTAACCCGCTGACGTCTCACGCGTTCTATAGGGCTGGCAGGACCTCGCGGGCGAACCGCTCGATGCCAGAACGGTCGTAAGCCGATTCCTGGAAGTAACAGATCAGGTAGCCGAGCCCGGCATCGACCCAGGGCTTCAACTTCTCGATCAGTTGGTCGGGTGTACCTGCCATTGTCTCGAAGTTACGACCAGAGCGTGATGCCTTGTCGTCCCCTACGAGAGGTCGAAAGTGGTCGACGATCCACGCCAGGCGGTCTTTGACGGCGGCCTCATCGGCTTCGCACACGACATTGAAATTGGCGGATCGGACGATCTCGTCGAAGTCTCTCCCGACCTCCCGGCAATGACCGGCGAGGATTCCCGACTTGTTGGCAAACTCCTCGGCCGAGGCTCCGCCGAAGTTCGTGTATGCGGCATGTTGGGCCGCGATCCGTAGCGTGAGCTGTTCTCCGCCACCGGCGATCCAGAGAGGTATGTGCGGCTCCTGGACAGGCTTCGGCTGACAAATCGCTCCCTGAAGTTGGTAATGCTTGCCATCGAAGTGAACCTCGTCCTCGGTCCACATCCGTTTCATTATCTCGACGCCTTCGGCCAACTCCCCGAGGCGGACCGCGGGCCGGGGAAACTCGTAGCCATGAGCGAGGTACTCGTTCTCGAACCAGCCTCCTCCAATTCCCATCTCGACCCGGCCACCGGAGATCACATCGATCGAAGCGGCCACCTTGGCCAGGTACGACGGCATACGGTACGAGTTACAGGTGCACATTTGCCCGAGACGAAGGTCTTCGGTGGCCACGGCGAGGGCGCCCATCAGCGTCCACGCCTCGTAAGTGACCTCTTGAATAGCGGCCGGCACAGTGTGGAAGTGGTCGTAAACCCATACGGACTCGAAGCCGAATCGACGGGCGTCGTGGGCAACTTCGGTGATGGTGGGCCAGTGCTGCTCAACGGGAATGCCCACCAGATCGAGTCGCCACCCCTGCGGAACGAAGACGCCTGCTCTCATCATCGATTGATCGTAGAGGAATGTTGAAAAGTGACAGCCGGCCTGCCACCTTTGCCAGATGTCCGTTATCGGAGCGGTCCCCATCAAGCCTTTTCAAGCTGCCAAAGGTCGGCTCCAGGAGGTCCTCACCCCCGCCGTGCGAGCTTCCATCAGCCGTCGACTGGCCGCCGGCACGGTCGAGGCACTCCAATCGGCCGGTGCCACGCCTCTCGTCCTCGCAGCCGACGCGGAGGTGGCGGACTGGGGAGAGGACATGGGTGTTGCAGTAATTCTCGACGAGAATTCAGGCCTAAACGCCGCGGCGGCTCTGGCGGTTGCCGAAGCTTCCCGACAGGGCCTTCCCTGGCTAGTGCTTCATGTCGACCTGCCCATGCTCACGCCCGAAGTCCTGAAACGGGCCATCTCCGTGATCTCAACTGGCCGTCCGATCCTTGCTCCGAGTTCCGATGGGGGCACCCCCTTGCTCGGAACCAACAGCTCGCAATTCGACTTTGCATACGGGCCCGGCAGCTTCCAGCGACATCTGCGCCTTCTGGCCGCCGAGCGGCCGGTCGTGGTGGTCGACCCGAAAGTGGTCGTAGATCTTGACGGGCCTGATGACCTGCGCGCACTCGCCCGGCGTGTTCGCTGGTTGGCTGAAATGACCGATACTCTCCCGCCCTCGTGACCTCCCTCTACGCAGACGCCAACCCTTCCGTCCGTCCCGATCCGCTGCCGGTCCCGGCCCGGGCCCTCACGATCGGAGCCCACCCCGACGACGCCGAGTTCGGCGCCGGTGGAACCCTCGCCAAGTGGGCAGCATCTGGCTGCGAGGTCTCGATGCTGATCGTCACAGACGGCGCCAAAGGCACCTGGGACCCGAACGTCTCAGCTAGCGAGCTCGCCAATACCCGGCTGGCGGAGCAGAAGGCGGCGGCATCGCGGCTTGGAGCCACCGGCGAGATCATCCATCTCGCCTACCCCGATGGCGAGTTGGAGTACTCGATGGAGTTGCGTCGCCACGTCTGCGAGTGGATCCGTCGAATCCGCCCCACGGTGGTTCTTAGCCATGATCCCTGGCGGCGTTACATGTTGCACCCTGATCACCGCGCCACAGGATGGGCGGCCATCGACGGAGTCGTTGCGGCCCGGGACCATCTCTTTTTCCCAGAGCTCGGACTCGAAAAACATCGTCCGGACGCCGTCCTCCTGTGGTCCGCCGACGAACCTGACTACTGGGAGGACCTGACAGACTCATTCGACGCCAAGATCGAGGCCCTTTTGTGTCATTCCAGTCAGACACAAAACACCATGGCCGGGGCGGGGGACGGTGAGTCAGCCCGCGCTGCTTTCGTAAAACGCATGAGGAGCTGGGCCGAGGATCAGGGACGCGCCGCGGGCCTAGCTCAAGCCGAGAGCTTCAAACTCCTCCGGCCATAGCCGAACTACCGGATCGCCTCGCCAGTGTCCTTGTCGAAGAAGTGGAGCTTGGCGGTCTCCACGACGAGCCGAGCATCCGAGCCACTGGCAGGACAAAAGTCCGGATCAACCCTTGCCGTGAACCTGGTGTCCGACCCAAGCGTTGCTGGATCCGTCCCCTGATCGGCGAGCAGTTCCTGAATGTCTGGCGTGATCACAGGAGGAGATGGTTTGAGGAAGTGGATGAAGGCCTCTGAGCCCAATTGTTCGGTCAGATCAACCCTCACCGCAATGGTCTGATCGGGATTCGCATTAGGAACGGCCGCCACCACTTCGAAAGCCTCAGGGCGGATGCCGATGACGATCTCCTTGCCGGCGTATTGGCTCAGGGCCGGCTTGGCAGCGACCACCGATCGGTCGATCTTGACGCGATCCCCGGCGAAGGAAACGTGCAGGTTGTCCCCTTCTCCCTCCAGTCGCCCATAAACGAAGTTCATGGAAGGACTGCCGATGAACCCGGCCACGAAGAGGTTGTCAGGGCTGTCATAGAGATTTCGGGGAGTATCGACCTGCTGCAGGCGACCCTTGCGGATAACCGCAACCCGATCACCCATTGTCATCGCCTCGACTTGATCGTGAGTCACATAAACGGTGGTGGTACCCAGCCGCTGTTGCAGCAACCCGATCTCGGATCGCATTTGCACCCGAAGCTTGGCATCGAGGTTCGAAAGTGGTTCGTCCATCAGGAACGCGGCGGGTTCGCGCACGATCGCCCGACCCATGGCCACCCGCTGGCGCTGACCACCTGACAGAGCCTTCGGTTTGCGGTCGAGGTATTCGGTTATCTCAAGTACGCGGGCGGCGTTCTCTACCCGGCGCTTGATCTCTTCCTTCGACATCTTGCGCAGCTTGAGTCCGAAGGCCATGTTGTCGTAGACGGACATGTGGGGATAGAGGGCGTAGTTCTGAAAGACCATGGCGATGTCACGGTCTTTCGGCGATACATCGTTGACGACCTTCTCTCCGATCTTGAGCTGGCCTTCTGTCACCTCTTCGAGCCCGGCGATCATTCGTAGAAGAGTGGACTTTCCACAACCCGAGGGTCCCACGAGCACCAGGAACTCACCATCGGAGATCCCCAGAGTCACATCGGTGATAGCCCTCGTGCCACCGGGGTACACCTTGCCGACTCGGTCGAAGACGATCGTCGCCATGTCCTCCTCCAGAGGTGTCGCTAGCAGTTGAGGGAACCTACCATGATTGGACCAGGCCGGGCGGGCCGGGGACAGGAGCAACGTGAGCCGGACAGCTGTGATAACGGGTGGAACGGGTGGGCTCGGGTCCGCCCTGGTGCGCCGCTTGCTTCGACGTGACCTCCGGCTGGCGGTGACGTATCTGCTGCCTGAAGAAGCCGATCGCTTCGAGAGCGAGTTCGAGGTTGATGACCAACGCCTCAGCATCCACCGGGTCGACGCCACCAATCCCGAAGCCATCAACGCCTTCATGAAGGAGATCGCCGACCAGTTCGGGGGCATTCACATCGTCTGCTCTTTGGTAGGAGGATGGGCAGGCGGCCGAGACATCGAGGACACAGACGATGTCCGGCTCGAACGCATGCTCGACCTCAACCTTCGCTCGGCCTTCTACACCGTCCGGGCAGCCCTCCCCTACCTGCGTGCTGCCGGCTGGGGTCGGATCATGTTGGTGGGGAGCCGGGCCGCCTTCGATACTCCGGCCGGCCAGGCAGCTTTCAACATGGCCAAGGCTGGAGTAGTTGCCCTCGGCAAGACCGTCGCCCAGGAGTTGGACGGCACCCAGATCACCTGCAATGTGCTGCTCCCGGCGGTCATCGATACCCCGGCCACCAGGGCCACAGCTCCCTATGCCGACTACATGAATTGGCCCACGCCCGAGGAAATCGCCGGCGTAGCCGAGTTCCTGGTGAGTGAAGACTCGGCGGTCATCAATGGCGCTGCCGTGCCGGTCTTCGGCAAGTCCTGAGCCCTTCCCCTTTCATGGGTAGAAAAGGGGGGCGGGGTCGGGTGCTCGCCCGGCCCACATCGCGTTGACGGCCATACACGGGCTATCATTTCGTGCCACACGGCGCCCCCAACTGATGGGAGGCGCCGCCCTTTCGGGGGTGGTGTAAACGGCAACACGACAGGTTCTGGCCCTGTTATTGAGGGTTCAAGTCCTTCCCCCCGAGCCAGCGTCGGTCGCGAGCCCGCGCTGAACAACCGAACCTCTCGGCCCTGTCGTCTAGTGGTCTAGGACGCCGGCCTCTCAAGCCGGTAACGCGAGTTCGAACCTCGTCGGGGCTGCCAATTCTCCCGTGTCGGGTCGCCGCCTAGGCTGACATCCATGATTCCGATGGTGGCCGGTTATGTGATGGGTACGAGAGCGAGCGCTCGGGCTGGTGCCATGAGCGTCGTCGCCAACCACATGACGCTCACGGGTTCGGCCGCGGACGCGGTGGCGGCCCTCGATGAGAGAGTCGATCGGCTTCTCATCGTGGTCGAAGCGCTCTGGAGTCTGCTGTGTGAGCACGGCTACACCGACGAACAGCTCGCCGCCCGGATCAATGAACTCGACATTGCCGATGGTGTGGCAGATGGTCGCCATGCGCAAAACGTGTCGGTGTGCAAGTCGTGCGACTCCAAGATCCCGGCGGGAATGGCCCGTTGTCAGATCTGTGGCACGGAAACCGGATTAGTGCCCGGACCTCTCGACGGAATCTGACGACCTAGACAGGGCGACGCCTCTTCGACGAGATGAGGCCGGTATCGAATCCGGCCAGATGCAGCCCTCCGGCGAAACGAGCGTGTTCGATCTTCAAGCAACGGTCCTGGACCACCTTGAGCCCGGCCGCCCGCGCGATTGCGGCCGCTTCTTCATTGCGAAGGCCAAGTTGGAACCAAACCACCTTGGCGCCTACCTCGATGGCTTCTTCCACAACCGCGGGAAGTTCGGCGGCCTTGCGAAAGCAGTCGACGATATCGGGGGGCCCGGGGAGGTCACGCAACGTGGGGTAGCACTTGAGACCAAGCACTTCTTCGGCGTGAGGGTTGACCGGCCACATCGTGTAAGGAGTCCGCGTTAGATAGGTCGCCACGAAATTGGACGAGCGCAACGGATTGGGCGATACCCCTACCAGCGCCACCGTTCGCGACTCGCGCAAGATCTGCAGACGTTCACCCGGCGTGGTGTCAACTGCTTCGAGTGTCATCGGATCGCACCAAGAGCCTGATCAAGGTCGAAGATGATGTCTTCGATGTCCTCGAGTCCCACCGAGATCCGGATCATGTCGTTACCCACGCCCGCCACGAGCCGCTCTTCTACGGGAACCTGTTGATGGGTGGTGGAAGCGGGGTGAATCACGAGGGTCTTGGCGTCGCCGACGTTGGCAAGATGGGAAGCGAGCTCCACCTTTTCGATGAAAGTCTTGCCCCCCATGAAGCCCCCCTTGACTCCGAACGTGAAGACCGCTCCAGGCCCGGCTGGCACGTATTTCTTCACCGCGGCATCGTCGGCAGCCGGATAGCTGACCCAGGCGACCGCCGGATGAGCCGTCAGAAACTTGGCCACTGCTCGGGCATTGTCGACGTGGCGCTGCATCCGAAGAGGAAGGGTCTCGAGACCAAGGAGAAGCAAGAAAGAGTTGAAGGGCGACAGGGCCGCCCCAACATCCCGCAAGAGCTCTGTGCGGGCCTTGGTCAGATACGCGAACTCGCGGAAGTTCTCCCAGAACCGAAGCCCGTGGTATGCGGGGGACGGTTCGGTGATGAGCGGAAACCGTCCGTTGGCCCAGTGGAAACGACCCGACTCCACGATGACGCCGGCGATGACTGCACCGTGCCCCCCGATGAACTTGGTCGCCGAGTGAACGACAATGTCGGCGCCCCACTCAATGGGCCGGCACAGGTAGGGGGTCGCAAACGTGTTATCGATCATCAAAGGCACTCCGCAGCTGCGAGCCACGTCGGCAACGCCTTCGATGTCGAACACCTCTGCCCGGGGATTCCCGATGGTCTCGCCGTAAAGGAGCTTCGTCTTGTCTGACACTGCTGCTGCGAAGGCTTCGGGCACCGGATCGACGAAGGTCACGTTGATGCCCAGGCGTCGCAGAGTCACGTCGAACTGGGTGTAGGTCCCTCCGTAAAGGTTGCGTGCCGCCACGATCTCGTCTCCCGCCTGACACAGTGTCAAAACGGCTATGAGCTGCGCTGCCTGGCCCGAGCCGGTGGCCAGTGCCCCCAATCCTCCTTCCAGCGATGCCATTCGCTCTTCGAAGGCGGCATTTGTCGGGTTGCCGATCCTCGTATAAATGTTGCCGTAGGTCTGGAGTGCGAAGAGGTCGGCGGCCGTCTGAGCGTCTTCGAACACGAATGAAGTCGTCGCATAGATCGGCATCGCCCGCGCCCCTGTCTCCGGATCAGGGCGTTGCCCGGCGTGGATTGCTCGCGTTGAGAACCCGTAACTCATCGTCCCGAAGTGTAAGGAGCCGGCAAGAAGGCCGGGCCAGCGGCGGTCAAGCCTCCAGAGCCGCCAGGGCAGCATGAACCGCGTCGACTTCGCCAGCGGTTGATACATGGACAAACCCGATCCTGGTAAGACCTCCACCATCCAGATACCCCATACGGGACATTGGTTCGACCGCGTAATAGTGGCCCGACCAGGTAGCCATGCCGACTTTGCCGAGTTGTCTCGCCACTTCGTTGGCTGGCAGCGAGTCGACCTCCACGGCAAAGGTCGGAACGCGTCCCCCGGTCGACGGCTGGCCCACGACCCTTACTCCTTCGGGCAGCCCC
>Ga0326597_10002156_pt1 | contig 29833 bp, 29 predicted proteins | sample RVTome_12_FD_203789 | JGI IMG/M metagenome (GOLD analysis project Ga0326597, IMG submission 203789) | Soil microbial communities from uranium-contaminated site in the Upper Colorado River Basin, Wyoming, United States - RVT100D185 | ecosystem: Environmental > Terrestrial > Soil > Contaminated >... | reverse complement strand
GTATGTGCCGCTCACGAAGCGTCTGACGGAAGCGCTTCGCCAGGCGCGGCATCTGCGCGGCGCACGAGTCCTCTGCGACCAGCAGGGGCAACCGCTCACGCAGAAGGTGGTTCAGGTGATGATGCGCCGAGTCGCTCGGCGCGCGAACGTCAAGCCGGGCGTTCACATCCTGCGGCACACGTTCTGTTCGCATCTGGCGATGCGTGGCGCGCCGGCAAGGGCAATCCAGGAACTGGCAGGACATCAGGACCTGGATACGACGCAGCGCTACATGCACTTGAGTCCGGCGGCGCTTGATGCCGCGATTCGGTTGCTCGAAATGGGAACGGAATCCCGTGGAGAAATACTGGAGGCGGCGGGAAACCGGCCCTGACAATGCCGATTTCCTAAGAAAAGTTGGTGGAGGCGGCGGGAGTCGGACTGCGCAAGATCTCATCCTGTCAACGTTTAGCCCGGATTCCTCTCGCTCAAGCCCGCCAGAATCGCTCAAATCGCCAGGTAGAGGTACAAATCAGGTACACCGGAACCGGTCGGAACTCACCCACGAGCAAGGCAATCGGTGAACAGACGAGCAGTCGCGCGCGTTGGGTTGTTCGCTGGGTGGGCAAACGTTTCGGGACTCACGGATGAACGACTTCAAGGCCCAGTTGATTCTCGAAGGCATCGAAGTCGCGGTCGACGTGGAGGAGCGCGTGTCCCTCACGTAGGCAGAACGTGGCGATGAGACAGTCGATTGTCTTCCGGACTGTGCGGCCTCGCTGGCGTAGTTGACGGTAGTTGTCGGCGGCCGCCACGGCAAGTTCGAGGCCCCCGGTCTCGAAGATCTCAAAGCGCCGCAGTTGGCGCAGCACGCGGGTGGCCTCCTCGTCGGTCGACAGCCCTTGGAGGATCTCGCAGACGATGAGATCAAGGAGACCAAGTCGGCGCTGCGTGACTTCCCGGTCCAACCACTCGACCTCCGGGGTGGCTGCCCCACTGAGGTAGTCGATCCAGACGGTGGTGTCGACGATCACCATGTCTCACCGACCGGCCGAGAGACGGCCCATCCGGCTCGCGCTCAGATCTCCGGTCCACTTCATCTTGCCGCGCAGGCGCCGAATCCCGCCCTGCGCCCGCGTGTCTATCAGGAGTCGGAGGCCTCGCTCCACCGCTGCGCGTTTGGTGGTGTCACCGCTGGCCTGCATGGCCTCACGCATCAAGTCGTCGTCGATATCGATATTGGTCCGCATGGCGCCTCCGTGTGTAAGACTACACGATTCATGTGTATCAACCAAACACGGTTGAGGCGGGGGGGAGTCAAGCCGGTGGGACGAGGCCGAAGGCCGATGCCGACCTGCCTGACACAGTCGCGGAAACCAGACTGAGCGGAGCGAAGGATGGTGGAGGCGGCGGGAGTCGAACCCGCGTCCGAAAGTATGTCCCCGCAGGACTCTACATGCGTGTCCGCTTCTGTGTTCTCATGCCCGACGTGAGGAAGCGGCCAAAACCGCCGGACACCAGACCCGGTGTTTCTCACCCTCGGACGCCGAGCCGCCATCCGAAAGCCAGCCTGTTTAATGACGTCTGATCCCCAGCCACCAGGCGAGGCCAGGACAGACGCTCACTGGTTTTTAAGCAGCGAGAGCGTAGTTAGAATCCGCAGTTAACGGATGTTCCATCGGTTTAACGAGTCAACGGAGCTCGGCATGCATCCCGCGATTCTCTACCCCCGTCGAAGCCAATGTCGCCCCCAGTCGTGGTACAGCCGCGCAACACCATTGTACGCGATCGGAGGCCCCGGCCGGCACGTGCAGAACCCCGTCACACACAGTCAAGGGCCTGGACTCTTCACACGACGATCCGCGGGCACGATCAGCGCAGGCTCAAGTCTGCGCTCGATGGGATTGTTCGCGGGGATCGAGGCCATCGAACGCGGGCGCTAGCGGCGGATTCTCGCAGACTGCAGGAAGCGCTCGGCGGTGATCGTCCCCAGGAGCTCGGGCGCGTCGCCCCCGGGTTGAAACACCGCCATCCCGCCTTCGGGCAGCACGGTGTCGGGAAACGACCGCCGCATCACTATCTCGAGCGGCGTCCGGTGACCCACCAGGATGCGATTCATGCCGCGCCCAGCCGGGGTCCGCAGTAACCGGGCAGTGGCACCCAGCATCCGCTGCAACTCGGCCCCGGCATAGTCATCCGCCACCAGATCCATCGTCACGGTGGTCCGGTCGGTGCCGAAAGCAAGCTCGGCGGTGTCTCTGGCGCGAAAGACCGGGCTCGAGAGGATCTCGTTCATCGGAATCCGAAGCTCGCGAAACGCCCGCCCGAGCTCCTGCGCGAGCTGCCGGCCGGCCAGTGACAGGTTTCGCTGGCCTGCGCGCGATCCCAGCCGACCGGTGTCGATTTCGTCGGGGTTCGTCGTGGCGTGCCGCAGATAGACGACCTTCCCCCCGTCCTGCATCGCGGCAACGAGCATCTCGGCCTCGCTCTGTGCGCGCACGGGCATGGTCGAGACTACGAGCAGGGCCACGGCGGTCAGAAAACGGTGGGTGAGTGAGCCTGGTCGCGTCATGGGAAAGATTCCGACGACGGCAGACGGGAGGCTACTGTGGCGGCTGAAAAAATGTCAAGATGGACCGCCACGGCGACGATGACCTCGACTCCCTCCGAAAATTTTCAGCCCAGCACGGTCGCTCACGAAGACTGGATCGCTGTTGCGATCGGAGCCGCCAGCATTCTGTTCGTGCTTCTGGGAGTTCGGCCAGCCGCGCCACGCTTCGACTGGAGCAACTGGGAACAGCTCTCCTCGACCGTGTTGACAGGATCCAATTGTCTCCTCTGGATTGAGCTGGGACTCATGCTCCTCCTTCCCGCGATGGTCGGCGCCCGCATGATGGGCGCATCGGTGATCTCGTTCGCCCTGGGATTCGCGGCACTGTACGGCATGGCGGGCGTCTCCCTGGTTCTGGCAGGCTACACGGGTTCGACGGCCATTGGACTCGAATACGTCATCTATGCCTTGGCCATCGGTCTCGTCCTCGGCCAGACGACGACGTTAGGTCGCCGGCTCGTCGAGGCGGTGCGAGCCGAGTACTACATCAAGATCGGACTCGTCATCCTGGGTGCCAGCGTCCTCTTCTCACGACTGGTCGAGGCGGGCCTTCTCGGGATCGCGCAGGCGCTGGTGGTGGTCATCAGCGTATGGTTCTTCTCGTTCTGGCTGGCCAAACGCATGGAGGTTGACGACGAGCTGGCGACGATGCTGTCGTCGGCGGTCTCGATCTGCGGCGTGTCGGCCGCCATCGCGACATGCGGTGCCATACAGGGAGACCGGAAGAAGCTGTCGTACGTGTCGTCGCTCGTGCTGGTGGTGGCGGTGCCGATGATGATCGTCATGCCGTGGGTCTCGCGCGTGATGGGGATGCCTGACGTCGTGGCGGGCGCGTGGTTGGGCGGCACACTCGACACGAGCGCCGCCGTCGTGGCGGCGGGGGAGCTGGTGGGCGAACAGGCTCGCAATGCGGCGGTGGTCGTCAAGATTTCGCAGAACGTGCTGATTGGTGTCGCGGCATTTCTCCTGACCGTGTGGTGGTCGATGAGGACAGGCGCCACCGGTGAACGGCAGTCTGGCGCGGGTGTCATCTGGGAGCGGTTTCCAAAGTTCGTGCTGGGGTTTCTCGCGGTATCCCTGGTTTTCTCCTTTTTGCTGTCGGACGCCGTGGTGAACGACACGCGCGGCATCCTCGGTGCGCTGCGGACCGGATGGTTCGCACTGGCGTTTCTCTCCATTGGTCTGGAGACCTCGATCGGAGACCTCGCCCGGTTGGGGGGCGGGCGTCCCGCGGTCGCGTTTCTCGGAGCTCAGGCGTTCAACATCGTCGTGACGCTGGTCTTCGCGTATCTGCTCTTCGGCGGAATGATCTTTCCCGCGCCCACGTTCAACTAGATTTAGCGCCGGATCGAGCGGATCCGATCGGCCGTACCCTGCCTCCAGCGTCCCCGGTCACTGCCGGAACGGTGCCGTATAATCAAGACGTTGTGTCCCTGGACGATCACGTTCGCGTCGCGACCGATCGCGCATTGACAGACGTGCGTACGCCGATCGAAGTGGCACTGCGCGCCCTCGCGGAGGCGGTCGCGACCGAGGTCCGTTCGTCGGAGAGGCGACTGCCGGATGCGATACGGGCGTTTCACAAAGCGGGTTCGCTTGGAGGCGTCCTGCGGGTGCTGGCCGACTGTGTCTGGCGTGAAGCCGATCGAAGCGCCGTGCTGATTGTCGCGAATGGCCGGCTCAGAGGTTGGCACTGTTCAGGCCTCCGCGGCGGCGAGACCGATCCGAAGGCGATCGATCTGTCGTATGCCGAAAGCGGCCTTCTTGGTACGGTCGTCGCAACGGGAGCCTCGGTCGTGAGTCTGGCTTCCGGCCCGCGTACTCCAGCGACCGAACTGCCCGCCTTTGCGCAGGGCGTTGGTCAGCGGGATGCCGTGGCCACCCCGCTGGTGCTCGGCGGAACCGTTGCCGGCGTCGTGTACGCGGACGAGCCCGCGGCGGGCGAGGGGCCTGGGTCTTGGATCGGATCGGTCGAGCTTCTCGCCCAGCAGGCCGCGCTCGTCCTCGAGGCGAGAACGGCGAGGTATCTCACGGGCGGGTCGCTCGAGTCTCCCGGCGAGTGCACCGCATGAGGGGACCACGGGGTGTCAGGGGATCCACGGTGGCGCGAGCCGCGGTCGGCGTCGTTGCCCCGATCGGGGTCGTGATTGGTGCGGCCTTCGGCGTTGGTGCGGGCGCGCAGCTGTCGCCCGGCGCAGGCGTCAAGCCTCCGACGGCGACCACCGTGCACCCAGGGTTGCCGGGGCACCCAGCGCAGTACTGGATTGTCCCCGACCGAGGGGCGTCGGACCTGGCGCAACGTGAAGACAACGGCGTCGCTCGATTGGCGCGGGGCGCGGCGCTGATCGCGGCGGGCGACTACGCCGCAGGCTTGCCGCTTGTGAGGGCGGCCGCCCGTCAGGAGACTCCCGTGGCGGAGTACGGCCACTACTACGCCGGGGTCGCCCTGCTCGGCCTCGGGCGGGCCGCCGAGGCCGACGCGACATGGTCAGCCATCGGCGGGCGTGTGGACGGTTACTTGAAAGAGGCGCTGCCGCTTCGCATCGCCGAGACGGCTTCGGCGCAGCAGGATCACGAGCGAGCGGTGGAGGTGCTCGAGCGGGCGAGTCGTGAGTCGCGCCTGTTGCTCGACGAGGTGCTGCTCCAGCTGGGCATCGCCCTCGAGGCGATGGGCGAACCCGAGCGCGCCGTTCGGGCCTACGAGCGGGTCTACTACGAGTTTCCGACCGGTGCCCTGGCAGGCTCCGCCGAGGCGGCGGTCGAGCGGCTTCGACCGCTGGTTCCCTCCAGTCCGGGTCAGCTGACGCATGATCTCGCGCGCGCCGAAGCGTTGTTCACTGCGGGCCGCTGGGCACCAGCGCGCGAGGCGTTCGCTGCGCTCGCGGCAGTCACGACAGGTGACACGCGCGATCTGGTGGGTCTGCGGATCGCCGAGTCCGATCACCATCTCCGACGGTATCGCGCGGCCCACAACGCGTTGCGACCCTACGTGACCGGAGGCGCACGCGAGGCGGAGGCGCGATATTTCTTCCTGACGGCCACGCGGGCGCTTGGCGACCGATCGACCTATGTTTCCCTGGCCCGTCGTCTCGTTGCCGACCACCCGGAGACCCGCTGGGCGGAGGAGACGCTCAATCATCTGGCCTCGCATTTCGTGGGCGACGACGATGACGAGGCCGATCGGGTGTTCAGAGAACTGGCGACCCGCTTTCCACGAGGGAGGTATGCCGACCGCGCCGCGTGGAAGATCGGGTGGCAGGCGTACAAACGGAGGCACTTCACCGAAGCGGCCGTCACATTCGAAGCGGCGGCCGCCACGTTTCCGCGTGCCAACTACCGCCCGTCCTGGCTGTACTGGGCGGCCCGCTCTCGTGACCAGTTGGATCAGCGTCCTGCCGCTGCCGCGTTGTACCGGGTCGTGGTGGGCGACTACCTCAACTCGTACTACGGGCGTCTGGCCTGGAAGGCGCTCGCCTCGCACGGCGAGCCGACGGTCCGACCCATCGTTGTGACGGCGCGCCCGGATGTCCAGCCGACGCCGGTTGTGTCGAACGCGGCGGTGATTCGCGCCCTGGCGTCGGTTGCTCTATACGACGATGCGCTGAGGGAAGTGGAGTATGCCCGCCGGGTGTGGGGCGACTCGCCCGTGCTGCAGGCGACTGTGGCCTGGATTCGTCATCACCGGGCTCTCCAGGGGCCGACCGCCGGTCGCTTCGCCGATCTGCGCGGTGCGATCACCATCATGCGTGGCGCCTATCCCCAGTTCATGGCCGCTGGGGGTGAGCAGCTACCGGAAGAGGTGCTTCGCGTGATCTTTCCACTCGACTATTGGCCGCTGATCAAGAAGTACTCCGACGCGCATGGCTTCGATCCGTACCTCATGACCGCGCTGATCTCTCAAGAATCCACGTTTACACCCGACGTCCGGTCGTCAGCCAACGCCGTCGGGTTGATGCAGCTCATTCCCGCAACCGCGCGTCGTTATGCGTCGAAACTCGGCATTCGCTACTCGAGTGGCATCCTGACGCAACCGGAAACGAACGTCCGGCTGGGGATGCGCTACTTCAAGGACCTCATGGATCGATTCAACGGCGCGCACCTCGCATTGGCCAGTTATAACGCTGGTGAAGGGCGCATCGCGCGGTGGATTACCGAGCGTCCAGGATTCGACCAGGAGGAGTTCATCGACGACATCCCGTTTCCCGAGACCCAGAACTACGTGAAACGGATCCTGGGAACGGCCGATGACTACCGCCGACTGTACGGCGGGGTGCCACTGGCGGCGACGTCGGCAGCCGCTGAATGAGCGACCGGCTCGCACTGACGGCGAAGGCCGAGACGACGCACTTCTGGTTTCGCGGGTTTCGCATGTACCTCGCGCCGGCCATTCGCGGGGTGGTGGCCGGTCGGGACGATCTACGGATCGTGGACTGTGGCTGCGGAACGGGCTACAACCTCAAGGTTCTGCTGAGGCCCTACGGGCGCGTCTTCGGATTCGATCTGTTGCCTGAGGGTATCCGGCGAGCCCGCGCGGCCGGTCGTCCGCTGACGTACGCCAACATCGAACACATCCCCTTCACGTCCGACAGCTTCGACCTGGCCACGTCGTTCGATGTGATGCAAAGCGTACCGGACGACCGCCGGGCGATACGAGAGATCGCGCGGGTGCTGAGGCCCGGTGGGCATGTGGTGCTGAACATGACGGCCATGGCGATGCTCGGCGGCGACCATAGCGAAGTGTGGGGCGAGTTGCGGCGATACACCAGGCAGGCGGCTGCGGATCTCGTGGAGGACGCCGGGCTGGAGGTCGTACAGATTCGCTATCTCTTCGGGTCGCTGGTGCCGCTGATACTTGCCGTTCGTACGACCCAGCGGCTGCTGCGCTCGAGTCGCGATCCGCAGGACGACGCTGACCTCATCGTGCCGCCTGCGCCGGCCAATGCCCTCTTGACAGCCGTGGTGTGGATCGAGGCGACGATCGCCCGCTACGTGGCGATTCCGTTTGGCAGTTCCTTGTTGGTCGTCGCGAAGAAGCCCTAGAATCGCAGCGATCCGCCGAAGTACGGTCCCTTCATCTTCAGGTCGCCGACGTCATCGTCCACGAGATAGTGGACATCCACCGATCGATAGCCGGCCTGCACACCAAGATTGGGGCCCAGGTGCAGCGTCCCATAGATATCGAAGTCGTAGAACTTGCCTTCGAAGGTGTCTCTGGTAATCCGGAGACCGTTGAACTCGGCCGTGATTGAGCCCGAGCTGCCGAGGTAGCCACGGGCGATGACGCCCACCGTCGGAATCGGCGCCTTGACGTCGGTCGTGGCGGCCGTGGAGAGCGCCGGACTGTCGATGGACGCGACGACCTTGTTGTAGTGGAGATTCGTGACGACGCCGAGGAATCCCGCGTCGCGTGAGACGAAGTCCCATTCGTAGCCGAAGGTCCAGATGTCCCAGTTGACGTCAGTGCTCGCTGGCGCCCCGCCCGTGAACGTGCGACCACGATATGTAAAGGTTCGCTGAATCGTCGCATCCGCCAGGTATTCGAATGTGACGTGGGCTACACGCAGCTTGTGGCTGCGCCCGAGCGAGACCCGAAACTCGCGGAACCGTTCATCCCCGAGCGCGAACTCCTGGACGAGGTCCACCCCGTTCATGCCGGCGCCGTTCAGCGTACCATTCTTCAGTACGAGCTCAGGAGTCGGTTTCCAGAACCGAAGACCGATTTCCGCTATGTGGCCCTGGGCCGAAACCGGCGAGGGACTGGCGAGCACGGCGGTACACAGCGAGAGGATGAGAACGATCGGCGGGTTTCGCATGCTGACCGAGATATCGGACGATCAACCGTCGCACACTATACTTTGACGGATGTCCCCAGGCCGTCGGCTGCTGGGCTACGTCCTCCGGTATCGCCGCGCGTTCGTCCTCGGATTCTTGTGTGTCGTTGCGGCGTCAGCGGTCGGCCTTGCCGGCCCGTGGGTCCTGAAGTACGCCGTCGACGACCTGGCCCTTGGCGTTGACGCGGCCAAGCTGCGGCTCTATGGCCTTGCGCTCCTCGCCCTGGCGGCGGTCGGCGGCGTCTTCAGGTTTCTGACGCGCAGGATCATCATCGGCGCATCTCGTCACGTCGAGTACGACATCAGGAACGACTTCTTCGCCCATCTGCAGCGGCTCGACCTCGGCTACTTCCAACGCCATCGCACCGGCGATCTGATGTCGCGTGCGACCAGCGATCTCAGCGCAGTCCGGATGATGATCGGCCCCGCCGTCATGTACTCGGCGACGACGGGGCTGACGTTTGTCGTTGCGATTGCGGTCATGGTCTCGATCGACCCGTGGCTGACGCTGTACTCGTTGGTGCCACTGCCGCTGGTGTCGGTGTCGGTGGCGGTCTTCGGGGCGGCGATTCACCGGCGCTTCGAACGTATTCAAGAGCAGCTCTCCGAGATCAGTGCGATGACGCAGGAGACGCTGTCTGGCGTGCGCGTGATCCGAGCGTACAACCAGGAGGCATCCGAGATTGAGCGGTTCAGGGTCGCCAATGAGGAATATGTTCGCCGCAACCGGGGGCTGATCCGGATCCAGGCGATGTACTACCCGAGCATGGGCTTTCTCATGGGGCTCGGCGCGCTGCTCGTGCTCTGGCTTGGAAGCCGTGAAGTGGTGGCCGGACGGATCAGCGTGGGCGAGCTGGTGGCGTTCAACGGCTACCTGATGATGCTGGCGTGGCCGATGATTGCGTTCGGGTGGGTGACCAACCTCCTGCAACGCGGCACGGCGTCGTGGACGCGGATGCTCGAGGTGTTCGACAGCCAGCCCGATGTCACGGATGCCGAAGCCACCGACGAACTCACGACGCCGAGTCAGATCGCCGGCCTGATCGAACTTCGCCACCTGACCTTTGCCTACGACGACACGGTGGTGTTGCATGACGTGTCCGCTGTGCTGCCGGCGGGCAAGACGACGGCGATCGTTGGCGCTACGGGTTCGGGAAAGTCGACGTTGCTTGGTCTTCTGGCGCGTCTCCAGAACCCTCCGGTCGGCACGGTCTTCGTCGATGGTGTCGATGTCCGCCGCATTCCCCTCTCGGTGTTGCGCGGCGCAATCGGGTTCGTGCCGCAGGAGCCGTTTCTGTTTGGTGCCTCCATCGCCGAGAACATCGCGTTCGGTGCCGGGAGCGCGCGCGACACTCGGGATCGGGCCGAGCACGCGGCGGCCCTCGCGCGCCTCGACAAGGACCTCCCGAACTTCGCCGATGGCTACGACACCATCGTCGGTGAACGTGGGATCACGTTGTCTGGGGGACAGAAGCAACGGACGGCCATCGCCAGGGCACTCATGGTCGATCCCAAGATCCTCATCATGGACGACGCGCTGTCGGCGGTGGACACGTACACGGAAGAGGAGATTCTCGGGCGGCTGCATGAGGTGATGCGCGAGCGGACATCGATCATCGTGTCGCACCGGGTGTCGACGGTCCGCTCGGCCGACCAGATTCTCGTGCTCGCCGGTGGCCGGATCGCGGAGCGCGGGACTCACGATCAGCTCGTGGCTGCCGACGGGCTGTACGCCGAGCTGTACCAGCAGCAATTGCTGGAGCAGGAACTCGCGTCCTCATGAGCCACGGCGAAGAGATTCTCGGCAAGGCGTACGACGCTCGATTGATGCGCCGACTGCTGACGTACCTGGTCCCGTATCGTTCGAGCGTTGCCGTCGCGGCTGCGGCCATCGTGGGGCACTCGGTGCTCGAGCTGGCCCCTCCGTATCTCACGAAGCTGGTCATCGACGAGTACATCCCGTCGGGAGATCTGTCAGGACTTGGCGGAGTGGCGTTGGTGTTTCTGTGCACCCTGGTGGGGGCGTTCGCTCTCGAGTACGTGCAGACCTCGACGCTGCAGACCGTCGGACAACGCATCATGCGCGACCTTCGGATGGAGGTACACGGTCACCTGCAGCGGCTGGACCTGCGTTTCTACGACCGCAACCCGGTCGGGCGCCTGATGACGCGTGTGACGACCGACGTCGATGCGCTGAACGAGCTGTTCACGTCTGGCGTGGTGTCGGTGTTCGGCGATCTGTTCACGCTCGCTGGCATTGCGGCGGTCCTGATCTGGCTCGACTGGCGGCTGGCGCTGGTCGCGTTCGCGGTACTGCCCCTCATCACCGTGGTCACGCAGTGGTTTCGCACCAACGTCCGCCAATCGTACCGGACCGTTCGCATATGGATTGCGCGCATCAACGCGTACCTCCAGGAACGGATCACTGGCATGACGACGGTGCATCTGTTTCGAAGGGAAGCACAGGACTTCGCCGAATTCGAGGCGATCGATCGCCAGTATCGGGACGCCAACGTGCAATCGATCTTCTACTACGCCGCCTTCTACCCCGCGATCGAGTTGGTGAGTGCGCTGGCGGCGGCGTTGATCTTGTGGGTGGGTGGCGGGTGGGTGATCGATGGCGGGCTCACGCTCGGCTCGCTCGTGGCGTTCCTGATGTATACGCAGCGTTTCTTCCGTCCGATCAGCGACCTGTCCGAGAAGTTCAATGTCCTGCAGGGGGCCATGGCCTCGTCCGAACGCATCTTTGCGCTGCTGGACACTCCGGTGCAGATCCGGTCTCCGGTGTCGCTCGCGCCGCCGCTCGAGGGGCCAGGCGCCATCTCGTTCGAGCACGTCACGTTTGCATACCTCGAAGGTGAACCCGTGCTGCGAGATGTGTCGTTTCACGTCGAGCCTGGCCAGCGCGTGGCCGTGGTGGGGGCAACGGGTGCCGGCAAGACGACGATTGCCAGCCTGTTGCTACGGTTCTACGACGTGCAGGAGGGTCGGATCACCGTCGACGGCGTTGATGTCCGGGAGATGGATCTGGCGCGCCTGCGCGGGATGTTCGGTCTGGTGCTGCAGGACGTCCATCTGTTCTCGGGCACGATTGCCAGCAACGTTCGACTGGGTAACCCGCGCATCAGTGACGAGGCAGTGGCCGCCGCGATTGCGGCCGTGCACGCCGACACCTTCGTCGAGCGGCTGCCGCACGGTCCTGCCACGTCGGTGGCCGAGCGGGGCGCGACGCTCTCGGTCGGCCAGAAACAGTTGCTGTCCTTCGCGCGCGCGTTGGCGTCCGATCCCAGGGTGCTGATCCTGGATGAGGCGACGTCGAGCGTCGACACCGAGACCGAGCTGTTGATCCGCGATGCGCTCAAGGTCCTGATGCGCGGACGCACCAGCATCGCGATCGCGCATCGGTTATCGACGATTCAGGACATGGACCGCATTCTGGTGCTCCACAAGGGGCAGCTGCGCGAGTCTGGGACTCACCAGGAACTGCTGGCCCGTCGCGGAATCTACCATCGGCTTTATCGACTGCAGTTCGAGACGCGCCAGCAGGTGGAGCGACGGCTGCCGGGTGCGGCCGCCTCGCCGGCGTAGCGCGCCGGGTGTCACTCGTCCATGTCGGTGGAGGGGACCGCGTCCGGCGGTTCCGTTTGTGACGACTCTGGTCGCGAGGCGTCGTCGGCCGGGACGGGCGCGGTGGCGCCATCGGGTGGCAGTGTGGGGTCGAGCACCACGCTGGCGTCGCTCGTCTCGTCGTCTGCCGCCGATACCTCCGGTCCCGGCGGGAGGGCACGCGTGGTGGCCCGATTGGCCTCGCGACGGCGGAAGAGTCGGTCGACGAGCGTCGGGGCGCTGTTCTCAGGGTTCCAGCCTAGTCGCAGCACGGTCAATGCAATCGACTGGCGTCCGAACGCGAGCGCCTCGTGGCAGCTCCACATGTAGATGTCGATGACCCGGCCCTGTACTTTCGGCCCCGTGTCGAGCATGGTGTACACCCCGTTGTGCTCGGCGGTTCCCGTGGTGATGTTCACGACGCTTCCCACGGGGAGGATCGTCGGATCTGACGCCGCGATGCCGGTCCGCACGGCCACGCCGGCTGCCGTCGTCGTGCCCTTGCAGTACGCGGTGGCCGTGAACTGATGTGGCGTGCCGGTCGTGAGCGGTGAGGAAACCTCTGTGTTCGTCGACAAGAGCACGCGAGAATCGAACGTGCCAATTTCGTAGAGCATGACCGTCGCGACGATGGCGACTGACATGACCAGCAGTTGCCGCCACACCGAGCGCGAGAGGAGGGGCGCCATCAGCGGAAGTGCTCGAATCCTGCGGGGAGGTCCCGCGTGCCGTTGGCCGAGGTCAACACCAGGCGACGCGCCTTCGTGACGACACCGATCCGCGTGAGCGGCAGAGCGCCAATGCGCTTCCGCACGTCACGAAGTCGGCCATGGTGCGCGGGCCGCACGGTGAAGAAGAGTTCGTAGTCTTCGCCGCCCACAATCGCCGCATCGGTCGCATCGTTACCGTGCTCGGCGTGCCAGCGCCGGACCTCGCTGTCGAGGGGCAACGTGCGTGCGTCCAGTGTCATGCCGACGTTCGAGGCCTCGGCAACGTGGCGGGCGGCGTCGGCGAGGCCATCGCTCAGGTCCATGCACGTCGACGCGGCCCGGGTGCGGCCCAGCATCATTCCGGCGCGAACCCGAGGCTCGGGTCTGAGAAACCGCTCGGCCGAGGCCGGATATGCGAGGGCTGCGGATTGCTGCAGCGCGCGGAGGCCCACCGACGCGCTTCCAATCGTGCCAGTGACGAACACGCTGTCGCCGGGCCGCGCTCCAGCCCGGGTCAGTCTCCGTCGTGGCCGGACGGTTCCGGTCGTCGTCACGTCGACGATCAGTGGTCCTGGCGAACGGGTGATGTTGCCACCCACCACGGCGACGGTGTGTTCGGCGGCGAGTGCGAGCAGACCGTCGAGTATGCCGTCGAGAACAGTCAGCTCCAGCGTATCCGGGAGGACGAGCGACAGCAGTGCCGCCCTGGGCTTGGCCCCCATTGCCGCCACGTCGCTCAGATTGACAGCGAGGGCGCGATGGCCGATGTCTTCGGGTGGCACGAAGCGTCGGTCGAAATGCACACCTTCCACTTGCGCGTCGGTCGTCAGAACCTCCAGAGCGCCTCGCTCGGGTTCGAGCACGGCGGCGTCGTCTCCGGGCCCGACCACGACCCACGGCGGCATCGCGAGGCGGCTGGTGATCCGGCCGACCAGCGCGCGCTCTCCGAGGTCTGAGACCACGCGACCCGGTACGTCGGTGGGAACGATTGGCGCAACGATCAGTGCACTCATTGATTCACGGTCGACTGCTGAACAACACGCGCGACGAGCGCTCGGCCGGGGGCTGGCTGCTGGCGACCAGCGAGGCCGGAAGGATGAGAAGCGCCCCGCCTTGCCGTGTGGGGAGGTCGAGTGAACCTGCGAAAGCAGGTGGAACCGCTGTTATCGGTCGCGCTTCAGGCTTCCTCGCAACAGAGGCATGCACAACACGTGACCTCGCGGCTCACTTGGGTTGAACGTTGGCTCAGACGAGCCTCCGAAAACCATCACGAGCAAAGCAGGAGCTTGGAGATCTTAGCCCGCGATCGCGGGCCGGTCAAGCGGTGTAAGTTCGTGTAGTGACGCCACTTGCCGCGCAGACGCGGCGCGAGACCTAAACAGTGATCTCATGGTGGTGTTCGGTTTCCTGTGTACCGAGGACCTCGTCGAGCAGCCGCTCGAGCCGCAGCGTCCGCTCGTGAAGCGGCGCGGCCAATGTGGCGTCCTGTCGCCTGGCACGGAAGCACTCGTCGGCCAGATTGAGTGCTACGAGCACCGCGAGTCCGAGTCGGTCGGTGGCCGGGGCCGCGTCCGATGCGGCTCGCATCTTCAGGTCGACGTAGGCGGCAAGTTCAGCGACGTACGCCGCGTCGAGTCCGCTACGGATTGGGTACTGCTGGCCGGCGATTTCAACGGTCACGACGCCTCCCATCTGCGGTCAATCAGCCTTCGGACTGTCGAAACTGCGAATCGACCCTGTTCACGGGATCTCTACGCTCAGAGGGACTCCAACTGCGAGAGCATTTCGGAGACCCGGTCGCGGATCGCATCCCGCTCCCCGCGGAGCACTTCGACTTCCGAGGACGTGCCCTGCGCTTCGGCCAAACGCTGGCGAAGCGTGTCGATCTCACGCGCGAGATGTGTGTGTTCCTCGGCTGCTTTCGCCTGCTCCGCGCGGAGCCGCGTCACCATCTGGACGAGGAGCTTGATCTTCTCCTCGAGTCGATCGATCGGCTCGAGATCGGACGTACGTGTCATTACCTGCTTTGTCATGAATGCCGTTCTTGCGAGGGGGAACTCTTAGCCGAATGGTAGCACGAGTCCTGCTAGCGCTGGACAGCTCCGTGGTGGGTTGAGAGCGCGGACAAGACCTGCTCCATCGACTCCTGGACCTCGGCGTCGGTCAGCGTTCTGTCGTTCGACCTGAAGGTGAGGCGCAACGACAGGCTGACCTTGAAATCAGGCACGCCCTTCCCCTGGTACCGATCGAATTCCACGACGCGGACCAGTGTGCTCGGTGCGGCGCGTCGAATGGTCTGCCGAACGTCCGCCGCGGCCAGCGTATCGTCGACCAGCACAGAGATGTCACGGGTGACCGACGGGTACTTCGGCAGCGGCTCCACGCGGACGTGGCCCGAGCGGCCGATACGTTCCAGCGCGTCCAAGTCAATCTCGGCCACGTACACGGGATCGGCGGGAAGGCCATGGGCGCTGGCCACCTCCGAGGAGAGTTGACCGAGCACTCCGACTCGCGTCTTGCGCGCGTGGACTTCGGCGGCCCGGCCAGGCACCAACCACGACTCCCCGCACGGGGTCGTCGAGTCGATCGGCGCACCGGCGGCCTCGCAGACGCGCTCCACCACGCCCTTCATATCGAACAGGTCCACATCGCGCGCACCGCCGGCCCAGTGCATCGGCGCAGCGGCCCCCGTCCACACGCACGCCACGGCGAGCTGCTCGCCGGACGCTCTCGAGAACCGGGCGCCGATCTCGAACAGTCGGATGTCACGCTGTTCGCGGTGCCGGTTGTGCGCCACCGCCGCGATCAAGCCCGGCAGCGCCGACGGACGAAGCACGGCGAACGTCTCGGAAAGCGGATTGGCGATGGCGACGACGTCGGCGTCGGTGGTAAAGGGGGCCGCGGCAGCCTGCGCCACAAAACCAAAGGTGACGGCCTCGTGAAAGCCCTCGGCGGTCAAGACCGTTCGGAGATGCCGGGTGCGCACGATTCGGGGATCGATCGGGCGCGGCGCGGATGACAGCGCAGGAAAGGTGACAGGCAGTCGATCGAAGCCGTAGTGGCGGGCGATCTCCTCGATCAGATCCACGTCGCGGACTGCGTCCACGCGGCGCGTAGGCACCTCCACGTCCCAGCCGTCGCCGGCATCGACGAGTGCGAATCCGAGGCTCACGAGGATGCGACGGACATCGGCATCCGGCAGGGTGGCGCCCAGCAGGCCGGCGATGCGGCCGCGGGCGAGGTGCACACGGAGAGGCGAGTGCCGTCTTGGGTAGCAGTCGACGATGGCACCCCGTCCTTGGCCTGCGCCGATGGCCTCGAGCAGTTCCAGGGCCCGCCGCATGGCGGTGCCCGCCAGGCCCGGATCGGCGCCGCGTTCGAACCGCGTGCTGGCCTCGGTTCGCAACGCGAGCGTCCTGCTCGTACGGCGCACCGAGCGCGGGTCGAAATAGGCGCTCTCCAGCACGATCGTGTTCGTGGCGGGGGCCACCTCTGAGTCGGCGCCGCCCATGACCCCCGCGATGGCCGTGGCCCGCTCGGCATCGGCGATGACGAGCATCTCTGGCGAGAGCTCCCGCGACTGGCCGTCCAGGGTGCGAAGGCTCTCACCCGCCTGTGCGCGCCTCACGCGAATGGCCGCGCCAGAGAGCTTCGAGAAATCAAAGGCGTGCATCGGCTGCCCGAGCTCCAGCAGGACGTAGTTGGTGACGTCCACGACGTTGCTGAGAGGCCGCACGCCGGCCGCCTTGAGCCGCGCCTGCATCCAGTCCGGTGACGGTGCCACGGCGACGTCCGCGACCGCGCCGACGTAGCGCGAGCACAGGTCGGGACTGTCGATGGCGACGTCGATCGGTGCGAGCCGGTCGTGACGTGCGTCCGCCAGGGGCCGGCCCGCCTCGGCAGGAAGCTGCAGAGGCAGCTCGTACGCGGTGGCCACCTCGCGCGCCATCCCGACCATTGACAGGCAGTCGGGTCTGTTGGCGGTCACCTCGAAATCCAGCACCGCATCGTCGTCTCCGAGTCGTTGGATGCCTTCGACCGCAAACCCGCGTGCCGACATCGTGCGCGCGAGGCTTTCGGGCGTGCCCGGCACGTTCACGAACTCACGGAGCCACGAACACTGGATCCTCACGCGGGGAACTGCTCGAGGAAACGGAGGTCGTTTTCGTAGAACAGACGGATGTCATCGACGCCGTACTTGAGCATCGCGACGCGTTCCATGCCCATGCCGAACGCAAAGCCGGTGACCTGGTCTGGGTCGTAGCCGACGGCTTCGAAGACCGCGGGATGCACCATGCCGCTGCCAAGGATCTCGATCCAGCCCGTGTGCTTGCACGTGCCGCACCCCTTGCCGGCGCACCCCTGGCAACTGATGTCGATCTCGGCGCTCGGTTCGGTGTACGGGAAGAAACTGGGTCGCAACCGCACCTTGACGTCGCCGAAGAGCTCTCGAAGCATGGCTTCGAAAGTGCCTTTGAGATCCGCGAGGGTAATGTCCGGACCCACGACGAGCCCCTCGAACTGCTGGAACATCGGGGTGTGACTCAGGTCGAGGTTGTCGCGGCGGTAAACACGGCCGGGGACGATGATCCGGATCGGCGGGGGAAACGTCTTCATGTACCGGATCTGCATGGCCGACGTGTGCGTACGCAACAGCGTGGCCGCGCGCACCTGGGCTTCAGGCAGCGATCCCGTGTGGGCGCCCCATGTGGCACCAACGATGGGCGCGTCAAGGTACAGCGTGTCCTGCATGTCACGGGCGGGATGATCCGGCGGCATGTTGAGGGCTTCGAAGTTGTGGTAGTCGTCCTCGACTTCAGGGCCTTCCAGGATCTCGAACCCCATGTGGGCGAAGATGTCTTCCACCTGCTGCCGGACTCTCATCAGCGGGTGGATGCGTCCGAGGGGGCGCTGCCGGCTCGGCATCGTGACGTCCACGGCGTCCACCGGTGGCCGTGACGATTGAAGCGCGGCGCGGCGCTCGTCGAGCGCCGTTTCGATCTCCGATTTGAGTGCGTTGACGCGCTGGCCGAATTCTCGCCGGGCGTCGGCAGGGAGGGACGAGAGCGTCTTGAGGAGCACCGTGACCGAGCCGCTCTTCCGGCTCAGGAAGGCGTCGCCCATCGCCTGGAGGTCCCGGTCGGAGGCGGCCGTTGCCAGCTGCGCGCGGAAGTCCGCGCGCAGCGTCTCGACAGCGGAGCGATCGCTCGCGTCAGGCATTCGCCGGGGTGGGGAGCGCGGCCTTGGCCTGCGCCGCCACCTGGGCGAATGCCGCGGACTGGGTGACGGCCATGTCGGCCAGCATCTTGCGGTCCAGGTCGATACCTGCCGCCTTCAGTCCGCGCATCAGCTGGGAGTAGGTGGTGCCGTGTTCGCGCGCCGCCGCGTTGATGCGCACGACCCACAGACGCCGGTATTCGCGCTTCTTGTTCTTCCGGCCGACGAAGGCGTACTTCCCGGCGGTGTCGACCGCTTCCTTGGCTGCGCGGTACAGCTTGCTCTTGGTTTGATAGAAACCCTTGGCGCGCGCGAGTAGTTTCTTGCGCTTGGCTCGGCGAACCGTTCCACGTTTTACTCTCGGCATCTCATTCCTCTGGCAGGCGGATCCTCGTCCGCCTCGGCTGGTACTGCATCACACACCGCACGGCCGGCGGCCTGCTACGGCAACATGAGTCGTAGCTTCGGCGCGTCGGCGTCGGCCACCTGGCGTGTGCCGCGCATTTGCCGCTTCGACTTCGTGGTCTTGCTTGTCAGGATGTGGCGCTTGAAGGCGCTCGCCCGAACAATTTTTCCGGTTCCGGTCTTCTTGAAGCGCTTCGCGGCGCCCCGATGTGTCTTGAGTTTTGGCATCTCTCTCGTTCCTGAGTCTCCGCGCGGCCTACTCCTCGGCCGCCGGAGCCGCTTCCTTCGGCACGTCCGGCGGTCGCGGTTTCGCGACCTTGCGTCCAGCCTTCTGGCTGAGAATCACGTGCATCTGATTGCCTTCCTGCCGTGGCATCGTCTCCGCGATGGCCACGTCCTCCAGTTCAGCAATCAACCGTTCGAGGATGCGCCGCCCAATCTCGGGGTGCGCCATCTCTCGACCGCGAAAAAATATGGTCGCTTTGACCTTGTCGCCCTCGGCCAGAAAGCGCTCGATGTGCTTCTTCTTGAAATCGTAGTCATGCACGTCGACCTTTGGCCGGAACTTGATTTCCTTGACCTCGATCACCCGCTGGTGCTTCTTGGCCTCACGAGCCCGCTTCTGCTCCTGATACTGGTACTGGCCGAAGTCCATGATCCGGCAGACGGGTGGCACCGCGGTTGGAGAGATCTCGACCAGGTCGAGCCCCTTCTGTTTCGCGATCACCAGCGCCTGTGGCGGAGGCATGATGCCGAGCTGTTGTCCGGTCTCGTCAATGACCCGGATCTCACGAACCCGGATACGTTCATTGGTGCGAACACGGTCGTCACGTCGGGGCGAACGGTCGTAAGCGATATCGTCCTCCGCTGGTCTGTACTTACCTGGTCAGTCTCTAGTCTCGTGCCTCTCGTCCATGGTCCCTCGTCGTCAGCTGCTGGCCGGCACGGACCAGACACCATGGACGAGGCGCCAGAGACGAAAACCAGAGACCACCGTTCTATGCCGTTTGCCGCTCCACTGACTCCGCTGCGCTGGACGCCCTCAGCCTGATCTCCTCTGCCGCAGCGGCCACAAACTCCTGCACCGGCCTGGCGCCGAGGTCTCCGCCGACCCGGCTTCGCACCGAGACCGTGCCGTCGGCTGCCTCGCGGTCCCCCGCCACGAGCATGTAGGGAACCTTCTGAATCTGAGCCTCTCGGATCTTATAGCCAATCTTCTCGTAGCGCTCATCGACTTCAACTCGAATGCCGGCAGCCACGAGCTGCTCGCGGACCGTCCGGGCATAGGGCAGGTGCCGATCGGCAATCGGGAGGACCGCCACCTGCACCGGTGCCAGCCACAGGGGCCAGGCGCCGGCGAAGTGCTCGATCAGCAGGGCGATAAACCGCTCGAAACTCCCAAAAATCGCCCGGTGGATGATGACCGGGCGATGCTGGGCGTTGTCGGCACCGACGTAGGTGAGGTCGAACCGTTCGGCCTGCATGTAGTCGAGCTGAATCGTCGCACACTGATGCTGCCGTCCGATCGCGTCGACCACGTCGAAGTCGATCTTCGGACCGTAAAACGCGCCGTCACCCTCGTTCACCGTGTAGGAGACCCCTGCCGCCTCGAGAGCCTGACGGAGTCCAGTTTCGGCCAGATCCCACGTCTCCACGGTGCCGAGGTATTCCGCCGGACGCGTCGAGAGCTTCATCTCGGGCACCAGGCCGAAGTCACCGTAGACTCGCTGAACCAGGCGGATGACGCGCTCCACCTCCTCGGCGATCTGCGATTCCATGACGAAGCAGTGTCCGTCGTCCTGGCTGAACTGGCGCACCCGAGTGAGTCCTGACAGCACGCCCGAGGCTTCGTTGCGATGGAGAGGCGTCTGCTCGTGGAATCGAATCGGCAGATCGCGGTAGCTGCGCATCTGGCTGGCGTACATCAGGAAATGTCCTGGACAGTTCATCGCCTTGAGCCCGAGCTGCTCGCCGTCGCTATCGACGAGGAACATATTCTCGCGGTAGTGCTGCCAGTGTCCGGAGGTTTCCCATAGCGCCTTGTTCAGGACGATCGGGGCCTTCACCTCTTCGTATCCGGCCGGGATCAAGACCTCGCGCATGTAGTCGGCGAGCGTGTTGTAGACGATCGTCCCCTTGGGTAGCCAGAAGGTGGCGCCAGGCGCCCAGGGATGCAACATGAACAGCTTCTGTTCGCGGCCGATCTTGCGATGGTCGCGCTTCTTGGCCTCTTCGAGGCGTCGCAGGTACTCCTGCAGTTCCTTTTCAGTGGCGAAGGCCGTACCGTACACCCGCTGCATGGGCTGATTCTTCGCATCGCCCTTCCAGTACGCGTTCGAGGTGCTCAGCAGCTTGAATGTCTTCAGCTTGCCGGTCGACGGCACGTGGGGACCGGTGCAGAAGTCCACGAACGTGTCACGGTCCTTGATGGTGTAGCAGGACACTTCCGGTTGGCCGGCGGTCTTCTCGTCGATCAACTGGACCTTGAGCGGCTCCCCGCGATCACCGAAAAACCGCAGGGCCTCGTCGCGTGGCCACATCTGCCGCTCGTACGGGTGGTCCTGCTGCGCCAACTCGCGCATCTTCCGCTCGATCGCCTCGAGATCCTCGGTGACGAACGGTCGCGCGACCACGAAATCGTAGAAGAAGCCCTCGTCGGTCGCGGGACCGATGCCGCACTGTGTCCCTGGGTAGAGGTTCGTGACCGCGGCGGCCAGGAGGTGAGCTGCGCTGTGCCGGTAGAGGGCGCGTGCCTCGGGACTCTCGGGTGTCACGATTCGTACGCCGGCGTCGTGCTCGAGAGGGAAGCCCAGATCAACCAGGCGGTCGTCGACCACACCGGCCAGCGCCACTTTGGCCAGGCGAGGGGAAATGGCGACCGCCACATCACGTACCGGAGCTCCGGCCGGCAACGTCCGGCGAGATCCGTCTGGGAGGGTGATGGTGACGTCAGGCATGCGCGGCGTGATGACCGTACCGATCGAACTCGTCTGTCTTCGGTCGTTCGTCGTGGTCGAGTCCAGCGACTACAGATGAAAGACCAGCAATGGTGGTAGGCGCGGGTGGACTCGAACCACTGACCTCCTCCGTGTCAGGGAGGCGCTCTAACCAACTGAGCTACGCGCCTATCTGTTGTAAATTCAGGCTTTAACCCGAACGCCCAGTATAACAAAACGCCGGGTGCAGTCGATAGAGGAACGACAGGCACCCTTCAGGCCGCTGGCGGCTGTCGGTCAGGCGGCTCGATCGAGCGCCAGATGTTCGATCGCTTTCTGCAACGTCTCGTCGGGTGTCGGTGCCGGCGCGCCGAACTCGATTTCGGAGGGTTCCACGCCGACGTCGGGCACCAGGCCAGTCTCGTGAATCGGCGTACCCAATGGCGTGAGATAGCGCTGATCGGTCAGCCACAGGCCGCTCTGGTCGGGCAGTTTTATCAGCCGCTGGCGCGCGGCGCGGCCAAGCGTGTTGGTCCCGATCGTGTCCGCACGGTCGTTGTCGTCGAGTGCGGCTGCGAACACTTCCGCCGCGCCCGCCGTGCCGATGTCGACCAGCAGCGCGAGGGGCGCCGTGATGCTTCCGTCGGTGGGCTGCGCCGTGATCGCCTCGCGCTGGTCCTCCCGCCCAAGGCGGATCGCCAGGGTGCCGGCGTTGACGAATAGTCGGGCAGCGTCGACGCCCGCATCCAGGTCGCCCCGCGAGGTACCGCGCAGATCAATGATGTACCGCGACGCGCCAGCGCGGGCCAGCGTATCGACAGCCTCTTTGAGCTGCACCGAGGAGTCCGGCGAGAACTGCAGTATGCGGATGTACCCGATCGTCGGCCCGGCCATGCGGGTCGTCAGGTTCGGTCCCGCGATCGCCTCGCGGACCAACTCGACCATGTGCGGGTCGGCCGCGTTGCCTCTGATGACCAGGAGCGACACGGTGGATCCGATCGGTCCGCGCAGGAGCAGACTCCCCTCGTAGGCCGACATGTTGCGCGTGGCTCGGTTGTCGATCGCGCGAATGAAGTCCCCTGGGCGAAGGCCTGCCCTGGCGGCCGGAGATCCGTCTCGGGCGGATACGACCCGCAGATAGTACTGCCGGGTCAGATCGAGTCCGACCTCAGCCGGTCCTCCCGGGTCGTTCGATTCGCGGCTGCGGACGAGCGCAGGCGTGAGGTATGCACTCTCGGGATCAAGGCTATCCACCATGCCCCGCATGGCGCCACCCATCGCGTCGCGGACGTCGACCGGCTCCACGTAGTTGTTGAGGACCAGTGAGACCACGTCCTCGAAGACACGGAGGTGCTGATAGGCCCCACCCTGGGCGATGGCCCGTCCGAAGTAGCCGCCGACGAACGCAAAGGCGATAACTGGGGCCGATATCGCCAGGACGAGTAGACGACTACGGGAGGTCATAAGCACCCCGGAATGGCTGATGCGGTTGACGAGATCGTGCTCAGAGCGGCCTCAGCCATTGTACGGGATCGACAGAGCGACCGTCGATGCGGATCTCCAGGAACAGGAGCGCCTCGCCGGAAGGCATCGCTCCCACGCGTCCGAGCTCAACGCCGCTTTCTACCTCATTGTCGCGATCGACGGAGATCGAACCGAGGTAGCCGTAGACAGAGAGCGTGTTGGCGCCGTGGTCCACGATGACCACGTTGCCGAATCGACCGAGCGGGCCGGCGAAGGAGATGGTGCCAGCATGGAGCGCGCGGACTGGGTTGCCCTCGCGGGAGGCGATTTCCACCCCGTTGGCCGCCGCGGGGTCGTCTGCTTCTGCCACCTGCCGTCCGAACCGGCCGGTCACTCGACCCGACACGGGCCAGAGGAGCTCACCCCTGAGCGGAGACAACGGCGTGAGGATCTCTGGTTCCGGTGGTCGAACGGCCGCCGGAGCTTCCGGAGCGGTCGAGCTCTCGCTGCGCGCGATGCGCGCTGCTCCCTGACTCTCGAGCCGAGCCTGCTCCACCTGGAGCTCGCCGGCGAGCTGGGCGGTGACGTCGCGTCGTGCGTCGATCTTGGCGAGCAGCGCATTTCGGTTCGCCACCGCTCGGGTGACCGCCGCCTGCGCTCGTTGCGCATCGGCCTCGCGGGCTCGTCTCATCTCGAGTTCCGCCTCGAGCGCGGTCCGCTGCTGCACGACCGCGGCGATGGTCGCGCGGTGCCGCGTGACGCGGTCTCCACTGACGCGCAGCATCGCGGCGACGGCCCGTGCCGCCCGGCCGAACTCGCGGATACCTCCGGCGCTCAGCACGAGCTTGGCGTAGCCGACACGACCTCGCTTGTAGATGTCGACGAGCTGGGCTTCCAGAGCCGGCAGCTGGGCGAAGCGCTGCGCTTCGAGTGCCAGCAGGCGCTCGGCGGTACGCTCAACGGCCGCTTGACCCTCGACGACCGCCGCCTGCGCATCGCGTAACCGACCCATCTGCAGATCGCGCTCGGCCTCGAGTTCCCGAAGCTCGGCCAGGATCGTTCGTGCCTGCTCGACCAGGCGGGTGGATTCTGCCTGAAGCTCACTGAGCTCCTCGGCAACTCCACGTGACCCCTCGTCGGTGGGCACCCTGGTAGGCGATTGAGCCCACAGCTCCAGAGACACTGAGGCGACGGTCACGGCGCAGAGCAAGGTGCGGCGGATCATTGCTTGAAGGATGAGAGAATTATAGCGTGCGGATTGTCGGACTCGACGTAGGCGCGAAACGTGTCGGCGTGGCGATCAGCGACCCGACCGGTACCCTCGCGAGGCCGGTAGGTGTGCTTCGGCCGTCCGGTCTCGAGAAAGACGCTCCCGGTGCGGTGGCTGCCGAGATTGCACGGTTGCGCGGGGAGGAGGACGGTGTGTCGTGTATCGTCGTGGGCCTGCCGTGTCATCTCGATGGCACGTCGAGCGACATGACAGCCCGCGTACGGGCATTCGCCGAGGAGCTCGGCCGCCTGACCGGGCTCGCCGTGATCCTGCAGGACGAACGCTTGACCAGCCGTGAGGCGGAGAGCCGGCTCTCGCTGACGATCAAGGACTGGCGTACTCGGAAGTCACGGCTTGACGCGGCTGCGGCCGCGATCATCCTGCAGGATTATCTCGACAGCAGCGGTCATGACGCCGCCGCGACCGAGGACTCCGACTCATGAGGCGCAAAGCTCTCCGGGTGCTCTCTGTGCTGCTCGTGCTCGGCGGCGCAGGTGCGGCGCTGACCGGGCGTGCACTGTGGACGCGCCTGCACGAGCCATATCAGGCCTACAGTGAGTCGGAGCGCTTCGTCGTCGTGCCGGCGGGTGCGGGTTCGGTTGCGATCGGTCGTCGCCTGGTCGAGGCCGGTGTGGTTCGTGACGAATTGACGTTTCGAGCCGCGCTCTGGTGGACCGGTCGTTCCCGCGACCTTAAGGCCGGTGAGTACCTGTTCGATCGCCCGAGCTCGGTCGTTGACGTTGTGCTCAAGATCGCGCGCGGCGACGTCTACGCGCGGAGGCTCACCTTTCCCGAAGGTCTTATGATTGCGGAGATGGCCGAGATCTTCGAACGGGGCGGCTTTGGCACGGCATCGCAGTTTGCCGAGGCGGCGGCGGACCCGTCGCCCATCCGCGATATGGATCCAACTGGCGACGATCTCGAAGGCTATCTGTTCCCCGAGACCTATGCCCTGCCTCGCGGGACGTCAGCCGCCAGCCTCGTCGCGATGATGGTCGATCGGTTTCGAGCGGTCTACGACCTCACGTTGCGCCAGCGCGCCGAGGCGCAGGGCCTGACGACGCGTGAGGTCGTCACGCTTGCCTCCCTCGTCGAGAAGGAGACCGCCCGACCCTCCGAGCGACCGTTGGTGGCCGCGGTGTATCGAAACCGACTGAAGGTTCGAATGGGCCTTCAGGCCGATCCCACCGTGGTGTACGCCCTGCGGCGTGCCGGCCGGTACGACGGCAACATTCGACGTCAGGATTTGGCGTTCGACTCTCCGTACAACACTTACAGGTACGCTGGCCTTCCGCCTGGGCCCATTGCCGCGCCGGGAGAGGCGTCGCTGCGAGCGGTGCTCGAGCCCGCCGACGTCGACTATCTGTACTTCGTGAGCCGCAATGACGGCTCGCACGCGTTCGCGAGAACCCTTGCCGAACACAACCGCAACGTGAGGGAGTTTCAGATCTTGTACTTCAGGCGCCAGAATGGTGGGTGATCCCTGCACCTTGGCTAGGGGTATATTGACGGCGAGACATGGCAGCACTTCGCCTTGAACCGAAGGATCCTGATTCAGACTTGCCAGTGATTGAGGTGCCACCCGGTCAATCCAGGACCCTTGGGCGGGGTCGACAGGCGGACATCGCGATCGACGATCCCAGTCTGTCGCGCCTGCACGCGCGTGTGACCGCGGAATTCGATGGGTTGCTCGCCGTTGACGATCTGGGGAGTACGAATGGGCTGCTGATCAACGGTCGTGAGCAGTTGAGTTCGTATCTGCGGGCGGGTGATGTCGTCCGCTTCGGCCGCGTCGAGTACATCGTTAGCAAAGCGTGAAACACGGATCCGCACGATCGCGGACGAGCTAGGGCGCCTCGCTCGTGGACACCCGCGCGGTCTTGGTGACGAACCAGGCGTCACCGCGCTTGCGAAGCGAGAGGACATCGTGGTGGTCCGTGGTGGTTTCTCGGTCACCCGACTTCGGCGTACATACGTGGCTGCTGCGGACGTCCGCTCTCGCCAGTGTGTCGTCGGCCGGATCCATTTCCACGCTGATTCCGTCATAGGTGACCTCGTAGACCAGGCACCGGTCGAACGTGCGCCGCATTGCCTGATCGACGGACGGTGGGATGTCAGGAAACACGGCCGTCATCGCCTCGATGTCTCGCGTGCGGTACGCGACCCGATATTGGGCCAGTGCCGAGTTGATGGCCGGCGCTTCTCGTTCGAGTGCCGTCGCCGGCGGAGCGGCTCTCCATGAAGACGCCGCGAGTGCGGCGAGGAGGCTAGTGCCCAAGATCGAACCCACCAGGATTCCCCGTGCAGCTGAGGTCCGCTCAACCGGCCGACCCGGCGTCGGAGTCGCAAGCCTCGAGCGCGTCGTGACGCTCGTTGGCGCCTTCATCGACACACTCGTGGGTATCTTCATCGACGCACTCGTGGGCGTCTTCATCGACACACTCGAGGGTGTCCTCAGCGGCCGCGGTGCTGGCGTGATCGACAGCGTGTCGGCCGGCGCGCGCACGACCCGCGTCGGGAGCGGAGCGGCCCAGGCAGGCTGTCCGGCCTCCATAGCCGGAACGTCGCTGCCGTAGCCACGCCACACAGGATCAGACTCCGACGTGTCTACACCAGAGGTCGGGTCTGGTCCCGGCTGGGTGACGACTGGCGTCTCGGTCGTCGCGCGCGCACGCGGCCGAACGACAATCGTGCGCACATCGTCCTGGTCGAGGTCCATCGTGACCTTCAGGATCGCGTTGCGCATTAGCTCCAGATCCGGATAGCGCCGGTCCGGATCCTTCTGGAGAGCCCGTTCGATGACCTCCTCGAGCTCCTCTGGGAGGTCCTCCCGAATGGTACGGAGTCGTGGGGGATCCTCGTGCGGGAGTCGGTGCAGGAGCCCATCGTTCACGCCTCCCTTGAAGGCGCGCTGATAGCACAGCAGCTCGTAGGCCACAGAGCCGAGTGAGAACATGTCGCTGCGATGGTCGACCGGTCGTCCGAGCATCTGCTCGGGCGACATGTAGTTCAGCGACCCGACCATCGTGCCGTCGAGCGTCATCGCCGACCCCTCGATCCGGGCGATACCGAAGTCGAGAATTCGTACCACCCCCTGGCGGTCCACCATGATGTTGGCAGGCTTGATGTCACGGTGGACGATACCGGCAAGGTGGGCGTAGTGGAGACCGGCACAAATCTGTTCGACGTACGACAACTTATCCGAGAGCATCAGATTTCGGCGCTGGCGGATGAGCTCCGAGAGCGACTCGCCATCGACGAACTCCATCACCATGTACGGCTGGTGATCGTGTTGCCCGCTCGCGTAGATCGTGACGATGTTCGGGTGGCGTAGCGCGGCGGCCGCGCGTGCCTCGCGAAAGAACCGGTCGAGCGCTTCCTGGTCGTGAACCTCTCCGCGAACCACCTTGATGGCGACCTGGCGATCGAGCCTGGCGTCCAGGGCCAGATAGACGTCTCCCATCCCCCCGGAGCCAATCTGACTGAGGACGTCGAACTCTCCTATTCGAGTGGGCGAAGTAGACACTAACCGACTACATATGAGTGAGTTACGCCGCAACTGGCCCGGCCAGCTCGATCACTATGACGGTGGCGTTGTCGGGCCCACCCCTCGCATTGACCTCGTCGATGGCCGCTTGGCAGACCTCGTCCAGCGGCCGTTCGGCGGCCGATGCGAGCGCTGCGATCTCCTTATCGGTCAGAACACCGTGAATTCCATCCGAACAGAGAATCAGGCGGCTCCCGGGCCGGACCTCGAGATCGACGGTGTCGACGACGACTCCGGTGAGTCCGGTGACCGCCCGGGTGACGACATGGCGGAGGGGGTGGGTCTTGGCGGTGTCCTCGGTAATGAGGCCCTGTGACACCTGCTCGGCGACCAACGAGTGGTCGCACGTGATTCTCGAGAGCCGCTCGCCCTCGAGCAGGTACACACGGCAATCGCCGACGTGCGAGACGGCGACCCGACCGCCGCCAAACAGAACGGCGGCCACGGTGGCGCCGCCGCCGGTGACGCCGGCATTTTCCCGGGCGCGGGCGCCAAGGGTCCGATTCGCCACTCGAACCCCCACTTGCAGCCGGTTGGCGAGCAGCGACAACTGCGCGTCGAGTTCAGGCCAGGTCATGTCGGCGTCCTGGGCCGACTCGCGGATAAAGGCGGTCAGCGCCTCGCTGATGGTCGTCGACGCGAACTCTCCCCCGGCATGGCCGCCCATGCCGTCGACCACCGCAAAGATACCGAGATCGCCGTCGGCGATGAAGCGGTCCTCGTTGCGAGATCGTACGCGGCCGCGGTCACTGGCGGCTCCGAACTTGAGCGTCATTCAGTCAGAGTTATCGGCGGTATGACGTGCACGATTGAGGGGTGGAGGTCATTGTGGCCAGGACCAGCCTCGAACGCCGAAGCGTGGGGCGTGGCTCGAGGCCGTGAAACCGCTAGGTCGTTCGGGCGGGTGTCATCTCACCGCTCGCCCCACTTGAGCTTCTCCCTCAGCACCTCGAAGTAGCCACGTGCGGGTCCCTTGACCAGCCGAAGCGGGCGCTCGGACTTGCGGACCTCGATGACGTCGCCCTCGACGAGGGGGTAGCCCGACTGGCCGTCGTACGTAATGAACACATCGTCGGGAGCACGGTTGGCATGCGGGCGGACTTCGACGATCGAGTTGCCTGGAATCACCACGGGTCGATTCGTGAGCGTGTGCGGGGCAATTGGCGTCAGGATGAGCGCGTCGACCGTCGGATGCACGATGGGTCCGCCCGCGGCCAGGTTGTAGGCGGTCGATCCGGTCGCGCTGGCGATGATCAGGCCGTCGGCCTTGACGCGGGTAACAAATCCTCCGCTGACCGACACCGAGAGTTCGATCATGCGCGACAGTGCCGTCTTCGTAAACACGACGTCATTCAGGACGATCCGTGTGTCGAACGCTTGGCCCTGCCGGTGCACCACAGCCTCCAGCAGGGCCCGCTCGTCGAACGCGGCTGTGCCTGCGAGCATCCCGTCGAGTGACGGGAGGAGTTCGTCGATGCGGACCTCGGTCAGAAATCCCAGGCTCCCGAAATTCACGCCGAGAATCGGAATGTCGCGCCCCGATCGGGCGATGCGGGTTGCCATCGCGAGGAGTGTGCCATCGCCACCGAGTACCACAATCACATCGACGTGCTGTGGGAGCAGGTCGCGTGACACTGCGAGCGCACCCTGCGCCTGGGACCCGGCGAGCACGGCGGTGTCGGTTTCGTACACCGCCTCGACCCCTCGGGCGTTCAGCCAGGCGCCGAGTCGCGAGATGTAATCAGAGGCGGCGACGAGGCCGTGTTTGGCGACGATCCCGATCCGGTGGACGGTCATGGACGCAAGTGCAGGAAGAATTCGACATTACCCTTCTGGCCGGTAATCGGCGAGGGAGTAGCCGCTCGTGGCGTCAATCCTACCGCAGCGGCGGCGGCGCGTACCTCGTCGACGACCCGCGCGCGGACGGTGGGATCGTGGATCACGCCCTTGCCCACTTCGGATCGCCCAGCCTCGAATTGCGGCTTGACCAGGACGATCACGTCCGCGCCGGGCCGGAGGAGGGGTGGTACCACAGGCAGAATCAGGCGGAGCGAGATGAACGAGACATCGATGCACGCGAGATCGATCGCGGCCGGAAGTGCGGCTGGGGTCAGGCGTCGCGCGTTGAAACGCTCGAGGACGACGACGCGCGGGTCGCTTCTGAGCGCCCAGTCGAGTTGACCATGCCCGACGTCGAGGGCGACCACTCGCGCCGCGCCCCGGCTGAGGAGCACGTCGGTGAATCCGCCTGTAGAGG
>Ga0326597_10002155_pt1 | contig 29842 bp, 34 predicted proteins | sample RVTome_12_FD_203789 | JGI IMG/M metagenome (GOLD analysis project Ga0326597, IMG submission 203789) | Soil microbial communities from uranium-contaminated site in the Upper Colorado River Basin, Wyoming, United States - RVT100D185 | ecosystem: Environmental > Terrestrial > Soil > Contaminated >... | reverse complement strand
CTGCGGTTCATCTCGATGTCCTCGCGATGAATCGCAAGCGCTTCCTTTTCCATCCCTGCGCGGGTCGCTTCCACCCCTTCCGGAAGGAGCTCTTCGAACTTCCGCTTCATCCGATCGATCGCCCAGAAGAGGTTCACCGCCGTAGGCCTCGTCGCCGCGAGAAGCGCGGCGATCGACTCCATCTCCGCCCGCAAGGCTCGGGCATCCGCCGCGCGCGACTGCGAAAGGCCGAGAGCGATCCCCATGGCGGCAGTGACGCCGATGGCGGGCGCTCCTCGAACCACCATGTCCCGGATGGCCTCGGCCACCGCGGCGGCGTCACGGCAGCGGACGTACTCCTCCCTGGTGGGAAGAACTCTCTGATCGATGAGGACGACGGCGTCGCCCTCCCAGCGAATCGTATCGAACAAGGATCTGCCCTCCGAACGTGATAGATTCTCCCTCTTTCCCGGTGTTTCTGCGACTTTTCTTCCTCTCGATCGCGAGCGAGGGCCTTTACCTCGTCATCGCCCAGAGTGGAACTCTGCCTTTCGCGTTCCCTCTGCTCTGGGGCGCTCTATTCGTCGCCTACGCTCTTGCGATCCCCGCGGTCCAGGGGAAGAGCGGGCGCGCCCTCTTGCTCTTCATCTTCGTCACTTCCGCCCTGTTCCGGGGGAGCCTCCTCCTCGAAAAGGACGGTTTCGCGACCGGCTCGCCCGAGGCGTTCCTCCAGGCCGAGAGCCCCATTCGAGCGGTGATGGGAGTCAGGCCCGGCTTCGAGGCGATCGCAGCCGCCCTGTTCGACCTCGGGGCGCTCGCGATGATGCCGGCGCTCCTCCGGGGGCTCTCGCTTCCTACGGGACTCGCGCTCGTCTACGGGTGGAATCCGCTCCTGGTGAAAGAGGGATCCGCGAACGGCAGGCTCGAGACCATCCCTCTCTTCTTTCTCCTTCTCGCCCTCCTCTTGCTGCAGAAGAAGCGCCCGGGGGCTTCCGCACTGGCGTACGGAGCGAGCCTCGCCGGTCCTCCGTTCCTCTGGGCGACGCTCCCTCTCGCCGCGCGGGCGCTGGGCTTCCGGCTCGCGATCTCGCTCCTCGTCTCTGGGCTCGCCTGGGCGCCTCTCGCGGCGACGAGACCGATCGCCGATCTCATGGGATGGCCGCCTGCGGACCACATCGGTGGGAGCTTGATGCCCGCCACAGCAGAGCTCGCAAGGCTCTTGGTGACGAGGAACCCGATGGTCGCGATCGCGACCTGCGCCGGAGCCTGGCTTCTGCTGGCTCTGGTGAAGGCGGTGAAGCTTCGCCCCGACGGAGCCGGGCTTCCTCGAGAGGCGCTCGCCCTCCTCGGATGCTTCCTCTTCCTGTCCCCCCAGGTGCTGCCTTCAGCGTTTCTCCCGATCGCCGGTCTCGCCGCTTTCAGCGCGAACCCGGGATGGATTGTCGCGACCGCGACCGCTCCTCTCACCTACCTCGCGCTCGGCGAGGGAAGCTGGAGCTTCTGGCTCGCGTTCGCGCAGTACTTTCCGGTCTACGCGAGCCTGGTCTTCGTCGCGCTGGGAAGGAAACGGGGTAGAAAGGGACGACCGGGGAAGGCGAATTAGGAGCGCCTTCCCCGGCGGGATCGAACTAGTGCCGTTCCAACCGCGCGTTCGTAAGGAAACGTATCCGACGGCACTTGCGTACTTTGCCAAACGAGGCGGCCGAGTTCGGCCGACCAAGTTGGAACGGCACTAGGCCACGCCCCACTTCACGAAGAGGAGGCTGAGGGCGATGACGAACACGTAGATCACCAGCGACTCGATCAGCACCAGACCGAGCAGAAGCGCGAAACGGATCTGGGGCGAAGCGCCGGGGTTCCTGGAGATGCTATCGCAGGCGGCGCTGACCGCCCGGCCCTGAGAATACGCTCCCGCTGCGGCGGCGACACCCAGAGCGCCTCCGGCGGCGATCATCGCCCACTTGTAGACTTCGGGGGTCCACTTCTCGGAACCCTCCTGAGCGAACACCGGGGCGGCCAGTATGAACAACGCTCCCCACACCAAGGCTGTCAACAAAACCTTTCTAGTCACCAGATTTCCTCCTTAAACTTGCAGAACGAACTCGAATCAGTGCTCCTCCGCGGCAACCGCGCCGCCGAGATAGATCATGGTCAACATGGTGAATACGAACGCCTGCAGCACGCTCCCGAAGACTCCGAACAGCATCATCGGCACGGGAATCAGGAACGGAATCAGGCTCCCGAGGACCAACACCACGAGCTCCTCCCCGAAGATGTTCCCGAAGAGTCGAATCGAGAGCGACAGCACGCGGCTCAGGTGGCTGATGATCTCGATGGGAAGCATGATGATCGCGAGAGGAAGGAGCGGGCCGAGAAAGTGCTTGAAGTACGGGACGGCGCCGTGGGCCCGGATCCCCTGGTAGTTGTAGTAGAGAAAGGATACCAGGGCGCAGCCTACGGTCATGTTGAGCGAAACCGTTGGAGAAGAAAAAAACGGGATCAGACCCAGAAGGTTGCTCACGAGGATGAACAGTCCCAGCGTTCCCACGAGCCCGAGAAATTGCCGGCCCTTGTGACCGACGGTCTCCTCGAGCATGCCCAGGAGGCCGGCGACCGCGGCCTCGAGGAGGAGCTGAAGCTTTCCTGGGTTCTCGACGCTGATGCGTCTTCGGAACCAGAAGGCAAAAGCCGCCAGGAGCAGGGCCACGAAAATCGACATGACCACGTGGTCGGGAATGTGGATGTGGAAGACGGATTCCAGGATCCCCGATAGCGCCGAATGATGCTCGAATTGCTCCATACTTACGAAACCGCACGCACTCGAAGCCGCCTGTGAATTTGCTGGGAGAAGACGGTGACGGCTAAGGCCCCAAGAAGGTGCTCTGGCTAAGTGTCGATGTCGTTATGGCTACGAAACTCCCCGAACGCGACGAGGCCCCATTCCAGAAATACGGCAAAAACCGGTGCGGACAAGCCCAATGTGAGAGCCACGACGTTGGCACGACAAACGCTAACTATAACAAACAACCCGACTCCCAACAAGAGGTACCGGAGAGCGACTCCGAGGACGGCGAGCCAGGAGGCTTTGCGCGGAGGGCTCGAGGTCAAGAGATGCGCCAGGCGGACCAGGCCTTCCAGGTTGAGCGTCGACAGGATCCCCCCGGCGGCAACCGCGAGAGCGATCGAAGCACCCCAGGCGAGCGCGGCTACGGACGTGAGCGCGACGAAAAGCCATGAGGTGCGCCGCAGGCGACGCTCGGAGGCCTCGGGATCGAAGCGCCTCAAGCCGGGGGGCTCGGCTTCTGGCCTTCGGCATCGAGCTTCTCGAATTTGTTGAGCGTCCTGAAGAGGTTGATGAAGGCCGCCGCGATCCCGAAGACCAGAAAAATCGCCGAGAACCAGGGAAGCGTCCCGAGCTTTCGATCGAGGAAATAACCGAAAGCTGCGCCCAGAGTGATCGAGACCGGGAACATGATCCCGATGCTGGTGAGGAGAGCCCACCGGGCCCGCTGGGAGACAGCGGGGGCAGACTCTTCGGGCATGGTCGGGCCCGGGTCAGTCGTTTCCGTCGTCGCCGGCGCTCTCGCGACCGGTCTCGGCCGCTGGCGGCGCCATCGGCTCCTCGGCAAATCTCGCAGCCGGCTCGATACGCTCCACGATGGCGCGAACCGGGACCCGAAGAGGATCGAGGAACGGCTTGGGATAGACGCCGATCCAGATACAGAGGGCGACGATGGGAAGAAGCGTTGCCTGCTCCCGGAAGGAAACGTCCCGGAGCTTTTCGTTCTCGGGCTTGTCGATCTTGCCGAACATGAGCCGCTGGTAAAGCCAGAGCAGATACGCCGCACCGAGCACGATCCCCGAGACCGCGAACGCGGCGTAGCGCCAGCCGGCGTGGGGGCTCGCGAAAGTACCCTGGAGGATCATGAACTCGCCGATGAACCCGTTCAGGAGCGGAAGCCCCATCGAAGCGAGGGCGATGATGAGAAAGAGCGCCGCGAAGACCGGCACCACTTTCGCGATGCCGCCGTAGGCGGAGATCATCCGGTTGTGGGTCTGCTCGTACATGATCCCCACGATCAAGAACAGGCCGCCGGTCGAAAGCCCGTGGTTCACCATCTGGAGGATCCCGCCCTGGAGGCCGAGCTCCGTGAGGGCGAAGATCCCGAGCATCACGAACCCGAGATGGCTCACCGAGCTGTAGGCGACGAGCTTCTTCCAGTCGGGTTGCACCAGGGCCACGAGAGCTCCGTAGATGATCCCGATGACCGCAAACGCCAGCACCCACCAGACGGCGTCGCGGCTCGCGCCGGGGAGAAGCGGAAGCGAGAACCGGACGAAGCCGTAAGTTCCCATCTTCAGGAGAACTCCGGCCAGGATCACCGAGCCCGCGGTCGGCGCCTCCACGTGAGCGTCGGGAAGCCAGGTGTGGAAGGGAAACATCGGGACCTTGATGGCGAAGCCGATGTAGAACGCGACGAAGACCCAAAACTGGAGGCCGGGCGCGTAGTCAGCGGTCCAGAGCTGGGTGACGTCGAAGGTATAGATGCCGGTGGCGTCATGGTACGCGAAGTACAGGGCGAGGATCCCGAGGAGCATGAGGACGCTCCCCACGAGGGTGTACAGGAAGAACTTGATCGCGGCGTAGAGCTTCCGCGGGCCTCCCCAGATGCCGATGAGGAAGTACATCGGGACCAGCATCACTTCCCAGAACACGTAGAACAGGAAGAAGTCGAGGGAGACGAAGACCCCGAGCATGCCCGTCTGGAGAAGGAGCAGGAAGATGTAAAACTGCTTCACCCGATCGGTGATGGCGTTCCAGGAGGAGAGACAGGCGATGAAGCCGAGGAGCGTCGTCATCATCACCAGGAGAAGGCTGATGCCGTCGAGCCCGAGGTGGTACTGGACGCCGAGGGACGGAATCCACTCGTAGACTTCCTTGTACTGGAACTGAGGGCCGTTGTTGTCGAACGAAGTCCAGAGCGGCAGCGATATCAAGAAGCTCACGAGAAAGATCGCGTTCGCCGCCCACTTGATCGCGCTCTCCTGCGACTTCTTCAAGCCGACGAGGATCGCGAGCGCTCCCAGGGTGGGAAACCACACCACCAGGGAGAGGATGTTGAAGCTGAAGGGATTGTTCTCGAGCATGAACCTCGTCCTCTACCAGAAATAGAAATAGAAGAACCCAACCAGGATGCCGATACCGAAGAGCATCATCAGGGCGTAGTTCTGGATGAGACCTGTCTGGACCTGTCGAAAGAGGAGCGACAGCTGGGCGAATATCTTCCAGATCGCGTTCACCGCGCCATCGACCAGGCTCGCATCGGCGAGCGATGAGAGATCCGCGGCGCCCACGGTGAGGCTCGCGGCGGCGTTGACCGCACCGTCGATCACTTCGGCGTCGAACTTGCTGAAGCCCTCGGCGCCCGAGAGCGTCCCCGCTACCACCGTCGCCCCGTAGAACTCGTCCACGAAGTACTTGTTGTAGAGCGTTCGATAGACGGACGGCCAGCTGCGAGCGACCGACTCGTCGGCCTTGGCGTTCGTCCAGTACGTCCGATAGGCCAGGAAGATTCCCGTCGCGGCGATCGCGACCGAGATCAGCATGAACGTCCACTCGAGTGCCGCGCTCGCTTCGTGGGCGGCGGCTTCCGCGGCCGGATGAGTCCCGGCCATGATCCCGGGCTCGAGGAAGCTCTCGATGCGATTGTGACCGCCGAGGAAATGGGGCCAGCCGACGAAACCCGCAATGATCGAGCCCACCGCGAGGACCACGAGCGGCACCCACATCACCGGGGGAGCCTCGTGGAGATGCTCCTCCATTTTTTCCCCGCCGCGGAACTTTCCGAAGAACGTGAGGATGACCTGGCGGGTCATGTAGAACGCGGTCATTCCCGCGGCGAGCGCCGCGACGAGCCAGAGGGGCGTGAGGTGTCCGCCTCCCGTAGCGCGCCAGAGGATCTCGTCCTTGCTGACGAACCCCGCGAGCGGCGGAATCCCGGCGATGGCGATCGTCGCCACGATGAACGTTCGCGCCGTCCACGGCATGTGGGAGAAGAGCCCGCCCATGTTCCTCATGTCCTGCATCTCGGTGTAGTGGCGGTGTCCACCGGAAACGAGCTCGGCGTGCTCCATCGCGTGGATGACGCTTCCCGAGCCCAGGAACAAACAGGCCTTGAAGAAAGCATGGGTCATCAAGTGGAAGATCGACGCGGCGAAGGCGCCCACCCCCGCGCCCAGGAACATGAAGCCGAGCTGCGAGACGGTGGAATAGGCGAGGACTCGCTTGATGTCGTTCTGAAAGAGCCCGATGGAGGCGGCGAGAAACGCGGTCGCGCAGCCAATCGCCGCGACGACCGACAATGCCGCGGGCGCGTGAGCGTAGAGAACGCCGCAGCGCGCGGTCATGTAGACCCCCGCGGTCACCATGGTAGCGGCGTGGATGAGGGCCGAGACCGGGGTCGGGCCCTCCATGGCGTCGGGAAGCCAGACGTAGAGAGGAATCTGCGCGGACTTACCGGCGGCGCCGACGAAGAGCAGAATACCGATCGCCGAGAGGACGCCGAAGCCGACCTCGGGGGAATCGAATCGCGCCGCCACCCCCTGCATCACCTGATAGAAGTCGACCGATCCGAATTGAAAGAAGATGAGCAGGATCGCGAGGACGAACCCCGCGTCACCGATGCGGTTGACGATGAACGCCTTCTTTCCGGCGTTCGCGGCGGAATCCCGGTCGAACCAGAAGCCGATGAGAAGGTACGACGAGAGCCCCACTCCCTCCCAACCGATGAAGGCGATAAGGAAGTTCGCTCCCAGCACCAGGTTCAACATGAAGAACGTGAACATGTTGAGGTAGGTGAAGAAGCGCCAGAAGCCGGGGTCGTGGCTCATGTAGCCGACAGAGTAGATGTGGATCAGGAGTCCGACGCCCGAGACGACCAGGACCATGACCATCGACAGAGAGTCGAGTCGGTAGCTCCAGTCGACGAGGAAGTCTTTCGTCGAGCCGTCCGCCTGCGACACGCTCATCCCCGGGATCCAGGAAAAGAGCGTCTTGTCGAGGACCGACTCCGATCCTGCGGCGAGAAACACGCCGAAGAAGCAAGAGACGGCGATGAGGAAGGAAAGGGCGACCACCCCGCAGGCGATGAAGGCGACCGCGTTTTTGGGAAGTCGTTTTCCGAAGAGCCCGTTTACGAGGGCACCGACTCCGGGGATGAGAGGAATCAGCCAGAACAGTTCACTCACGGTGAAAGCTCGCTAACGGCGATTGGAAATTGAGACAACTTGAAGCAGAAAGGACAGTTCGGAACGTCGAAGCACTCCAAAACGAGCGGCAACTTATAGCACCGGGCTCCATTGTTGTCAAGAATTCGCGGGAGGGCAAGCTTCCGATTAGGCCTTGATGGGGAACGATTTATAGTCGCCCGTGCTCAGAAGTCGCTCAGAAGACCCCCTTGACGGCGCCGCCATCGACCTGAAGACAGGTCCCGGTCACGTAGCTCGCTCGTTCGGAGCACAGAAACGCGACGACGGACGCGAACTCCGAGGGCTCTCCCAGCCGCCCCATGGGTATCTGGCTCGTCCAGCGGGCGTAGATGGTTTCGGGGGGGACGCCTTCCTGCTGACTCAGTCGCGAGGCGAGCTCGACGAGTCGATCGGTGCGGGTATAGCCGGGGCAGACGACGTTGACGCCGATTCCGAACGGTCCGAGCTCGTTCGAGAGAGTCTTCATGAGCCCGACGACCCCGGCCCGGGCGGTGTTCGACAGAATCAAACCCTCTACGGGCTGTTTCACGGAGATGGAGGTCACGGCGACGATTCTTCCCGACCGCTGCTCCTTCATGCGGGGCACGACCGCTCGACAGAGAAGGATGGCGGAGAGAAGGCTCAGATCGATGCCGCTCTTCCAGTCGGAGAGCTCGGTCGTCTCGAAGCGGCTCGCGGGCGGCCCGCCGGCGTTCGCCACGAGCACGTCGAGCCTGCCAAACCGATCGATCACTCGATCGACGAGCGACGAGACCTCGTCCTCGCGGGTGACGTCGGTCGGCTGGAACAGGACGTCGGCGCGGGATCGCTCGCGAACCTCGCGGGCGGCCGCTTGCAGCGTTTCGGGGTCGCGGGCGGCGAGCGCGACTGCGGCGCCTTCGAAGGCGAGTAGCTCGGCTACGGCCTTGCCGAGACCGCGGCTCGCGCCGGTGACCAGCGCAACCTTGCCCGCGAAACCGAGATCCACGGGCCGGATTCTATCAGGAAGGAAGGAGGGCTGGCGCCGTTCCAACGTTTGAGTCGGGCGGCGCGTCTCGGGCGGGCCGAAGCCTATCGCCGAGGAAAAACGGAGAGTTGGGCGGAACAGGTTGGAACGGCGCTAGGTGTACTGCTTCTCCTTGCAGGAGATGCAGACCTTGGTCCAGGGTACGGCTTTGAGCCGGGCCGGCGAGATCTCCTCCTCGCAATCCGTGCAGATCCCGTAAGTCCCCGCCTCCACCCGCTGGAGCGCGTCCTCGATCGCGCGAAGCAGCTTCGCGTCGGTCTGCTTGAGTTGAATGCTGATCTCTTCCTCGTTTGCGGCGGAGGAGCGATCGGCGAAGTCGCCGTGCCCGTCCGTCGGGGCCCCGCCGGTCAGCATGCCTTTCATGCCGATGGACCGCTCGAGGTCTTGCTTCTTCTCCAGAAGCGCCTTCTTGTGTTGTGCCAGGTCGGTTTTCTTCATGCCTACGTCCGGTTTCATTGCTGTAAGTGCTCGCCTCGATCCATTCTCACTGCCGCGGGGACCCCACCCCCGCGGCTGGTCGCTTCGCGCTCTGCGCTGCGCGACCGCGGAGGGCTCCGCTCGGCACGCTACCCTCGCAGGCTGCAGATGCTTTTCCGGCAGCCTGCTGGTCCGAAACCAATTATTATATATCGCTGAGCGAGACTGGGCAAGCTGACGTGCGCCCGAACGGCCGAACCGGCGGCCTATCGGCGGACGTAGCCTCGAAGCCGACCCGCGTCCTCATCCGACATCGAGACGAACTCCATCCCCGCGAGGCAATCCTCATCCGCCCGGTCTACCCGCACGACGCGGGCCTGCACCACCGCGAACTCTTTTTCGAACAACAGCTTGATAAGGTAGGCGGAGCCTGGGGTCAGAAGGCGTCTCAAGCGCAGGAGCATTCCGCCGAGACTGAGGTTCTGGACCGAGGCCTCCCAGCCGTCGCCGAGCTGAGCGAAACACCGACCCACCGAGTCAACCCGGTGGTATCGGCGGCGGGAGGCCTGTGCCATGGAAGATGTCCGCTCCTGCGGGAACCCACTGGACGATCCACCTGGCACCATCGTCCTGAGCGTCATCGTATCGCTCCTCGATTCCGCTGACAACCCAGAATCACGTATGCCCGGTCTCGCCGGCGAGGAGGTCCAGGGCGTGGCCGAGGGTTGGGGCGAGCGCCGCGATCCCTTGTGAGACAGCCTTGGGGCTTCCGGGCAGGGCTACCACCAGGACGGGACCTACGTTTCCGGCGAGGCTGCGGGCGAGGACCGCCATCGGGGTGTGAGCCAGACCACTCGAGCGAAGGAGCTCCCCGTAGCCTGGGATCTCGCGGTCGAGGAGGCTCCGGACGACCTCCGGAGTTACGTCTCTTGGGCCGAGACCCGTGCCTCCGGTGGTGAGCACGAGATCGACTCCCCCGTCCGCGAGGAAGCGCCGAATCTCGGCTTCGATGAGGGACTTCTCGTCGGGCACGGCGGACCGACGCACGATCGAAAACCCAAGCTTCGACAGCTCGGCGACGGCTACGTCCCCGGAAAGATCGGTGCGAGCTCCGGCAGTGACGCCGTCGCTCACCGTCAGTACCGCCGCGCGCCGGCTCGTAGCGTCCTCACGTTGTATCTGGCTCCCCCAGAAGTATAAAGCTATAGTGGGCTCGGTACGCCAAAAAGCGTGGCCGGCCCTTACATCATGCGGAGATTCGCGCGCGTTTCGACCCTCGCCGTCCTCGGCTGGACCCTTTGCGCCGCCCCGACCGGTTCGCAGGAACAAAAGCAAGAGGACCGTTATCAGTTCCGCGTTACCGTCGACCTCATCTCTCTGAACGTCACCGTCACCGACGCGCGGAGCCGCTTCGTCACCGAGCTCCTGCAGAAAGATTTTTCCGTGTACGAAGACGGGATCTCGCAAGAGATCTCGGTCTTCTCCCGCGAAGACCTCCCCATCCGCATGATGCTGCTGATGGACACCAGCGCGAGCATGGACGAGAAGATGGGCTTCGCCCAGGAGGCCGCGGTCAACTTCGTCGATACGATGAAGCAGGACGATCTCACCGAGGTGATGGAGTTCGGAAGCAAGCCGAACGTCCTCCAGCCGTTCACCGCCGACGCCGAGAAGTTGTCGCGGGCGATCCGCATGACCCAGGCGGGCGGCACCACGAGTCTCTACAACGCCCTCTACATCGCGCTGAAGAATCTGAACCGGAGGAGGGAAGACATCCGGCGGCAGGCGATCATCGTTCTCTCCGACGGCGAGGACACGAGCTCGCTCGTGAGCTTCGAGCAAGTGATGGAGCTCACCAAGGACACGGACGTCGTCATCTACACCATCTCCCTCCGGAAGCCGAACGCGCGGCGAGGGCGTGCCTTCTCCGAAGCGGAGCACGTGCTGAAGAAGCTCGCTGAAGAGACGGGTGGCCAGTGGTTCTTTCCCGGTGAGATCCAGGAGCTCGCTTCCGTCTACGAGCGGATCTCGACCGAGCTCAAGAGCCAGTTCAACCTCGGCTACATATCGAACAACCCCAAGCGGGACGGATCCTGGCGGCGGGTCGTCGTCCAGACGGGGTTTCCCGATCTCATCGTCCGCACCAAGCTCGGCTACTACGCCCCTCGGGCGAACTAAGAAAAGAGAAGGGGGATGGGGAGATTCGGGGAGATCACCAGGTCGAGTCAGTTCCAGCCCACGAGTCCCAGGTCGATCGCCTTCTGCGCCGCCTGGTTGAGTTGGTTTCGAAGGCTCACCGTCGTCGTGAACGTCCGCCGCAGATGCGTGTCTCCTGCGGCGTAGACCCCTGGAGTCGCGCCCTCGAGGCTCGTGCTCTCGGTCCGTCCGCCGACGGTGATGCGCACCCTGGTCACCCAGGAGTTCGGGTCGGAGCCGACGGGGACGAGGGTGGGGACGTCCTCGAAGACCTCGCCCAGCCCCTGAACGTACTGCACCTGGAAGCTCTCGATGTTCCCGGCCACGGGAGACCAGGGGCCGGGAAACGCCACGTCCCTCCGCTCGAGCTGGGGGTTCGAAGCCGGGGGCAGTGGATTCACTCGGTACTGCACCACGTGGAAGAGGCCGATGACGGCGCAATTGACGCTGACGTCGGTGTCGAATCCGCTGGGTGGGCTCAGATCGGTGACGACGGGAGCCGGCCCCAGGCTCAGGTCCAGGGTGCCGCAGGCGGATGGCCCGTTCGCGGCGCCTCCGGCGCCGGTGCACATCGGAGTTCCCGTGAGCTCGAAAGCGGCGAGACCCGGCGGCACGGCGTCGCACGCAGGATCTCCGTTCGGTCCCTGGATCGCGAAGAGCACCATGCCGTCCTGATAAGCCTCTTCGAAATTCGGGGGCTGAGGCGAGAAGCTGAAGGGGTCGACGTTCACCACCGACGAGGTCCCGATGGTGGGGCAGGGAGCAGCGCCGCCAATGGCGCAGGGCCTGGGCCTCGAGACCGGGAATTCGGGATCCGCGTACACGATGCTGATTTGGTCGGGCGTGAACCCGCCGCCGTCGAACCACATCACCGCCATCGTCGAGGGAGTCGCGAAACCGGCAACCGAGAGGTCCTGGCTGATTCGATCGAGGCCCGCCCTTGCGTTGGCGTTCATGTAGGAAACCTCGGGCTCCCGAGCGAAGCTGCGCTGGCTCTTCTGGAGCAGCAGGAACACCGACGACATCAGCACCATGGTGATGAGGAGCGCTACCAGGATCTCGGTGAGCGAGAACCCGCGCGGAGGGTCAGGGGAGGCGGCTTGCATACGCATGGAACGGGTTTAGCAAGGGCCGTTCCAACCAGAAGACTCCTCCAACACATTGCAGTTGTTGCGCTTAAAGGCAAGTGCCAGGCGGCTCTAGACAGCAGGTGTGGGGCTTTGTCGGAGGCGAAACGTCGAGGCGCGGAACTTCATGCGGGGAGGCGGCTGCGAGCGGGCCGCAAGACTATGACTCGGAAGGATGTTCTCCCTGCTCGCCCTGTCAGACCGAGGCACGTAGGGAAATTCCCGGTTGCGCGCCCTTCAAGCTTTTTTCGCGACGAGCAAAGAATATTTACAGGACGACCCTCGTACCTCCCACCGGCCAAGTCTGTAAAATTATATGCATTCGATATTTACGGGATCTAGTTCGGGGCGCCCGCGTGGCATGCGACTTGCTCTTCGTGCGAGCGTCTACTAACCGGATGCTTCCGAGCCGGGAAAGGGCCCGGTTCGGGAGTCCGAGCTCCCTCCTAATCGTAGGCACGGAAAAGGGGCCGGACCTCGAAAGAGGTTTGGCCCTTTTTTCTTTTTCGAGGGCTTTGACATCTCTCGGCGCGAAGCAGTACTGTGACTTCGAGAGCTTCATGCCCGATCGAAGTTACTTCGAGGAGCAGGAGCGGAAGCTCCTCGTCGCCTACGCTTCCTCGAGTGCCCGTTCTCGCGGCCGCCGCCACAAGGAGACCGAGCACCGGTTCCGCACTCGGTTCCAACGCGACCGCGATCGCGTCATCCATAGCACCGCCTTCCGCCGGCTCGAGTACAAGACTCAGGTGTTCGTCAACCACGAGGCAGACCACTACCGCACCCGTCTTACCCACTCGCTCGAGGCGGCGCAGATCGCCCGAACCATGTCGCGCTACCTGAGGCTGAACGAGGATCTGACCGAAGCCGTCACGTTGGCCCACGATCTGGGCCATACGCCGTTCGGCCACGCGGGCGAGGATGTCATGAACGCGCTCATGGCGGACCATGGTGGGTTCGAGCACAACCTGCAGTCGCTTCGGATCGTGGACCATCTCGAGCGGAGGTACCCCGAATTCCGGGGCCTGAACCTCACCTTCGAGGTCCGCGAAGGGATCTTCAAACACTCACCGCGGAAAGAAGCGGGCCCGGAGGAGTTCCGAGACGGGCTGAGCCCGTCCCTCGAGGCCCAGCTCGTCGATCTCGCGGATGAGATCGCCTACATCAATCACGATCTGGAGGACGGGCTCACTTCGCGCCTCCTCGATCTTTCCGTCCTCGAGGAAGTCGAGCTGTGGCGCCGGCACTTCGGGGAGGCCTGCCGCAACCATCCCAAGGAGCCGGAGAAGGTCCGGATCCGGGTCGCCATCCGGGGGATCATCGACCACCTTACGACCGACCTCATCGCCGAGACGGAGCGTGCCATCGAAAGCGCCGGGGTCGGGACCGAAGAGGACGTGAGAGGGCACGCGGGACGGCTCGCGCGCTTCACCCCCGAGGTGGAGGATCTGAAGGCGCGGCTCAAGCAGTTCCTGTTCCAGAACCTCTACCGTCACTTCCGCGTGGTGCGCATGGCGGAGAAGGCGAAGCGAGTAGTGAGAGAGCTCTTCGAGGCCTACGTCGGGAACCCGCGCCAGCTTCCACCCCACGTCTCGGTGCGGATCGAAGTCGAGGGACTGCACCGCGTGGTCTGCGACTACATCGCGGGCATGACCGATCGTTTCGCCCTCGACGAGCATGGCAAACTCTTCGATCCCCTCGAGCGCCTGTAGCCCCGGGACCACAGTGGCGGCGCCTCGGACCGAGCGGCGCTGACGACCGCATTCGGGCGAAATCGCTTCGCGGAAACGACTTCAACCGCTCGTTCGGGAACAGCCAGACCGTGGCGCGGTTCTTGCTTGATTCGGCGCCCGAGGAGACTTCCAATGAGTGAAGCGGTCGCAACCGAGCTGCGCGAGCACCGAAGGCACGCGCCCACCATCCTCCGTGCCGAGGTCGAGCGCGACTGCGTGCGCCGCCAGGGCTATCTCATGAACGTGAGCCTCGGAGGGGCGTTTCTCACCGTCGAGGATCCGCCGCATCCCGACAGCGCCCTCGCCGTGCACGTCCTCTTTCCCTGGGGAATGGGTGAATGCCGGCTCGACGCGCGCGCGGTCTGGCTGCAGACGGACGAGCGAGGTCGCGCCATCGGAGCCGGAGTTTCCTTCGTGGAAATTTCCGACGACGCCAGAAATAAACTGACGAGCTATCTCCAACGATTCCTCGAGCTCGCAGCCGAGATTACCAGCTAGTCCCGTTCCAACTTGATTCGCCTAGCAAGAACTTTGCTTTGGCCAGCCCGTCGCTATCTGTCAGCGACGCTGGCGTTCGGCGAGAGTAGTTGGAACGGCACTAGGCCGCCCGCTCGAGCGCGCTCACGAGATCCGTCGTTTCGCTTTCCGGACGCCCTTCGCGCGTCCGAGATGCTCGAGAAGCTGAAGGAAATCCGCCCTCAGCACGTCGCTCTTGCCGAGTTGACGCCAGGCCCCCAAGAGCCTGCGCTCGCGGGGATCCCCCGGAGTCGCCCGGCTCCTGTCCTTCTCATCTGGAAGGAAATAGGACACGGGCGTATCCAGAGCCTCGGCGATCTTCTGGAGCCAGTCCAGCGAAATCCGACGACGCCCCTTCTCGAAATTGGTCAGCGCGCCCGGAGAGATTCCCACCATACGGGCCAGGACCTTTTGCCGGATGCGTTTCGATTTGCGGACCTCGCGGATCCGCTCTCCCACTTTCATTTCTGCCCCTGAGTTCAAGTCCGAATCTACCTCCAACGTGGTTTTGCGGCGCTCCTTGGTCGAGGAAACGGAGGCCGCCTTCTCCGGCACCCCGATACTTGCCTGAGAAAATTCCTGATGGGCCATGATGTTTTCCCCTAAGCCTCCATCGGAAAAAGCTACGGTACCACAACCTTCTGCCGGGAGACAACCCGAAAGGTTCAAAATGTTGAGCACCGATTGGTTGTTGGTCAACGCGGTTGAGGGGCGGGGGGAGTGTCGGTTCCCGGCTCGAGGAATTTCTCGATGCCGGGGGCTCCGATCTGGCTGGGCACGTCGAGGGAGAGGACGGGCCTCCAACTCGAGGGGCCGACGCGCAGGAAGACGGAAACGGAGATTTTTTCCCATTTCTCGTTTTGAAACATCCGCTCCGGCGCGTCCTTCGATAGGAAGTTGGTGTCGGAGCGCATGGTGACGACGTCGGACGCGGCCCCGGATGCGATCGGCGTCTCCGAGATCGAACGGAGGAAATCGTTCCCCCAGGGCTCGTCGGGGAATGTCTCTCTCTTGAAGACCGCCATCGCCTGGATGTAGCCTGCCTCCTCCGTTCCCGCGTTCTTGATCCGGAACCGCACCACGGGATGGATGTAGTTGTTCTGCTCTCGATCTTTTCCTCGGACCGCCCAATAAGCGGACACGTCCGCGAGCTCGAGCGCGCCGACTTTCGCCTCGCTCTCGGCGTCGGCGCATCGGCAAAGCGCTCCGGCCGCGAGCAGCGGGGCGAGACTCGAAAGCAGAACGGGAGAGAGTCGACCCTTCAATGAACCTTTCTTCATCTTGCTCCGCGGACAGCCGGATTATACTCCAGCGAACGAGCAGGAGCTTTTCACCGTGATCGAAGTTTCGGGCATCACCAAAGAGTTCGGCCGCGTAACCGCGGTCTCCGGCCTCACGTTCTCGGTAGCGAAGGGCGAGGTGCTGGGCTTTCTCGGGCCGAACGGCGCGGGAAAGACGACTACCATGCGCATTCTCACCGGGTTCATCCCGGCGACGCGCGGAACGGCGGTAGTCGCAGGCCACGACATCCTGTCGCAACCTCTGGAGGCCAAAAGGAAGATCGGATACCTCCCCGAGAATCCCCCGCTCTATCCCGAGATGACGGTCTTCGACTATCTGGAGTTCGTCGCACGCATCAAGGGAGTACCCCGCGCGCGCCGGAGAACAAGGGTCGATGAGTCCCTCGAGAAGTGCTCTCTCGCGGACGTCCGCGACAACCTCGCGGGAAAGCTCTCGAAGGGCTATCGGCAGCGCCTGGGGCTCGCCCAGGCCCTGGTTCACGAACCCGAGGTCCTGATCCTCGACGAGCCCACCGCCGGGCTCGATCCGAAGCAGATCAACGAGACCCGCGCGCTCATTCGATCGCTCGGCCACGATCACACCGTCGTGCTCTCGACCCACATCCTTCCCGAGGTCGTCATGACCTGCGACCGGGTGGTCATCCTCAACCAGGGCTCGGTGGTGGCCCAGGGAACGACGCAAAGCCTCATCGACCAGTTCCGGCAAGCGGAGGAGTTGCAGGTGGTAGTCGAGGGGCCGGAGCCGGAGGTGCTCCGTACCCTGCGGGCCCAGGACGGGGTTTTCACCGCCGAGCCCCTTCGGCGCGACGGCGATACGGTGACTTACCGGCTTTCGGTCGCGCCCGGCGGAGACGTCCGGCGGCAGCTCGCGTCCTCGATCGTGCGCGCGGGGCACGGCTTGCTCGGCCTCCATCAGGAGGGGATGACGCTCGAGGAAGTCTACCTCCGGGTCGTTTCTTCCGAAGAGCCGCGGGAGGGGGTCTGATGGCGAACGTCTGGGCCCTCGCGCGGCGCGAGGTGCAATCCTACTTCGCCTCGCCTGTGGCCTACGTGGTGCTCGCGCTCTTCATTTTCCTTTACGGGTATTTCTTCTCCGACTATCTCTTCGTGTTTCTCGAGCGCAGCATGGGCCGCGGGGGTTTCGGAGGCCCTGCCGAGACCCTGAACCTCAATCAAGACCTGATTCGCTGGCTCTTCCACACCACGAGCGTGGTGTTGCTGTTCCTCGTTCCCATGCTGACGATGCGCGCGTTCGCGGAGGAGATCCGCTCGGGCACCATCGAGCTCCTGCTCACCTCGCCCCTCACCGATTTCCAGATCGTGCTGGGAAAGTTCCTCGGGGTCCTCTTCCTCTACGCCTCGATGCTGGCGCTGACCTTCCTGCATATGACGATCCTGTTCTTCTTCGGGGACCCGGAGTGGAAGCCGCTCCTCGTGGGCTATCTCGGGATGCTGCTCCTGGGCTCCGCCTTCATCTCCTTCGGCCTCGTCTTCAGCAGCCTCACCCGGAACCAGATCGTCGCCGGCTTCCTCACGTTCGCCACCTTCCTCTTTCTCTGGCTCATCGAGTACGCCGAGAGCTGGGCGGGCGCCGCCTCGGGCATCGTCACCTACCTCTCGGTCACCAAGCACCTCGAAGAGTTCGCGAAGGGGGTCGTCGACAGCCGCGACCTGGTCTACTACCTGACGTTCATCGGACTCGGGCTCTTCCTCTCGAAGGCGTCCCTCGAGTCCCTGAGATGGAGGGGTTGAAGTGAAGAGACTCACTCCCTATCTCGGCGCCTCGGGCATGGGTTTTCTCGCCGCCGGCGTTCTCCTTCGCCTGCTCTCGCCCGGCCGCGACCGCGTCTGGGCCTCGTTTCTCATCGCCGGGCTCGCGCTCTTTGTTCTCTATCTCGTCAATCATTGGCAGGAGGTGCTCCGCCTGGCGGGACGGAGGAGCACCCGGGAAGGAGCGAACGCGCTCGCGCTCATTCTCGCGGTCACCGGAATCGTCGTCGCCATCAACTTCATCGCCAACCGGCACCAGAAGAGGTGGGACTTCACCGCGGCCCGCCAGTACACGCTCTCCGAGCAGACGTCCAAAATCCTTTCCGGTCTCGAGAACGAGCTCGAGATCGTGCTTCTCGACAACCCGACCGCCTCCCGCGCCCTCGTCGCCCGGGAGCTGCTGGAGCTCTACGACGGCGAGAGCGAGAAGGTCCGGGTCTCGATCGTGGACCCCGAAGCCGATCCCCAGAAGGCGCTCTCCTACCAGGAGCCGGGTGAGCCCGGCATCACCATGGGCACGGTTCTCGTCGCCTCCTCTGACCGCAAGGAGCGCGCCACGGCCGCGACCGAGCCCGAGGTTACCAATGCCATCCTGAGGGCGCTGCGGCAGGAGAGAAAGAAGATCTACTTCACTTCCGGCCACCAGGAGAAATCGACCGAGGACACCAACCCGAGCGTCGGCCTTTCGGTCGTGAACGGAAAGCTCCAGGGGTCGACGTATGAGACCGCGAGCCTGGTCATCGCCCGCTCCATTCGAAGAGACGAGATGCGGGTGCCGGAGGACGCCGATGCCGTCATCGTCGCCGGGCCCAAGACGGACTTCCTCCCGGAAGAGATCGCCGCCCTCGACCTCTACCTCCAGTCGGGGGGCCGCGCGGTCTTCCTCCTGGATCCCGCGACCCAGGGAAAGACCCCGGCGCTCGACGAGTATCTCCTCGAACGGGGCGTTTCACTCGGGAGCGACGTCGTCGTCGATCCCTTGAGCGTTCCCCCTCTCTATCCGGTGGTGCGAACGTACGGCGCTCATCCGATCGTAGAGAGCTTCTCGAACGCGCTGAGCATCTTCCCCCTCGTTCGGAGCGTCGAGCGCGCCGCGAGCGTTCCCGCGGGGGCTTCGGTCCGGGATCTGTTCTCCTCGGAAGCCGAGAGTTGGGGAGAGACCCGCTTGGATGAGCTCGCCGAGCGCCAGGGACCGGCGCCCGACCAGAGTCGGGGACCGCTCACGCTCGCGGTCGCGGTGAGCCTCGCCGCCCTATCGGAGCCCGAGTCCGCGCCGGAGCCGGACGAGCCCGATGGAGAAGCGGCGGAGAAGCCCGCTTCCGGCCGATTCGTGGTCGTGGGGGACTCGGACTTCATCACCGACGAGCTCGCCTCGGCGCCCGTTCTGAACGCCGATCTGTTCCTCAACATGGTGAACTGGGTGGCCCAGGACGAGGACCTCATCGCAATCCGGCCCCGCGAGCCCGAAGACCGTCGGATCTTCCTTTCGTCCCAGCAGATGACCAACGTCCTCTTGTTCTCGCTCCTGGTCATTCCCGGGGTGATCCTGGTGACGGGAATCTCGGTCTGGTGGGCGAGGAGATAGCTTGAGGCGGTCGACTCTCGTCGCCGCGGCGGTTCTCGCGGTTCTCGGGGGCTACATCTATTGGTACGAGCGCGAGCCGATATCGCCCCTTGAGGACGCGGAGGGGGGAGTCGTCTTCGGGATGAAAGAAGACTCGATCGACAGGATCGAGATCGTCAAACCCCCGGACGCCGAACCCATCGTTCTGGAAAGAGCGGAGGAAAAAGCCTGGCGCCTCGTCTCCCCGGTGGCGGCGGAAGCGGATGAAGGAGAGGTCGACCTCCTGCTGCAGAACCTCGCCACTATGCGGTTCGACCGCGTCGTAGCGCAGGCGTCTTCGGTGAAGCTCGCCGATTTCGGGCTCGAGTCTCCCAGAATCGAAGTGCGCTTCCGGACGAAAGACGGCTCGGAGAGGAGTCTCGCGTTCGGTAGCGACACCCCCACGCCCTCGAACCAGTACGCCCGCCGCGACGGGGGCGAGGATGTCATCGTCGTCGCCTCCCATCTCTCTCTGAATTTCGACAAGACCGGCTGGGATCTGAGAGACAAGGCGGTTTTCTCTTTCGAGACCGCGAAGGAGGCCCCTGAGGCCCTTAAAGCAAAGCTCATCGAGATCGAGAGGCCGGCGGGACGGCTGGTCCTGGTGAACGAGGGAGGCCTCTGGTTCCTGACCGAGCCTCGCTCGCGGGCCGATCGCGATCGCGCGGCCGGCATCGTCTCCCGGGTTCGCGGCGCCGAGATGAAGGAGATCGTCTCCGAGGCCCCAAGGGGTCTCGAAAGCTACGGGCTCGACGCGCCGTTGCGGCGCGTCCGGATCGAATTCGAGGGCGAAGGCTCGCCCGCGCTCGAGCTCGAGATCGGGTCGAGCAAAGAGTCCGATCACTACGCCAGGACTCCCGCGAGAGAGCAAGTGTTCGTTCTCGCCTCCGATCTTGTGGGCGAGCTCGACTCCGCCGCGAGCGAGATCCAGTCGACGAAGCTCTTCGACTATTCCACCTTCGCGGTGAAGCGTTTTCGCATCGAGGCGAAAGGGGCCGAGCCCCGCGAGCTCGCGAGGCTCGACTCGACGCAGGAGAAGAAGTGGCGCCAGACGGCACCGGAGCCGGCTCGCGATCTCGACACCGCGGCGGTCGAGGATTTCCTTTACGCGCTCAACGGAGCCAGTGGGTCGCTGGCGCCGCTTTCAGGGGAATGGGAGGGCCCCGACTTCACCATCACCGTCTGGTCGGGCGAGCCCCTGGTCGAGGAGACCCTCGATGTGAGAAAAGGCGCCGGCAGGGTCGAGGCGAAGCGCGCGGGAGAATCGGTCGTGCTCGACCTCACCGACGAAGCCTGGAGCGATATCGAGAACAAAATGACGCTCGAGCCTCCCGCGAAAGAGGCTCCCTAGCGGTTACCGGTTCGGGGTGTAGAGCTCTCGCGCTCTCTGCGCCGCCTTCACTACCGCCTTGATGAGCGTCACCCGGAGCTTGCCTTCCTCGAGCTCCAGAAGGCCGTCGATGGTGCACCCCGCGGGGGTAGTGACCTCGTCCTTCAATAGAGCCGGATGGGAGCCGGTCTCGAGGACCTGCTTCGCGGCGCCGAGCGTCGTCTGGGCCGCGAGAAGCGTCGCCACGTCGCGGGGAAGCCCCAGCTTGACACCCGCTTCCGCGAGCGATTCGAGAATGACGTAGATGAAGGCGGGGCCGCTCGCGGAGAGGCCGGTCACCGCGTCCATGTGCTTCTCGTCGAGGACCAGGGTCCGGCCTACGGTATCGAAGAGCCGGGAGGCGAGAGCGAGCTCGGGAGGGCCGGCGAATCGGCCGCGGCAGAGGACCGTCATTCCCGCTCCCACGGCGCAGGGCGTATTCGGCATCGCCCGCACCACGGGGACGTCCTCGCCCAGTGCCTTCTCGATGCTCGCTGTCGGGACCGAGGCGAGGACCGAGATGACGAGCGTGTCCTTCCCCACGGCGGAGCGGATCTCGGCCGAGACCTCCTCCATTCCCTGCGGCTTGACCGCGAGGAGAACGACGTCCGCGGACGCGGCCGCTTCCCGGTTATCGGTATGGACTGGAAACGGGAGGCGCTTCGCGAGGGCCTCCGCCCGCTCTGGATGCCGTACCGTCGCCACGAGGTTTCCGGGGGCAATAAGGCCCCTCGACACGAAGGCTTCGGCGAGAAGGCCTCCGATCTTGCCGAGACCAAGAATCGCTAGTCTTTGTTCGACCATTTCTTCTCCAATATTACTGCGCGTGAGACCGCGCCCTTGCCGAAGCGGGCCTCGAGCGCGTCCCTCGCGCGCCCGAGCTTTTCGTTCTTGACGACTTTCTCGGGCCGATCGAAAAGGGACAGCTGTCGCGCCTCTCCCGCCTTCGCCAGGCCCGAAACGCTCACCCCGAGAAGACGGATCTTGCGTCCCTTCCACCGGATGCGATCGAGGAGAGGGAGCGCGGCCTCGAAGATCGATGCGCCATCGGCGACGGCGTTCGGCAGGGTGTGGGCGCGCGTCTCCGTCAGAAAGCTCTCGTCACGAAACTTCAGCGTCACCGTCTTTCCCTCGAGGTCGTGCTTCCTCAACCGGACCGCGACCGCGTCGGCGAGACAGAGGAGCGTCTTCCGGACCCGCGCGGGGTCATCAATATCCTCCTCGAACGTCGTCTCGTGGCCGATGGATTTCGGCTCCTGGTGCGGCACCACGGGCCGGTCGTCGATCCCTCGGGCCAGCAGAAGCAGGTGCTCTCCATGCTTCCCCAATAGGCCCGAGAGTCCCATCGACGCCATTCGCGGATCGGAGGTCGAGAAGTCCCACAGATCCGAGATCCGTCGAAATCCGGCGCGGCGCAGCGGCTCCGCGGTTTTCGGTCCGACTCCCCAGAGCCGCTCGATCGGAAGATCCCGCAGGAACTCGAGCTCCGCTCCGGGGGGGACCACCACCAGACCGTCCGGCTTCTCGACGTCGGAGGCAATCTTGGCGAGGAACTTGTTGGGGGCGACGCCGATCGAGGCCCGGAGCTCTTCCTTCTTCCAGATGGCCTCCTTGATCTCAGAGGCGAGAGCTCTCCCCCGTTCCGGGAGACAGATGGCGCTGACATCGAGGAAAGCCTCGTCGATGGACAAAGGCTCGACCCAATCGGTGTAGCTCTCGAGGACTTCCAGGATGCGGCGAGAGACCTCCTGATACTTTTCCATGTTCCCGCGAAGGTAGATGCCCTGGGGGCAGGCGCGCCAGGCCCGAGAGATGGGCATCGCGGAGCGCACGCCGAATCGCCGCGCTTCGTAGGACGCCGCCGCCACCACCCCGCGCCCTCTTCCCTCCTTGGGATCGGCGCCCACGATGACCGGCTTGCCTCGATACTCGGGGCGATCGCGCTGCTCGACGGACGTGTAGAACGCGTCCATGTCCACATGAAGGATCGTTCGCGTCACAACGGGACCTCGGCCCGGCGCGTCAATAGCCGAGCCGCTTGCAGTAACCGCTCTGGTAGCAGGGCCGGTCCGGCTCGATGACGCAGGGCCGCGGCGCTTCGCCGTCCAGCTCCTTCGGAACGTCTTCGGGCAGGTGGAGCACGAGGAGCGCTGGATGGGGGGCATTCTTGTGAGGCTCACGAGGCGCGAGCCTCTTTGCAAGCTCTTCTCTCACCAGCTCTCGCACTCGGTCCCGCTCGGCGCTCATCCCAGCTCCACCCGATCGACGACGGCGACGACCGCGCAATCGAGCGGACTTTCGAGCCGCCCCGAGATCATCGAGGCGGATCGGCCTTCCTGAACCACGAGAACACGGTCCCCCTCTCCGGCGTCGACGCCGTCGACCGCCAGCAGAAGCTCGCCTCGATCGACGCCTTCGAGGGTGAGCGGCTGCACCAGGAGGAGCTTACGCCCCTCGAGCTTGTAGTGCTTCTCCGTGGCCACGACACTCCCCGCGACTCTACCTATGATCATTTCTTAGCTCGCTCGCGAAGGATGGACGCCCTCCCGCCTCCGCCCTTCGGGCTCCGGCGAGGCTCGCCGAAGCTCTGCGAAGGCGGCCGGGCCCCGCTGCCTCCACCACCAACGTCAACGGAATCCACTTTCCCCACGATGGAGGCGTCTGCGAGAACCTGCTCCGGAAGGAATGCGAACGCCGCCTCTCGGCCCCTCACGAACATGACCTTTTCACCGGCTCCCACTCCGACGCCATCGATGGCGACGAGAGGAGCTCCGCTCGGAGCCCCGGAAGGAGCGATCGGCTGGATGACGAGAAGGGTCCTGCCTTCGAGACCCGAGTCCTTCACCGTGGCCACGACGGTTCCGACGACTTTCGCGAGCTGCACCGCAGTCAACTCCGGCCGGACGGAGGCAAGTCCACTTCGTCGACGATCCCCGCGACCGCGGCGTCCACCGGGCGCTCGGCGCAGCCCGAGGCCATGCGCGCGGAGCTCCCCGAGACCACGAGCACGAGATCGCCCACACCGGCGTCGACGGTGTCGACCGCCACGACGTAGCTGTCCTTCGGGCGGCCGTCGGGCTCGACGGCCCGCACCACGAGGAGCTTGAAGCCCTCGAGCCGCTCGTCCTTGCGGGTCGCCACCACTGTCCCCGCCACTCTACCGAGGATCATCGGGTTCGGCGCCTGGCCTTTCGGGTGGGATTACTTGCTGTTGGTTTTTCCGATCGGGAGTCGATCCTCGAGGCTCGAATGCGGTCTCGGGATCACGTGCACCGACACCAGCTCGCCCACGCGCCTGGCGGCGGCGGCGCCGGCGTCCGTCGCCGCCTTGCAGGCCGCGACGTCCCCGCGCACGATGGCAGTCACGTAGCCCGCCCCGATCTTCTCGTAGCCGATCAAGGTCACCTTCGCGGCTTTGACCATGGCATCGGCTGCCTCGATCATCGCCACCAGGCCCTTGGTCTCGATCATTCCCAGTGCTTCACCCATGGTATCCGCCATGCATCCTCCCTATAAGAAACGAGAAACCCAGTTCATCTATCAACTTCGCGAATGGCTTCCGCGATGAGATCCACGAGCTCCCGCCGCGTGAGACGGATCTCCTCTCCGCCGTTATCGGCCTCCGCCGGAACCGGACAGGCGTCGCCGCCCGGGGGTCCCTGGAGCTGATAGACCTTCTGGCGCAGGTCCAGAAGGCGCGAAACCTCCTGCCTCGGCAAGAGGCGCTCGCCTCCGAGCTGCCGTGAAATGAGCGAGATCTCCGCGAAGTGCTCGATCACTTCCATCTTGTAGTACGCGTCATGGATGTCTTTGCCCACGGTGAGCGCTCCGTGGTTCGAGAGCAGAATTCCGTCGGAGGTGCGGACCAGGCGATCGACCGAGTCCGCGAGCTCCTGGGTCGACGGTGTTCCGTACTGCGCCAGAGGAACGCAGCCGAGGGTCACCACCACTTCCGCGAGGACCGCCTTGTTCAGGGCAACGCCGGCGACGGCGAACCCCGTGCTCTTGGGCGGGTGCGCGTGCACCACCGCCCGCACGTCGGGCCGGGCGCGGTAGACGGAGAGGTGCATCTGGATCTCCGTCGAGACTCGGAGCTCACCCTGAAGCTTCCTTCCCTCCATGTCGCAGGTCACGATCATCGAGGGCGTGAGATACCCCTTGCAGACTCCCGCCGGAGTGCTCATGACCTCGTTCTCTCCGAGCCTTATGCTCGCGTTGCCTTCCATCGCCGCGATGTAGCCGTTTCCGTAGAGCCGTCTTCCGACTTCGCAGATGTCTTCCTTGAGCTGGTCGAATTCGTTCAACGGGCTCAATGGGCGGCACTCCGGAAGGACGCGCGGCAGGCCTCGGAGCAGAAGTGGATCCGCTCTCCGGCACGAACCTCGACCAGGGCCCGGCTTTCGGGAATGTGGACCCCGCAGACCGGATCCCGGACCATGAGGCCTTTGTACACCGTGGGCATCGGATCGCTCGCGGTCGACCCACCCCGCGGCTGGGCCAGAGCCCCGCGGGAGAAGCTCCGCCACACCAGCCGCAGCAGGAGCGCGATGACGACCCAGTAGACCCATCGGACAAGCATGTCAGCTCCCCGCGTGCGCCGACTTCAAGGCTTCGAGCTCATCGCGGACCGCCATCGCTTCCACCGAATCGGGTGCGACTTCCATGAGCTTCTCCCAGAGCGCGAGCCCACCCTGGATGTCCTTCTGCACGTAGAGCTTGATGCGCCCGAGACCGAGGAGGCTCGCCGGGTGCGCCGGGTCCTTGCGAAGGTTCTCCTCGAAGGCGGCCACGGCGGGCTCCACCTGGGTCAGGCTGAGATAGGTGATCGCGAGATGATTGCGTGCGTGGAGGTCCTCGGGGTCGATGCGAATCGACTCCTTGAGCCACCGCAGGGCATCCTCGTACCGACCCGCCTCCATATAGAGGGTTCCGATCTTGGTGCGAACGGCGGCGTCGCCTCCGTTCTCGCGGGCTTGCGCTTCGAGAGTCTGGATCTCCTTCTCGTCGAGCGGGCGCGTCTTGCCCTCCGCCTCGAGGCCGATGCTGGAGCCGGGCATCGCCGTCGATTTGGCGGCGGCGGGGGCCCCAGGGGCCCCTGGGGTAAGCCTCGAAGGAGAGACGGCGCGGAAGACGAAGTAGCCGGCCGCGACTCCGAAGGCGAGCCCCGACACGAAGAACACGAGATCGCGTTTCATGGCTTTCCGGCGAAAGAGTCTATCACTGGCGCGCGGCCGTAAGCCAAGGCTCAGCCCGTCGCCAGTGGGGGGTGAAGCGCTTCTCTCGCCGAAGATCCCGCGCGAAGCGCCTTGAGCTCCACGGACTCACAGAGGGAGAGAACGCCCGTATAGAGGAATCCCACCTGGAAGAGAACCAGAAACGGAATCGAGCCGAGAATCTGGTGGGTCGCCGCGTAGGCCACGGTTCCCGTGAAATAGAGGCCGATAGCCACTTCGAGCCACGGGAGGAGGCTTCCGAGTCCCCGGTATTTCTTCTGCTTCCAGCCGTCGGCGGAAGACTCGATCCGGTACTTCGGGGTCCTCACGAACGAAGTCTCCTTTCCCATCAGAGCCTCGACCACCGCCCGCGCGTTCGAAAGGCACATGCCGATCCCGAGCGCCAGCAGCATGGGAAGGACCGTGAGACGTTGCCGCCAGTCGGAATAGAGCTCGCGCTGCGAGACGACGTAGAAGCTCGTGACCGAAGCGGTGGCGAGGAGAAACAGCGGAACGTCGAGGAGCAACATCTCCGCGAAGCCCATGTCGAAGCGGACCACCATGCTGGGAAATATGAGAAGCGAGAGCAGCACCATGAGCGGGTAGGCCAGGTTCGCGGTCAGATGAAAGAGCGCCTCGACCTTGACGCGGAGGCTCAAGTGGCTCGCGAGGATCCGCGGAAGGAGCTTCCTCGCCGTCTGGATCGACCCCTTCGACCAGCGCTGCTGCTGGCTCTTGAACGCGCTCATCGAGACCGGAATCTCCGCGGGCGCGACCACGTCGGGCAGGAACACGAAGCGGAAGCCCGCTAGCTGAGCCCGATAGGAAAGATCCATGTCCTCGGTCAACGTATCGTGCTGCCACCCTCCCGCCATCTCGATGGCCTCGCGGCGCCAGAGCCCGGCGGTGCCGTTGAAATTGAAGAAGGCCCCGGAGCGGTGGCGCCCGCCGTGCTCCAGCACGAAATGGGCGTCGAGAAGCACCGCCTGGATTCGGGTCAGAAGCGAATAGGCATCATTGATATGGCCCCAGCGGGCCTGGACCATCCCCACCTCGCGGTCGACGAAGTAGTGGACCGTCTGGTGGAGGAAATCGGGCTCGGGAACGAAATCGGCGTCGAAGACACCGATAATCTCCCCCTTGGCCGCCGCCAGACCACAGGCGAGGGCGCCCGCTTTGAAGCCGGTCCGATCGGAGCGGTTGCGGTAGTGGATGTCGACACCCCGCTCCCGATGGAGCTCGACCCGAGCTCGGGCGCGCTCGCGCGTCTCGTCGGTCGAGTCGTCGAGGACCTGAATCTCGAGAAGCTCTTCCGGGTAGTCGAGACGGCAAACGGAGTCGATGAGCCTTTCCACCACGTAGAGCTCGTTGTAGATGGGGAGCTGGATGGTGACGCGCGGGAGCGTCGCGAAGCGGCCCGGAAGCTCTGGGCGGCGATGGCGATTTCGGAAGTAGAGATAGACCATCCGGTAGCGGTGGATCCCGAAGATCGCGAGTGTCGTCAGAACCGCGAAGTAGAGGGCGAGGAGGAGGTCGCTCATCATGCTCTCGGGCCCGTCGAAAACATCCCCGTATCGTAGACTGCCGGAGGACAAAGCCCAAATGCCCAGAATGCCCATGAGGATCGTATGGACCGGGCGAAGCTTCCTCTGGATCTCGGCCGCGGTCGAGATCGCGCTCGCGCTTCTCGCCGCCGTCTATCTGAGCCGGGATTGCACCTTCCCCCTCTACCTCGCGCTCTACCTGGCGATGTCTCTCCCCTGGCTCGCGGCGAGCTACATCGCCGTCCGGGAGAAGAGCCCGCGGGGATCGGATACCGCGCTCGTCCTCGGGGTCGCGGCGGTCTTGCGCGCGCTCTTCCTCCTCACCGACCCCGTCCTCTCCGACGATGCCTTCCGCTACGTCTGGGACGGTCGAGTCCAGCACGCCGGAATCAACCCCTACCTCTTCGCCCCCGACGACCCGAACCTCGCGCCTCTCCGGGAGGCGCTCCCCGAGATCTATGCCGGCATCAACAACAAAGACATCCCGACCCTCTACCCCCCGCTGATGCAGCTCCTCTTCTACGCGGCGACCGCGATCTCCTCGAGCCTCCTCTGGATGAAGGCGTTCTTCACTCTCTTCGACCTCGCTCTCATCTTCGCCCTCGCGCGCCTCCTGACCGCCCTCGGCTTCTGTCCGCTGCGGGCGCTGGTCTACGCGTGGAGCCCTCTTCCCATCGTCGAGATCGCGGGAAGCGGGCATAACGACGTGGCCGCGGTTTTCTTCCTGGTCACGGCGCTCTGGGCTTTCGAGAGAAGGCGCGAGCTCGGATCGATAGCGCTCGCGACCGCATCGGGCCTCGGGAAGGTCGCCGGTTTCGCGCTCCTTCCCTTTTTCGCTCGTTTCGTGAGGCTCCGGACCTTCTGGGTCGTGCCTCTGGCGACGGTCCTCGCGGTCCTCCCCTACGCGTCCGCGGGCGAGCTCGCGTTTCGCGGGCTTTCGGAGTACGCGCTCCGTTGGCGGTCAAACGACAGCCTCTTCCACGTTCTCTTCCTTCTGACGGGCTCCCTCTCGACCGCCAAGCTCGTCGTCGCCGTGATTCTCGCCGGCCTCACCCTGGTGCTCTTCTGGCGGAAGACTCCTCCCCTTCGGGCCTCGTTCTGGACGCTCGGCGCCATCCTTCTCCTGACGCCCACGGCGCATCCCTGGTACCTCCTCTGGGTAGCACCGCTTCTCGCGGTCTTTCCCCATCCCGCGTGGCTCTTCCTCGAAGCGAGCGTGGCCCTGAGCTATCACGCCTCCTACCTCGCGACCGCGGGCGAGCCCTGGCAGGAGGTTTCCTTCATCAAGCTCCTCGAGTACGGCCCCTTCTTCCTCCTCCTTGGGCTAAACCTGCTAAAGTGGGCGCTCCCATGGATCCCGAAAGGCTCCGGAAGATCCTGAAAGCGGTCGAGCAAGGGGAGATGACCGCGGACGGCGCCGCGGAGAAGCTCCGGACGTTTTCGTTCGAGGACCTGGGCTTCGCCAAGGTCGACCACCACCGCTCTCTCCGCCGCGGATTCCCCGAAGTGATTTTCGGTCCGGGCAAGAGTCCCTCCCAGATCGCCGCCATCGCCGCCCGTCTCGACGAAAACGGCCAGGTCGTTCTCGTCACCAAGACCACCGAGGAGGCGTACCGCGCCGTCGCCGCCGTGCATCCGGAAGCGGTCTGGCACGAAGAGGCGCGAGCGATCACCGTGGGCCGGGGAAACCCGGAGGGGGTTGGGAAGGCTTCGGTTCTTTCGGCCGGCACCTCGGACATACCCGTCGCCGAGGAAGCGGCTCTCACCGCGGAGCTCATGGGGGTTTCGGTAGGTCGGCTCTACGACGTAGGGGTTGCGGGCCTCCATCGGCTCCTCGAGCATATCGACGTCCTCGCCTCCGCCGACGTTCTCGTGGTCGTCGCGGGAATGGACGGAGCGCTCCCGAGCGTCGTCTCCGGCCTGAGTCGAGCTCCGGTCATTGCCGTCCCCACGAGCGTCGGCTACGGGGCGAGCTTCTCCGGCCTTTCGGCGCTTCTAGCGATGCTGAACGGGTGCTCTCCCGGAGTCGCGGTCGTCAACATCGACAACGGCTTCGGCGCGGGGTATCTCGCAGGTCTCCTCTGCCGGCCTTCGCCAAGGCTCCGGCTCGGCGCGCCGTAGCTCCGCGGCGGCGGCCCAGGCTCGCCGTAGCTCCGCGGAGGCGGCCGCCTCCGCCCTGCCCCGGACCCTCGTCCATGCTAAAATAGCGGGTTGGTCTATTTCCCCGTGAGCACGGGGAAATCGTCTCGTGTCGATGAACACCAGCGCCTCCTTCACATTAGATCTCGACAAGGTGCGCGCGGTCCTCGCGGGGCTGAGCGCCACCGCGAAGGGTCGGATCCTCGCCGAGACCCTCGAGCCCTCCTCCGAGATCGAGGTCGTCCGCCGCCGTCTCGACGAGACTGGCGAAGCGAAGCGCTTCGCGGAAGGGAATGCCCGGCTCGCCCTCGAAGGGCTCCCCGACGTCGAAAGCGAGCTTCAGGAGCTCTTAATCGAGGGCCGGGTCCTCGGTATCGAGAGCTTCCTCCGTCTCGCGACCGCGAGCGCTATCGTCCTCGAAACTCGGCGCGCCCTCCTCGCGCGGGCGAGCGAGGCGCCGCTTCTCGCGATGCGGGCCGAGAGCCTTCCCCGCCTCGAGGAGGTCGAGGCCGACGTTCGGAGAATCATCGATCTCGAGACCGAGACCGTTCGAGACGATGCCAGCCGCGAGCTCGAGCGGATCCGTGAGAGCTCGAGACGGCTCGAGACCAAGCTGGGAAAGCTCCTGGATCAGGCGCTCGCCTCGCGCGACAACCAGAAGCT
>Ga0326597_10002154_pt1 | contig 29842 bp, 34 predicted proteins | sample RVTome_12_FD_203789 | JGI IMG/M metagenome (GOLD analysis project Ga0326597, IMG submission 203789) | Soil microbial communities from uranium-contaminated site in the Upper Colorado River Basin, Wyoming, United States - RVT100D185 | ecosystem: Environmental > Terrestrial > Soil > Contaminated >... | reverse complement strand
ACGGCTCAAGGCGTTCGTCATCACGGCACCGAAGCGCTCGCCGCTCCTGCCCGACGTGCCTGCGTGCACCGAAGTGGGCCTGCCGGGACTCGACGCCAGCGCGTGGCACGCCGTCGTCGCGCCCTCCAGGACGCCGAAGGAGATCATTCGCAAGCTGCAGCAGACCCTGGCCAGAACGCTGGCTGACCCGGAGGTGAGGAGCCAGCTCGCGGCAGTAGGTGCCGAGCCGGTGGCGAGCACGCCGGAGGAATTCGCGAAGTTCATGCGCGCCGAGTCCCAGAAATGGGCGCGCGTCATCAAGGCCGGGGGAGTGAAGGTCGAGTGACCGCTGACGTCTTGGGCGAGCAAGAAGAAAATCACCGGCACCGGGGCCGCCCAGCGGCACACACGGCGCAGTCGCGCCAGATGCATGAGCTTAGTAACACAAGGTGAGGCCTACACCACCCCGGCGCTACGCGCCACCCCTCCTCGGTAAGGAGGGGAGTACCTCACTTGTTACGGAATCTGGATTTTCCCGCCGGGCCCCAGGCCGCCGGGGCTCCCAAGACCTCCCATGCCGCCCTGCGGCACGACGATGGAGGACGCCGCCTGGCGGCGCAGTTCCTGCAGGTCCTTGACCGTGCGTTCCACCGCCTCCTTCGCCACCTCGGCGAACCTGGAAACCGCCTCATCCAGCGTCTTCGCCTCGATCTCGAAATTGATCGGGAGCGTGCCGACCGAGGTGAGCAGCTGCGCCTCGCCGATATAGGTGACTTCCCGGCCGGAGTCGGGCGAGCCGTCGGACTTGATCGGGGTCAGCACGCGGATCGTTCCGACTTTGCGGTCGGTGATCATTTCCTCCCGGTAGAGGGATTTCGGGTCCATCTTCGGATCGCCGGCTCTGTCATCGGGTCTTTGGGCCATGTTCGCCTCGTTGTTCCGTATCTCGACAATGTCAAGCGTAGCAGGGAGGCATGGAACGTTGCAATGAAGTTTTATTCAAGAAATTTGCCCGGTGAAACCTGGCACATTTCTTCCAGCGCATTGCACGCGGCACTTGCGCCATCTTCCCGCGCGACGTCCTCGCCGATGGCGCGGGCGCGCAGGTTGATATCCGGCGCGACGAGCAGCCTGCCAAGCTCCCGCACCAATGCGTCCACGCTTGTTTTCCCGAAGGGGATGCTGCGCGCGACGCCGAGCTTGACGGCACGCCGGGCGTTGTCGGGCTGGTCGAAGGCGACCGGTACGATCAGCTGCGGACGGCCCGCGGCGAGCGCCTGCGCGAGCGTGCCGATGCCGCCGGAGTGGACGATCGCCAGAGCGCGCGGGAAAACCGCCGAGTAGGGAAGGTAGTGGAAGGCCTTCACCGTCGGCGGCACGGCGCCGAGGTCGTCCGGCGGAGAGCCCGTGAGGAGCACGGCGCGCCGCTTGAGCCTTGGCGCGGCTTCGATCGCGGTGCGCCAGAAATCTCCAGCTACCATGACGGCGGAAGTCCCCAGCCCGAACACGATGGGCGGCTCGCCGGACGCGAGGAAGGCCTCGAGTTCCGCCTGTACCCGAGCATCGGGCGGCGCGCCGTCGTAGCGCGGAAAGCCGCACACGACGGTATTAACGGGCCAGTCGGATTGTGGTGCGGCGAGCACGCACGAGAACAACGCGAGGTTGAGCCGCGGCGAATGTTGCCCCTCGAACTGCGCGATGGTATCCGTGGCAGGCAGCTCCAGCTCCGCGCGGAATTCGCGCAGCGGCTGCTCCCAGCGGCGCACCATGGCCCGCGGTATGCGGAACAGCACCCGGTACGGCGCGACGCCGGCCCGGCGCGTCCAGCGCATCCAGGGCGCGGCGGGAAAAAGCGGCGGATCGATCGCCGAGAACAGCGTCATCGGCGAGAGCGCCGTCGAGACCCAGCGCAGGCCCTCCTTCTGCGCGAGCAGCGGCCCGGCGAAGGCAAGCGGATGGGTGACGAGGAGGTCCGCGCCGCGGCAGGCGCGCGAGAGATCTTCGTAGGTCTCGCGCAGATGCGGCATGAACATGCCGCGCACCAAGAACTCGGGTCCGTGCCAGGGATCGACCAGCTTCTGCATGATCGCCGTCTTGTCGCCGAAGCCGGCCATGTCCGGCCGCACTGGCGCGAACTCGACGCCCGCCGCCTCGACCGCCTCGCGGAACTCGGCGAAGCTCCCGATGAGCGGCCGGTGGCCGCGGCGACCCAGCTCGCGCGCGATTGCGATGTACGGATGAAGGTCGCCGAATGAGCCGAAGGTGGCGAAAACGACGCGCATGGCGTTTGCCATCAGGCGGAGCCGGCAATGCGGGAAAGGCGCGAGTATAGCCGGTCGCCACGGCGTCTCTGCCGAGTGACTGGCGCCATGCACCGATATCTGGGCCGGCGCGCCTGCCCGCCCCGTCGCCGTTTGGCGACGGCCCATCGCCCGGGCAGAATCGCATCACCCACAAAGTTGTCGTATAGGTAAAATATTGTCAACACATCGCGCGCCGCCAATGAGCGGATTCAGCGTGTGGATTGCCCCACTTCGACAGGAGGAAGCGCAATGAACAACGGTAGTGTGACAGCCTGGAAAGCGGCGCTCGCTGCAATTGCATTCGCGTTCGTATGCGCCCCGGTATCGGCAGACATCGTATCCACCGAGGAGATCCTGTCACAGTCCGATCGCGAGAGGGTCCGGGCGTTCCTGGAGCGCGAGGGCGTGGAAGACGGGCTCAAGGCTCTGGGCGTTGCTCCAGAGCTTGCCAAGAAGCGCGTCGGCTCGATGACCGACGAGGAGGTTCTGGTCGTCGCGGGCAGGATCGATACGCTGCCCGCGGGCGGTGCGCTCGACAAGACCGACTGGATCCTCATTCTCCTGCTCGTGATTCTCGTGCTCGTCCTCGCGTAGCGCAATGCGACAAACCAGGCTCCATATTCGCGCGGCGCGGGTGGCCGCCGGCGCCGTGCTGCTGGTTCTCGCCGGTTGCGCCACGCAGCGCCCCGTGCTCTATCCCAACGCGAAATACAACCAGGTCGGGCCCGAGATCGCGCAGCGGGATGTTGACGACTGCATTCGCCTGGCGGAGCAGCACGGTGTCACTCACAGCGGTGGCGAAAAGGTCGCGCGCCGCGGTGCGGAAGGCGCCGCCGTGGGTGGTGCGGCCGGGGCGGCCGCGGGCGCGGTGCGCGGCAACGTCGGTCAGGGCGCGGCGGTGGGCGCGGCTGCCGGCGCGGCCGCCGGAGCGACCCGCGGAGCGATCCACTCAGGCGAACCCGGCTCCGTCTACAGGGGCTTCGTGCAACGCTGCCTGCGGGAGCGCGGCTACGACGTGATCGGCTGGCAGTAGCGCGAAGGCGGAAGGCGGAAGGCGGAAGGATGACCTGGTTCTTGCTCCCGCGCTGCGGGGGTCATCCCTCATCCCTCATCCCTCATCCTTGCGGGCGTTTGCCCGCTAGATCCGCTCCGGCACCATCTTGATCGCGCCGCACGGGCACTCGGCCGCGCACAGACCGCAGCCCTTGCAGTAGTCGTAATTGAATTCGAAGCGCTTGCCGGGGCCGAGCTTGATGACGGCGTTATCGGGGCACACTCCGTAGCAGTTGTCGCACTCGAAGCAGTTGCCGCAGGAGAGGCAGCGCCGCGCTTCGTACAGGGCATTCGACTCATCGAGGCTGCCCACCACCTCGTCGAAAGTGGACTGGCGCCGGATGATGTCGAGGGTGGGGCGCACCGTCTTGGGGGCGTCGGAGTAATACCAGGCGTTGAGCTTGTCGAAGGTGGCGAGCTCATGTTTGGGGGGCGCGGCGTAGCGGCCGCCCCGCAGCCAGGCGTCGATGTGGCGCGCCGCCTTCTTGCCGTGGCCGACCGCCACGGTAACGGTCCGTTCCGAAGGCACCATGTCGCCGCCGGCGAAGATGCCCAGGTATCCGGTCATCATGTTCTGGCTGACCTGTACCACGCCGTCGCGGATCACGAGCCCGGGCACGCCCTTCAGCAGGCTCAAGTCCACGTCCTGCCCGAGCGCGAGCACGACCGAATCGGCTGCCAGCGTCTCGAGCTCCCCGGTGGGCTGCGGGAAACCCTTGTCGTCGAGGACCATTTTCTCCACGGTGATGCTGGCGTCGCCAGCCTCCCTGATGGTGGAGAGCCACCGGATCATGACGCCTTCCTGCAGCGCCTCCTCGACCTCGGAGTCGTGCGCCGGCATCTTCTCGCGGGTGCGGCGGTAGACGATGATCGACTCCGTGGCGCCGAGCCGCCTGGCGGTGCGCGCGACGTCGATCGCGGTGTTGCCCCCGCCATAGACCACGACGCGCCGCCCGAGCAGCGGTCGCTCCTGGCCTTCCATGCTGCGCAGTATCGAGACGGCATCGAGAATCTTCGCGGCGGACCCGGCCGGGAGGTAGGCGCGCTTGCCGATGTGCGCGCCCACCGCGAGAAAGGCGGCGTCGAACCGGTCGCGGCGCATGGTGCGGAGGATGTCGTCCACCTTGGTGTCGAGATTGAGCTTGACTCCCAGGTCGAGGATGCGCCGCACCTCGGCCTCCAGCACGTCGCGCGGCAGGCGGTACTTCGGAATGCCGAAGCGCATCATGCCGCCGGCCACCGGCCCCGCCTCGTGGAGGGTCACCTGGTGGCCGAGGCGACGCAGGTGATAGGCGGCGGACAGCCCGGAGGGCCCGGCGCCGACGATCAGCACGCGTTTGCCCGATTCGTCGACGGGCGGAGGGAAGCTCCAGCCGCGCCGGATCGCCTCATCGCCGAGAAAGCGCTCGACCGAGTTGATGTTGACCGAATCGTCGAGCTGGGCCCTGTTGCACGCGCTCTCGCAGGGGCGGTAGCAGACCCGCCCCATGACGGCGGGCAGCGGATTGTCCTGCACGAGCGTGCGCCAAGCGGCTTCGTAGTCGCCGGACTCCGCGTGATAGAGCCACGCCTGGATGTTCTCGCCGGCCGGGCAGGCGTGGTTGCACGGGGGCAGCCGGTCGACGTAGACAGGCCGGTTGGTGCGCCAGGATCCCGTGCGGTTGGCGAGCGAGGAGCCGACGTCGAGCGTGATGGCGAAGGGCTTCTCCATCAGTGAACGCCGTCCTCGAGCAGGCCGAATTTGCGGATGTTGCGGTCGGCGATCTTCTGGATGCGCGCGATGGTGTCCAAGCGCGGGGGCTCGCCAAAAAGATGGGCGAAGCGCTTTTGCGGGCGCAGGTACTCCTCCACCGGCAGCTTGCGGCGAATCTTGGAGACGCTCGTCACGTCACCGTGTTCGGCCTCGATCACGGGAAAGAGCCCCGTTTCCTTGGCGAGCCGCGAGATCCGGATCGTGTCGTGGGCCTCATGGCCCCAGCCGAGCGGGCAGGGCACGAAGATGTGAATGTAGCGCGCGCCGCGGATCTCCATCGCGCGCCGCACCTTGGCCTCGAGGTCGCGCAGTTCCGCGACGGTGGCCGTCGCGACGTAGGGGATCCCGTGGGCGATGGCGATCAGGGGGAGATTCTTGCCCTGGCCGAATACGTTTCCCGGTTCCGGGCCCACCGCCATCGTGGTCGCGGTGCGCGCCGCGGGCGGCGTCGCCGAGGAGCGCTGCACGCCCGTGTTCATGTAGGCCTCGTTGTCGTAGCAGATGAAGAGCACGTCATCGTTGCGCTCGAACATCCCCGAGAGGCAGCCGAAGCCGATGTCGGTGGTGCCGCCGTCCCCGCCCTGCGCGATCACCCGCACGTCGTGGCGGCCCTTGACCTTCAGCGCCGCGGCGATCCCGGTTGCGACCGCGGCGGTATTGCCGAACAGGCTGTGAATCCAGGGGATCTGCCACGACGTCTCGGGGTAGGGTGTGGAAAACACCTCCAGGCAGCCGGTGGCGTTGGCCGCGATCAGCTGGTTGCGGGTCGCATTCATCGCCGCGTCGATCGCGTAACGCGCCCCGAGCGCCTCGCCGCAGCCCTGGCACGCGCGGTGGCCCGAGTTGAGCGAATTGGTGCGCTGCATGTTGGCCTGCACCGAGCGCTCGTCCGGAGCGAGCAGCCGGTTGCCGACCGTGAAGGTGCCGGTCTGGTAGAACTTGATGGGCTGAAATGACATAACGCTTCCTCAGGCGACCCGGGCCGCGACCACGCCGACGTCGCGCAGGATGGTTTCGGCGATGGGGCCGGAGCGGCGCTGCTGCTTCTCGCGCTCGAGCACGTGGTTGACGATGTTCCAGTCGAGGTCGAGGAAGGTGAGCGGCTGCAGCTCGTCCCGTTCCGCCTCGCGGAAGAGCTTGTGCAGCGATTTGCGCGTGATCGGGCGTCCGCCGAGGCCCGCGATCACCGTGTAGCCGTGCAGCTGCGCGCCGGACAATGCCATGCGGACGTTGGCCGAAAGGATGCCGCCAATGCCGACCGCGAGGCTTTTTTCCAGGACCACGACGCGCTGCGCGGGCCGCAGGATCCGGCGCACCTCCGCGAGCGGAAACGGACGGAACGAGACGATGCCGAGGACCCCGATCTTGTAGCCCTGCTCGCGCATTTCGTCCACGGTATCCTTGATCGTGCCGAGCACCGAGCCGAGAGCCACCACGATGGTCGCGGCGTCCTCCGTGCGGTACTCGCGCACGAGCCCGCCCGAGTCACGGCCGAAGATCTGCCGGAACTCCGCCGCGTGCCGGGGGATCAGCTCGAGCGCCTGCATCTGCTTCGCGTGCGCGAGGTAGCGGACCTCGGCGAACGCGTCCGGCCCGACCATCGCGCCGATCGACACCGGCTCCTTCGGGTCGAGCACCTGCCGCGGCTCGTAGGGCGGGAGATAGGCTTTCACCTGCTCGAGGGTGGGCAGGTTCAGCCGCTCGTAGGCGTGCGTGAGGATGAACCCGTCCATGCACACCATCACGGGCAGCGACAGCTCCTCGCCCAGGCGGAAGGCCTGGATGTGCAGGTCGAGCGCCTCCTGGTTGCTCTCGGCGAAGAGCTGGATCCAGCCGCAGTCGCGCTGCGACATGGCGTCGCTGTGGTCGTTCCAGATGTTGATGGGCGCGCCGATCGCGCGGTTCGCCACCGTCATGACAATGGGCAGCCCGAGCCCCGCGGCGTTGAATATCGCCTCGACCATGTAGAGCAGGCCCTGGCTCGCGGTCGCGGTGTAGGCGCGCGCGCCGGCTGCCGAGGCGCCGATTGCGACGCTCATCGCCGCGAACTCGGATTCGACGTTGATGAACTCGCAGGGGCTCAACGCGCCTGATTTCACCATCTCGCCGAGGGCCTCGACGATGTGGGTCTGCGGCGAGATCGGATAGGCGCAGATCACCTCCGGGCGGCACAGCGCCACCGCCTCCGCGACGCCAAGCGAGCCCTCAATCTGTTTGAGCATGGACCGCTGCCTCCTTCATTTCCTGCCTGACGATGTCGTAGGCTGCCGTGGCGGCGGCGACGTTGCCTTCCGCGACCCGGCCCGAGAACTTGTCGCGGATCGCTGCGGCGACCGATTCGAGGCCGAGCAGGCCGGTCACGGCCGCGAAGCCGCCGAGGAGCGCAGCGTTCGGCAACGGGCGCCCGACGTGCTTGAGGGCGAGCTCGGTCGCGGGCACGGTGCACAGCCGCTCGGGGCGGAAGTCGGAGGCGAACTCGCCGATGCCGAGCTCCTCAAAGCTGCGCGACGTATTGATGAGTATGTAGCCATCGCGCTGCTTCAGCCCGCTGAATACCTCGACCTGGTGCAGCAGCGTGGGATCCTGGATGATGAGCGCGTCGGGCTCCATGATCGGCTCGCGCAGCCGGATCTCCTTGTCGTCGATGCGGCAAAACGCGACCACCGGCGCGCCGGTGCGCTCCGAGCCGAAACTGGGAAAGGCCTGCGCGTGCCGTCCTTGCAGGAACGCGGCGACGGATAGCATCTCCGCGCCAGTCACCACGCCCTGGCCCCCGCGCCCGTGCAGGCGTATTTGGAACACGAACCTCCTCCGCCGGCCGTTGTGCGCCGCAGCAGCTGCGCGCTGCGGGCGCCGGCAAGGCTGAATCTAATCCGACGCCGGACGCGGTGGTTTGCGGTAGATCAAGCCGGCGGCAAAAACGGGCGGATTTGTGCGGCTGCCCGCCGCCTCACGTGCTGCGCGGTGCGCAGGGCCGACGGCGTGATCTGCGTCACTTTTTCCCGGTGAACTTGAAGCGGCAGACGTTGCCGCCGCGCGCCATGCATTCCTGGTGATCCACTTTGCTGTCGGTGAAGGTGCTCATCATCGCCAGATCGAAGTCGCAGATTTCCGGGTTCTTGACGGCAAGCTCGTGGAAAACGCAATTATCGGCCTCGATCACCCGAGCCTTGTCCGCGCCCGCAGCGATTTTCGCGTTGTAGCCGAGCTGGTCCATTACCACGGCGAGCTTTTCGACCTTCTGCTCCCGGTTCTCAAGTCCGGGACTCTGCGTACGCAGCTGTGCCGCGACGCTCGAGCCGATCGAGGCGAGCCGCTCGCGCAGGCCTTCTGCGCCGTGTTCACGCTTGATCGCTTCGATCACCAGCTGCGCGAACCAGGAATAGTGGCGCGGGAAGACCTCTCTGCCCTTTTCGGTCAGCGCATAGAGCTGCTGCGGCCGTCCCCCTGAAGGGCGGGTCGGGCCCGGCGCGATCAGCCGGTCGCTTTCCAGTGCGGCGAGGTGCTGCCGCACCGCGTTGCGCGTGATCTTGAGCCCTTTGGAGAGCTCGTCCACCGTCAGGCCAGACTTGTTCTTGAGCAGCAGTTCGAGCAACTGCTTCTGCCGATCACCCATTATGTCAAGCACTTGGCGTTCCTTTCCACTTTGGCGTGCGCGCCGCAGCGCGCCTGCCGAGCGGATGAATTATAGGCGATCTGATACTAATGTCAATATAAACATAATAAACTTGACCAAGTATAGTTAGTGCCGTAGTCTCACGCCGCAACACCGAAATCCCAACCTCAACCAACTGGTAAAGGAAGACGCGATGAAACCGATTCAACGATCCGTGATAGCGGCCTCGATCGTGGCCGCGTTTCTGGCCCCGGCTGCGCCGGTGTTTGCGCAGCATGCCGAGCACGTTGCAGTTGCTCAGCCACCCGCTTCTGCGAAAGTGGCCGAAACCGGCGCGGTGCTCCGAGACCTGTGGGTGGGCCACGTTTTCTGGGTGCGCAACGTGGTCGTCGACACCTTCGCGGGGAACAGGGCCGCCGCGGCCGTAGCCGAGAAGGAAGTCGTCGCCAACGCCAGGCAGATCGCAGCCGCGATCGAGACGTACTACGGCAAGGAGGCGTCCGAGAAGCTGTTTAGCCTGCTCGCCGGGCACTACGACGCGGTCAAGCAGTACCTGGAAGCGACCACCGCGGGCAGCAAGGCCGGGCAGGACGCCGCGGTGAAGAACCTGACTGGCACCGCGACCGGGATTGCCAAATTCCTGAGCGGCGCAAATCCCAACCTGCCGTTCGACACGCTGAATGGATTGCTTCTGGCGCATGGCGGGCATCACATCCAGGAGATCCAGCAGCTCAGGAGCAAAGAGTACGCGCAGGAAGCGCAGACCTGGGAGGCGATGAAGAAGCACATGCACGTCATCGCCGATGCGCTGGCCGGGGCACTGGCCAAGCAGTTCCCGGCGAAGTTCAGTTGATCGCCCGGCCACGGCGTGCGCACCGCCGCACGCCGTCGCTTGGGAACGCACAGGTCGAGTGAGCCGTCTTTCAAGCAAGGTTGTTTTGGCACATCGTCTTCGAGAACTCGACCCTATGAGTACCGTCTTGGAAAGGAGACCGTCATGGCACGTATCGTAAAACGCACTTACTCCGAGCCGTACAAGCTGGTTATCGGTGGCGAGGAAAAGTATCTCTGTCGTTGCGGACTGTCGAAAAACCAGCCGTTCTGCGACGGCTCGCACAAGCTCGCCAAGGGCGAGGAATCCGGCAGGCTTTACTGGTACGACGACGCAGGAAAACGCCACGAATCCGCTGATGCTTTTCCGGGAATCCGCATATTCTGATCCGCGGTGGAGTTCATCATGTCAATCCATGAAGCACGATTGATGCGGCGCGAGACCGTGGCGGAAGGCACGATGGCGTTCTATTTCTCAAAGCCCTCCGCATTCCGGCACCAGGCTGGGCAATCGGTCCTGCTGAAGTTGCTCAATCCGCCGGAGACGGACAGCGAGGGTGATGCTCGAACATTCACGATCGCCAGCGCGCCCCACGAAGCCGAACTGATGATTGCCACGCGCATGCGTGACACTGCATTCAAGCGTGTTCTGAAATCCGCACCGGTCGGAACGACAGTCAGGATAGATGGTCCCAACGGCGAGATGGTGCTGCACGACGATTCGAGGCGTCCGGCCGTGTTTCTTGCCGGCGGCATCGGCATCACGCCGTTCCTAGCGATGGCCCGGCACGCGGCGAACGAGCGGCTGCCGCATCGCCTTCATCTCTTTTATTCCAACCGGCGGCCGGAGGACGCGGCATTTCTGGCCGAGCTGCAACAGCTCGAACAGCAGAACAAGAACTTCCGCCTGGTCGCGACGATGACGGAGATGAGCAAGTCCGCCCGCAAGTGGGACGGGGAGACGAGCCTTGTCAACGCAGCTCTGGTGAAGCGTTTCGTCCGTGACCTTGCCGCACCGATCTACTACGTCGCCGGTCCACCGGCGATGGTCGACGCAATGCAGGACATGCTGCGCGGCGACGGAATTGCCGATGGCGCCATCCGCAGCGAGGAGTTCTACGGCTACTGACGGCGCGTAGAATAAGGCGGTCCAGGAGTCCACAGGTGAGCGCTCACAACGGAAAGAAGACCGCGTTTGTTCTCGCCGGGGGCGGCAGCTTCGGCGCGGTGCAGGTCGGCATGCTGCGCGAGCTGGTCAAGGATGGCATCGTCCCCGATCTCGTGGTTGGCTCATCGGTGGGGGCGATCAACGGCGCCTACTTTGCCGGCGCGCCGACGCCGGAAGGCGTGGCACAGCTCGAAGCGATTTGGTGCGGACTGCGCCGCCGCGATGTGTTTCCGTTCACATGGAGCAGCGTCATCGGACTGTTTACGCGCCGCGATTATCTCTTGAACTCGCACGGCTTGCGCGCACTTATTGAGCAGCGCCTGCCGTACCGCAATCTCGAAGACGCGGTGATCTCGGTCCATGTCGTGGCGACCGATGTGCTCGACGGTGGCACGGTAAAGCTCTCCACCGGTCCTGCCGCCGACGCCGTGCTCGCAAGCTGCTCGATTCCCGCGGCGTTTCCGCCGGTGCGCATCGGCGAGCGACAACTGATGGACGGAGGGGTGGCGAGCAATACCCCCATCAGCGTCGCGGTAGAGCTCGGGGCCAGGCGCCTGATCGTGTTGCCGACCGGCTTCGCCTGCACGCTGGAGAGCCCGCCGCGCGGCGCGATTGCGAACGCTCTGCACGGGATCACACTGATGGTTGCGCACCAGCTCGTGAGGGAACTCGAACGCTATCGCGAAGAGGCGGAGATCATCACGGTGCCGCCGCTCTGTCCGCTGGCAGTATCGCCGTACGACTTCTCGCACGCGGGGGAGCTGATCGAGCGCGCTGCCGAGCAGACACACCGCTGGCTGGAACGGAGCGGGCTCGGCCAGCACCGCATACCTGGCGCACTGCGTGCGCACACTCACGACGGCGGGAGCGGGGACTGCGCGGATCCGCAATAAGCCGTGAAGCTATCGGCGGGACCTCCCGGTCACGAACTCGCATGGAAAAGTGGAGCGAGATTAAGGTATGGTGCAAAGCACGGCGCGGCGAACTCATCGCGCGCCGCGCTGCGCGCCGGGCCGTCCGTCTTCCACGGTCCAGCTGGCGAGCGTGCGCACCGGCGTGTGGGGATCGGTGACGTCTCCCACGGTACGGAAGCGGGCAACGCAGCGCTCCGGCGCGAGCTCGAGCACGCCGTAGCCGCGGCGCGTGCCGTTCGCGAAACGGATGTGCGGGTTTTCCTCCATCCAGGCCTGCGTCTGCTTCATCGATGGCCCCTGCGAGGTGATGGAGCCGCCTCCGAACTCGGTCGCCACCACGGGCGCGGCGGGATCATTGAAGTCGGCCTTCAGGTCGGCGGCGATGAACATGTGCACATCGCCGCCGATCACCAGGGGATTGGCGACCTTGCTGTCAGCGACGCTGCGCAGCAGCCGCGCGCGCGCCGCCGGGTAGCCGTCCCAGCCGTCGGTCCAGAACGACTGCCCCTCTCCAGGCATGCGGTCCACCTGCGCCATCAGGGTCTGCTGCGCGATCACGTTCCAGCGCGCGCGGGAGGCGGTGAGCCCCTCATGCAGCCATTTTTCCTGCGCCTGGCCGAGCAGCGTGAGCGCCGGGTCGAAGAGCTCGGGGCAACCCGCCGCCGGCACGACGTTGCTGCCGCCGCGTCCGGGGCGCGGGCATGCCTGGTGGGCCCGGTACTGCCGGTCGTCCAGCACGTGGAAGGCGGCGAGCGCGCCGAACCCGGCGCGAGTGTAGATCCGCATGTCGGGCCCGCTCGGTCGCATGCGCTTCGGCAGCGGCATGTGCTCGTAGTGGGCGCGGTACGCCGCGGCGCGGCGCTCGAGAAAGAACTGCGGATCATCGAGATACTGCGAGCGGTCGTTTGCGTAGTCGTTCTGCACCTCGTGATCGTCCCACGTGACGAGCCACGGGAACGCCGCGTGAGCCGCCTGAAGGTCGGGGTCGCTCTTGTAGAGCGCGTAGCGGTTGCGGTATTCGGCGAGCGTCCACGGCTCCTCCGTGCCGTGCTTGCGCACGTGGACCCGGCCCCACGAGGACTCGTAGATGTAGTCGCCGAGATGGACGACGAGATCGAGGTCTTCCTGGGCCATGTGGCGGTAGGCGGCATACCAGCCCTGCTCGTACTGCTGGCAGGCGGCGAACGCGAGGCGCATGCGCTCCACCGGGCCAGGCTGGGGCGTGGTGCGCGTCCGGCCGACGGGGCTTGTCGCGGTCCCGGCGTGGAAGCGGTAGAAATACCGGCGGCCCGGCTCGAGCCCGGTGACCTCGGCGCGCACCGAGTGGGCCCACTCGGGCGCGGCGATCTCGGTGCCGCGGCGCACGATGCTGCGGAAGGCCTCGTCGGCCGCGACTTCCCATCTGACTTCCACGGCAGCCGGCGGCATGCCGCCGCCGGCGAGCGGCTCCGGCGCGAGCCGCGTCCACAGCACGACGCCGTGCTCGTCGGGGTAGCCCGAAGCAACGCCGAGGGAGTAGGGGTCCCTGTCGAAGCGGGGCTGCGCCAGGAGCCGGGGGAAGGGGAGTGCCGCCCCGGCGAGTCCGGCTGCGCAGCGCAGGAAATCGCGGCGGGATATCAGCATCTCGCCGAATATAACGCATACCGGTTGCAGCGCGCTGACAGCCCGATGCGTTAGGAGCTGGTGGGACTTTGGTCCGACCAGCTCCTAAGGCAAAACCGCCTGCGAGAAAACGGCAAAGAAGGGCTGCAGAAATATGAGTTCAACCCCGCTTCCGCTTCAACATTGGGCCAGGCCAGGTCGTTTGGTGGAGCCTGATCCCAAAACCTCAGGCGGTTTTGCTTTTAGCAGCCTGTCGGACGCCAAACCCGACAGGCTGCTAGCAGGCTCGCAATCCACAAGTTCCTTGCGGAGTGGGGCTACAATATCCTTGGGATGGACCCCAAGGATTTCCGGCAATCCCTGACGGTCGGACGCCCGCCGCGCGGGCTGCCCGCGCCGCTGCGCGCGCTGTGGCACGCAGCCAGGGGCAACTGGAACCGCGCCCACGACATCGTGGCCGCGCAGGACGGCAGGGGCGCCGCGCGAGTGCATGCCTGGCTGCACCGCAAGCAGGGCGATATCGTGAACGCCGACTACTGGTATTACAGGGCGGGCGCGACGCGGCCGCGCGGCACGCTCGACAAGGAGTGGCGGACGCTGGTGCAGAGATTTCTCGAAGAATCGTGATTCGTGAGTCGTGATTCGTGAATCGACTCCATGGATTTTCGTTGAGTCCGTGGTTTCCTTGTGGTTGTAGATTCTGGTTCTCTTGGCGTCTTGGCGGTTCAATTCTTGTTGTAGTTTTTCTCTTGCGTCCCTCCTATTTGCTCAAGGCAGGCCTTGGTGGTGAAAAGTTAGGTGGCCGGTGAGGACGCTCAACATTATCGGCTCGGGGCGCGTGGGCCGCGCCTGCGGGCGGATGTGGGCGCGGGGCGGCGTGTTCGAAATCCGGGATGTCCTGACGCGCTCGCGTGACAGCGCCGCCGAGGCCGTGAAATTCATCGGGGCCGGGCGCGCCGTGAGCCGCCTCGAAGAGATGCGCGGCGCCGACGTGTGGATGATCGCCACGCGCGATGACGCGATCGTGCCAAGTTGTGTGACGCTGGCCGCGTCCGGCAAGGTCACTCCCGAAGATGTCGTATTTCACGTGAGCGGCGCGACCCCTTCGAGCGATCTCAAGCCGGTGCAGGACAAGGGGGCGCACGTCGCCAGCGTGCACCCTATCAAGACCTTCACCGACGCCGAGCAGGCGGTACAGACTTTTCCCGGTACCTTCTGCAGCGCCGAGGGCGACGCGGGGGCGCTCAAGGTGCTCAAGCCCGCCTTCGAGAGCATCGGCGCGAAGGTGTTCGACATCGCCCCCGAGATGAAGCCGATCTACCACGCGGGCGGCGTATTTGCGTGCAACTACCTGGTGGCGCTGATCGAGGCGGCGTTGCGTGCGCACGAAAAGGCAGGCATCCCGCGCGCAGCCTCCCTCAAGGCGCTCGAGCCTCTGGTGCGCGAGACGGTCGACGCGATCTTCGAGGAGGGGCCTGCGAAAGCGCTGACCGGCCCGATCTCGCGCGGCGACACGGCGACGGTGAAGCGCCAGCTTGTTCGGGTCCGCGAGTGGGACGCCAACATGGGCGAGCTCTACCGCGGACTGGGGCTGCTCGCGGTGGCGCTCGCTGAAGCTGACGGGCGGCTCGATGCAGCGCGCGCGGCGGCGCTGCGCAATGCGCTTTCCATAAAGTAAACTGTCGGCAGCGCTTCCGTCGAATCACGACTCACGAATCACGATTCACGCCTGTCATGCCATTGAAGACCCTGACCGGCAAGCACGCCGACCCCCGCAAGGGCCGCGGCGCCGGCATCAATCCGGAGGGCCGCTTCGAGACCGTCGCGCGCGAGGCGTTCGACGATGGCTGGGACACGCCGCCGGATGATGAGCTGCCGCCGCTCAAGACCCACGTCACCGCGGAGCGGGTCAGCAGCATCATCTCGCGCAACGACTCGCCCGACATTCCGTTCACGCAGTCCATCAATCCCTACCAGGGATGCGAGCATGGATGCGTTTATTGCCTATCGGGTGACACTCCCGTTCTCATGGCTGACGGGAGAACACGGCCAATTGAAGATCTGCGTGCCGGCGATTCGATCTACGGCACCGTGCGTCGTGGCTGGTATCGGCGATATGTGAAGACGCGCGTGCTGGCGCAATGGAGCGTCATTAAGCCCGCTTACCAAATAACCCTTGAAGACGGAACTTCCCTTGTCGCAGGACCCGATCATCGGTTTCTCACCGAGCGCGGATGGAAATGTGTCACAGGCACCATGAGCGGACGCGACACTCAGCGGCCGTACCTGACGACCAATAACAAGCTCATGGGCACGGGAGCTTTCTCGCATCCAATCGATAAATCTGCAGATTATCGAGTAGGGTACCTGTGCGGGCTGATCCGGGGCGACGGTCTGCTCGCGTCCTACCACTATGATCGACCTGGCCGTGTCCATGGCGACCAGCATCTGTTTCGGCTTGCGCTGTGCGACACGGAGGCACTGAAGCGCGCACGGGACTACCTGGATGAGATTGCGATCTTCACTCATGAATTCGTGCATCAAAGATCCGCAGTAGGGCGCCAGGCTTTGCATGCATTTCGCACGAATGCGCGTCTCGATGTGGCGCGCATTCGCGGCCTAATCCAGTGGCCGGAAATGCCTTCGTCGGGGTGGAATGCGGGATTCCTCGCCGGCATATTCGATGCCGAAGGCAGCTACAGTCAAGGCATCCTGAGAATAAGTAACACGGACCAGGAAATAATCGAGGCAATCGGGCGTTGCTTGGGAGCTATGAAGTTCGAGTATGTGGTGGAGAACTATCGGCACGAACAACCCAAGCCCGTGAAAATGGTGCGGCTAGTTGGTGGACTGCGCGAGCACTTGCGTTTCTTTCATAGCGTTGATCCCGCGATCACACGAAAACGTGATATTGCCGGTCAAGCCGTGAGGAGCGGGGCGCGCCTGGGTGTAATTAGCATAGAGCCGCTCGGCAAGGCGATGCGGCTTTATGACATCACGACCGAAACCGAAGACTTCATAGCAAACGGCGTGGTGAGCCACAATTGCTACGCCCGTCCCTCGCACGCCTACCGCAACCTCTCTCCGGGCATTGATTGGGAGACGCGGCTCTTCGCCAAGGTCAACGCCGCGGAAAAGCTGCGCGAGGAGCTTTCGCGGTCCGGCTACCGGTGCGAGGTGATCTCCATCGGCGCCAACACCGATCCCTACCAGCCGATCGAGCGCGACTGGAGAATCACGCGCGGCATACTGGAGGTGTGCGCCGAGTTCAATCAACCGGTTGGCATCGTCACCAAGAACGCCATGGTCGAGCGCGACCTCGACCTCCTCGCGCCGATGGCGCGGAGGGGCCTCGCCAACGTCTTCATCTCGGTGAACAATCTCGACCATGAGCTCGCGCGAAGGATGGAGCCGCGCTGCTCGGCGCCCGCGCGTCGGCTGCAGGCCATGCAAACTCTCTCCGGCGCCGGGGTGCCGGTCGGGGTGCTGTGTGCGCCGGTGATCCCGTTCCTGAACGATCATCAGATCGAGGCTGTGCTGGAAGCGGCATGGGAGCACGGCGCGCGCCAGGCGGGCTACGTGCTGATGCGGTTGCCGTGGGAAGTGAAGGATTTGTTCAAGGACTGGCTCGAGCGGCACTATCCGTTGAAGGCGAAGCACGTGATGAGCCGGATCCACGCGATGCGCGGCGGGCGCGACAACGACCCCAACTTCGGCAGCCGCATGCGCGGCACGGGCGAGCTCTCGGTCCTGCTTGCCCAGCGCTTCAAGAAGGCCTGCAAGCGGCTGGGCTTCAACGCCGACCCGCGCCACGGGTCGCTCGACACGACGCAATTCCGACGGCCGGAAAAGCCGGGACAACTTTCGCTATTTTGACGGAAGCGCCAAGGAATCATGAAGAAGGAAGTCGCACTCTACGTCGGCGACTCGCTCGGCCGCTACGGTTTTCCCGATGGCCACCCGTTCGGGCCCGACCGGCAGGATGCGTTCTGGAAAGAGGCTGTGAAGCAGGGGCTCGACAAGCGCGCGGCAATCAGCGATCCGCGCATGGCGGCGCAAGAGGAGTTGCACCGCTTCCATACACCGGAGCATGTGGCGTGGGTGAAGGAGAAGTCCGAAGAAGGCTACGGCGCGATCGACTACGGCGACACCCCGGCCTACCCGGGCGTCTTCGAGGCGGCGGCGACGGTGGCAGGCTCGGCGCTGCATGGCCTCGACACCATCATGAGCGGCGGCGCGCTGCGCACGTTCCAGCCCATCGGCGGACTACACCACGCGCGCCCCGGGTCGGCCGCCGGATTCTGCGTGTTCAATGATATCGGCGTCGTCATCGACACGCTGCGCAGCCAGTTCGGCGTGAAGCGCATTGCCTACGTGGACATCGATGTCCACCACGGCGACGGGCTCTATTACCCGTACGAGGAGGACCCGGATCTGATCTACGCCGACATCCACCAGGACGGGCGCACGCTCTACCCGGGCACGGGCCACGCGCACGAGACCGGGAAGGGCGCAGCGAAGGGCACCAAGCTCAACGTGCCGCTGCTGCCGGGCATGGGCGACGGGGAGTTCCTCAAGGTGTGGGAGGCGGTCGAGGCGCACGTGCGGCGGGGCAAGCCGGAGTTCATCCTGTTCCAATGCGGCGCCGACAGCCTGGCCGGCGATCCGCTGGCGATGCTGCAGTACACGCCGGCCGCGCACGCGCACGCGGCGCGGCGCCTGTGCGCGCTGGCGAACGAGATGACCGGGGGCCGCATCATGGGCTTCGGCGGCGGGGGTTACCACCGCGGGAACCTCGCGGCGGCGTGGTGCGGGGTGCTGGACGAGTTCCTAAAGGCTTGAGAAAACTCTCACCGCCAAGGACGCCAAGGACGCCAAGGACGCCAAGGACGCAAAGGAAAAATAATTGAACCGCCAAGACGCCAAGAGAAGCAACGGCGGGAATAAGATTAGTAACGGAACCGCCAAGACCGCCAAGAAATTTGAATATCAACCTCTTAACGTCCAGCGTCACCGGCGTACGCCAACAAGCTGGCGTACGTCCGCGTGGACGCAATAGTTAGACGGAAGCATCCTTGAATGCCCGGAGCACGGCGTTCATCTTGGTTTGATATCCAGGACCCTGAGCCCTGAACCATTCGAGAACGTCCGCATCCACACGAAGCGAAATAGATGCCTTGCCAGAGACAGGCTTGAGGCCCCGGCGCACAATTCCGCGCACGATATGTCGTACGTCGGCCTCGGGATGCTCGGCAGATAGCGCGATGTCCTTGTCTTTCATCAGCCGGACACGGACCAAGTCGGTCTTAGAGGTTTTTGAAGAGGATTGCCGTTTCACGTCTTGTCGCCTTTCGGAAAGAGATGATGTGTATGCGGTCCTTGGTTTCCGTGTGGACGATGGAAACAGGAATGCCCTTGAATAACCCCAGCGTCACGAAGTGCTCTTCCTCGTAACGGAAGCGATCATCCTCGAAGGTGAACGTGGGGCCATTGAAAACCCGTTCGGCGTCCACGAAGTCGAGGCCGTGGTCCTTTAGGTTCCGCTCGCGCTTCGCCTCGTCCCACGTGAACCGCATAGCCTAGTGTATAGGCGCGGTGTATATACGTCAAGGCGTCGGGATGCTGCCGTCTAACGTATAGTGAACTTCCGAATTGTCGGCTAATTAGACACCCGCGCCCGCCGGATTGTCACCCTATCCGGAAAATCAGGCGCTTATGGCGGAGGATATGTGTTCAGTAACCAGGATAGGCTGCGTGGCTCGCAGCAATATCGAAATAGGCTGCAACCGCACGTGAGTAACTGGACAAATCGGAGAATCGCGCGGCCTGCTCGGCGTGCGCCACCGCCAGACTATACCGGGTGATCCGCGATTATCTGCGGTTCAATTATTTTTCTTGGTTCTCTTGGCGTCTTGGCGGTTCGAATATGTTTCTTGGATTACCCTGGCGGTTAATCCAGCAGCCGCATCACCCGCCGCGCCGCAGCGATGTGTCCGTCACGCTGGAACCGCTCGTGGTTCTTCTCCACGTCGGACGGCTCGTAGCGGTAGCTCACCATCACGCCGTAGGACTGGTCCATGCCGTGGGCGGAAGTATCGGCGAGCCAGTAGATGCGGCTCACCAGCGCGCCGTTGTTGAGATGGAAGTGCGCAACCGGGTCGAGCGGTTGCGGGCCGGATTTCTCCCGCAGCAGGTAGCGCGCGGCGAGCTTCACCATGGGTTCCCGCAGCGCCTCGTTGAGCCGCGTGTCGGTCGGCCACTCGGGCCGCGCCAGCGTGTCGGCGAGCGCCGTGGCCGGATCGGGGTGCCCCAGCGCTTCGGCGAACTTCCCGGCTTCCGCCGCCGGCACCAGCGCCCGCTTCTCGGCAAGCCCCTGATCGAGCCACTTGCGGAAGCCGGGCAGCGGCGAGAGCGTGGTGAATACGCCGAGCCGCGGCAGGTCGCGCCGCAAGTCCTCGATCACGCGTTTCAGCAGCAGGTCGCCGAGGCTCACCCCGCGCAGGCCCTTTTGCGTGTTCGAGATCGAGTAGAAAACCGCGGTATCGGCGGCCAGCGGATCCTGCACCGGCGCGCCCTGGTCGAGCAGGAGCTGCACGCTGCCGGGCAAGCCCTGCGTCAGCGCGATCTCGACGAAGATCAGCGGCTCATTGGGCAGCCGCGGATGGAAGAACGCGTAGCAGCGGCGGTCGGTATCGAGGCGGTTCCTCAAATCGTTCCACGACTGGATCGGATGCACGGCTTCGTAGGCGATCAGCTTCTCGAGGACGAGCGCCGGCGAATACCAGGTGATGCGCCTCAGCTCGAGAAAGCCCGGGTCGAACCAGCTCTCGAGCAGGCCGTCGAGCTCGACTTTCAGCACCTCGAGCGCCGGCGCCTGCGGCAGCGCCGCGAGGAGATCGGCGCGCAGGTCCACCAGGAACTTCACCCCCTCGGGCAGCAGGTTGAACTGGGTGAAGAATTTCGCGCGCGGACCGTTGAGCGCGACGCGCAGCCGCGCCTCCGCCCGGGACAGCTCGGCATCGTTCGCTGCGGCCTGGATCGCCACGATGGCCTTTTCCAGCTCGTCGAGATTGGGTGCGAAATCGTGCGTGATGAGATCGAGGATCGCGGCGCGCTGCACGAGGCTCGCGGCGCGGTAGATCGCCGCGATCCGCTCGGCCCGATCGCGCGCGGAAATCTCGCCGCCACGCTGCGCCCGGCTCTCCTCGAGCAGGGGCTTGAGATCGCCGAGGAGGCGCGAAATCGCACGGTCGGCTTCCGCCTCGCCGGCCCCTGGCAGTACCGCGGCGGCGAGCCGCTGCCACCAGTGGCGCAGCCGCTCGAACGCGGATAGCGGGTTGGGAGTGCTCGCGGCCTGGCTCATTTTCATCATGTCCCGAATCTGCCTTATCACTCGATGCTACCCCGCTGGCGTTACACTACAGCGAAAGTCCGGGCAAGGTTTGCGATAGGTCAAACATTTTGACAGCCCCTGCGCCAGAGCGTTCTGGATCAATCACCGGTTGCAGTAGCCACACCCCGGCGCCTCGTTGCGGAGGCGGGGAACTGCGGGGCATACTGGGATACCGGTATGCCCCTTTTCTTCATGCGGACGTTGCGTAACTGCGTGCTCGCGCTGATCGGCGCTGCGACGCCCGCTGCGGGGGGCACGGCGCAGGCGCAGGGCCCGGACGTCTTCGAGCCCCAGCGCAAGCGCATGGTGGAGGAAATCGCGTCGCTTGCGCGCGAGACGCGTTTCGAAACCGGGCGCGGGACGCTGCGCGAGTCAGTGATGGCGGCGATGGCGAAGGTGCCGCGCCACGAATTCGTGCCCGCGCTGGAGCGGCGCAATGCCTATGCCAACCGCCCGCTCCCGATCGGCATGGGCCAGACGATTTCGCAGCCTTTCATCGTCGCGTTGATGACCGATCTCATGGAGGTCAAGCCCGGTGACCGGGTGCTCGAGATCGGCACCGGCTCGGGCTACCAGGCGGCACTGCTGGCGGAGCTCGCCGGCACGGTCTATACCATCGAGATCGTCGAGCCGCTCGCGCGCGAGGCCGCGGAGCGTCTGAAACGACTGGGCTATGGCAACGTCGTGACGAGAACAGGCGATGGCTACCAGGGCTGGCCCGAGCACGCACCGTTCGACGCCATCATGGTGACGGCCGCGCCGCGCGAGGTGCCGCAGCCGCTGATCGACCAGTTGAAGCCCGGCGGGCGGCTGGTCGTTCCCGTCGGCGGCCAGGCGGCGGGGCAGTCGCTGCTGCTGATCGAGAAGCAGCCGGACGGAAGAATCGCGCGCCGCACCATTCTCGCGGTGCGCTTTGTTCCCCTCACGGACAAGGCAGGAAGACAACAGTAAAGGCGTGAATCGTGATTCGTGGGTCGTGATTCGACCTGTTGCATGAACCGGTTGCGCCGAGCGTCCGGCTTTACGGCATCTTGGCGATGAGATCCTGAGCGGTGCGCTCGAGCACGGTGCGCAGCATCACCGGTTCCTCCGTTATCGTGTCCTGCGAAATGCGCATCTCCTGCATTCCTTCCCACGCGATCGAGCCATCGCTGGTGTCCCAGATCTGGAAGAACAGCCGGACATGCGCGTACTGGGTCTCCACGATGCGGAGGCCGAGAATTCCGAAGCGCTCCTTCGCCCCTTGCCCGAAGCCTTGCAGCTTGAGTTGAGCGAGATAGCGAGCACCGGTTGCCGCACCGATCTGCTTCAGAACGTCCCGCGAAAGCAGGCCGGTGTCACGGTAGTCGTCATACATCCGCTTGTAGGCGTCGGCCAGCCCCGCCTTGTTGATGGCGCCCAGCGTTTCGGCAAGCGTCACGACCCGCAGGCCCCGCCGTTCACGCTTGATCACGTCAGCGAAAGTGAACGCGACCGCCTGCGTTTCCTGTTCCTGGCCGGTGACGGTCGAAGGCGTGATGAACGCGATGCCGGATGCTTCGAGGTCACCCGGCCGCAGCGAAATGCGGTGCTCCTGCAGGCTCGGATAGATCTGGGTGGCTTGGCACCCGGCGAGCGCGAAGATCGACGCCGCCAGCAGCGAAGCCGCCGGCATACTCGCACGTGCATATCTGGGCATGCGCGGTCTCTGAATGTTCATTACGACGCGCTACACCGGTTTGATTTTCTGCTCACGCACGATCGTTACCCGCCGGTTGTAGTGCCCGCGGGGTGCCGGCGAAACGGTGCCGCGCCCGCATTGTTGCACCTCGGGCAGCGCCACGTAAACGTGCGGCTTGCCGCGCGCGGTCAGAAGCGGTAGCGAACCCCGAAACGCAATCCCAGGCCCTGGAGCCGCAGCGGACTCGGGCTGGCGAGGTCGCCGGAAAGCAGATCGTAGCTGAGCGCCCAGCTCGGCGTGAGCCAGTGCTGGCCGGTGAAGGAGAGTTGGCGCGGATAGGCGACGGTGGGATCGAAAGCGGACGAGTACGTTTCCATCTCCCGGCCCAACGCGAATCCGAACGAAGTGAACGCGCTGTGCTGGTAGCCGAATTGCAGTTGATAGCCGGGCGCAAAGCCTGCCCCCGGGATGCGGGGCGGTGCAAGCGTATAACCGTTCGTCAGCGGAGCATCGCCGCGCGCGCCCAAGTCGGTATCGTAGACGCTGTACTGGATGCCCACGCTGAGCTCCCTGCGGTCGCTCAGCGCAGCATGCACCTGGCCCGTCAGCGCGTAGCGGCGCGGGGCAAGCACGGATTCCCGCGTGTAGCCCGCTTCGAGCGACGAGCCCCAGCCGCGCGGGAAGGCGTAGGCCACGCCGCCATACGTCTCGGCCGGACCCGGACCGATGCGCGCCAGTTCGCGCGCGCCGCCGAAAAGCGCAAAGTCGAATGGACTCCCGGTCTGCCAGAGCTGTACCGCCTCGCCGCTATACGGCGCCTCCGCAGCGACTCCGGTCTGCTGTTTGAGGCCCAGGCCCCACTGCTCGTATGAGAGCCGTGCCTGAGCGACGCAAATGAGGGGCAGCGCCGCCGCGGTCAGCGCGAAGGCTGTAAGCGTGAGTCCGAACCGATACCGCATGTGCAAGCCGTGGTCGGAGTTCTCGAGTTGGCTGAGCTATCCAGGCAGGCGCACTGAGCTATCCAGGCAGGCGCATCCTGCTACTGTGGTTAGTTTACCAAATTTACTGAATCGGCAGGGCGAGATTGTGGCGCCTGCGCAACAAATAGACGATGACAACTATTTGAACAGTGACTTTCCAGGCAGGGACGCCAGGCCTTGCATCGCGATCAGAGGCTGGCGCCAATCGTTGGCCACAGCTCTTTGAATTGGTGACGGAATTGCCGCTGACGGTGAAGTGTACTAGAATACCCGGCAAGCATCTTCTCGTAGCGAATTTGGTGGAGGAATCAATAATGAAATTTTTTCTAGACTCGCTTGGGTGGACAGTCTTCTGGGGCGTCGTTCTCACGCTGGTCCTGTACAACATCGTGAAGTACGCGTTGCAATAGGGGGAGGCCAGCCATGATGGAATTCGTTCAACTCGGAATCGGTCGCTGGGTGCACATCGCCGCAGGCGTGATGTGGATCGGCCTGCTCTATTACTTCAATTTCGTGCAGGTACCGGCGCTGGCGGACGCCGGCAAGGACGGCACCGGGGCGGGCATCACCCGGCACGTCGCGCCGCGCGCGCTCTTCTGGTTCCGCTGGGCGGCGGTGGTAACCTGGCTCGCGGGGGCGCTGCTGCTGGGCAAGAATTTCTTCAATGCGTTCCTGTTCCTGAACCACGCCTTCTACGCGATCGGCGTGGGCGCGTGGCTCGGCACCATCATGCTCTTCAACGTGTGGGTGCTGATCTGGCCCAACCAGCAGAAGATCCTCGGCATGGTGCAGGCGACCGATGACGAGAAGGTGAAGGCGCGCCGCGTCGCGTTGCTTGCCTCGCGCGCCAACACCATGCTCTCGATCCCGATGCTGTTCTTCATGGCGGCCGCGGGTCACCAGGGCATATTCTTCGGCTGATTCACCGCCTTGCAAAAAAACGCCCGGGCTTTCCCGGGCGTTTTTTCTTGTCGATTCACGAATCACGCTTCTGCTACCGTGCCGGCGGCGCTCGCTCGAGTCCCTCGATCCTGGCGCCCGGCTTGATGCCGCGCTTCGCGAACCACCCCTGGTTGACCTCCAACGCGTATTTCGCCGGCTTCGCCGCGGCGTGCGTGTCGCTCGTCTGGGGCCGCATATCGGCGATATTGATGATTACGCCGTGCTCGTCGAGGAACGCCACCGACAGGGGGATGTAGGTGTTCATCATCCACATGGCGTGATGCGTGACTTCGCGGAACACGAACAGCATGCCGCGATTTTCGGGCAGGATCCTGCGGTGCATGAGACCCTGCATGCGGGTTGCCTCGGTGTCCGCGACCTCCACCGTGAGCTTGTGGCCGGCAACGGTGAGCGGGATTTCCGGCATCTGCGCGCGCGCCGCGGTAACCGCCAGCGCCGTCACGGCCAGAGAGTACCTAACGAACCGCAAGGTGACAGGAATCAAATTGAACCGCCAAGACGCCAGGAGAAACATTTCGAATCAAGGCCCTTCATACCACGGTAGATTTAAAGACTATCCGCCGCGAATAATGGCCGACGAACGCGGATTAGATCCAAAAAACTTCTGTTCTTCATGTTGCTATTGATTCTCTTGGCGTCTTGGCGGTTCATTATTGTGTTCGCTTTACGCCCCGTGTCCTGGCGGTTCAGGTCTTCTTCAGCGCGGCGTGCTCTTGACCAGCCACTCCGAGATCGCGTTCAGCAGCTCGGTGACCTCGCCGATTGGCGCCAGCACCGTAATCTTCGCCGCCGCGTGCCGGGCGCTCAGGTCTTTCAAGAGGCGCGGCAGGTCTTTCTTCAAATGTCCGCCCTGCGCCAGGAACAGAGGCGCGACGGTGATCCGGGTGTGACCGTCCCTGACCAGCTGCGCGACGCAATCGCCGAGCGCCGGCTGCATCAGCTCGAGGAACGCGAGTTCAACGGTGAGCTCCGGGCGGCGCGTCGCAACCGCCTGACGGATCGCGCGGAACGGCTCGCTCCATTGCGCATCGCGCGCGCCGTGGGCAAACAAAACGAGGGCGGATTTCATCCTAACGATGAACGCGGAACGATGAACGCGGAACGATGAACGCGGAACGATAAACCACGATGAGATTACAGTTCTTGTTCATAGTTCATCATTCATCGTTTGCCGGTGCTGCCAAACCCGCCCGCGCCGCGGCGACTCGTGTCGAAATCCTCCACCACGTTGAAGCCGACCTGTACCACCGGCACCACCACCAGCTGGGCCAGGCGCTCCATGGGGTTGACAGTGAACGAGGCGCTGCCGCGGTTCCAGGTGGAGACAAAGATCTGGCCCTGGTAATCGGAGTCGATCAGGCCGACCAGGTTTCCCAGCACGATGCCGTGCTTGTGTCCGAGGCCCGAGCGCGGCAGGATCACCGCCGCCAGACCGTTGTCGGCGAGGTGGATGGCGATGCCCGAGGGGATCAGCTCGGTCTGGCCGGGTGCCAGCGCGAGCGGCGCGTTGATGCAGGCGCGCAGGTCGAGTCCCGCCGAGCCCGGCGTCGCGTACTGCGGCAGTTGCCCGCGCAGTCGCTCGTCCAGAATCCTGACGTCGATCGTTCTCACGATACGGTGAACGGTGAACAGTGAACGGCGAACGGTGAGTACAGCGCCGTGGGCAGGGTTTCAGTAATCAGCGTCCGATTACCGTTCACCGTTTTCTATTCGCCGGTTTGTAGAGTTTGGCGATGTGGGCGACGAGCTGCCGCGCGACGACTTCCTTGGGCGCCCGGGGTAGCTTGTGCGCGCCCTTGTCGTCGAACAAGGTGAGCTCGTTGTCGTCCGCGCCGATCGCCCGCTGCGCGAGGTTGGCGGCGAGCAACGGCACTTTCTTGCTGCGGCGCTTGGCCTCGGCACGCTGACGCAGGTTCTCCGTTTCCGCCGCGAAGCCGACGCAGAACGGCGGCCGCGGCCGGGCCGCGACCCACGCCAGGATGTCCGGGTTGGGCACGAGGTCGAGCCGGAGCCTGCTGGCAGTTTTCTTGATCTTCTGCCGGCGCGGGCTGGCGACGTGATAGTCGGAAACCGCGGCGACGCTGATGAAGATGTCGGCGTCCACGACGCGCTTTTTCACCGCCTCGAACATGTCGCGCGCGGAGACGACGTCCACGCGTTGCGCGCCGGCGGGTGCCGTGAGACTGGTCGGCCCCGAGATCAGGGTCACTCGTGCGCCGGCCTCCAGCGCGGCACGCGCCACCGCGTAGCCCATCTTGCCGGAACTCCGGTTGGTGATGCCGCGCACCGCGTCGATCGTCTCGAACGTCGGACCCGCGGTGATCAGCACGCGCGCCCCGCGCAACAACTTCGGGGCGAGGAAGGCCGTGACCGCTTCGGCGATCTCGCGCGCCTCGAGCATGCGGCCCATGCCGACCTCGCCGCACGCCTGGTCGCCGCTCGCGGGCCCGAGGATGGCCACGCCATCGCGCAGCAGGCGCTCGATGTTGCGGCGCGTCGCCGGGTTGTCCCACATCTGGCGGTTCATCGCCGGCGCCACGATCAAGGGGCATTCGCGCGCCAGGCACAGTGTCGAGAGCAGGTCGTCCGCCAGGCCCTGCGCGAGCTTGGCGATGAAATCGGCGGTGGCGGGCGCCACCACGATCGCGTCCTTGCCCCGCGAGAGCTCGATGTGCGCCATGTTGTCGGCCACTCGCGCGTCCCAGAGGTCGGTGTAGACCGGCTTGCCCGAGAGCGCCTGGAAAGTGGCGGGCGCGACCAGGCTGCCGGCGGCCTCGGTCATGACGACCTGCACTTCGATGCCGTTGCGCGCAAGCTCGCGGGTAAGCTCGGCGGCCTTGTAGGCGGCGATACCCCCGGTGACGCCGAGCACAACCGATTTTTTCGAACTTTCAGCCATGTAGAGCTTCAACTTCAAGAGGTGGGCAAGAGTGTAAACCAGCGCTCAGCGGTCAGCAATCAGCTTTGAGCCCGAGTAAACCGCCGCGGATGCCGAAACGTTTACTTTGTATTCGCTGATCGCTCAAAGCTGAACGCCGATGGCTATTACCGACTGGCCGCTGGACGACCGGCCACGCGAGAAGCTGCTCAACAAGGGCGCGGAAGCGCTGTCTGATGCCGAGCTGGTGGCGATCTTCCTGCGCACCGGCGTCAGGGGCAAGAGCGCCGTGGACGTCGCACGCGAGGCGCTCGCCCGTTTTGGCTCGCTCTCGGGGCTGTTCGCGGCGGGCGCCGATGCGCTGACCGCGGTGTCCGGCCTCGGAGCCGCGAAATACGTGCAGTTGCAGGCGGTGCTGGAAATGGCGCGGCGCGCCCTGCGCGAGAAGCTCGACCGCGGCACCGCGCTGAGCTCGCCGCAAACGGTACGCGACTACCTGCGGTTGAAGCTCCAGGACCGGCCGCATGAGGTCTTCGTCGGTGTCTTTCTCGATGCACAGAATCGGGTGCTCGCAGTGGAAGAGCTGTTTCGCGGCACGCTGACCCAGACCAGCGTCTATCCGCGCGAGGTGGTGAAGCGCGCTCTTCACCACAATGCGGCGGCGCTGATCTTCGCGCACAATCACCCCTCGGGCGTCGCCGAGCCCAGCCGCTCCGACGAAGCGCTTACGGGCGCGCTCAGGCAGGCGCTCGCACTGGTGGACGTCAAGGTGCTGGACCACTTCGTGATCGGCGCGGGGGCGGCGATGTCGTTCGCCGAGCGTGGCCTGCTTTAGGGCGTGCCTGAAAAGGTCTAAGATGAGGGCCGTACTACCCGAGGAAAACCGCCGGATTCAAGTCACATCGAGGAGGGCCTGCCCATGCACTACAAGCACATCATGCTGCCCGTTGACGGTTCGGAGCTGTCGCGCAAGGCGGAGAAGGAGTGCATTGCCTTTGCGAAGTCCACCGGGGCGAAGGTGACTGCCGTTCACGTGGTATCTCATTTCTACCTGCACATGCAGCCATGGGGCGCGCCCCGGTCGGTTCACACGAAAATCGAGAAAGATCACGAACAGGAGGCCAAGGACATCGCCCAGAAGATGCTCTCCGCCATCGCGACGCGCGCCAAGGCCGAGGGTGTCAGATGCGACGGCATGGTGGTCGTCGGGGATCAGCCTTTCGAGGAGATCATCAAAAGCGCGGAAAAAAGCAAGTGCGACCTGATCATGATGGCTTCTCACGGGCGCAGGGGTTTCGAAGGCGTGCTGCTCGGCAGCGAAACGGCAAAGGTGCTTACGCACAGCAAGATTCCCGTTCTGGTCGTGAGATAGCCCGGGGGCCCGCGTCGTTCGGGCGCGGCGCGCTTTTCGCGCTTGAGCCCAAGGCGGAAACTAGTGTAGAATCCGCGCCTTCCAGGATTTCCGGAGCGTTTCCATGTCACGCGTGTGCCAGGTCACCGGCAAGAAGCCGATGCTGGGGAACAACGTTTCCCACGCCAACAACAAGACGCGGCGCCGCTTCCTGCCGAACTTGCAATACCGCCGTATCTGGGTCGAAAGCGAGAATCGCTGGGTCAGCTTGAGAATTTCCCAGGCCGGTCTGCGCACCATCGACAGTAAAGGCATCGACGCCGTGCTCGCCAAGATCCGCGCGCGCGGCGAGGAAATCTGAACGGAAGGCCAATAGACAGGATTAACAGGATTAACACGATTAACAGGATTAACAAGATTCAAGAGCAAGACCTAACAGCTTGTTGAAAAACACGTGGCGCGCACTAAAACCGTCATTCCCGCGCAGGCGGGAATCCAGTAAGTTATTGATTCGGTTTGTAGTCGATTTTCTGGACTCCCGCCTACGCGGGAGCGACACGAGTTTTTCAACACCCTGCTAACCACTTCGGTGCTGTCTTTGAAGTAATCCTGTAAATCATGTAAATCCTGTCTATTTGTTGTTTATCGGGTTTCAAGGAGCTGAACCATGCGCGAGAAGATCAAGCTCGAGTCGACCGCCGGCACCGGCCATTTCTACACCACCACCAAGAACAAGCGCACCACGCCGGACAAGTTGGAGATGAAGAAGTACGATCCGGTGGCGCGCAAGCACGTCGTCTACAAAGAGACGAAAATCAAGTGATGCGGGATGCGTGATACGAGATGCGAGATGCGAGATGCGAGATGCGAGATGCGTGAGGGGTATCCCGGCTAACTGACATTGACAGGCAATAAAAAAGCCCGCCGCACGGCGGGCTTTTTTTTATTTATCTTGTATCCGTATCTCGTATCCCGTATCTCGTCTCAGGCGTAGCAGCGCAGCCTGCGGCTGAATTCCTGAAGCGGGGTGATGCCGCTCGCCTCCGCGCGCGCACACCAGTCCTCGAGATGGCGCACCAGCTGTTCCTTGGAGGCATTCGAGCGCTGCCAGAGCGCGGCCAGTTCCTCGCGCATGGTGTAGACGGTGGCGAGCACCTTGCTCTTGTTGAGCGCATCGTTCACCTTGGCACGCTCGTCCGCCGGCAGCACCTTTACGTCGCAGTGGAGCATGCGCTTGATCGCGGCAACGTCCACCCGCACCGCGCGCGCTTTGAGATCGCGGATCTCCTCGGCGCAGGTGTGCCGCAGCGACTTCGCGTACTTGGCGAGTACTTCATAGCGGTGGGTGATGACCGCCTGCACCGTGGCGAGATCGCAACGCGTCTTGGCGGTGTCGAG
>Ga0326597_10002152_pt1 | contig 29882 bp, 30 predicted proteins | sample RVTome_12_FD_203789 | JGI IMG/M metagenome (GOLD analysis project Ga0326597, IMG submission 203789) | Soil microbial communities from uranium-contaminated site in the Upper Colorado River Basin, Wyoming, United States - RVT100D185 | ecosystem: Environmental > Terrestrial > Soil > Contaminated >... | reverse complement strand
GCGCCCGCGACGAAGGTGCATTCCTGCGCGAACAGAAGGCGGCCTTCCTCCTCCAGCTTGGCGTCGAGGACTTGGGACGCGCTCATGACATTACGGCGTCGGGCCGCTCTCGCCCTTGGATCGCCCATTGGCGATGCGGCGCCTCAAATCCGTGGCCCAGGCCGGAATCTTGAAATTGTCGAACAGCGCGATGGGGGCGCCGACGCGCTTCATGATGACGTATTGCTGGGCGATCGAAAGCAGGTTGTTCCACGTCCAATAGATCACCAAGCCGACGGGGAAGCTCGCCAGCATCACGGTGAAGATCCACGGCATGAATCCGAAAATCTTGGCCTGCATCGGATCGGTGGGCGCGGGATTCATCTTCATCTGCACCCACATCGAGATGCCCATGACGAGCGGCCAGACGCCGATCAGAAGGAAAACCGGCACCTCGTAGGGCAACAGGCCGAACAGATTGAAGATCGACGTAGGATCAGGCGCGGCCAGATCGTCGATCCATCCGAAAAAGGGCGCGTGGCGCATCTCGATGGTGACGAACAGCACCTTGTAGAGCGAGAAGAAGACGGGAATCTGGATCACGACGGGCAGGCACCCGGCGAGCGGGTTCACCTTCTCGCGCTTGTAGAGCTCCATGATTTCCTGCTGCATCTTCGTGCGGTCGTCGGCGTGGCGTTCGCGCAGCTTCTCCATCTCGGGCTGCAGCTTCTTCATTCGGCTCATCGCCTTGTAGGACGTGTTGGCGAGCGGGAAGAAGATGAGCTTGATCAGGACGGTGAGCAGAAGAATGGCGACGCCGAAATTGCCGAATTGGCGATAGAAGAAATCGAGCACGAGAAAGATCGGCTTGGTCAGGAAGAAGAACCAGCCCCAATCGATGGCGAGATCGAAACGCGCGATGCCCGTTTCGTAATACTCGTCCACGATGCTGACGACCTTGGCGCCGGCGAAGAGGCGGTGCGTGACGTCGACGCGTGCGCCGGGCGCGACGGCGCGGGGCCCGAGCCGGTAATCGGCCTGGAAGCCTTCGAGCCCGCCGGCGGGATAGGACTTGTAGGCGCCGTCGAAGGCTTCGTTCTGAGGCGGGATGATTGCCGCCATCCAATATTTGTCGGTGATGCCGAGCCAGCCGCCGGTGCTGTTGAGCACCTTGGGCGGCGCGCTGTTCTCGAAGTCGGAATAGTCCGCCTCTTCCAAGGTTTCGTTCGCGACGCCGATAAAGCCTTCGTGCAGCACCCAGTATTGCGTGGTCTCCGGCGCGCCGTAGCGCGCGACCAGGGCATAGGGATAGAGCACGGTCGCGTCAGTTCCCTTGTTCTCCACACTGTCCGCGACGGTGAACATGTAGTTTTCGTCGAGCGTGACGCGTCGTGTGAAGACAAGGCCCTGGCCGTTCTCCCAGACGAGCGTGACGGGGCGGCCGGGCGCGAGCGTCTTTCCTTCCGCAAGCCGCCACTGGGTCTTGCCGTCCGGCACGGCCGGCGCGTCCGCGCCTTGCGCCGCGATCCAGCCGAATTCGGCAAAGAACGGGTGCTCCGCGCCCACCGGCGACAAGAGCACGATCTCGGGGCTCTTGGAATCGACGCTCTCGCGATAGGTCTTGAGCTGCAGATCGTCGAGGCGCGCGCCTTTCAGGCTGATCGAGCCGTCGACCTTGGCGCTGTCGATCGCGGCGCGCGCGCCGGACTGAACCAGCGCGTCGGAACGCGAAATCGCCGACGATGCCGCAATGGGTCCGGGCGCCGCCGGCGCTGTCGCGGCCGCATCCGGTCCGGCCTTCTTCGCCGCTTCGCTCGCAAGATATTCCTGGCGCGCGCGTTCGGCCTCCATCTGCGGGGCGGCGAAGAAATATTGCCATCCGAACAGCACGGCGCCCGAAAGGGCGATGGCCAGGATCAGGTTACGCTGGTCGGACATGGCTTCTCCGGAACGGACAGAAAATCACGGTCGGCGCCGCGCGGGCGGCACGGGATCGAACCCGGCACCCCCGCCCAGCCAGGAAATCGGATGGCAGCGCGCGATGCGCTTGAGCGCGAGCCAGGACCCGCCGAGCGGTCCGTGAGCGGCGAGCGCGCGCAGCGCATATTCCGAGCAGGTCGGTTGATAGCGACACGACGGCGGAAAGAGCGGCGAAATCGCATACCGATAGGCGTGGATGGGCAGGCTCACGATCGCCACGCCCACGCGGCGCAGGGCTTCAATCATGGGGCCTCTCCGTCTTGGGCTGCTTCGCCGGCCGTCCCTCCCGCGCCAAGCTTGCGCGGACGGCCTCGGCGAGATCGTCGAGCAGTCGCGCGAAGGGGCAATCCGTCGTAATCCTGCGCGCGACCAGAACATAGTCACGCCCCTCCCTACCATAAAGAGGAAGGAGCGTCGCAGCCGCCGCACGAAGGCGCCTTTTCGCGCGGTTGCGCGCGACGGCGCCGCCGACCTTGCGGCTGGCGGTGTAGCCGACGCGGATCATGGCTTTCTCGCGCAAATCGTCCGGGGTGGGACAGCTTTCCAGCGTCAGCGTCGTCATGCTGCGGCGAATGCCCTTCGCGGCGCGCAGGAAATCGGCGCGCGTTTTCAGGTGGCCCATGCCAAGGCGCGTTTGCGTGGGGCGGCCCGGATCGGCCAAGGCGTCAGGCCGAAAGCCTCTTGCGTCCGTGGGCACGTCGCCGGGCCAATACCCTGCGGCCGCCCTTGGTCGCCATGCGGGTGCGGAAGCCGTGCCGCCTTTTGCGGACGATCTTGCTCGGCTGATAGGTGCGCTTCATGGCCGCTCTCCCGGAGAGCCCGTGCTTCTAAGGGGGGAGGCCGAACCTGTCAACGCCGCGGGCGCGGGGCCTATTAACCTTGGAGCGCGGGGCAAAATCGGCGCAAAAGCGCTATATCGTGGATGCATGACCGAATCCTCCGCCCCCCCGCCGGCTTGGAGCGCGAAGCGCCTGGTTCTGCTGTTTCTTCTGGCCGCCGGCCTCATCGCCTTTTTAGCGCTCGATCTGGGACGGTTTTTCACCCTAGAAAGCCTGCGCGAAAACCGCGAGGCGCTCCTCGCCTATGTCGCCATGGCGCCCATACTCGCCGTCCTCGCCTTCGCGGCGATCTATGTCACGGCGGTCTCCTTCTCGTTGCCTATCGGGACACTGCTGACCGTCGCGGGCGGCTTTCTTTTCGGCGCGCTGGCGGCGACCGGCATCGTGGTGGCCTGCGCGACGTTGGGGGCGACGATCGTGTTTCTCATCGCGCGCACCGCGCTCGGCGAGCCGCTGCGCGCGCGCGCGGGTCCGGCGATCCGGAAGATGGAAGCCGGATTTGCGAAGAACGCCTTCAACTACCTTCTGGCGCTTCGCCTGATCCCGGTCTTTCCGTTCTTTCTCGTCAATCTTGCGCCCGCCTTCCTCGGCGTGCGGCTTCCGACATTCGCGCTCGCGACGCTGCTCGGCATCGTGCCGGGGACCTTCGTCTATGCGAGCGTGGGAAACGGGCTAGGCGCGCTCTTCGATCGCGGCGAGACGCCGGACCTTCGCATCGTCTTCGAGCCCGAAATCCTCGTGCCCATCGTCGGCCTCGCGCTGTTGGCATTGCTTCCCGTGTTCGCGCGTCTTTTCCGCCGCGCGCCGAAGGACGCGTGATGCGTACGCTGAGGCCCGATCTCTGCGTGATCGGCGCGGGCTCCGGCGGCCTCAGTGTCGCGGCGGGCGCGGCCATGCTGGGGCGCAAGGTCGTGCTGATCGAAAAAGGCGAGATGGGCGGGGACTGCCTCAACTATGGCTGTGTGCCGTCGAAGGCGCTGCTGGCGGCGGGCGCGCGTGCGCAGGCGATGCGCGACGCGGGACCCTTCGGCATCGCCCCCGTCGAGCCGCAAATCGACGCGCGCGCCGTGCGCGATCATGTCCGCTCGGTGATCGCCGCGATCGCGCCCACCGATTCCCAGCAGCGTTTCGAAGGTCTTGGCGTCACCGTGATCCGCGCGGCCGCCCGCTTTCGCGACCGCCGCACGGTCGAGGCGGAGGGCACGCGCATCCGGGCAAGGCGCTTCGTGATCGCGACGGGGTCCTCGCCGGCCGTGCCGCCGATCCCCGGGCTTGGCGATGCCCCCTATTTCACGAACGAGACGATCTTCGAAAAGGATTTTATCCCGCCGCATCTGATCGTGATCGGCGCGGGGCCGATCGGGCTCGAAATGGCGCAGGCGCATCGGCGGCTGGGGTCCGAAGTAACGGTGCTCGAAGCCCTGCGTGCGCTGCCGCGCGACGATCCCGAACTCGTCGCCATCCTCGTGGCCGCCCTCCGGCGCGAAGGCGTCGTCTTGCACGAAGGCACGAGCGTCAAGGCAATCGAGAAAACCGAACTGGGGATTCGCGTGCATGCCGAGGCCGAGGGGCAAGCGGGCATCGTGGAAGGTACGCATCTTCTGATCGCCGCCGGGCGCCGGCCGAATATCGCGGAGTTGAATCTCGACGCGGCGGGGATCGCCCATGGGCCGCGCGGCATCGCGGTCGATCGCGGGTTGCGAACGACCAACCGGCGCGCCTATGCGGTCGGCGACGTGGCGGGCGGACCGCAATTCACCCACGCGGCCGGCTATCACGCGGGGCTCGTGATCCGCAACGCGCTGTTCCGGCTGCCGGTGCGCGCCGACTATGCGGCGCTGCCGTGGGCGAGCTATACCGATCCCGAACTCGCCCATGTGGGTCTGGGCGAGGACGAGGCGCGCGCGAAGCACAAGACCATCCGCGTCCTGCGCTGGCCGCTCGCCGAGAACGACCGGGCGCGGACGATGCGCACGACGGCGGGCGCCATCAAGCTGGTCGTCGCCGCGAACGGCCGGGTGCTGGGCGCCACCATCGTCGCGCCCCATGCGGGCGAGCTGATCCTGAGTTGGGCGGTGGCGATCGGCGCGCGACTCGGGCTCTCGGCCATGGCCGGCGCAATCGCGCCTTATCCCACGCTTTCCGAGCTTTCCAAGCGCGCGGCGGGGACGTTCTACACGCCCACGCTGTTCTCGGCGCGCGCCCGCGCCTTGGTCCGATTTCTGTCGTTATTCGGTTGAAGAACCAACCCTCCGCACCGACATGAGAGATATGGGGGGAATACAGAAACGATTCGTTCATCGGGCGCGCGATGCGTGGCGGCTGATCGCGCACGGCCTGTCGGGCCGCATTCTCGTCCTGACGGTCCTTTTCGTGATGGCGATCGAAACCTTGATCTATTTTCCGTCGGCCGGGCGCTACCACGACGAGCTTCTGAACGACCGCATCCAATCGGCGGAGCTCGCCATCCTGCCCTTCACCGAAGCGCGCTATGAGCAATTCTCCGCCGCGCTGCGCATGGAATTGCTCGCGCGCGCCGGCGTCCACGCCGTCATCGTCAAGCGCGACGATCAGCGCGAGCTTTTCCTCGTCGATGTCCAACCGCCCGAAATCGACGCGACGTTCGATTTGCGCGACTCGACTTTCGCCAGCGTGACGATACGCGCCTTCGATTCTCTTTTATTCGGTGGCGAGCGCACGCTTCGCGTCATTGCGCCGACGCGCATCCAAAGCGGCGAAACCATCGAGGTCGTCGCGGCCGAAGGCCCGATCCGCACGCGGCTTCTTGCCTATTCCGGGGGGCTGCTCGGCTTGTCGCTTCTGATTTCGGGGTTTACCGCGGGACTCGTCTTCTTGAGCCTCTATCTTGTCGTGGTGCGTCCGATTGAGCGCCTGTCGCATGCGATGATCGCCTACCGGGCCGATCCGGAGGACCCGGTGCGCATCCTCGCGCCTTCGGCCCGCAAGGACGAAATCGGCGTCGCCGAGCGCGAACTGGCCGGTCTTCAGCGCGAGCTCTACGGCTTTCTGCAGCAGAAGGCCCGGCTCGCCAATCTTGGCGCGGCGGTCGCCAAAATCCAGCACGATCTCAGGAACATTCTCGCCAGCGCCCAAATCGCGTCGGATCGCCTGGCGGCGGTCGACGATCCTGTGGTGAAGACGCTGTCGCTGCGGCTGGTCGCGGCCCTCGACCGTGCCGTCGCGCTTGCCACCAACACGCTCGAATATGGCAAGGCCGACGAGCGTCCGCCCGATCGCCGGCGCATGACGCTGGCGCCGCTGGTGGCCGAGGCGGGCGCGGCCGCGGTGCCGGAGGGCGGGCGCATCGTCTTCCTGTCGACGGTCTCCGAGGATGTCGTGGCCGACGCCGATTCCGAACATCTCTTCCGCGCGCTTCTCAATCTTGCGCGCAACGCGCGCGAGGCGCTGGAGTCCCGCGGCGCGGGCGAAATTCGCGTAAGCGCGAAGCGGGCGCATGACGGCGTCACCATAGACGTGGCCGACAACGGCCCCGGCATCCCCGAAGCCATGCGCGAAAAACTGTTCCAGCCTTTCGCCGGCTCGGTTCGCCGGGGCGGCACGGGCCTCGGGCTCGCCATCGCGCGCGAGCTGATGCGGGCCCATGGCGGCGACGTGACGCTTGTGCGCACGGGGCCCGAGGGTACGCTCTTCCGAATCGAAATCCCCGATCGAAGGACCGGCTGACATGGCGTGGGACGCGAAAGCCTATCTCGGCTTCGGCGCGGAGCGAACGCGGCCGGCGGCCGAGCTTCTCGGCCGTGTGGCGGCCGATGCGCCGGCGCGCGTCGCCGATCTTGGTTGCGGGCCGGGCAATTCGACAGCACTTCTGCGGGCGCGCTGGCCGGATGCGGCGATCGACGCCATCGACAGTTCGCCGGAAATGCTCGCGGAGGCAAGGGCGGCGAAGCTTGATGCCACTCTGATCGAAGCGGACATCGCGCGATGGGAACCCGGCGCGCCCTATGATGTGATTTTCTCGAACGCGACGCTGCAATGGCTGAGCGCCCACGAGAATCTGCTGCCGAAGCTCATGGCGTTCGTGAAACCCGGCGGGGTTCTGGCCTTCCAAGTGCCGCGCAATTTCGAGGAGCCGTGCCATACGCTGATCCGCGAAACCGCGCGCTCGGGTCCCTGGGCGGAGAAGCTCCGAGGCGTGCGCGATTGGTGGAACGTGCTCTCGCCCGAGGCCTATTACGGGGTGTTGGAATCGCGCGCGACCGCCGTCGATATCTGGGAAACGCGCTACGTTCAGGTGCTCGAAGGCGAGGACGCCGTGCTCCGCTGGATGATGGGCACGGGCTTGCGCCCCTTCGCGGCGGCGCTGGAGGGCGCGGAACGCGAGGCGTTCCTGGAGCGCTATCGCGCGGCGGTCGCCGAGGCCTATCCGAGGCGGGCAAGCGGCCGCACGCTCTACCCGTTCCTCAGATTGTTCGCCGTCGCGAGACGGTAGGGCGCCAGGAATAAGTCCACGTGCGCGCGCTCTTGCGCCTATACTGGTTTGCCCCCATCGATTCGCGGGAGGAGGCCATGCAGGCCGTCATCGCCATCGCCCAAAGCAAGGGGGGTGCGGGAAAGACGTCATTGACCGTGCATCTCGCCTGCGCGCTCGGCGGGCGGCGGCCGGATGGTGAGGGCGAACGCAAACGCGTTGCGGTCGTCGACCTTGATCCCCTCGAAAGCCTGACCAAATGGTTCGAGCTGCGCGAGCAGCGCCTGGGTCCGGATGCCAAGCTCACCTGCTTCACGGGCGCGGGCTGGCGCGCGCAAGGCGAAATCGAACGCGCCAAGCGCGAGGCCGAGGTCGTGCTGATCGACGCGCCGCCCCAGGACGAGATCGCGCTTCGCACGGCCGTGCGGGCCGCGGGCATCACGCTTGTTCCCATGCAGCTTTCGCCCATGGATTTGTGGGCGACCTGGCCGACTTTGCAATTGATCGCGCGCGAAGGCGGCAACGCGATGATCGTGCTGAACCGCGTGCCGCCGCGCGCGCGCATCGCCGATGTGCTCGTGCAGGAGATGACGAAGGCGGGGCTTCCGCTGTCGCGCGCCTCGCTCGGCAACCGCACGGCATTCGCTGCGAGCCTTATCGACGGCAAGGGCGTGACCGAGTCCGATCCACGTTCGGCGGCGGCGGCCGAAATCCGTCTGCTCGCGGGCGAGGTCCTTCGCCGGGCGGCGTGACCTGCTATCGTCGCGCCGATGGCGCAGGCGCGAATCCTTCTTGGCGATGTCGGCGGAACGCATATCCGCTTCGCGTGGGCGGCGGACAATGGGGCCGCGCGCGACGCGTCGATCTTCTTCACGTCGGCCTTCGCTTCCTTCGAAGACGCGTTGACGCGCTTCCTCGAAAACGAAGGCCGCCCCGTCGTTCATGCCGCCGCTTTCTGCGCGGCCGGACCGGCGATCGGCGGCAGGATCGCGATGACCAATATCGGCTGGAGCGTTTCGGAGGAAACGCTCGCCCGCGTGCTCGGTACGCCACGCGTGCGCGTGACGAACGATTTCACGGCGGCGGCCCTCGGTCTTCCCCATTTGCGCCGGGGCGATCTCGTGCCGCTCGGCGGCGGCGAAGGCGATCCCGACGCGCCCATCGCCCTGCTCGGGCCCGGCACGGGCCTCGGCATCTCCGGTCTGGTGCCGGACGGGCATGGCGGGTTCGTTCCGATTGCCGGCGAGGGCGGCCACGCCGATCTCGCGCCCGCGAGCGACCGCGAGATCGCGGTCGTCTTTCATCTCTTGCGCGAGCACGGCCACGTCTCGGCGGAACGCGTGCTCTCGGGCGGCGGCCTGGAGACGCTCTATCTCGCGCTCGCCGCCCTTGACGGCGCGGCCCACACCAGGCGGCTCACCGCGCCCGACATCGCCAAGGCGGCGCGCGAAGGGCGCGATCGGCTCGCCGTCGAAACACTCGCGCTGTTCACGGGATGGCTGGGCGCGGTCGCGGGCGATGTCGCGCTGACGCTGGGCGCGCGCGGCGGCGTCTATGTCGCGGGCGGCATCGTGCCCAAATGGGGGGCGCTGTTCGATGCGGGTCTCTTCCGCCGGCGCTTCGAAGCCAAGGGGCGCCTGCGCGGCTTCCTCGCACCCATTCCAGCCTATCTCGTGACGGCCGAAGACCTCGCCTTCCGCGGCCTCGCGGCGCTCGCGCGCGCGCTTTAATCGCCGACGGCGACGCCCTCGCGTCTGGGATCGGCGCCGCCTTCGAAGCCGTCGGGAATCCGGCGGATGCCCTGTAGCCCGCTCTCGAGCCGGCCGAGCATCACGTCATGGCCCATCTCCGAAAGCGCGGGCACCAGCGGGACGAGCGCCGTACCGCGCTCGAGTTGGGTTGCGCCGTTCGCGTTCACATGATGGGGCAGTGCGATGCTCTGTTGCATGGTAAGCCCGCCGTCGAGCACGCCCGATATCGTCTGCGCGACGTAACCGATGATCGCCGGCCCGCCTGCCGATCCGGTGCCGAGAAGAAAGCGTCCGTCCGGTCCGAACACGATCGTCGGCGCCATCGACGAAAGCGGCCGCTTGCCGGGCCCCGGCGCGTTCGCGACCGGCTTGCCGCCGCGCGCGGGCTCGAAGGAGAAATCGGTGAGCTCGTTGTTGAGCAGAAAACCGTTCGCCATCAGCTCCGATCCGAATGCGAATTCGATCGTCATCGTCATCGACGCGGCCTGGCCGTGCGCATCCACCGCGACGAGATGGCTGGTGCCGGGAAGAGCCGCGAAGCGGTCGGGCGCGTAGCGGATCAGTTCGGCGCGCTTCACCGGCGGCGTACCCGCTTCGGCCACGCCCATCGCGCGCGCGGGATCGATGCGCTTCGCGCGCCCGGCCAGATAGCCGCGGTCGAGAAGCCCTTCGACCGGCGGCGAGACGAAATCGGGATCGCCGAGATACATCGCGCGGTCGGCAAAGGCGAGCCGGCTTGCCTCGCTGATCAGATGCACGGCCGAGAGGCTCGCGGGCGCGAGCTGGCCGGGTTCGAAACCCTCCAGCATGCCCAGGATTTGCAGCACGGCGACGCCGCCCGACGATGGCGGCGGAACCGAACAGACGCGCCAAACGCGATAGGCGCCGCACACCGGTGCGCGTTCCTTGGCTTCGTAGCGCGCAAGGTCCTCGCGCGTCATGATCGCGGGGTTGACCGGCGCGTTCGCGACCGCGCGCACGATCGCGTCCGCGATGGGGCCCTTGTAGAACGCGTCGGGTCCCTGCTCGGCGATCTCGCGCATCGTTTGCGCGAGCGCCCGGTTGCGCAGGCGTTCGCCCGCCTTCAGCGGCGTCTTCGCGCCCTTGAAGAAATAGTCGCGCATGTCGGGCATGACCGCCATCTGCGGAAACGCGGCCAGCAATCCCGCGAGCCTCGGACTCACCGTGAAGCCGTGCTCGGCGAGCTTGATCGCAGGCTGGAAAAGCTTCGCCCAGGCAAGCCGGCCATGCGCGCGATGGGCCTTGGCGAGCAGCGCCACCGTGCCCGGAACGCCGACGGACATGCCGCCCGGGATCATTTCGAAATGGCTGCGCGCCTTGGCGCTTGCGTCGAGGAACATGTTCGGCGTGGCCGACGCCGGCGCTATTTCGCGTCCGTCATAGCTCTTGAGAGCGGAGTTCTTCTCGTTGAACACGATCAGGAAGGCGCCGCCGCCGATGCCCGAGGACTGCGGTTCGACGAGAGTCAAAACGAGCTGCGCGGCGATCGCGGCATCGACCGCGGAACCGCCCGCGCGCAGCATTTCGAGACCCGCCTCGGCGGCAAGGGGATTGGCGGCCGCGATCATGTGGTAGCGCGCGCGGGCTTCGTCCGCGGCGCGCGCCGGGGCCACCAACGCGAACGCCAGCGCAAGGCACGCGATCGGGAATGGGAACGATTTCATCGACCTTCTCTTTCCCTCGTCCGCCGCAAAGGATAGCGTCTTCCCGCATGACGGGCGACGGACTGCGCAATCTTATCACCGATGTGCCGGGCCTGGCCGTCGGCAATGCCGAGGACGAGGCCGCACGCACCGGCGTAACCGTAATTCTTCCCGATAGCCGCGTTGCCGCAGCCGTCGATGTGCGCGGCGGCGCGCCGGGCACCAGCGAGACCGACGCGCTCGATCCGATCAACCTCGTGGGCACGCTCGATGCGGTCGTGCTGGCGGGCGGATCGGTGTACGGGCTCGAGGCGGCGTCCGGCGTAACCGCGTGGCTGGGCGCCAAGGGGCGCGGCTATGTGCTCGCCGCGGGCGCGCCGGCCGCTCCTCTCGTTCCGGCCGCGATCCTGTTCGATCTCGTCAATGGCGGCGACAAGCATTGGGGCGCCGAACCGCCCTATCGCAGGCTGGGGATCGCGGCGGCGGAATCGGCCGCGACGGATTTCGCGCTCGGCAATGCGGGCGCGGGTTATGGCGCGATGGCCGGCGCCTATAAGGGCGGGCTCGGAAGCGTGTCGGCGCGCGTCGCCGGCGGCTTTGTCGTGGGTGCGCTGGTTGCCGCCAATCCGGTGGGCTCGCCCGTCATTCCCGGAACGGCGACGCTCTGGGCGCACCTGTTCGAGCGTCACGGCGAACTCGGTCATCAGACGCCACCGCGCGGTCCTATCGATTGGGACGACGGGTTTCCGCCCGATACGAAATTGAGCGCGCGCGGCGGCACCAGGCCCGGCGCCAACACGACGATCGGCGTCGTGGCGACGGATGCCGCGTTGAGCGGCGCCGAACTCAAGCGGGTCGCCATCATGGCGCAGAGCGGTTATGCGCGGGCGGTCCGGCCGATCCATTCGCCCTTCGACGGCGATACGGTCTTCGCGATCGCGACGGGCGTGCGTGCCTTGACGGAGCCGCGCGAATTCGCCGTTGCGCTGATCGGGCATGCGGCCGCCGATTGCGCGGCGCGCGCGCTCGCCCGCGGGGTTTACGAGGCGCGCACATTGGGATCGATGCCCGCCTATCGCGACTTGATGAGGGAGGGAGAACCGCCATGACCGCCGGGAACACGACCAAGGTCATCGAAAGTCTGATCGGGGATGCGTCCGTCCTCATCGTGCGGGCGCCCCTTTCGCGGCGCGGCTTCGGTGCCGTCGCGCTTGCGGCGGGTTTCGCCGCCGCGGCGGGCCCCGCGCGCGCGGACGCGATCGCGACGGATGCGAGCGGACTGGAGGCGGGCGCCGTCGCCATTCCGGCCGCGGGCGGCGTCATGCCCGGCTATCGCGCCCGGCCGCTGGGCCACACGCAGGTGCCCGTCATCCTGGTCGTGCAGGAAATCTTCGGCGTGCATGAGCATATCCGCGACGTGTGCCGGCGTTTTGCGAAAGAGGGCTGGTACGCGGTCGCGCCGGAACTCTATTGGCGCCACGGAAAGGTTTCCGATTACGAGGATCTCGGCAAGCTCGTCTCCGAGCTGGCCGCCAAGGTGCCCGACGGCGAGGTGATGGACGATCTCGACGCCGCGGCCGCCTTCGCGTCCGGCGAGGGTGGCGATACGAATCGGCTTTCGATCACCGGGTTCTGCTGGGGCGGGCGCATGACGTGGCTCTATGCGGCGCATCGCAAGGGCCTGAAGGCGGCCGTCGCCTGGTATGGACGTCTGGTCGGCGAGAAGAGCGAACTGCGCCCGCAACACCCCGTCGATATCGCGGGCGCGGTGCATTGTCCGGTCCTCGGGCTTTACGGCGGCCAGGATCGCGGCATCCCGCTCGAGACGATCGAAGCGATGCGCGCGGCCCTGATCGCGGGTGGCGAGGACGAAAGCCGCATCGACGTGTTCCCGGGATCGGGCCACGCCTTCTTCGCCGATTACCGCGCGTCCTACAACGCGGACGATGCGCATGAAGGTTGGCGCCGTGCGCTCGCGTTCCTGCGCCAGCACGGCGCGGGTTGAACACGGTTCAGCGTACGAAGACGCGAACTTCGTTCGTCGGCACCGACGGATCGGTCGTCGAGGAAAGCGCCAGCCTCGTCGCGGGCACGCCCATGTCGCTCATCGCGCGCATCACCGCTTCGGCGTTGCGCCGCGCTTCGGATTGCGCGAGCTGCACGGCCGCCGCCGTGCCCGCCGTGGGCGCCACGGCCACGACCTCGAAGCCCGCATCGGGACGCGCTTCGAGCGCCTGGGCCAGCGCCGTATAGAGGATCTGTTCGTACTGCACGTTCGCGCGGTCGAAGCGGATGACGACGAGCGGGGGAACGCCGGCCATCATGCCGCCCGTGACCGGCATGGGCGAGGCCGCGGAGGCGAGCAGCGTCGGGCCGAGATTGGCGCCGTAGACTTGTCCGTTCTTGATGGCGTTGGCGAGCGTGGTGAGATTGGCGCGCTCGTTCGCGACATAGGACGTCTGGCGTTCCACGTCCTGCGTGATCTCGCGCAGCAGCCTCTCGATCAGCACGATGGTCTGGTTGGTTTCGTCCTCGAGCACGCGGAGCTGGCGGTGGTCCTCGTCGACGGCGCCCGAGACGCCGAAGGCGGCGCGCACGGTATCGAGCACGTAATGGGCGCGGCTGTCGTCGGTCGAGATACCCGAGCCGAGCGCGTTGAGCCCGTTGATATCGGTGGCGAGCCTGTCGAGCGAATCCTGGGCGGCATTCCATTGCGAGACGAGCTCGGGATTGCCGCGCGTCGTGCCGACCTGGAGCTTGGCGGCAATCCGCGCCGTGGCATCGTGATAGGCGGCGGCATAAGCGGCCTCGCTCGTGCGCAGCGCGGCCAGGCGCTGGGCGTTCGTCTCGATGCGCCCTTGAAGCGCGGTGAGCTCGGTGCGCAGCTCCTGGGCCTTCTGGCCGACGATCGTGCCCGTGGCCCGGCCGTCCGCGACCCGCATCGTCTGAATGGTCGTGACCGGGGCTTCGGGCGCCACGCTCGGCTGGGCGCCCGGCAAGGTACCCGGCATCGCGCCCGCGACCGGTGCGGCGGCCGGCGGAGCCGCGCGCGCATCGCCGGCGGCCCCGCCGAACAAAACGCTATCCACCGCACTGCAGCCCGCCAAACCCGCGGAAAGGAGAACGCCAAGCAACGCCAACGTCTTCCATTCGGCTTTCGCTTTGGAAGCGGACGCTCCTGTCATTACCTGATCCTCCGAAATGTGGCGGCCATGGCCCCGAGTGCCACGCCGCAAGGCTTGATCGCGCATTCGCGGACCCTGGCCCGGCCGATGCGATGGGCGCGCGAGACCCGTGCGCCGCATCCGAATTAACTCTTAGCCGCGCGGCAGTTAGCGGACAAGTGCCCTGTGGACGTTCGCGCTCTGTGGATAAGTTCGCGAGGCACGGTTCGGTCGCGGTACCCCATCGATTGTCGCGACGGGAACCGTCGGCGTGCCGGGCGCGAGGACCGCTCCCCGGTGCGGCGGATCGGACGGACGCGTCCCTCAGCCGTCCGGGACCCAACCCACGAAACGCTTGAACTCGCGGTTCGGTTTTTCCGGCAGATGGGGAGCATCTGTCGGAGTCGAACCATGAGCACCGCGAATATTGCAGGCCGCCGACGGGGCGGGCGCGTGTCCGGTTATGATGGCCGGAGAAGCCTGGCTGGCCCATCGACACGGCACCGAACTTTGCCCGAATGGCTTCGCCACGGTGGGCGCCTCCGGATCGGCATCGGGGGTTTCCTCCGGGGCGCTTGCCATCGGGCCGCGGCCTGCCTAGGTTCGCGCCCTTCGCGCGCCCGTAGCTCAGCTGGATAGAGCACCAGACTACGAATCTGGGGGTCGGGAGTTCGAATCTCTCCGGGCGCGCCATCTCCAAATTCCCCTCGGAAAACTCCGCCAAGGCCTTGAACGGCAAGGACAGAATTGCGGTTCGAAATCCTTCGTTCCGCGCGTAGGGGAGCCCGTCGGCAAAGACCAGTTTCAGCACCGCGCGGCGGTCTGCGATGCGCTCGGAATGCCAGAGTTTGAGCGGGTTTGCGAGGATCGCCATCTCGGTTCGAAAAGTTTCCCCGAAGGGCTTTTGCGGACGCCCGCAATTTTGGATTTTCTCGGCGAGTTCGATCTTGCGGCTTTCGAGGCGGCGCACCTTCGTCTCGTAGGCGCTGATGAGCGTCTTGCTCTCGGCCTCGATGATGCGTTCCAGAATCTGGTCGACGCTGTGCTCGATCTTGCGAAGCGGAGCGCCTCTGATCGTCTAGTTTTCGACGCATATGACGATAATTGGTAGTTATCGCTATAGGTAACGGGCGCGCGCCGTGAAATCTTGCGGCGCGGGCACCGATGTCGGAAAGATCATTTGTCGTCGCGATCGGTTTTCCGTAGGCCGCCGCGCGAATGTATGGCGATCACGGCGGCGGCGATTTGTCGAAAGAAACCCGACGTAATCATGCCGCGAGCGAAGCTGCCATCTGATGATGGCACGAGGTCGTATCCGGGCCATGTGAAGACGTTGGCTTCGTCGATCACGACCCAGGCGGGACGGCTGGTATCGAGTTCAATGCGTGACTTGAGCGCGTCGGGCACGGCAATGGCGGTCGCATCCTGACGTGGAGCATGGCTTGTAAAAGGCAGGACGGTCACGCGTGGAGGATCGTCGCTTGACCGCGCTTCAACGGCGATGATGACGCACGGGCGGGCCTTTGCGCCTTCCGTTCGACCTGCTGCTTGTTCCTCCGCCCAGAGAAAATGATGCCGGACGACCTGGCCGGCCTTCGGCATTTCATCCTTGGCCATGTGCAGGGATCAGTCCGACGGCAGGTGAGAGAGGTCGGCGGCTTTCATCGCGTCGATCGTCTCGGTCGGCAGGTCGGCAGTCCTGATCGCCTTTGTCGAGCGCTCCTCGATCACCCTAAGACGTTCGTAGTCTTCCGCTGCAAGGAGCACCAAGGACGGGCGACCGTGACGCGTGATCATCACCGGTTCGCGGCGCGCCATGTCGGCGAACTCTCCCAGCCGCTTTTGGAAGTCGCTCGCATTGGTCGTCGTCATCCGTGTATTCCACATAATTCATATATTTCATAATATCTATAGTCTGGTTCCCATGTCAAGGAGCGTTCGATCACGCAAAAGCAGGGAAGCTTCGCGACGAGGCGAGGGTTCTCAAGCGTGAATTGATCGTAGTGGTCCGGTCGGCGTGAAGACCGAGCCGTATCGAAGGGGCTGTCCTAATTTGGCGGCTCCATCCTTCGACAGGCTCAGGATGAGGTGTGTTTTCCTCATCCTCATGGTGAGCTTGTCGAACCATGCCGCCAAATTAGGACAGCATCGTATTGAAAGGGCTGCGCCGGCACGCAATCGTTTGGCGATGACTGGCAAAAGACAGAAACACGGCGCCGAGGCTCGCTTCGATCTCGAAACGCTGCGCGACATGGCCGGCGACAAGGTGTTCGCGCGCGGCCAAGCCTATCACGACGAGGGGCGGGTCGAGATCGCGGCCATGGACAGAACGCGCGTTGCCGCGCGCGTGATCGGCAGCGAGATCTATCGCACCGAACTCAAAGGCGCCGGGAAGCGGTTCTCGGGTGCGTGTTCCTGTCCGGCGTTTTCCGATCACGGCTTCTGCAAGCACATGGTCGCGACCGCGCTGGCCGCGAACCATGTCGCGCCGGACGAGCTGAAGAAAATCGGCAGCCGCTTCGCGCGCATCCGCGACTATCTGCGTGCGCAAGGCGTCGATGCACTCGTAAAAAGATTGATGGCGCTGGCCGAGCGCGACGCGGCGGTGCTTCAGGATATCGAGCTGGCCGCCGTGGCCGCCGGCGATGACGATGCTTCCGTCCTGGCGCGTTTCCGCGGCGCGATCGCGGACGCGATTTCCACGCGCGATTATATCGAGTATGGCGAAGTGGGCGAATGGGCGGCTGGGATCGAGGTGGTGCTCGACCGCGTCGAGGGCCTGGTCGGCCAGGGCAAGGCCGCGCTGGCGCTGCCTCTGCTCGACGAATTCTTCGACGACATGGAGGAAGCCCTGGGTCACGTCGACGATTCCAACGGAGAGATTGGAGCGCTCGTCGCCCGCGCCGCGGAAATCCATCTTGCGGCGTGCCGCACCACGAAACCCGACCCGGTCGAGCTTGCCCAAAATCTTTACGACCGCGAAGCCGGTTCCGACTGGGACTTCTTCCACGGCGCCAGCGAAACCTATGCCGACGTGCTGGGTAAGGCCGGCCTTGCCGAATATCGGCGCCTGGCCGAGGCGGCCTGGGGGAAGATCAAGCCGCTGCATGCGGGCCGGGGCGGCGACGACGAAGATCGTTATGGCCTGCGGTTCAGGCTGTCGTCCATCCTCGAAAGCTTCGCCAAATGCGACGGCGATGTGGACGCGCGCATCGCCGTTCGGAAGAAGGACCTTTCGAGTGCCTATGACTACCTTGGCATTGCCGAGCTCTGCCTCGCCCATGGCCGCGACGCCGAGGCGCTCGAATGGGCGGAAGAGGGGCTGTGGCAGTTCGAGGACAATCCCGACGAACGCCTGGTCGTATTCGCGGCCGAGCTCTATGTCCGATTGGGGCGAAAGGCGGATGCCGAGCGCGCGTTGTGGCGGGAATTCGAGCGCTCCCCAAGCCTCGATCTCTACAAGCAAATGGACGCCGTCTTGGACCGCTCTCGGTCCGTGCGAGGTCGCGCCGTCACGTTCCTAAAGGCACGACTCGCCCAGCCTAAATCGCAATCGCTGGCGCGCCGGGCATCCGTACCGGACGTCCTTCTCCAGCTTCTGGTTCATGAGAAGCTGTTCGATGACGCATGGGAGGTGGCGGAGAAGCATGGCGTCGGCGAGCGCGAACGTCTGCGATTGGCACAAGCCAGCGAAGCGAACCACCCGGCGCGCGCGTGGAAGGTCTACGCGGATCAGGTCGAGAGCCTCTTGAAGTCAGGAGGTCAGCGCAATTACGAGGAGGCTTGCGCGTTCATCGGACACATCGGCCGCTTGCGCGCGGGCCTTGGCGAGAAGGATTCGCATGCCGCTTGGCTGGACGAACTCGCGCTGCGACACAAGGCCAAACGGAATTTCATGGAGCTGCTGCGAAGATGACCCCGCTGTCGGTCTCCGTCGCGGCGTTGGTGGGCGGAGCAAGGCTGGCGCCAGACTGCCCGCCGCGCCAATTTTCCTGTCAGATCAAACGCGCGCGCGGGTGCCTCTTTCCAGCTCACCCAGACCGGCCGCAGCGTCGATGCTGCGGCGTCATTGAAGCTCGCTGCATGGGCCGATCAAGCAGCGCTAGACCGTGCATTCCGCGGCGTCGATGAAGCCGGCCCCGGCAGCGCGCGCGAGCCCAGCGCATTTCTGGACCGTCAGGCTTCGCTCGCTTACTGGCTTCCTTCGCCGCCCGGAAAGGATGCGGCGCAGAAGTTCGTGCGGCCGCTGTTCGAGGGGCTAACCTCGTCTTGAGCCGATGGCGGGCGGCGCGTGCATGGCGGATGCCCGCGAAGCCCACGCCCCGTTCGTGTCGTGATTCCGAAGTTCGCATCCTTGTCCGGGCTGGGCGTTGGCTCGCGCCGTCCGCTTCCGTTCCAAAATGCGTTGCGTACAAATCCTCCCCCGGGGCGGGGGAATCGTGCTCCACTTGCACATCGGGGTCGGGCTTCTCGGCTCGGCGATCGCATTTGGCATGCATGCAGGCGATGGCGGGATACTCTTCCGACGATGTTGTCTGGCTCTTCCTGATTGCCTTTAGCCCGTTCCTCGGAAGCTTCCTGGCAACCGTGGCCGTGCGCGAGGCAAAGGGCATAGGCTGGGTGTTCGGCCGGTCCCGATGTCCCGTTTGTTCGGCGCAACTGGGCGCCGCCGAACTCGTCCCCCTCGTTAGCTGGGCCCGTTCGCGCGGCCGCTGCCGTCACTGCGGCACGAAAATCGCGCTCCTTTATCCGACGATCGAGCTTGTTCTTCCCGCAATGGTCATCTGGGCAACGTTGGCGACGGACGATGTGTTCATACGGCTATGGAGCTTGCTTCTGGCTTCTGTGATCGTCGTCTTGTCGCTCGTAGACCTTTTCTCCTATCGCTTGCCCAACGCCTGGACGCTGGCTCTCGGCGCGGGAGGATTGATCGCCATCGGGACAATCGATCCGTCTCTCATTTGGACGCATGCGGTCGCGGCCCTGCTCGGTTACGGCTTCATGCGGCTCGCCGCCATCGCCTATCGCCGTTTCAGGGGGCGGACGGGTTTGGGCGAGGGTGACGCCAAATTGTTCGCCGCCGCAGGCCTGTGGATAGGGCCGTATGGATTGCCTTCGGTCCTGCTTTTTGCGGCGCTTTCCGCGCTTTCTGTTTTCCTTGCACGCCGATTCGCGCGACAAAAGCGGCCCGCCCGAGAGCGGGAAGAAAGAATCGCATTTGGTCCGTTCCTTGCGGCCGGCCTGTGGATAGTTTGGCTGCACGGCCCTTTGGCGCTCTCCCTCCCATAATTCTTCACAAGATTGAGCACGTCTGAGCTGTTATGGCGCCCCGCTTCTACTACCGGGCGGCGCAACCAGTGTTAGAATATTCCTTCGAAACACGGGGTGGCGTGCCGATGAGACTCGTGCGCGAGCAGGCGGACACGCTTCCGGCCGAGGATCGGATCGTCGCCTGGCTGATCGATGCCAAACGGTTGGACGACGCCGGGCTCCAGCGCGCCCGCTCCATGGCGGAGGTGGCCCATGAGGGACTTCTCAGTGTCCTGCCGCGACTGGGTCTCGTCACGGAGACCGAACTGGCGCTCGCTTATGCGGGGGGCCTCGGGCTTCCTTTCATCGCTCGCGAGGCGATGCCAAGCGATCCGGTGTTGCCCGAGCAATTGACCTACGACTTCCTTGCCGCCCACCGCGCCGTGCCGCTTGGCTTTCGCGACGGCGCGCTCGAAGTCGCCATAGCCGATCCCTTCTCGGCAGCAGCGATCGATGGCTTGCGGTTTGCCACGGGGGTTCCCGTAACGATCGCCATCTCGGAGCCGAGCGTGATCGAGGAAGCCGTCGAGCGCCTCTATGGCGGAAGCGCGAACCGGCTTTCCGCGATCACGAAGCAGCTCTCGGCGGACGCGCCACAGTTTCGCCAAAGCGACGTCGATCGTGTTCGCGACGAGTCGAGCGAGGCGCCGATCATCCGCTTCGCCAATGCGATGATCGAGCGCGCCATCGAGGCGCGGGCATCCGACATTCATATCGAGCCGTTCGAGAACGGCTTGCGCGTCCGCTATCGCGTCGACGGCCGGCTGCGTGATGTCGAAAACCTGTCCGCGGGCGCGTCCGAGACCATACAGTCGCGTATCAAGATCATGGCACAGCTCGACATCGCGGAACGGCGCCTGCCCCAGGATGGCCGTATGCGCCTTTCCGTACGCGGCCGGGTAATGGACTTTCGCGTGGCGGTGACGCCCACCGTTCATGGCGAGAGCATCGTCATACGCATCCTCGACCCGGCGGCGGCGCGCCTGGTCGACAGCGATCTCGGCTTCGAGGACGAAATGCTGGTTCGCTTTCGCCGGCTTCTCGCGCAGCCTCACGGTATCGTGCTTGTGACCGGTCCGACGGGCAGCGGCAAGACGACGACGCTTTACGCCGCGCTTAACGCCCTCAACACGGGCGACAGGAAGATTCTGACGGCCGAGGATCCCGTCGAATATCTGATCGACGGTGTCAATCAGACGCATGTCCGACCCGACATCAAGTACGACTTTGCCGCCGCCCTGCGCTCGTTCCTGCGCCAGGATCCCGATGTCCTGATGGTCGGCGAAATCCGGGATGCCGAGACCGCGCACGTCGCCGTGCGCGCGGCGCTGACGGGACATTTGGTTCTATCGAGCCTTCATACCAACGACGCGGCCAGCGCCTTCGCGCGGCTGCTGGACATGGGCGTGGAGGATTTTCTTATAGCGTCGACATTGAACGGCATCGTTGCGCAGCGACTTGTACGGCGCCTTTGCGCCAAGTGCCGCCGGCTCGCGCCGCTGCCCGCGCTGTTGAAGGATCGCTTCGCAAAGCTCCTGGGGCCGGTGGCCGAGCGCGGCGCCTATACCGCGGTCGGCTGTTCCCATTGCGACGGCACCGGATATTGCGGCCGCCTTGCGATCGCGGAACTGCTGGCCGTGTCGGACCGCATTCGCGGCCTGTGCGCGCGTGGGATTTCGGCAAGCGATGTCGCCGCCGCCGCGCGGATCGAGGGCATGCAGTCGATGCTCGAAGACGGTCTGTCCAAAGTCGTCCGGGGGGATACGACCCTGGAAGAAGTGCTGCGGGTGACGATGGATGCGTAACGCAATGACACGCTACCGATATCAGGCGGTCAACGAGGCGAACGAGCCGGTGTCGGGGGTCATCGAAGCCGCGACTGTGCGCGATGCAGCGCGGCGCCTGACGGCTGTCGGCCATGTGCCGCTTCATATCGGCGCGAGCAAGCCGGAATCGGGCCTCTCCGCGTTCCGTCCGCTTGCTCCGGGTCGCCGTGGGCTGTCGTTTCGCGACGCGGGTCGATTGATCGCCCGTCTCGGGGAATTGGTCGAAGCCGGCATTCCCGCCGATCGCGCGCTCGCGATTCTGTCGGACGGCCCGCGATCGCGTGCGGTCGATGCGGCCGCACGCATGCGACGCTTCGTCCTGCGCGGGGGGACGATGTCCGAAGCGATGCGCTCGGCGATGCCAAGGCTGCCCGCTCACCTCGCCGGCATCGTCGAAGCGGGTGAAAAAGGCGGAAGGCTTGGCGCGGTCTTGAAGGCCGTTTCCCTATCCATCGCGCGCACCGACCAAATGCGCTCGCGCATCGCCACCGCGCTTCTTTATCCGGCGATCCTCTTCCTCCTGATTGTGTTCACGATCTCGCTTGTGTTCGGGCTCGTGCTTCCCGAATTCCGCCGCGTGTTCGAATCGGCGCATGTGCCGCTGCCCGCCGCGACGCGCGCGCTTCTCGTGATCGGGGACGCTTTTTCCGCGTATTGGCCGTTCCTCGCGTTCTTTCTCGCCTGCCTGGCGCTTCTTGCGCTATGGGCTTGGCGGACGCCCGAGCAGCGCGAGAAAATCGACCGCCGCCTGCTCACCCTTCCGGGCATTTCCGGCTTCGAGCGCCTGTCGTTCACGGCGGAATTCGCCGGCGTGGCGCATCTGTTATTGGAGCAGGGCTTCACGCTGAGCGAAGCCGTCCGTCTCGCGCGCGCCAGCGTTCACAATCGCGCCGCGTCCAGGGATCTCGAGGCGGCGCTCGTCAAACTGAACGAAGGCATGAGGTTTTCCGACGTGCTGGCGCAAATCGCCGCTTTCGATCGCGGTGCCCGCGCTCTTGTGCTCGTCGGCGAGGAGACCGGGCAACTCGCCGCCATGTTGGCCGGCGCGCGCGCCCACGCCGAACGCGACTTCGACCAGGCGGTGGAGCGCTTCAACACTCTGCTCACGCCGGCGATGACCATCGTCATGGGATTCGTCGTCGGCGCCGTCATGGTGTCGCTCCTCTCCGGCATCATGGCGCTGACACAGATAGGATAGTGTGCCGACCATGCGACCCACCACGCCAAACAGCGACGAAGGCTATACGCTCACGGAGCTCTTGATCGTTCTCGCCATCCTGTCGCTCCTCGTTGTTGTCATTGCGCCCCGCCTCGGTAGCGGCCTCTCGCGCGCCCGGTCCGATGTCGCGCAGCTGCGGATCGAGCGCATCGCGGCGGCTCTTGAGCTCTACAGCTTGGATTGCGGCGGCTACCCCACCAACGACGAAGGGCTTGGCGCACTTATCAGCGCGCCTTCGGGAAATACATGCTGGCGCAGCCCCTATCTCGAAGGACGCGAAGCCATCGCCGATCCCTGGGGACAGGATTTCCACTATGCGAATCCGGGAAAGGCTGGCGCTTACGATCTGTTCAGCTATGGCGCGGACGGCCGGGAGGGAGGAGGCGGAGAGGATGCCGATATCCAACGCCGCTGACGCGCGCGATTCCGGCTATACCTTGGCGGAACTCCTGATCGTTCTCGCGCTCGCTGCCGCCGTGAGCACCATATTCACGGGTCTGGTTTCGTCGGGGCGCCCGGGCGAGGCGCGCGGTGCGGCGCTCGCCGTTGCCGGCGCACTGAAGACTTGGCGAACGCAGGCACTCGCCGATGCCGAGCGGATCGAAATCCGGGCGGAAGACGGGCGTCTCGTCGCGAGCAGCACTTCCGGAGCATGGGAAGTCGCGCCGGCGCGCGCGACGCTTCGCATCGAAGGGACGCATTTGCAGGGGGAGGACGGAAGGATCGCATTCTCGGACGAGGGGCTCTCCAACGGCGGAACCGTGATCGTGTCGACCGGCACGACGTCGCTACGCGTCGTGGTTCACGCCGTGACCGGCCGCGTCGACATCGATGAGTGACGTCGGACCCGGAGACCGCGGCTTCACCCTGGCCGAAGTGCTCATCGCGCTCGCGATTTCGGCTCTGTCTCTCGTCGTGTTGCTGCAAATTCTCGGGTCGGCCGGACGGCGCGTATCGGATGCCCGCAGCATGGCGATTGCCGCTTCTCTCGGCCCCTCCCTCATCGATGGGTCGGGCGCGTTCTTCCCGCTGCAACCGGGGCACTATGAAGGGCAGTTCGAACTCGAGGGGTTTCGCTGGCAGGCGACGGTGAAAGATCTGAACGACGCGCCAAGCCCGACGCTTCGGCTCGTGCCCCGCGCGATCGAGACCAAGGTGATCTGGGGGAACGGATCGGACGAGGAAGCGGTCGCTTTCGAAACCGTCCGCTTGGTGGATGCCATGCCATGAAGGATTCTGGTCCACGGATAGCGCCCATCGATAGGCACGACGCGGGCTTGACGCTCGCCGAACTGCTCATAGCCTTGGCGATCATGGCGCTTCTGGCGACGATGTGGTCCGCCGCCCTCGGCGTCGGAAGCCGGGTCTGGTCGCGCACGTCGCAGGTCGCGCGGGCGCTTGACGACGTGCAGCAGACACAACGGTTTCTTCGCACTCTCTTGGCGGCGGCCGTTCCGCTGTCTTCCGGCGGCGCAAATCCGCCACCGGAGTTGGCCGCGTTCGTGGGCGAACAAAAGCGAATTGCCTTCCTCGCATTGCTGCCGGAACCGTTTGCGCTGGCCGCGCCCGCTTCCGTCACCGCGAGCTTCGAACCCGATGTCGTCGGAGAACGCCTGGTCCTCGACGTCGGAGGCAACGGATCGGCCGGGACGAGCCAGCGAATTGTCCTGCTCTCGCGCGTTCGCGCGGGCACCTTCGTGTTTTCCGAGCAGACAGATAACGGCAAGTTCGCCGAACTTCCGGCATGGGATGGACGAGCGGACCTCCCCTCGCTTGTACGCGTCCGCGTCGTCTTCGAAGACGGAGACGACCGGGTCTGGCCCGATTTTCTGGTTCGTACACGCCGAACCGCTCCACCGCTATGCGACTACGATCCGGTCAATCACGGTTGCGGGCGTTCCTACGCGGAGCATGCACGAGGATGACGATGGCCGCATCGGGGCTCGAGGGACCGCGCCGCGCCGCCAAGTTGATCTTGGCGCGGGTTGAGCAGGCCCTGTCGGCATGGCTCGACGATGTCCTTTCCTATTGCGGCGAAGTCTCGGCATGCCTTGCGGAGCGCCGCGAGCAAACCTCGTTGATCGCACGCCTGGACGGCGATGTCGTGCAACTGGTCGAACGCACGGTCGATGCAGAGCGTGTCATCGCGCCGGACTTGGCCGCCATGGACCCGGTCGCCGAACCTCCGCGGGGGCGGACGCCGCTCGATCTCGAGTTGCCGGCATCCATGTGCCTCGTCGGCGCCATCGTCCTGCCTGCGGCGGCGGGGTATCGTCTTCGCGAGGCTGTCGACTTCCAGCTCGATCGCTTGAGCCCGATCACGCCCGAATCCATTGTATTCGACGTTTCGATCGTTTCCCGCGACGCGGCACGGCAGCTCGTCCGCGCGGCTTATGCCTTGGTGCGGCGCGACGATCTCGATGCGCTTCTTGCCCGGCTGGACGCCTGCGGCTTCGAGCCGCGCATGGTGACGGCGCGCGCGGTGATCGACGGTACGCCCGTCGTTTTCCGCTTCGGCGGAGCCGCACGACCGCGCGCGGGCCGGTGGGTCGTGCCTGCTCGCCCGATCTGGGCCGCCGCCGCCATAGGCGGCGCTATCGCGTCGATGCTGGCGGCTTGGTTGCTGCTGGACCTGCGCTTGGAGGCACGGCAGGCCGAAACCGAACAGGCGCGCATCGCTTCCGCGACAGCCATCGAGGTGTCGCAGCGCCGCGATGCTTTGCGTAAGATCGCGACGGCCCTCGCCGATATCGCGGATCGGCCACCGATCGGAGCGGTCCTCGCCATTGTCGCCGCACGCCTGCCGGACAACACCTATGTCGAACGCATCGAAATCAAGGGCGGCCAACTTAGGCTCGTGGGGCTTTCGGGCGCCGCGGCGCCCATTCTCGCGGAACTGGCGGATTCCGGCTTGCTCTCCGACGTCGTTCTCGCGACGCCGGTGGCGATCGTTCCCGACGCCGGTCGCGAACGCTTCGACATTCACGCGCGCATCGCGCTGTCACCGAAAGGCGATGCCCCACGATGAACGCAAGGCTGCCCCATCCATCAAGGAGCGTGACGCTCTTCGGGGCGATTTTCTTGGCGTTCCTGGCGTGCACGATCCTGACCGCCTGGCTGCTAATCGGTCGGCATCGCGGCGAAACTTTTCAGCTTGCCGAGGACGCCGCGCGATATGAAATCCTGTCGCGCCACGAGCCCGAGCTCGCCAGGGATGTCGCGATGCTGGAAGATTTTGTCTCGAACGAACCCTCGCTGATCGCGGCTCCCTCGCGCGCGGCGGCACAGGATCGATTCCTGACGCGCGTCAGGACGGCATTGTCCGCTAGCGGCGGCAATCTCGCGAGCTTCGCCTTCGGCGATGCCGTCGCCTTCGGTTCGTTCGAGCAATTGTCGCTGACGGTGGAGTTTTCCTTGAGCGAGGCCGCGTTGGCGAGCTTTCTGGCCGATGTCGAAGGAAACGCAAACCGTATCCATCTGCGTTCGATCGGCATCTGGGCCACTCCGGGACAAACGGCGGCGGACGGGACGCCGCTCCTCAGCGTCGCGGCGGAAGCTTTCGTCTTCTTGCGTCCCGAGAGCACGGAATGACACCGGCCCCCACCCTCAATCTGTTCGCGGGCGCGCTTGGCGCGATCGTGGCTGCGATGAGCCTGGTCGTTGTCGGCGTTTCCTATCTCCCGGTGGCGCCGCAGGATCGGGCGCAAAGCGCGCGCGCCAGCCAAGACGTAAAGATCGAGCGGCCACCGACGACGGATGCGGCGGCCCTCGCGAGTTGGCGGAGTCGTCCCGTTTTCGCCCCTTCACGGCGTCCGCCCGCGCCGCCGCCGCCGCCGCCCGCGGCGGCGGATATTTCCGATCTGCGTCTCGTCGCCGTCTTCATCAAGGGGGGAACGGCGACGGCAATCGTCGAGCCGCGCGGGGCGGAGGCCCTTCGCCTGAAGAAAGGCAGCACCTTTCGCGGTTGGTACGTGAGCGATGTCGGCCCGCGCTCGGTTGCATTCGTGGCCGGAGATCTGCGCCACCGGCTCGATCTCCAGTTGCCGCGCGGGAGCGCGGAACGTTGAGTCCTGCGACCCTACGTTGTCCCCAGGATAGTGAACCCGCGGCACTGGTCCGGCCGCCTACGTCGAACAACTATGAGTGGTCTCCGCGCAACGCGGGCAAGATGGGTAGGGGAAAACATCCGTGCGAATCGGATCCTGCGCTGGCGTCGTCGCTTCGGCTCTGCTCGTCGCACTGACCGCCGGTTGCACCCATGCCGCCGACGCATGGAAGGTCGGACGAACCAAGACCAGCCCGGTGACGATCGAGGGCGCGCCGGCCTCCACGGTCGCCGGCGTGGCCGATGCTGGCGCCGCCGCCGCGGATCAGATGGCACCGCCTTCAACCGAAACCGTAGGCGGCATAATTGCGGCGCCCGTCGCGGAAGTCGTGCTCGGGAGCGAGAGATTCGTTCAGGACGTGGATGGGCCGATGGACGCCGGCCGCGCCGCGATCTCGAACGAGCCGGTCACCGTCAATTTCGTCGACGCCGACATCCGCGACGTGGCGCGAACGATCCTGGGCGAACTCCTGGGCGTCGCCTATGTCATTGATCCGGACGTCAAGGGCCGCGTGACGCTCCAAACCGACGCGCCCATGGCGAAGCGCGACCTTGTTGGAGCGTTCGAATCGATCCTGCGCGCGAACGGCATGGCAATGGTCTCTGCGGGCGACGTTTACACGATCATGCCGCTGACGGCCGCCCAGCGGCTCGGCTCGAACGTCGCGACGTCGGAGCGAGTCCTTCAGGACTCGATGGGATATCGGCAGCTCATCGTGCCGCTGTCACACGTCTCGGCGTCCGAAATGCGCAAGGTCCTGGAACCTCTCGCGCCGCCGAATACGATCGTGGCTGCCGACGACAACCGCAATCATCTCACCTTATCCGGGACGTCGCCCGACCTGAGGGCCATGCTGGAGCTCGTTCGCAGTTTCGACACGAGTTGGCTTTCGGCGATGTCGTTCGCGCTCTTCACGCCGAGCAACGTGGACGCCCAGACGCTGACGAACGAACTGAGCCTGATCTTCAAGAACGCGCGCAACCCTTCGAAGGACCTGGTCGATCTGATTCCGATATCGCGGCTGAACGCCGTGCTCGCAATCAGCCCTCGGCGCGACATGTTCGCGGAAGTCATGACATGGGTCACGCGCCTCGATCGCCGGGCTGTCGGGGCAGGGCGACGCATTCACTTCCATCGCATCCAGAACGGCAAGGCCGCGGAAGTCGCGCGCGTTCTGGGCGACGCCCTGGGCATCGCCGTCACGGGTTTGGCGGGGCAACCTGCGGGAGAAGCTCTTGCGTCTCCGCCGCAAGCCCGCGGAGCCTTGACGGTGCCAGGCGCCGTGGGAGGGGCGGCAGGCGCAGGCGCGCAGGACGGGCTGCGGATCACGGCGGACGAGCGCAACAACGCCCTGCTCGTCTACGGCACGGCGCAGGAAAACGCCGCCGTCGAGGACGCGCTGCGCCAGATCGACACGGCCGTTCCGCAAGTTCTCATCGAAGCAACGATCGCCGAGGTCAAGCTGACGGACGATCTCAAATACGGCGTGCAATGGTTCCTGGACTCCGAGCGCACGCAGGCGACGCTGGCCGATACGGCAAGCGGCCTCATCACGTCGAAATTTCCCGGCCTTTCGGTGGCCCATGTTTCGTCGTCCGTGCAGGTGACCTTGAACGCGCTTTCGTCTCTTACGCGGGTCCAGGTCATATCGTCGCCGCGGATCATGGCGCTCACCAACCAGACCGCGATGATCCAGGTCGGCGACCAAGTGCCGATCGTCACGCAGGCCGCTGTCGGCATCACGAATCCGGACGCTCCCGTCGTGAATTCCGTCCAGATGCGCGACACCGGGATCATTCTTCGCGTAACGCCGCGGATCAACAACAACGGCATCGTCGTACTGGAAATAGAGCAGGAGGTAAGCAACGTGGTCGGCACGACCACTTCCGGCATCGACTCACCGACGATCCAGCAGCGTCTGATCCGGAGCACGGTGGCCATTCCGGACGGGGAAACCGCAATTCTCGGCGGGCTTATCCGCAATGCCGGCGTGGAGGGCCGTTCCGGTCTTCCGTTCCTGAAGGATATTCCGGCAGTCGGCGATCTCTTTGGCACGACGAGCTGGAACAAGGAACGCACCGAGCTGCTGGTATTTCTCCGGCCGCGCATCATTCGGACGGGCGACCAGGCCCAGGCGGTCGCCGAGCAGCTGAAGCGCGAGCTGCGGCTGCTCGAGATTCGCAGGGGCGTATCGCATTGACCGGCTTCCGGTCGGCCGGTTTTTCGGACCGCGGCTTCGCGCTGCCGGCCGCGCTGACCATCCTGGCCGTGCTTTCGCTGATCGCGCTTTCGGCGGCGGAGACCGCGGACGATGAATACCGATCCGCCGTCCGCGTGCTCGAGCGCGAACAGGCCATCGCCCGCGCCGATGGCGCCATCGCGCTTGCGATCCATACAGTGCTCGTGGAAGGCCGGGACAAAGAAACCGCCGAAGTGTGGCCCCGAACGTTGCACATGCGCATTGGATCGTCGGACGTCCCCGTCGTGCTCGAGGCGGAGGACGGCAAGATCGATCTCAACCGATCCGATCCCGCGCTTCTCAAGAAGCTCGCGGCCGATCTCCTGCGCGACGAATCGCGCGGGGATCTCGCGGGACGCATATTGTCCGATTATCGCGGCCGCTTCGGTTCCGGGCGGCCGGTGTCGCCGATCGCCGACGCGTCGCGATTCCTGGCGTCGTCCCCCTTGGCTGGCGTGGAAGCCGCGTGCTTGGAACCGTTCGTCACGGTATCGGCGAACGGTGACAAGCCCGATCCCGCGCTCGCCGCCGCGCCGTTGCGCAGCTTCGTCGAGGAGAGCCCGCGCGGTTCGAATTCCGGTGGCGTTGCCGGGCTGCGAGCCGGCTTCGCGGGGCGGGCCATCACGGTCCTCGCCAATACAGGCATAGGTGGTGGCGGGCATGTTTTTCGTGCGACCACCGTCCGCCTCACAAGTAATCCACAACTTCCAATTCTCGTTCACCGCGTGGCGATGCGTCGGAACGGCACCGAAAACTGTCGCGCGGACACATCGCCATAGCGTCGGCGCGATCCACAAATTCATAGATGAATCAATAATATGCTATGGGGCAGCATCCGCTCCGAACGGTGCCGCAACCGGACCGCGAGACGGGGTCCATTGCACGTCTCCCAAGTTCTAAACCGAATGCGAACCCCTAGTTGAAAATCCGCCGCGAGTCGGAAACGCTACCGTGGCGTGCATTTTGGGGACGCATCGCTCGATGCGTGCGAGGGGATGGGTGGTCGCATTGGGAGTGCGCTGAGCGTACTCGTCGGCTCGATGTTGGTCGGCCTTTCCGCCTTTGCGGCCGATGTCAGCTATACCTACGACGATCTGGGGCGCGTGGTTCGCGCCACTTATCCGGGCAACTATCCGATCGACTATGTCTACGACGCGAACGGCAACCGGACGAGCGTCGCCGTCACCGGCGGCGGCGGCAATCAAGCGCCGACGGCGAACGCGGACTCCGTAACGGCGGCCCTCAATACGCCGACGACGTTCGATCCGCGCACGAACGACAGCGATCCCGAGAACGACACACTCACCATCACGGCGAAGACCGATGGTACGAACGGCACGGTCGTCATCAACGGC
>Ga0326597_10002151_pt1 | contig 29882 bp, 27 predicted proteins | sample RVTome_12_FD_203789 | JGI IMG/M metagenome (GOLD analysis project Ga0326597, IMG submission 203789) | Soil microbial communities from uranium-contaminated site in the Upper Colorado River Basin, Wyoming, United States - RVT100D185 | ecosystem: Environmental > Terrestrial > Soil > Contaminated >... | reverse complement strand
CGCCTATGACCGCACCGCGCGCGAGCTGGTGGCCCGCTTCCGCGCCAACTTCGAGCCGCTCGCCGCCTACGTCGACCGCGCCGTCGCCGAGGCCGCCCCAAAGGCCGCCTGAGCGCACATCCCCGCGCCCCGCGCGGTCTTTCCAAGGAGAGGCCGTCTGCGTTAAAACGTATCTCTACGAGAGATAGAAAGAGCGCGCGGGCATGGACGCGAGCGATCTCAGGGTCTTCGAAGCGGTGGCCCGTCTCGGCGCCATGAAGCGGGCGGCGGCCGAGCTCCACACCGTGCAGTCAAACGTGACGACGCGGATCCGGCTGTTGGAGCGGGAGCTCGGCGTGTCTCTGTTCGACCGGCACAGCCGCGGGGCGACGTTGACGGCGGCGGGGCGGCGCCTGCTGCCCTATGCGCTCCGGGTCGCGCAGTTGCTCGCGGAAGCGCACCAGGCGGTCGCCGACGACGGCACGCCCAAGGGACCGCTGATGATAGGCTCGCTCGAGACCACGGCGGCGCTGCATCTGGCTCCGGTTCTGGCGGATTACGCCACACGGCATCCGCAGGTCGACCTGGCGTTGCGTACCGGAACCACGGCCGAGCTGGTCGAAGCGGTGCTGGCCCGCCAGCTCGAGGGCGCCCTGGTCTGCGGGCCGGTCTCGCACCCGGAGCTCGACGAAGCGAAAATCTTCAGCGAGGAGCTGGCCGCCATGACGGCGCCTTCGGTGCGGGCGCTCGAGGATCTGTTCGATGCGCCCGAGGTCAAGCTGGTGGTGCTGCGGCGCGGCTGCTCGTACCGTCAGCGCTTGGAAGAGATTCTGTCCCGCCGCGGCATCGTCGCCAGCCGCACGCTCGAGTTCGGCACCCTGGAAGCGATCTTCGGCTGCGTCGCCGCCGGCTTGGGGGTGACCTTGCTGCCGCAGGCCCTGATCGGCCCGGTCTGGCAGCGCGGCCGGGTCGCCGTGCACCGGCTGTCCGTGGCCGAGGGACGCGTCGACACCGTGCTCATCCGCCGCCGCGACCTGCGCCAATCCGCCGCCTTCCGCGCCTTCCTCGCCGCGCTGCGGGCGGCGGAGGCGCCGTCGCGCGCGGCGGAATAAGTTCGATATCATAAATTATGATATGAGCATTCACATTGTTTCAGTTTTTCTGAGCGGACGAGCGCGCTAATGTCTCCCGTATCCTGGTCGGAATGCCGGAGAGCGCGATGATTCCGAAGACCGAACTGATGCAGCGCCTGTCAATGGAGCTGCCGATCATCCAGGCGCCGATGGCCGGCGGCGGCGACACTCCGGCCCTCATCGCCGCGGTCGGCGAGGCCCGTGGCCTCGGCTTTATCGGCGCGGCCTACCTCTCGCTCGAGCAGATCGGCGCGGCAGGGAGGGAGATCCGCGCCCGCACCAACCGGCCGTATGGCATCAACCTGTTCGCGCCCCTGCCGCTGCCCGAACCGCCGGCCGAGCCGGGCCCGGCCGTGGCCCAGGTCGCCCGCTTCTGCGCCGAACTGGGACTGTCCGAGCCGGGTAACCCAGGACCGCCCGACGACGACTTCGAGGCCAAGCTCAAGGCCGCCCTCGAGACCGGGGCCTCGATGCTGAGTTTCACTTTCGGCCAGCTGCCCGACTCGGCGGTGGCCGCGTGCAAACGCCGCGGGCTGTTCCTGATCGGGACCGCGACCACCGTCGAGGAGGGGCGCCGCCTGCAGGCATCAGGCGTCGACGCGGTGGTCGCGCAAGGAGCCGAGGCCGGCGGCCACCGCGGCAGCTTTGCCGCCGAGGGCGAGTCGGGCCTGATCGGCACCATGGCGCTGGTGCCGCAGATGGTTGACGCACTGAAGGTGCCGGTGATCGCCTCGGGCGGGATCATGGACGGCCGCGGCATCGCGGCCGCCCTGGCGCTCGGCGCCCAGGCGGTGCAGATGGGCACCGCCTTCCTGACCACCGAAGAGGCCGGCGTGGCGCCGGCCTACAAGCAGGCTATCCTCGCCGCCGGCGAAGACCAGACCCGGATCACGCGCGCCTTCTCGGGCCGGCCCGCGCGCGGCATCGTCAACCGCTTCATGATTGAGGTCGATGCGGCCGGCGCCATCCTGCCCTTCCCCTATCAGAACGCACTGACGCGGCCGCTGCGCGCCGCCGCCGCCAAGCAAAACCGCGCCGAATATCTCTCACTTTGGGCCGGCCAGGGGCTGGGCCTGGCGCGGTGCGAGCCGGCATCCAGGCTGATGGAACGTCTCGCCAGGGAAATCGAAGCCGCCCTGGCCCGACTTGGAGCGCCCGCAGGCACGGCCTGACAGCCGGGAGCATGATCCCGGAAGGCAAGGCGCGACGCCGGCAACCTATCGCGACCGCCCCGCCTCTTCTCTCACAGCTTCGGCGAGCGGCTCGGAGCCGCCCTTCAGCAGGCGGCCGCAGTCCAGGTCCTCCTGTTCGCCCAGCTCGAAGAACGGAAACGGCCGCAGGTCGCCGACCGAGAATGAGGGCGCGGTGAGCTGCCCGCTGACCGTCACCGTCGCCGAGAGATCGAGGAAGCTGAAATCCTTGGCGCTGGCGCGGATACGAATCTCCAGGATCTCGCGGCCGAGATCGACGAAGCCGTTGGCGTAAAGCGTGCTGTCGGTGGTGTCGACGGCCGCCTGTTCCATCATCACCTTGCCGTCCTCGATCTTGAGTTGGGGGACGATGGCGCAGCGAATCGTGACCGGGACGTCCTTGACGACCAGCATCAGGGCTTCGGCGATATCGATCCCCGCCGCCTCGACCAGCAGGCCACTGATTTTGCCGCCGCGCATGGCGAGACGGCCCTCGCCGCGCGCCGTCGCCGCCATCTCGTCGAGGCTGTGGCCGACGCCCAGGACTTTGAGCCGTCCGAAGAAACGGCCGCTCGTCTCCTGGACGAACCGCGTGCCTTTGAAGAAGGGGCGCAGATCGAGGTTTTGGAAGCTGACGTCGAGGTCGGCAGAGGGCACCTCCTGCCGGCCGTTCAGGGCGGCCTCGCCGCTGATCCGGCCGGCGGCGACGCCGAGCTCGAACGGCCTTACCAGCAGCCGGCCGTCATCCAGCCGAAAGCGCAGCTCGACGCCGTCGATGGGCAGGGCTTTGGAGGCGACACTCTGCGCCACCAGGCTGACATCCATGTCAGCGAGGTGCAGGCGCCGCACCCTGATCGGGGTATCGGGAAACAGCCGGGCCTCCCCCTGCCGCGCCTGACGCCGCCCGCCATCGGTCTTTGGCGCGGCACCCGGCGATAGGCCGACCAGACCCGCCAGGACGTCAACGTCGAGCCGCTTCGAGCGCAGCTCGCCCTCAAGCCTCGGCCGCGGCTCGCCGGCCCGGTAACTGATCCAGCCGGCAAGGTCGCTCTCACCGAGACGGCCCCTCAGGTTTTCCACGCGCACCGCGCTGCCGCCGTAGCTGAGGTCACCTGAGAGATCGAAAGGCGGGCTTTCCGGCAACGCCGCCGGCACCAGCGGCAACAGGGCGGCGAGGCTCGGGCCGCGCGCCGTGATCTTCAATCGCGCCCCGCTGAAGTTCATCGGCTCCGCGACCGTGCCCTTGGCCCCGATCTCGACTTCGCCCATGACGAGGCGAACCTCGGCGGGATACGGCGCGTCGGAGGCCACCAGCCGTTCGAAGCCGACGCCGCGAAAGTCGAGGCGCAAGGCTTGCTTGCCCTTCCGGCCCCCGGCCTTGAGCCTGACCTCGTCGCTTTCGTTCGCGGCAGCGGCGGCGCTGTCGATGGTGAACGTCTGCCGTTGTTGGCCCAGGGCGTCGTCGAGCGTGACCACGAGGCCCGAAATCTCAAACCGACCGATGCGGGGAAACTCGCCGCGCGCTTCCGGCATCGCGGCCTCGCCGGCGACTTCGGCGGCGGCCGGGAACTGCCAGTTCGCTTTGCCGTCCTTCCGCCGCACGAGGTCGAGCCGGGCATCGTCGATGACGAGTTCGGGAACGTCCGCGGGGCCGAACAGCAGGCTCAGCGGGCGAAAGCTCACGCGCACCGACCGCATCTCCGCCATCGCCGCGTCTTCGAGCCAGTCGGGGTTGCCGATCGTGACCCGGCTGAGTGTGATCCGGGTGGTCCAGCCGAGGCCGCCGGCCAAGCGCCCGATCCTGACCTCGCGGCCGGTGATGGCGCCGGCCAGCGTCCCGGCGGGACCGCGCAAGCTGTTCAGGTCCAGCAGCGCCAGAGCGGCGCCGGCGGCGAGCAGGATGGCGGCGACGATCCCGACGCCCCAAAGGACGATGCGGCGCATGGCGGCTCCGCTCCGGCAGAGACCTCCTCCCGGCGGCGGAGCCGGCCGGGAAGCGTCGTATCGGAACACCGCGCCGGCCCGTCCGGTTCCGCCCGCGATGGCAACGACTTTGACACAGCTTTGCCTCAACATGCCGAACCCCGGCCAGGCTAGCGTTGGGGAGAAGGCACGACCGGTTGCTGATTAGAGGTGCAAGATGAGCCGGCGAAACGCGCACCAGACCCGCCGTCCGACCGGCCCCGCCGAGATCAGGGGCATCGCCATGGGCCTCGGCATTTCGCTGCTGATGATTGCCGCCATGGTGCTGAGCGCCGCCGTCTCCGCCGCCCTGGCCTGAGTCCCGCCAACCCCGACAGCCCGGCGCGCCCGATGCGGGGATGGCGCCTTCATCGCGGCGCCCTGGCTTTGGGCGAGGCGCTTCTGCTCTAATAGCGGGAAGTCGCGTCATCCGGCTTTGTTGAGGGAGGGCAAGGCCCATGAAATACGGCATGTCGATCATCGTCCGCGGTGACGGCGCGGGTCCCAAGACGTTCAACGCCATGGCCGAGAAGGCCGAGGCGCTCGGCTTCGACGCCCTGTGGGCGAGCGACCACCTGGTGATGCCGCCACTCGCCAAATCGCGCTACCCTGGCCGCGCCGACGGGCAATTGCCCGACGACTGGAAGCGAACCTACTATCAGCCGTTCAGCGTCCTCGGCTACCTCGGTGCGCGCACCGAAAAGGTCCGCCTCGGTCCCAGTGTCCTGATCCTGCCGATGCGCAACCCGATCGAAGTGGCGGCGCAGGTCGCCGAACTCGACCAGCTGAGCGGCGGGCGGATCAACTTCGGCGTCGGCGTCGGCTGGTGCGAGGAGGAGTTCGAGGCCCTCGGCTATCCCTTCCACGAGCGCGGCCGGCGCGCCAACGAGGGCCTCGAGATCGTCAAGAAGCTGTGGACCGAGAAGGAGGCGACCCACGACGGCGCCTATTACCGCTTCAGCGGCGCGCAGATGGGGCCGAAACCGCTGCAGCGGCCGCATCCGCCGATCTACATCGGCGGCAACTCGCCGGCGGCGATCCGCCGCGCCGCCCGCTTCGCCGACGTCTGGCACCCCTTCAAGGTGACGCCGGAGGGCCTGGCCGAGCTCAGGCCCAAATTCGCCGAGGCCTTGCGGGCCGAGGGCCGCGGGGCCGACGGCTTCCCGATCGCGCCCAAGGTGGCGCTGACCTTCCAGGACGGGCCGGCCGGCCAGGGCCAGGCGCCGACCGAGGGCCGGCCGCAGGACGTGATCGACGCGCTGCGACGTTTCCGCGACGCCGGCGCCAGCGAGTTCTGCTTCGACATCATGACCGAGACGCTCCCCGTCGCGCTCGACACCATGGAGCGCTTCGCCCAGGAGGTGCGCGAGCAGGTCTAGATCTGTACAACGGCGGCCAGCGCATGCCAGGGACCTGGGTTCCACCAGCGGCTGGCGAGCCCGGCGGTCGAGGGCAGGACGATAAGGCGGCTCGCGCCGATCGTCTCGGCCTGCGGGCCGTAGGCGACCTCGCGGGCCAGCACGGCGCGGGCGGCGCGTTTGCCGTTGAAGGCGAGGTGCGCCGGCCGGAAGGTCTCGATCTTGCCGACCAGCCCGGCGACGTCGTCATGGCCGCGGCGGATGCCGGCGTCGGCCCCGGCATAGCGCTTGGCGAGATCGGTGAGGCCGATGCCGTAGTCCGTCAGCAGCGGAAACTCCGCCGGCTCCAGCAGGCGCGGCGTCAGGCCGCTCTCGTGGAGGATGCGCCAGAACTTGTTGCCCGGCCCGGCGTAGTAGGCGCCCACCGCCGCCGACCTGGTGCCGGCGGCCGAGCCGCAGATCACCAGGCGCAGGCCCGGCCGCAGCAGGTCGGGCAAGCGCTCGGCGGACACGGCCGGCCTCAGTGCGCCTCGTCCCAGTTCTCGCCGACCCCGGTATCGACCACCAGCGGCACATCGAGATGGGCCGCGCGCTCCATCACCTCTTTCACCAGCGCCCGGGTCTCCTCGACTTCCGCCTCGGGCACATCGAAGACCAGTTCGTCGTGCACCTGCAGCAGCATGCGGGCGCCGAGGCCGGCCATGGCCAGCGCCCCCGGCAGGCGCACCATGGCGCGGCGGATGATGTCGGCCGCGGAGCCCTGGATCGGCGCGTTGATCGCGGCGCGCTCCTGGAAGTTGCGCCGCGCCGGGTTCTTGTCGTTGATCCCGGACATGTGGGCGCGCCGGCCGAACAAGGTCTCGACATAGCCGGTCTGGCGGCAGAACGCCTTGGTCCGCTCCATGTAGTCGCGGATCCCGGGGTAGCGCTCGAAATAGGCCTCGATGTAGCGCTGCGCCTCGCCCTGCGGGATGCCGAGGTTGCGCGCCAGGCCGAAGGCGCTGATGCCGTAGATGATGCCGAAATTGATGGCCTTGGCGGAGCGCCGCGTCATCGCGTCCATGCCCTCGAGCGGCACGCCGAAGACTTGGCTTGCGGTCAGGGCGTGGATGTCGATGCCGTCGCGGAAGGCGTCTTTGAGGGCCTGGATGTCGGCGATGTGCGCCAGCACGCGCAGCTCGATCTGCGAGTAGTCGGCGCTCATCAGCTTGCAACCGTCGTCGGCGACGAAGGCACGGCGGATCTTCCGCCCCTCCTCGGTGCGGACCGGGATGTTCTGCAGGTTGGGGTCGGTCGAGGCAAGCCGGCCGGTCGAGGTCGCGGCCATGGCGAAGGAGGTGTGGACGCGGCCAGTCTGGCGGTTGATCTGCGTCTGCAGCACGTCGGTGTAGGTGCTCTTCAGCTTCGACAGCTGGCGCCAGTCGAGCACCCGGGCCGGCAGGTCGTGGCCCTCGGCGGCGAGCGCCTCCAGCACCTCGTGGCTGGTGCCGTAGGCCCCGGTCTTGCCCTTCCTGCCGCCGGGAAGCGACATCTTGTCGAACAGGATCTCGCCCAGCTGGCGCGGCGAGGCGATGTTGAAGGATTCGCCGGCCAGCTCGTGGATCTCAGCTTTCAGCGCCCCCATGCGTTGGGCGAAGTCGCCGGAGAGCCGGCCCAGGACCTCGGCGTCGACGCGGATGCCGGCCCGCTCCATCGCCACCAGCACCGGGATCAGCGGCCGCTCCAGCGTCTCGTAGACGGTGACGAGCCGCTCCCTCAGCAGGCGCGGCTTCAGCAGCCGGTAAAGCTGCAGCGTGATGTCGGCGTCCTCGGCGGCGTACTCGGTGGCCTTGTCGAGCGGCACCTCGGCGAAGCTGATGGCGCCGCGGCCCGAGCCGGCGACCTCCTTGAACGAGATCGGCTTCACGCCCAGGTGCAGCTCCGAGAGCTCGTCCATGCCGTGGCCGTGCAGGCCGCCCTCGGCGACGTAGGACAGCAGCATGGTGTCGTCGACCGGCGCGATCGCGATGCCGTAGCGGCTCAGCAGCAGGGCGTCGTACTTGATGTTCTGGCCGATCTTCAGCACCGAGGGCGCTTCCAGCAGCGGCTTCAAGAGCTCGATCGCCTTTTGCAGCGGGATTTGCTGCGGCGCCTCGCCGTTGCCGCCGCCGGCGCCCTCGCCGAGGTCGAGCGCGCCCTGGCCGCGGCTGCCGACGTGGCCGAGCGGCACATAGCAGGCCCGGCCCGGCACGATCGCCATCGAGACGCCGACCAGGTCGGCCGCCATGGCGTCGAGCGAGGTGCTCTCGGTGTCGAAGGCGAGATAGCCCGCGCTCCAGGCCAGCCGGAGCCAAGCCTCCAGCGCCTCGACCGACTGCACCACTTCATACTGCCGGCCGGTCGGGGCCGCCAGCGGCTGCGCGGCGGCGCCGGGCGCGGCCGCGAACTTGGCCTTGGTGCGGGCCAGCAGGCGCGTGAACTCCATCTCCTCCAGGAAGGCGCACAGCACCTCGAGCTCGGCCGGCTTCAAGGCCAGTTCGTCGATGTCGAGCGGCACCGGGACGTCGTCCCTGAGCTCGACCAGCCGGCGGCTGAGCCGCGCATTTTCTATGTTCTCTGATAGGGAATCGGCAAACGCGCCGGTTAACCTTCCAAGCTGTCTCCAACGCAAGATTTTGGCGGCAACCTCGACGCCATTTTCCGCGAGCCGTTCAATTGTCTCATTGTTGGTGATGTAAAGTCCCTTAGCGTCTTTCTTCGCGCCCGGTAACTTGAGCTCATCGAAGAGAACGGCACCAAGTTCCTTTTTTGAGCCGATCTTGAATGGGTGGCCTACAAGCTCAAAGATCTGTTCCTCTGTATGCCTTTGCCGGGCATTCAGATCTTCGCGCAAAGCACTTGGGTTCTCCGCTAGCTTTAGGAGGACATCCAGGCTCCCGTACTCAGAAATGAGCAGCGTTGCCATCTTCTCGCCCGTGCCCGGCACTCCCGGGACGTTGTCGGTGGAATCGCCGGCCAGCGCCTGCACCTCGACCACCTTGTCGGGGCCGACGCCGAAGCGCTCGACCACCTCGTCCGGGCCGATGCGCCGCGTCTTCATCGGGTCCAGCATCTCGACGCCGTCGGTGACCAGCTGCATCAGGTCCTTGTCCGAGGAGACGATGGTGACCCTGATGCCGGCCTCGCGGGCGCGCCGGGCGTAGGTGGCGATGACGTCGTCGGCCTCGAAGCCCGCCAGCTCGACGGTGGCCAGGTTGAAGGCGCGGCTGGCGTCTTTGATCAGTGCGAACTGCGGCACCAGATCCTCGGGCGGCGGCGGCCGGTTGGCCTTGTAGTCGGGATAGATCTCGTTGCGGAAGGTCTCGCGGGCCGCGTCGAAGACGACGCAGAACAGATCGACGTCGGCATCCGCCTCGGCGTCCTCGACCAGCTTGTTCAGCATGTTGCAGAAGCCGGCCACGGCCCCGGTCGGGGTGCCGTCGCTGCGCGAGAGCGGCGGCAGCGCGTGGTAGGCGCGGAAGATGTAGCCCGAGCCGTCGACCAGGTAGAGATGGCGCTGCGGCGTCTCGCTCATGGCGGCACTATCGCATGGCCGCCCGGGTGGAAAAAGCCGCGCGGCCTCAATGCGCCGCCGGCTCGACGCCTTGCTTCAGGATGAAGCGGCGGCCGCAGTAGGGGCAGTCGATCTGCCGGTCCGGCCCCAGGTTGAGGTAGACGGCCGGGTGGCCGAGCGCGTCGTTGCCGCCGTCGCACATGACGACCTCGGAATCGACCTCCCTGACCTCAGGCGCTCGCATCCGCCGCGCTCCCCACGCTTCGAGGGCCGCGCCACGGCGGCCGCATCGAGCGGATGATACGCAAAGCGGCGGCGCGATCAACCGCTCCGCGCCGAAGCGCGGACGATTGTCTCGCCGCCGGCCATCGACTATGGTCGCCCGGCTCGACAGAGCGCGCGCACCCGTAGCTCAGTTGGATAGAGCGCTGCCCTCCGAAGGCAGAGGTCACAGGTTCGAATCCTGTCGGGTGCGCCAATCCTTTCCACAATTCGCTCTAACAACCCGTCTCGGCGCGCCGGGCCGCGCGCCCCGCGTCGTCAGGCGGCTCGGTTCGTCATCTTTGCCAGCGCCCGGTGGGGCAATCGGCCCCCGGTATGCTAAGCTCGCGGACCGCTTGATCCTGAAGCGGCGGCGGTTACCACTTTTTGCATCGATGAGGGCAGCGACGATGGCCTACGAAGGCATGATTGCGGAGCGGATTTCGATCAACGGCGACAAGAACGAGCCGATCTCGGCCTATGCCGCGCGGCCACTGGGTCCGGGCCCCTTCCCCGGCATCGTGCTCATTCACCACCTGCCCGGCTGGGACGAATGGTACCGCGAGGCGACCCGCAAGTTCGCCCATCACGGCTACGCCGCGATCAGCCACAACCTCTATCATCGTGCCGGCGAGGGCAAAGCCGACGACGTCGCCGCCAAGGTACGCGCCGAGGGCGGCGTGCCCGACGCGCAGGTCATCGGCGACACCGAGGGCGCCGTGGCCTGGCTGCGCGCACAGCCCTACCACAACGGCAAGGTCGGCGTGTTCGGCACCTGTTCGGGCGGGCGGCACACGTTCCTCCATGCCTGCCACACCAAAAACATCGACGCCGCGCTCGATCTTTGGGGCGGCCGCGTGGTCATGGGCAAGGACGAGTTGACGGAGAAGCAGCCGACGGCGCCGATCGAATTTACCAAGAACCTTTCCTGCCCCCTGCTCGGCCTGTTCGGCAACGACGACCGTGCGCCGTCCCCCGAACAGGTGGACCAGCACGAGGCCGAGCTGAAGAAGCACGGCAAGGCGTACGAATTTCACCGGTACGATGACGCCGGGCACGGCTTCTTCTACTACGACCGGCCCATGTACCGCGTCGAGCAGGCGCTGGACGGCTGGCAAAAGGTGTTCTCGTTCCTGCAAAAGCACCTGGCCGCCTAGTCGCCGCGATGTGTACCTCGATCGTTGAGATCGTCGGCGCGGAAGGCGCCGGCAAGGGCGACGAGGGCTGGTTCAGCCTGACCCACGCGGTGGTCTCCTACGATCACCCCCACCACGCCCTGCTCGAAGAGGCCATAACCATCGATTTCATGAGTTCGGCACTCGGGCCGGGCGCGCGGGTCGCGGTCGAGCTCACCCTGCGGTCGGCCAAAGAGCTGAGCGGCGCGCTTAGCAGGGCGATCACGGCGGCGGAGCGCGAGGAGGCCGCGCGAAGGCGCCGGGTCCAGGGCCAGTCTCACGACTGATCGAGGCGCGGCTGCCGGCTCCCGGCCGCGAGCTCGGCCGCCAGACGCGCGGCACCGAGCAGCGCAACCCGGCTCTCCAGGGAGACCACGACCCTGATGCCCGCGAGCAGCCCGGCGAAGCGGCCCTTGTCCGTGAAGCCGCGCATGAAGGCGCCGCCGCGCAGGGCCGGAAGAATCTTCGGCGCGATCCCGCCGCCGATATAGACGCCGCCTAGAGCCAAGCCCTTGAGCGCAAGGTTGCCGGCCTCGACGCCGTAGATGTGGGCGAACGTTTCAAGCGCGGCCACGCACACCGGGTCGCCGCCGGCAAGGCCGACCTCGGCGATCGCCGCCGCAGCGTCGCCCTGCTCGAGCCGGCGCGAGAGCCACGGCGGTTCGGTCGCCCCTTCGGCCTGGCGCAGGAACCCGTAGATGTTGCGCAGACCAGGCCCGGACAGCACCCGCTCCCAGCTGACATGGCCGCCATGGCGGGCGCGCAGGTAGCGCAACAGCTCAATCTCGACATCGCTGTGCGGCGCGAAGTCGCCATGCCCGCCCTCCGTGGCGATGGCGTGATGGCGCGCGCCGTCCCAATAGAGCAAGGCCTCGCCCAGGCCGGTGCCGGCGGCGATCAGCGCCGCGTTGCCGGGGTGCCGCGGCCGCCGGCCGGCATTGATCACGGCGAGACTCGATTCGGGCAGGCGCAGCACGCCCCAGGCCGCCGCCTGGACGTCGTTGAGCAGCCTCGCGCGCGGGGCGCCGACATGCCCGGCCACTTCCGTCTCGTCGAGGCGCCACGGCAGGTTCGTCGTCGTGCAGGCGCCGGCGATGACCGGGCCGGCAACCGCCAGGCAGGCCGCATCGAAGCGCCGCCCAGGTTCCGCGGCCAAAAAAGCCGCCAGCAATGCGCCGAAAGAGTCGTAGTCTCGGCTGGCGAAGCGGCCGGTGCGGATCTCGACAAGGCCAGCGTCGGTGTCGCGGAAGACACCGAGCAGGGTCTTGGTCCCGCCGATGTCGCCGGCCACGATCTCAAACATGGCTGTCGGCCCTCCTCGCCGGGCGGTAGGCGCGCCGGGGCGCAGTGCCCCGTCATTATTCCTGCAGGTGCCGTCCCTGCAGCAGCCGCGCCTCGTAGCGCAAGCCGCCGTCCGGCTTGAAGACCTGCACCGTGCCCGCGGTCTGGTCCCAGGTCATCCGCCCGCAGTGCACCTGGTTGGCGGTACCGATGGTCCGGCAGAGCTCGCTGCCGTCCTTGATCCACCACTGTTTCTTGAAGGTTTGACCGGGCTTGTCCTGGCGCTGCACGCGCAGAACGCCGCCGGCCTCGAAGAAGATGTACACGGCGCCAACACCCTCAACGTCGAAGTTCAGCGTGTTGCCCAGCAGCGCCTGGCGGACCTGGATGCCGGAGAGATAGGGACCCGCCGGTTCGCTGCGCTGGCCCGTCGGATCGCCGCGCCGGCCCGCCGGCTCGCCGCGCGCCGGCACCGGTACGAACAGGAAGTCGCCGCCCTCGTCGCCGGCAAATCGGATGTCGGCATATTGCGGCGTCTGCCGGGCGTTCAGCACGACGTTGCGCCTGAGCGCGAGGTAGAGCTGATGGCCGTCGATGACCTCGCGATTGCCCCTCAGAGCGTCGAGAAAGGCCCCGGCAAAGACGGAATGGCCGTTGCGCCCGCCATCGACCACCGGCTCAAGACCGCCTGAGGTGAGGGCCTTGCGGGCCCGCTTCTGGCTCAAGCGCTTCAGTTCCGCCGCGCGTCCGGCACCGGTCGCGAGATGCGCGCCGCTGTCCCGGGTCAAGGTTCCGGAATAGCAGGAGTCGGCGACGACGATGGCGTGCTTGGCGGTGCTCGCCAGCAGCATGCGCGTCACCGTCGACAGCGGAATCCACTCCACCTGGCTGTCTTCCTCGGCATCGACGGGCAGCCAAAAGCCCTCGCCGGTCAGCTTGTCGAGATGGCCGTGGCCGGCGTAGTAAATCAGCAGGTTGTCGCGCTCGGTCAATTCCTGGCGCAGGCGATCGAGATTACGGATCAGCTCGTCGCGCGTGGCGTTCAACAGCAGGACCGATTGGTAGCCATACTCGCGCGCCAACAGCTCGTGAACGACACGGGCATCCTTTTCCGCCGTCTCCAGCTTCGGCAGGTGCTTGTAAGTGTAGTTGCCGATGACGAGGGCTTGGTAGCGGCCGTAATCGGGCCCGGCGGCCGCGGCCGGCAAGAGAGCGGCGCAGGCCAGACAGGAAAGCAACCAGGCGGTGGTGCGCATATGTCCGCCACTCAGCGAAGATTCGACCTCGTCACGCCACCATCCCCGGTTGGAGACGGCTGGCGAGCCGCACCCTACCCTCAGAGCCGGTCCGTGACAATTTCAAGCCCGCGGCCGGCCCAGCCGGGCCGCAACGCTGCGCCGGCGCTTCAGCTCTTCTTCTTGGTGATAACGTTCATGGTCCTGGGAATCCAAGATACCTTGTGGCCGCCACACTTGGGGCAGCGTGGACGCGCCGTCTCGTGCTCGGATATGGGCTCGGAGCGCTCAAAATCCTGGGCGCAGTCCTCACACCGGTAGCTGTAGGTGGGCATGTCGCAGTCTCCATCTCCCTCAAGCAGTCGAGAAACTCGCTTACAGAGTGACAGACAGAAACGTTTCTCCCCCCGGAGCGGCAATGGTCCAGCACCTCGCAACAACGATATCATGCCCCTCAGGCCGGCCATAGCCGGCCGCGCCTGCGGCGATCGAGCCGACGGACAGAATTTGTCTTTCCGGCTTATCCGCGTGGTGCGTGCGCACCTGCTGCCCGCCGCGCCCTCGGCGGGCCTGCCATTCCAGATCGCTGGAGGCGAGGGCCTCTAGATCGACGTGACGGCGACCACTACCGCCAGCAGAAGGCCGAAGCCTACCAGGATGATGATCCCCTTGCGTGCCGGTTCGGAAAGGTGGGGACGTGGCATCGGCGTACTCCTTATGTCTCGCACCAGCACATCTCAGCCGCGCGTGGCGCGGCCCTGTCGGAGGGCCGCGTCGGCGCCGGGCTCGTCGTGCCTGATGCGGCGGCGCGGAAATGGCAAATCGCGCCACCCGAACCTCGGATAAAACTCGGCTTGAAACTTGGAAAGTGAAATTTTCCGATCCGATGTATCGGATTTATCGATATTAATTTGGCCAGGACTTGGCCCAACGACGACGGGCGCGGGCTCAACGCCCGCGCCCGAAACGTGGACGACAGGTCTCAGGGCTTACTCGGGAATGGATAGCCCGGTTTCGTCGACGTCGACCTCCTCGGTACCCTTGAGGGGGAACTCATCACCGCTGGCGTGCGAGAGCACGCAGCCCTTCGGCGCCGCGCACAGGTCATTGCGCGACTCATTCGGCTGGAGTTTCGACGCCAGGTTTGTCGGGACGGCGCGGGTCGAGGCGGTGCAGTTCGGCGCTGGTCACCGGCACGTTGACGAAGCCGCTGCGCCGCCGCCGCCGCGCGGTTGCGGTCATGCGGTAGGCGACGAATAGACCGGCGGCGCCGTGGCAGACGGCGGAGAAAACGAACAGGCTGCCCGGCCCGGCCAAGTCCATCGCCAGGCCGGCCAGCGCGGGGCCCAGGACCGCGCCCATCGACCAGGTGACGAGCAGCGTGGCGCAGACCGAGACTATCTGCTCGCGCTCGACATGGTCGACCGCGTGGGCGAGGCAGATCGAATAGACGGAAAGCGCGAAACCGCCCCACAGGAAAGCCAAAACCAGCGCCAGGCCGGTGCTGCCGAGCGGCGTGGTCATGAGCAGCACGGCGAAACCCGCTGCGGCGAGCAGGCTCCCTGCCATGGCCAGGCGCCGATCCGCGGAATCGGAAAGAAAGCCGATCGGCCATTGCAGCAGCAGGCCGCCGACGTGCGCGGCGGTCAGCAGAATCAGGGTTTCGCTCGCGCTCAGCCCCACCGCCAGCCCCTGTGCCGGCAGCAGGCTCAGGACCGCGCTGTTGGCGAGCCCGACGGCGACGCAGGCGACGATGGCGCTGGGCGCGCCGCGCAGCAGCGACAGGTAGGACAGGGACTCGCCGGCGCTCAGCTCCGGCGCCGGCAAGCGGGTCATCGCCACCGGCACCAGCGAAACGGCGAAGAACAGCGCCGCATAAAGCACCGCCTGTTCATTGACGAAGACGACCAGCGCCAGCAGCGCCGGCGCCCCCAGGTGCGCGAACTTGATGGTCACGGCATAAAGCGCCAGCACCCGTCCGCGCATCTGGAACGGCGTGCTGTTGCCGACCCAGCTGTCGGCGCAGGTCGAGACCACCGCGATGCAGCAGCCCATGACCCCGCGCAGCAGGATCCAGGCCAGGGTCTGCGGCAACAGCTGCAAGGCGATGGTCAGGGCTGCCAGCAGCGCCGCGGCCACGGCGAAGGCGCGGATATGGCCGATGGTGACGATCAGCCGCCGGCCCCAGAAGCAGCCGACGATGAAGCCGATGCCGTAGGCGGCCGGGATCAGGCCGATCTCGCTTGCCGCCTCGCCCCGGAAGCTAGCACGCAGCACCACCGTCGGCCCGACCATGCCGTTGCCGAGCTGCAGGATCAGCGTGCTGACGATGATCGAGGTTACGGAGACGTAGATACGCAGCATCGGCGACCGGGCCTCGCGATTTCAGAGAGGCCGAGCCCCTGTTTCAGACGGATATGGGCCTCACGAGGCCATTGCGATCTTCCCGCGCGCCTGGCGCGCGCCGTTGCGCGCTGCCTGGGCCTCGCGGCGCTGCGCCGTCTCCAGGATCATCTTCAGGACGTCGGCGTAGCGATAGCCGGCGAACGAAGCCATCAGGTTGAACTTGCCGTCCCAGCACCAGCCTGGATTGGGATTGACCTCGAGCAGCTTGACCCGGCCCTCGGCGTCGGCGCGGAAGTCGAAGCGCGCGTAGTCGCGGCAGCCGAGCCGCTCGAACAGTTGCGTCGACCAGTCGACCAGGCTGCGTCTCAGCTCCTCGTCGATCGTCGCCTCGCGGTAGCTGATCTCGGTCCAATAGGGCGAATCGGGATGCCACTTCGATTCATAGCCCAGGATCTTCGGCAGCGTCGGATCGAGGCGCGAGTAGTCGACCTCGAGCACCGGCAGGGCGTTCATGTCGACGCCCGGATTGCCGATCAGGCCGACGCTGTACTCAGAGCCCGGCAGGAACTCCTGCACCAGCACCGGCCGGCCCGGCAGGGCGCGGTGCAGGTATCGCAGGTAGGTCATCACCTCGACGGCGTTGTGCACCACCGCTTCCTTGGTGATGCCGAGGCTGCTGTCGCCCAGGCTCGGCTTGATCAGGGCCGGGAACACCGAGGGCATGGTCGCCGACTGATCGTCGGCGCCGTAGTAGGTCTCCAGCGGCACCGGAATGTCGCAGGCCGCCGCCACCGAGCGCACGATCGACTTGTTGTAGCAAACGCCGAGCGCCGCCGGTCCCGCACCGCTGTAGGGAATCTGCAGAACCTCCAGCATCGCCGGAACATGCAGCTCCTTCAGGGCGTCGTTGTTGTAGCCCTCGTCGCAGAGGTTGAGCACGAAGTCCGGACGCTCCCGGCGCAGCTCCGAGATCAGCGAGCTGTGGTCGTCGATAAAGCTGAAGCGATAGTCCGAGAGCTCGGTCAGCGCGTCCTTCAGCCGATTGATGGTATCGAAGTCCTCAGCGTTGAAGGTGCCGTTCTTCTTGACCTGATCGGGCAGGCGCGGATCGCCCATGACCACGGCAACGCTGGGGAAAAATACGCGCGAGCGCCTGGTCGCCGCGGCCTTGATCGGCGCCCGTGCCGTCACCAGGTTGCGCCGGGCCATCATCCCCAGGTCGTCGCCGCGGATCGACTGGCCCTCGATCTCGTCGTGCATGCGGATCTCGGTATAGCCGGCTTGCTCCAAAAGCTCGGTAATGCGGGCACGCGAATACAGCCGCTCGCCGTAGAACTGGTCGGCGATCACCCCCTTCTCGGCGTGGACCACGACCTCGCGCGAGATCAGACGGTCGCCGCTGGACGAGAGCGAACGCTCGCGGCAGACGAACTGGTTCTGGTCGATCCACTCCCACGAGCGCGCCTCGTAGTGTTGACGCAGCCAGTCGCCGTCGGCGATGTCGATCACCAGGCTGCCGTGCGAGCGCAACGTCCGGCTGATCGCCGTCAGCACCGCCAGATCGTCCTCCTCCTGATCGAAGTAGCCGAAGGAGTTGCCCATCAACAGCACGCAATCGAAGGTGCTCTGCGGCAGTGCGAACTTGCGCGCGTCGCCCTCGCGGAAGCGCGTCTCGAGGTTTTCCGCCTTGGCCCGCCGGCGGGCCAGGCGAATCAGATAGCGCGAGCGGTCGAGACCGGTCAGGTGGCGGAAGCCGCGCCGCGCCAGCTCCAGCGTGTGCCGGCCCTGGCCGCAGCAGAGATCGAGGATATGGTCGTTCGGCTCCAGGTCGGCAGCCGCCAGCACCTGGTCGATCTCGCGCTTGGTGTTGGCTTGATTCTCGACGACGTCGCCGTCGGTGCGCAGATAGATGGCATTGAACAGGGATTGCCACCAGTCGGGCGGCAGATGCCGCTCCAGATCGGAAACCGGCCCCAATGTCCGTATGCCAGGGCCCCCTTTGCCTTGTGTCGCCACGATGTCACTCCTTCGCCTGCCGCCCCGCGGCTCAGCCCGAAGGCGGCCTTGCTTGAACCCGCGTCGGCCCGACCCTTCCAGCTCGTCGGATCCATCCATACCGGTCAGAGATGTTTACGCCATATCGCCCCGTTGGTCACGGTTTCAATACCCACGACCGCGATCGAGTCAGTGCTGGCCTGCCTGGCGACGCCGCCGAAGATGCGGATGGGCTGACGCCGCCGTCACGTCCCGCCGGATCGATCCCGCTCGATGACCGATCGTTCCTCGATCGGATTCCGACTACGGCGGGCATATCCTTTTGACAATCGAAAATTTTTCACTGTTTATATTCGCAAATCGAATAGCAAGCGCGGAGGATCGCCAGCATTGGATATCGAGATGGCCCGCACCTTCCTGGCCGTGGTCGACACCGGCAGCTTCATCGCCGCGGCCGAGCAGGTGCACGTCACCCAGTCGACCGTCAGCACGCGAATCAAGTCCCTGGAGGAGCAGCTGGGGAAGACGCTGTTCGTCCGCAACAAGGCCGGTGCGGTGCCGACCCCGGCGGGTCTGCAGTTCCAGCGCCACGCGCAGATGCTGGTCCGGGTCTGGCAGCAGGCGCGGCTGGAGGTGGCGTTGCCCAGCGGCTACCAGACGGTGCTTGCGGTCGGCGGCCAATACAGCCTTTGGGACGGCTTCCTCTTGCGCTGGCTGCCTTGGATGCGCGCGCACGCGCCGGAGATCGCGCTGCACGCCCAGCTTGCCCCTTCCGGCGGCCTGATGCAGCTGATGATCGATGGCACGCTCGACCTTGCCGTCATGTATACGCCGCAGAGCCGGCCGGGCTTCGAGGTCGAGCACCTGTTCGAGGAGGAGCTGGTCCTGGTCTCGAGCGAGCCAAGGCCGTCGAGGGAGCTGAGCGAGCGTTACGTCTACGTCAACTGGGGGCCGGAGTTCCAGGCCGACCACGCCCTCAACTATCCCGACCGTTCGGCGACCGGCCTGTTCTTCGACCTCGGCACGCTCGGCCTCAACTATCTGCTGGAGAACAGCGCCTCGGGCTATTTTCCACGCCGTGTCGTGGCGCCATATGTGGCCGACCGCATGCTGCGGGTCGTCCGCTCGGCTCCGGCCTTCACCTACCCGACCTACGCCGTCTATCCGACCGACAGTGATCCGGAGATCTTCGGCGTCGCCCTGAGCGGCCTGCGCGAGATTGCCCGTCGCGCCAGCGCTGCCGGCATCACGCGGCACTCGCAAAAGCGTGCCGGCGGCCGGCCCTAGCCGTCGTTCGCCGTCCCCCACCAAGCGGCTGGCGACCTGGTCGCGCCTGGCCTTCGCGCAGGGGGTCGTGCCGGGTAGACCGCTTGGTGGCCCTGGTCTACGGTGCCGGCGCTCAGGGGAGGAACCTCGCCCATGCCCAAGATGACCGGCGGCCAAGCCATCGTCCGCAGCCTGCTCGACCATGGCGTCGACACGGTCTTCGGAGTCCCGGGCATCCAGCTCGACAACCTGTTCGACGCCTTTTACGAGCGCCGCAACAACCTGCGCGTCGTCCACACCCGGCACGAACAGGGGGCTGCCTTCATGGCCATGGGCTACGCCCAGGCGAGCGGCCGCACCGGCGTCTTCTGCGTCGTCCCGGGACCGGGGCTCCTGAACAGCCTGACCGCGCTGGCCACCGCGCATTCCGCCAACCTGCCGGTGCTGGGGCTGACCGGGCAGATCCCGTCCGATCAGATCGGCCGCAACTACGGCATCGCGCATGAGTTGAAGGATCAGCTGATGGTGAGCCGCGGCATCGTCGACTGGGTCGAGCGGGGCAACCACCCCAGCGAGGTGCCGGGGCTGCTGCGCGACGCCTTCCTGTGGATGCACACCGGGCGCAAGAGCCCGGCGGTGTTCGAGATGGCGCCCGACATCCTGGGCAGCGCGGCACCGGTCGAGCCGCTGCCGCCGGCTGCGCATGCGGCCGCGCCCGAGCCCGATTCCGAGCTCGTCGCCGACGCCGCCGAGAAGCTGGCCCAAGCGCGGCGGCCGCTGATCCTGGCCGGGGGCGGCGCGCTTGACGCCGGGGCCGCGCTGAAACGGGTGGCGGAGCGTCTCGGCGCGCCCGTGGTCATGACGCCCAACGCGCTGGGCGCGCTGCCCGCCGATCATCCGCTCGCCGTCGGCATGGTCGAGGGCCAGGAGCTCTGGCAGGAGGCCGACGTCGCCCTCGTCGTCGGCAGCCGCTTCACCACCCAGGGCCTGGCTTGGGGCCGCGAGGCCGAGGTCGAGCTCGTGCGCATCGACATCGACGCGACGCAGGTGGTCAAGCCGCGGCGCGCCGCCGTGGCGCTGGTCACTTCGGCCGCCAGGGGCCTGGAAGCGCTCGACCGGGCGCTCGCCGGGAGGCCGGCGCCGGCCGAGCCCGCCTGGCCCGACCTGGCCGAGGTCCGCGAGGCGGCGCAAAAGCGCTTCGACGAGCTGGAGCCGCTGGCCGGCTACGCCCGGGCGCTACGTGCCGCGCTGCCGCGCGACGGCCTGATCTTCGCCGACGTGACGCGTTTCAGCGTCTTCATCCGCTTCGCCATGCCGATCTATGCGCCGCGCTCGTTCTTCATGCCGGGCTACCAGGCGACGCTCGGCTGGTCCTACCCGGCGGCACTCGGCGCCAAGGTCGCCTGCCCTGAGCGCAAGGTGGTGGCGGTCTCCGGCGATGGCGGCTTCCTCTTCACGTCCTCCGAGCTCGCCACCGCGGTGCATCACCGTATTCCCGTGACGGTGATCGTCTTCGACAACAAGGCCTATGGCAACGTCAAGACCATCCAGGCCAACAGCTACGGCGGCCGGCACATCGCCGTCGACCTGAGCAATCCCGACTTCGTCGCCATGGCCCGTGCCTTCGGCATGACCGCCGACCGGGTCGAGGCCCCGGAACAGCTGGAAGCGGTACTGCGCCGCCACCTCGAGGCCGAGGCGCCGTCGCTGATCGAGGTGCCGCTGATGGAGGCGCCGAACGTCTGGTCGCTGGTCCGCCGCGCCTCCTCGGCGGGAGTCAGAGCCTGACCAGGTGGCGCGGGTGGCACCAGTCGCGGGCCAGCTCGCGGCAGCGCTCGACATCCTCCTCCAGCATCAGGCCCGCCTCGACCAGCGTTCGCGCCGCCGCCGCGATCGCCTCGACATAGGCCTCGGGCTCGGCGTAGCGCTCCAGCACCGCCGGCCTGGGATCGCCGGTGAACTCGCGCTCCTCGGGCGTATCGGCGAAGGGGATGTAGCTGCCGGTGAACTCGTGGTTGGCGCCGGCGCCGAAGCCGGCTGAGCGCAGGTTCCAGCCGGTATAGGTGCCGAGCGGGGCCTCGACCATCGGCGCGCGCACGCCGGCCGCATCGTTGCCGTCGGCATCGACCGCCGGGACCAGCACCGCATAGCCGTCGCGGTCGACAACCTCCGGCGGCTCCTTGGCCAGGATGCCGGCCTCCGCGTCCGGGCCGAAATCCAGGAGCGGCAGGCCCGCCGGGCCGCTCGGCACGCCGCGGCCCGGAATCTTCGGGAACTGCTCCAGCCACTGGCGGTAGGGCACCAGCGTCGCGTCGGCGCGGCGCGGGATCCGCGAGGCCGGCGGCGGCGTGCCTGCGCTGACCCAGCGGTCCAGCGCGTCCAGCATGGCGCGGAACAGCATCGAGGTCTGGACCACGTTGGACAGGTTCTCGCAGACGCCTTTCGACGGCGCCCCGAGGCGCGGGTTGGCGAAGTGCTGCGAGGACGACCAGAGGTAGATGCGGACCGTCGCCGGCGGCTCCAGGTCGTTGCCTTCAGTGTCGGTGTGCGCCAGCGAGCCGCGGCGCTGCCAGTATTCGGTCGCGGTCTGGGTGTGGAGCACCAGGGGATCGGTCTCGGGCCGCTTGCAGATGGCGTCGGTCCTGCCGGTCAGGTGGTCGGTGCTCTCGCCGTAGGCGAAGGGAAAGCGGTCGGCGATGTTGAAGTGGTCCTCGTACTGCTGGCCGGCCGCCGTCACGACGTTGGCGAAGCGGTGGTTCAGCCACATCAGGCCGGCGCCGGAGACGTGCGGCATCAAGCCGTCGAAGACCTTGCGTCCCTGGGCATCGGCATTGTAGCCGCGGTGGATGAAGTCGCGGATGCAGCGCCCGGTCTGCGAGCGGCCCCAGCCGTAGGCCTTCTCGATTTCGCCACCCGGATTCGCCCGCCCCGCCGCGTCCTCGCGTCCGTACTTCAGGAAGGAGACCAGGTCGCGCACGGCGACGTGGCCGAGACCGAGCACCAGCGGGTCCCGGGCCTCGTAGATCAGCTCGTAGATCCAGCCGGGCTGGAAGCCCCCGGCCAGGTAGATGTGGCTGTCCGAAGGCGCGATGCCGATCTCGGCCGTCCCGCCTTCGCCCGAAAGTGCCTCGCCGGACTGGACCTGGGCGAAGCGCCAGGCCTCGGGCGGGATCGGCAGGCGCTCGTCCCAGGGATAGCGGCGCTTGCTCAGCCGCGCCCTCGCCGTATCGAGCGAAACCGCCGGATGGCTCCGCGTCGAGGCGCGCCCGGACAGGGGAAAGCTGTAGGTCAGCTGGCTGGCGATGAACTCCTGGCGCACCAGCCCGGCGATCGGCCGACCTTGGTCGCTCGCCACCGGCAGGTCCAGAATGGCGCGGCCGTTGCCGGGCAGCAGATCGCCCTGCCAGGCGCTCCAGACATAGGTGTAGCCGCGGCGGAAGAGGAAGCCGTTGCCGGCATGCGCCAGGTTCCGCGGCGCGTTCGAATGCTCGGCGTCGTTGAAGAACTGCAAGGCCCGGCAGTTGCCGCGGTTGCCCCAGTCGTGAAACAAGCGCCGGTTGCCGCGGGCCGGATCCACCGGCTTCAGGATCAGCACGTCGGCGGCGAACTCGACACGGCCCTCGGCGTTCAGCGGCGCCTTGTCGAGGTCGACCACTCCCGCCTGCGCCGGCGCCGCCGGGTCGACGGCGAAGTGGGCGCGGCCGCGCAGCCTTTCATAGGCGCCGCTGGCGCCGAACTCGTGCCCGGCCGCGAACGGGCCGCGCTCGGCGATGCGAAGCTCGATTGCGTTGCTCACCGCTATGCTCCTCCTCAGGACACCGCTTGCCGCCGCCCTTCATACATCGCTGCCGGCGCAGCGGTAAGCCCGCCGCCCGGCGGAATTCCCACCGCCGGCCCGATGTGCTTTGATCTGGGCCGGCAAAGCGCGCAGTCGCAGGGGAGATTGGAAATGAGTGGAGCGGGCAAGGTCGCCCTGGTGACGGGCGCCGGCAGCGGCATCGGCAAGGCCTCGGCGCTGGCGCTGTTGCGCGCCGGCTATTCGGTGGTCCTGGCCGGGCGGCGGGCCGAGGCCCTGGAAGCCGCCAAGAAGGCCGCCGGCGCCGACGGCGAGCGGGCCCTGGCGGTGCCGACCGACGTCGGCGACCCGGCCTCGGTCGAGGCTTTGTTCGCCAAGACCAAGGAAACTTTCGGCCGCCTCGACGTGCTGTTCAACAACGCCGGCGCCAACGCCCCCGGGATTCCGCTCGAGGAGCTGACCTACGCGCAGTGGCAGAACGTCGTCAACGTCAACCTGACCGGCGTCTTCCTCTGCACCCAGCAGGCCTTTCGCCTGATGAAGGAGCAGAAGCCGAGGGGCGGGCGGATCATCAACAACGGCTCGATCTCGGCGCACGTGCCGCGGCCCGACTCCGCCCCCTATACCGCGACCAAGCACGCCGTCACCGGGCTCACCCGCACGACCTCGCTCGACGGCCGCAAGTACGACATCGCCTGCGGCCAGATCGACATCGGCAACGCCCTGACCGAGATGGCCGCGCGCATGACCAAGGGCGTGAAGCAGGCCGACGGCTCGACCGCCGTGGAGCCGGTGATGGACGTCGAGGACGTCGCCCGCACGGTGGTCTTCATGGCCGGCATGCCGCCCGAGGCCAACGTCCAGTTCGTCACCGTGATGGCGACGAAGATGCCGTTCGTCGGCCGGGGCTGAGGACGCGCCGGGCGACCAGCACCAGCAGCAGCGAGAGCAGCAGCGGCCAGAGCTGCAGGCCAAGCCAGAAGGCGATGAGCCAGAGCGCCACCGGGGCCACCCACAACAGGCTCAGGGCAGCCTGCTCGCCCGGGCGCCAGCCGCAATCGCGCGCCACCGCGCAGAGCCAGAGCAGACCCAGCGCCAGCGCCGCCAGGTCGTAGAACTGGGCATAGGGCGTGGTCAGCGGGATCGCGAAGAGGAGGCCCGCCGCCTTCAGCTCGAAGCGGAGCGGGCGGCGCCAGAGCCAGACCACGAAGCCAGCGGCGGCGAGCAGGCCGGCAACTTGCAGCAGGTAGGCGAGCCCGTGCGGTCCGCCCAGCAGGCGGACAAAGGCGAACCAGGTCGGCATGTTCTCGAGCGCGGCGTAGCCTTTTTCGAACACCTCGCGCATGAAGCCCAAGTTGGCGATGAACGCCTGCCAGGGGCCGGGGCCGAAGACGGCGAGGCTGAGGGCGGCGAAGGCGAGCGTGGTCAGCGCCGCCCCGGCGAAGGCGCGGCCGTATCCCCCGGCGATCAGCGCCAGCGGCAGCAACAAGCCGAGCTGCGGCTTGTAGCTCAAGAGGCCGAACAGCAGGCCGGCGAGCCAGGGCCGCCGTTCCAGCGCCAGCAGGCCGCCGCCCAGCAGGGCCGCGGAGAGGCAGCCGTTCTGGCCGGCGAACAGCGAGTTGCCGACGGCGGGGTAGGCCAGCACCAGGAGCGGCGTCAGCGGATGCGGGGCGAGCCGCCAGCCGACGTAGAGCAGGGCCGCGAGACCGGCCGCCAGCCAGACGCCCAAGGCCCAGAGGTAAGGCAACTTGGCGAACGGCAGGATCACCAGCAGGAAGGTCGGCGGGTAGGACCACGGCCAGCGGCCCGGGTCGCCCTCGATGACCGCGTCCTCGGCGGCGAACAGCGTGTCGTGGTCGTAGACGCCGACGGCGTCGCCGGCCAGGGCCAGGCCCGAAGCGGCATAGTACTGCACGAAGTCGACGCCGATCGGGTTACGCGCCCGGTTCCAGCCGTCGTTCCCGCTCAGCGTGTACCAGGCCCCGAGCGCGAGGTAGGCGAGCCCCAGCTGCAGCAGCAGGATGGCGAGAATCGGCGCGACGCCGACGACCGGCCGGCGCCGCCTTGGCGCCGGCGCCACCGCTTCCTGTTCGGCCGCCCCGTTCACCGCCTCAGTCGACGATCGCCTGATAGGTCAGCACTCTGAGCTGGCGGCGCAGCGGCAAGGCCGAGGACGGCATCACCTGGGTCATCAGGATCACGTACATCTCTTCGGCCGGATCGATCCAGAAGGCGGTGCCGGCGACCCCGCCCCAATGGTACTCGCCGACGCTGCCGACGACATGGGCGCGGGCCGGCTCGATCATCACGGCGACGCCGAGACCGAAGCCGATGCCCTCGTAGGTGGTCTCGCTCCAGCGCGGCTGCCCCATCGCCGCCATGTCGCCCGGCAGATGGTTCGAGCTCATGTACTCGACGGTCTTGCGGCCGAGCAGGCTGGTGCCGTCGAGGGCACCCTTGTTGGCCAGCATGCGGCAGAAGCGCTCGTAGTCGCCCAGGGTCGAGACCAGCCCGCCGCCGCCGGAAAAGAGGTCGGGCGGGGTCGCAAAGCGGCTGTTTGCCGGCGGGTCGGAGAGCACGGTCTTGCCGTTCTCGCGGCTATAGCAGGCGGCGAAGCGATCGAGCTTCTGCGCCGGCACGTGGAAGCCGGTATCGGCCATGCCGAGCGGGCCGGTGATGCGCTTGGCCAGCACTTCGTCCAGCGGTTGCTCGGCCAACACCTCGACCAGGCGCCCCAGCACATCGGTCGAGATGCCGTAGTTCCAGGCCGCGCCCGGCTGGCAGACCAGTGGCACCTCGGAAACCCGGTCGACCATCTCGGCCAGGCTTATGCCGGCCCGGGAGTTCGAGAAGTCGACGCCGTTGGCGGCATAGATCTCGGCCACGAACTTCGAGGCGCTGTGGCCATAGACCAGGCCCGAGGTGTGGGTGAACAGATCGCGGACGCTGATCGGCCGCCCGGCCGGCACCAGCCGCGGCCGCCCGCCCTCCTCGACCGCGACCTGCATCTCGGCGAAGCGCGGCAGATGGCGCGACAGCGGGTCGTCGAGCTGGAACTTGCCCTGCTCGTGAAGCGACAGCGCGGCGACGGCCACCATCGGCTTGGTCATCGAGTAGATGCGAAAGATGCTGGATTCGCTCACCGGCTTGTCGGCCTCGATGTCCATGCGCCCGTGGTAGGCGACGAAGGCGACCTCGCCGCGCCGGACGACGGCGACACTGAGGCCCGGCAGCTCGCCGCTCGCCACCTTTGCCTCCATCCAGCCTTTCACCCGCTCCAGCCGCTCCGAGGACAGTCCGACCGCCTCCGGCTTCGCCGTCACGCGCAAGATACGCATCGCTGGTTTACTCCGCTTCTGCTGATGCTAGCCGAGCTCGCTCTCGCTCAAGAGGTGGAACAGGCGATAGAGAGCGGCGTTCTGGATCACTCCTGCGCCGGCCTCCGCCAGCGCCACGTCGCCCAGCTCGGCTTCGCGCAGCCGTTTCAGCGCCGGCGCGTCCAGGGCTTCGACCAGGACAACCCAGTCGGCGACCTCGTCGGGACGGTCGCGCAGCGACTTCTCCGCCGTCTCCATCCGGCTCGCCGCCGCGTCCGCCTCAAGAAGGTGGGCGCCGACGATGCCGGGCCGGGTCACGAATTCCGGCAGCAGCTGGCCCGCCAGCCGGTCCCGCAGCCGATCGGCCCGATCCTGGGCCGGTGCCAGCTGCAGCGTCAGCAGGACGCCGCCCACCCCCTTGCCGAAGCTGGCGCTGATGCGGCAGAGCGTGCGGTTGGAGTTGCGGAACTTTGGCAGCGAGGCCGTGGTCCAGGATGTCGGGCTGTTCAGCCGCTCGAGATAGGGCTGCGAAATCAGCGTCGCCGCGCTCTCGGTCTCGTACATGTTGAAATAGGCAGGCCCGCCCTCGATGGCGAGGTAGCGACGGCCACGGTGGAAGCCGGCAATGCCGACGCGCTCGGGCATGTGCTCGTAGGCGTGCCAATGGTTGTAGTCCGCATCGTCGCCTTCGATGTCGTGCCAGAAGACCATGGCACCGTGTCCGAGCAATGGCATCGCCCCGCCTCGCCGCTCAGCGCTCGTAGTTCAGCGGCTTGCCGGGCTGCCCGGCCCGCGACGGAGCAAAGTGCGCGCCCTCGCTCAGGGCCTCGCCGATCCGGCCCAGCCTGGAATGGATGTCCAGGAGCAGCGCCAGCACGCCGAAAGTGAAGGTGGCGGCGATCAGGCCCGCGATGACGCCGGCGATCGCACCGACCGCGCGCATCAGCAACGATTCGGCACCTGCCGGCGGCGGCCCGGCGCCGATCTCGAGGCCGCCGAACAGCGTCGGAACGGTATCGTAGAACCAGCCGCCGACGCCGCCGGCGATGACGAAAAGCGCGATGCCGACGGCGACGAAGAAGCGCAGCAAGGCGACCATGAATGCCATCATCATACAGCCTCCCCCCGAAATCCGGCGGCTTGTGTCGCTATCCTATACCGTCGCCGCCTAGCCGTTGTAGAAGCGCCGGCCGTGGTCCCTGAGCCAGAGGCGGACCAGATGGCGTCGTTGCCCGGGCCCGTCGCGGAAGGCGGTGCGCCGGTGGCCGCACCACAGGTTGTGGACGAACTGCATCTGCCCCGGCTGGAACTGGAAGTCGCGGGACATCCCCGGCGCCTCCAGGATCGCCTCCAGCGCGTCGAGCGCCGCCTGCCCCTCGGCATCGAGCGCTTCGCCGGCCAGCGCGTAGCCGGCCAGGGTGCGCCCGCGCGAGAGCCGGGCTTGGAATTCGCCTGCGTCGAGGGCGAAAAGGGGGTGGCTCAACGCCGTCGGCGCGTCGGGCGCGTGTTCGTTCTGGCGGTCGAAGAGATAGGGCCGGTAGAGCCGCGCCAGCAGCTCGGGATGGCGGCGGCGCATCTCGTTGTGCGCGGCGAGGAAGCTGACCAGGCCGCTGACCCCGCCCTCGGCCGCGGTCTGCAGGCACAACAGGCCGACATAGCGCGGCGCCACCAGGTTGTAGGAGTTGTCGGTGTGGAAGTTCTGGCCCAGGTTGGTGATGTCGGGGCGGACGCCGTAGCCGAACGCTTTGCCGGAATCGCGGACATCGTAAAGCAGCCTGCCCCCGGCCCAGTTCTGCGCCACCGGCCGCGCCAGCATCGCGCCCATGAGCCAGTACAGCGCCTTGGCTTCCTCGGCCTCCAGCGTCTCGACCGGCAGACGCTCGATCAGCACGAAGCCGACGCCCGACTCCAGCTCGGCCTTGGCCCGTCGCATCGCCGCGGCGCAGGCGCCAAGCGCGAACTGTTCCGGGGCCAGGCACGGGATCGGCAGGGGATTGGCCCGGATCTCCTCGGCGGCGCGCCGCAGCTCGTCCCGGCAAGCGGCATCGAGGGTGATGCGGCCGGCCTCCGGATCGAGCGTTTCGTCGCGCCAGGCGATCGGGCCATTCACTTCGCCCGCGAGCATCGGCGTTTCGTCGTCCCCGGCGGCCTGATGCAGCACCTGGCTCATCGAACCAGCTCCGGCCGGCGACCATCGCCGAACAGGGCCGTGGCGTTGCCGAAGGCGATCGCAACGGCCGTCTCGCGCGGCAGCTGATCGAGCCAGCGGCGGTGCTCGCCGATCAAGGTCTCGTACTGACCCAGGCGCTCAGTGATGTAGGTGTCGCTACCGATCATGAAGCGGTCGGCGTGGCGCAGCAGCAGTTGCCGCCACGCCGGATCGAGCCGGCCGCCCGGCGCCACGACGGCGGCGCGGAACGACAGCTCGGTCCAGAGCCTGTCGTAAGTGTCCAGCATCCGCCCGACCTCGGCCGGCGGCGAAGTGAAGCCGGCGTGGGCCCAGAGGATTCTTAACCGCGGCTCCAGCTGGAACAGCGTCTCGATCGGTGCGGCATCGGCGTGCACGTGCAGCAGCGCATCGTGCTTGAGCGCCAGCGCCAGCGTCGCCCGCACCACCTCCGTGTCCACGGTCCTGGCGTCGAACAGATGGAATTCGCCGATGCCGACATAGATGCCGCGTTCCAGGCGCTGGGCCAGATAGGCCGGCGTCGCCGCATCGGTCGTCCAATTGCCGGCGCCGACTTCGTCGCGATAGGGGCGCAGTACCGGCACGAAGCGGGCGGCGTCGGCGGCATAGAGCTTCAAGGTGCCGTCATCCGGCGTCGACGAGACCAGGGCGCGCGCGACGCCGGCCCGCTCCAGCGCGGCGGCGACGTCGGCCGGCGCGTAGTCGGCCCAGGCCGCACGGCTGTAGTGCAGGTGGGCATCGAAGATCGGCAGCGGCGCCTGCGCCAGTGCCGGCGGCGGGCAGGCCAGGGCGGCGAGCGCCGTCAGGCTCCACAGTCCGCTCCGCCACGCCGTCATCTGCCGCCCATTCCCTGCCCTGCTGACCGGTTCGACAGCGTCCACATTTCAGCCCACTATTGCCGCCGGCCGCGCCGGCGGCAATACGAATTCGCGGGAGGAAGCATAGCATGGATCTGTTCGACCTGACCGGACGGGTGGCCCTGATCACGGGCGGCAACGGTGGCATCGGTCTGGCCTTCGGGCGGGCGATGGCGGGTGCCGGGGCGGCGATCATGGTCGCCGGACGAAACGGCGAAAAGAACGCCGCCGCGGTCGGGGAACTCAAGGCTCACGGCGTCGAGGCGGACGCTTGCGTGGTCGACGTGACCAAGGCGGAGTCCTGCCGATCGATGGTCGAGAAGACGGTCGAACGCTTCGGCCGCCTCGATATCCTGGTCAACAACGCCGGCACCGCGGTGCGCAAGCGCCCGGAGGAGACCAGCCTCGAGGAATGGCATCTGGTCATCGAGACCAACCTGACCAGCGCCTTCGTCTGCTGCCAGGCGGCGCACCCGCACATGCGCCGGGCCGGCGGCGGCAAGATCATCAACATCGGCTCGATGATGTCGCTGTTCGGCGCCCCTTACTCGGTGCCCTACGCTTCCAGCAAGGGCGGCATCGTGCAGATGACCAAGTCGCTGGCGACCGCCTGGGCCAAGGACAACATCCAGGTCAACGCCGTGCTGCCGGGCTGGATCAACACCGACCTGACGCGCCAGGCGCGCCAGCAGGTCGAGGGCCTGCACGAGCGCGTGCTGCAACGCACCCCGGCCGGACGCTGGGGCGAACCGGACGATCACGCCGGCTGCGCCGTGTTCCTGGCCGGCAAAGGCTCGGACTTCGTCACCGGCGCCGCGATCCCGGTCGACGGCGGCTTTTCCAGCGCGATCTGAGGGCCCCATTAGGAAAGCTTCATATTTTGACTAGTACAGCCCGGCTGAACTGACGACTCGTGGAGTGGTTCCGGTCTTGTGGCTTTGGTGATTCACTTGCGGTGATTCGCACTGGAAGGAGAACACCATGACTCGTCGTCCCGCCCCGATCACGCTG